>Ga0247818_10002814_pt1 | contig 11225 bp, 9 predicted proteins | sample 13C_Glucose_Day1_FD_192424 | JGI IMG/M metagenome (GOLD analysis project Ga0247818, IMG submission 192424) | Soil microbial communities from agricultural site in Penn Yan, New York, United States - 13C_Glucose_Day1 | ecosystem: Environmental > Terrestrial > Soil > Agricultural land | place: USA...
AGCGTCCTGACGTGCGTGCAAAAATAGATGGTTTTCCTACGACACGCCGGCCGTCGAAGCCGCCTAGATCCGCACCCATTCGTTTGTCTTGGCCGATTGATAGGTCGCCGAAAGCACCTTCTGCACCTCGTAGCCTTCGCGGAAATCGGTCGAGGGAGACTTGCCGCCGGCGATGGCGTCGAGGAACTCCTTCACCTCGATGGCCTTCAGGTCGTTGAAGCCGATCTGGTGGCCCGGCGCTACGCAGAACGCGCCATAGGGCGGATGCTCCGGTCCGGCCCAGATGGTGCGGAAGCCGCGGGTGCGGATATCATCGCCCGTCTTGTAGAGGCGGATTTCGTTCAGCCGCTCCTGGGTGAAGACGATGCTGCCCTTCGAACCGTAGATCTCGAAATCGTGCTGCATCTTGCGACCGGTCGCGATCCAGCTTGCCTCGAAGCTGCCGGTGGCGCCGTTTTCGAAGCGCACGAAGGCGCGGGTGATGTCGTCGACCTCGACGGCGCGGGTTTCGCTGGAGCCAGCGGACACCGGGCGTTCCGGGATCTGGATGATGGTTTCGGCAAGCACCTGTTTGATCGGGCCGACGAGGTGGCGCATGGAGGCGATAATGTGGCTGCCGATGTCGGCAAGCGCACCGCCGCCGCTGGCCGGGTTCAGGCGCCAGCCCCACGGAACCTGCGCGTCGGCCATGAAGTCTTCCGCATGGATGCCGCGCATCGAGCGGATCTCGCCGATCTCGCCGCTTTCGATGATGTCCTTGGCAAGGAAGATCAGTGGGTTCTTCAGATAGTTGAAGCCGACCTGGGTCACGACGCCCGCCTTCTCGGCCGCCTCAACCATCTCGCGGCATTCCGCGACGGTCGGCGCCAGCGGCTTTTCACAATAGACGTGCTTGCCATGGGCGATCGCCGCAAGCGCCATCTCCTTGTGCAAAAGGTTCGGCGTGGTGATGTCGATGATGTCGATATCCGGATCGGTCAAGAGCTCGCGCCAGTCGGCGGTCGCCTTGCGGAAGCCCAGTTGACCGCGGGCGCGTTCGGCACTCTCGACGGTCACGTCGGCGACCGAAACCAGATCGAGCTCGAAGGGCAGGTCGAAGACCCGCGCGGCAATGGTGAAGCCGAGCGCATGGGCCTTGCCCATGAAGCCCGTGCCGATCAGGCCGATGCCGAGTTTGCGCTTGCTGCCCATGCTGAATTCCTCCCTGGCGGCGCTGCCGTGTTGGTCTGAAATGAAATGAATTTTGCAAGTTTTGTCAATATGGAATGTTTGTTCGAAATAGGATGGCGATACCGACGTTGTGCCGTTTGAAACAGCCAAAACTGTGCGTTCCGGTTAGCTTCACCTTGACGAAGGGGGAATGTGTTAACGCATTTTTACCATGTTCCGTTGGAACATCGCGTTTCGTCATGGTTAACGAATCGCTCCGCAGTGAACGGAGCGGAGCTGGAGTGAAATCAGCATGTGCCGCTGGGCAGCCTATCGCGGGGAGCCGCTGTATCTCGAGGAACTGGTGACCTCTCCGGCGCACTCGCTGATCGAACAGTCCCATTGCGCGACACGGGCCAAGACCGCCACCAACGGCGACGGCTTCGGCATCGCCTGGTACGGCGACCATCCCGAGCCGGGGCGCTACCGCGATATCCTGCCGGCCTGGTCCGACTGCAACTTGAAGAGCATCGCAAGGCAGATCCGCTCGCCGCTCTTCCTCGCCCATGTGCGCGCCGCGACCGGCGGCGGAACCAGGCGCGACAACTGTCATCCCTTCGTCTTCGGCCGCTGGTCCTTCATGCACAACGGCCAGATCGGCGACTTCGAGCATCTGCGCCGTCCGATGGAGAGCATGCTCGACAATGACCTCTATTCGGCGCGCACCGGCACGACGGATTCGGAGCTCCTGTTTCTTCTCGCCATGCAGTTCGGGCTCGACCGCGATCCGCTCGGCGCCATCGCCGAGGCGCTCGCCTTTATCGAACAGCTTGCCGAGCATCTGGAGCGGCAGGTGCTGGTGCGCTTCACCGCAGCTTTCTCCGACGGCCAGGATCTCTACGCCGTGCGCTACGCCTCCGACTGGAAGGCGCCGACGCTCTATGCCGCACCGATGGGCCCCAGCGGTGGCTATTGCCTCGTCTCCGAGCCGCTCAACGACGACGACAGTGCCTGGGTCGAAATCCCCGACGGCACCGCGGTCATCGTCGGCGAAAACGGAGTCGATGTTCGGCTGTTTTCGACCAAGGGCACGCCGGTCAGATCTCGCCAGATGGCCTGAGCCGGCGGCGCTTTCGGCTTCGACGAGGACGACGCGCCCCTCATCCGGCTGCCGCCACCTCCTCCCCGCAGGTGGGGAGGAGGGACGCGTGGCGCTCGCTCGTCCACGACTGGTTCTTCGAGAAAGCGACCGATTATCATCGTTCTCGAGGTTAGACGGGAGAAGCTAAGCCCGCAGCCAACGGGACGCGATATCGCGTGTGCCGCGTCCCCTCGCCCCGCTTGCGGGGAGAGGGTTCGGGTGAGGGCATTTGCCATGAGATCGATTGTTTAGCGCGCCAGCTGCTCGGCAATCATCGCCGCCAGCTTCTCCGCCACCGCGTCCTTGTCCATCTCCGGCCAGTCGTCATTGCCGGCATGTGAGATCAGCTTCACCTTATTGCGGTCGCCGCCCATGATGCCGGTTGCCGGCGAGACGTCGTTGGCGAGGATGAAGTCGGCGCCCTTTCGCTCGAGCTTGGCGCGGCCGTTGTCGGCGACGTTTTCGGTCTCGGCGGCAAAGCCGATGACGAGCTTTGGCCGCTTCGCATGGTGGCCGACCGTCTTCAGGATATCGGGGTTTTCAGCAAGCTGCAGCGGCGGCGGCGCCTCGCCCGGCTTCTTCTTGATCTTGTTGCCGGCGGCCGTCGCCACCCGCCAGTCGGCAACGGCGGCGACCATGACGGCGACATCGGCGGGAAGGGCGGCAAGCACCGCATCGCGCATCTCTTCGGCCCGCTCCACATGCACGACTTTCACACCAACCGGATCCGGGATCGTCACCGGGCCGGAGACCAGCGTGACGTCGGCGCCGAGCTTTGCTAGCGCCGCGGCGATCGCATGGCCCTGCTTGCCGGAGGAGCGATTGGCAATGTAGCGCACCGGGTCGATCGGCTCATGCGTCGGCCCTGAGGTGACGACGACGCTGCGCCCGGCAAGCGGTTTTGGCGCGCCTAAGAGCAGGTCTTCAACGGCCGCGACGATCGCCAGCGGCTCACTCATGCGGCCTTCGCCGGCCTCGCCGCTTTCGGCCATTTCGCCCGCTTCCGGGCCGATGAAGCGGAGGCCGTCCCTCGCAAGCGTCGCCCGGTTGCGGCGCGTCGCCGGATGCGCCCACATTTTCGGGTTCATCGCCGGCGCAACCAGGACAGGGCGGTCCGTTGCCAACAGAATGGTCGAGGCGAGATCGTCCGCATGGCCGTTCGCCATCCTCGCCATCAGGTCGGCGGTCGCGGGTGCCACGACGATCAGATCGCATTCGCGCGCCAGCCGAATATGGCCGACGTCCTGCTCGTCCTCGCGCGAAAACAGGTCGAGATAGACATGCGAGGCCGAAAGCGCGCCGACGGCAAGCGGCGTCACGAACTCCTGTGCGCCCGCCGTCATGACCGGCCGCACGCTTGCACCGCGCTCCCTGAGCCGTCGGATGAGATCGAGGCTCTTATAGGCCGCGATGCCGCCGGAGATGATGAGGAGAATACGCTTGCCCGACAGTGTCATTTGCACCCGGCCCTTCGGCCGTCCTCTCGCCCGGCATGGGCTGCCGAGCCTACGCGATACCAGAATAGTCCAGGCGATCGGCCTCACCGACGCCTTTGATGTCGAACCTACTTGAGCGATCTGCCGGGCGCAACGTGTCCGGAGGGGCCGGCATGTCGAGGGGGCGGAACAAAAGCCGCGCCGCTTGTGTCAACCGGGGCAGGGGCTGTTGCCGAAGCCTGATAATGCGGTTAATCCGCTCTCAATCCGCGGGGGCTAAGCTTCTTCCATGCGAATAAATGCGATCACAAACTGGGCCTATGGCGTGACCGTCCTTCTGACGGGGCTTTCCGGTGCCGCCTTCATCCTGTCGACCGACAGCGCGATCAAGGAACGCCAGGCGGTTGAGCAACATCTGGTGCTTGATACACTCGGCGAAGAGCTTGCGCTCGGGGCTGAAACGCGAAGTGACGAGGCACGTCTTTATGTGATGCGCGGCGACGAGCGCCATCTGGAAGCCTTCCACCGCGCCGAGGAAGAAGAACGCCGGCGCGAGGAGGCGACCAAGACCGCGACCAATCTTGGCGCAACGCCGGCGGAGATCGCCGCCTTGCAGGATATCGTTCGCGAGGCGGAAGCGCTCGACAAGGTCGAGGTTGCCGCCATCGATGCCTATCAGAAGGGTGACCGCGCCGGCGCGCAGGTAAGGCTCTTTGGGCCCGAGCACGAGCGTCTGCAGACCGCCCTTCTTGAGACGGTGGCGCGGTTCAGGGACCTGACCAACGTCCGCACCGGCGCGGCCCTCAACGAGGCGCAGGAGCGCAGCGATTGGTATGCGGCGGCCGCCAAGACGATGCTCGGCATCACCGCCGCCCTGTTCCTGAGCGTGCTCTATTTCATCCTCAAGCGCCGCGTCGCCATGCCGCTTACCCGCATGAGCAGTATAGTCACAAGACTTGCCGAGCAGGATTACGCCGTGGAAGTCCCGCTCGATCGCCGCAGCGACGAGATCGGCGAGATGAACAAGGCGATCCATATCTTCCGCGAAAACGGCCTGGAGCGGGACCGTCTGGACGCGGAGCGGCGGCTGGACCAGCAGACCAAGGATCTCATCCTGCAGATGATGCACCGGCTGCAGGCCTGCCAGAGCCAGGACGAACTGGCCGAGGTCGTCGCCCGTTTCGCGCCGCAGGTCTTTCCCAACCTCGCCGGCCATCTCTATGTGCTGAACGACAGCCGGACGCTCCTGTCGCGCGTCGGTACCTGGCTCGATCCGCAGCACTCGGCGCCGACGTTTCCGTCCAGCGCCTGCTGGGGGCTCCGCCGCGGCCGGCCGCATGTCAGCAACCGTGGCCACAGCGACATCGCCTGCCAGCACCTCGACGATGAAGGCGTGATCGGCCTCTGCGTGCCGCTGACGGCCCAGGGCGACACGATCGGGCTCCTCTACTTCGAGGAACGGTCTGAGGAGGAATTCGCGGTCGAGGCGTCGCGCCTCTATCTCGAACTGATCGCCGAAAACATCGGGCTTGCCGTCGCCAATCTTCAGCTGCGCGAGAAGCTTACCAATCTCGCCGTCCGCGATGCGTTGACGGGCCTGCTCAACCGGCGCTGCCTCGATGAGGCGCTGAACCGGCAGCCGCGCGGGCAGGCCGGCAAGCCGCTCAGCTGCCTCATGATCGACATCGACCACTTCAAGCGCTTCAACGATGAGTTCGGCCACGATGCCGGCGACGTCGTCATGCAGTATGTCGCGCAGATCATCGTCGACACGGTCGGCGATGCCGGCAGTGCCTACCGTTTCGGCGGCGAGGAGTTCACCGTGCTCATGCCCGACGCCGGCGAAGCCGAGGGCTTCGAGCTTGCCGAGCGGCTGAGGACGCGGATCGGCACGACGCCGCTGTCGCATCGCGGCCGGATTCTGGGCACGGTTTCGGTCTCGGTCGGCGTTGCCTCGGCGCCGGACGATGGGCCTGTAGCCACGCTCCTGACCCGGGCCGATGCCGCTCTTCTCGACGCCAAGAACCACGGCCGAAACCGGAGCGTGCGGGCCTCCGGGCTCGTCTTCGGCGACGACGAGGTGCAGCGCAGCCTCGCCTGATCCCCTGGCCCCCGCAGGTCTGTATCGAAGGGCCCGCCTTGAAACGGGCGCATTCGATGCTATCTATGACCGCGATAGAAATTTGAACAGGATACACGCATCGATGGATTTCACCCTGACCGCCAAGCCGAACCGTCTTGCCATCAGGGAAAACCGTATCCATGCCTGCTTCGATTTCACTCTCCCGTATTTCGTGGTCCGCGCCTGAGGGCCGAAGCCTCCTTTCCGATCTCGACCTGAGCTTTGGTCCCGTTCGCACCGGCCTTGTCGGTCGCAATGGCGTGGGAAAATCCACCCTGCTGCGACTGGTCGAGGGAACGCTGACGCCGCAGGCCGGCAAGGTCAGTGTCATCGGCAGCCTCGGCGTGCTCAGCCAGACCGTTCAGGTCGCGGCCGACGAGACCGTCGCCAATCTCTTCGGCGTCACCGACGCGCTTGCGGTTCTGCAGAAAGCAGAAGAGGGGGGCGCCACCATGGACGAGCTGGCTTCCGCCGACTGGACGCTGGAGGCCCGCATGGAGGAAGCGCTGGCGCGCGTCGGTCTGGACGCTTCGGCGGAAACGCGCCTTGCCGCCTTGTCCGGCGGGCAGATGACCCGCGTGAAGCTTGCCGCGCTCGTCTTCAAGGAGCCTGACTTCATCCTGCTCGACGAACCCACCAACAATCTCGACCGCGAGGGGCGGGCGGCCGTCGCTGCGCTGATGGCGGGCTGGCGCGGCGGCGCCATCGTCGTCAGCCATGATCGCGAACTCCTGGAAGAGATGGACGCAATCGTCGAACTGACAACGCTCGGCGCCACCACCTACGGCGGCAATTGGAGCCACTATCGTGAACGCAAGGCGATCGAGCTGGCGTCTGCTCGCCACGATCTCGCCGATGCCGAGCGGCGTCTGGCCGAGGTCGAGCGCAAGACCCAGGAGACGGCCGAACGCAAGGCGCGCAAGGATGCCGCCGGCCGCCGCAAGCGCGCCAAGGGCGACGAACCGCTGCTCTTGCTCGACGCCAGGAAGGAGCGTAGCGAAAAGACCGGCGGCGACAATGCCCGCCTTGCGGACCGGCGACGGGACCAGGCGGTCGGCGATCTCGTCGAAGCGCGCGAGCGCATCGAAATCCTGCAGCCGCTGACTGTTCGCCTGCCGCCGACCGGACTGCCTGCCGGTCGCAGTGTCCTGCAGGTCGATAACGTCGGCGTCGGCTATGAACGGGGGAAGCCGGTCGTCGACCGGCTGTCGCTCTCGATCGTCGGGCCGGAGCGCGTTGCGCTTACCGGCCGCAACGGTTCGGGCAAGACGACCCTGCTGTCGCTGCTGACGGGTGATCTACAGCCATGGTCCGGCAGCGTGCGCCTGCTCGTCGATCACGCCGTGCTCGACCAAAAGGTAAGCCTGCTCGATCCCGCGCTCTCTATCCGCGACAATTTTCGGGGTCTCAATCCTGATGCCAGCGAGAACGATTGCCGGGCAGCGCTCGCCCGCTTCATGTTCCGGGCCGATGCTGCCCTGCAGGTCGTCTCGAGCCTCAGCGGCGGCCAGATGCTGCGGGCCGGTCTGGCCTGCGTGCTCGGTGGTCGCAATCCGCCGCAGCTCCTGATCCTCGACGAGCCGACCAACCATCTGGATATCGATTCCATCGAGGCGGTCGAGGCGGGGCTCAGGGCCTATGACGGCGCGCTGCTCGTCGTCAGCCACGACCGGGCCTTCCTGGAGGCGATCGGCATCACCAGGCGGATCGAACTTTCCTGACGGGACTATTCCGCCCAGCGCGCGTCGCCGGTAAAGGCGATCGTCAGCCAGCGGTCATGGCCGGGATCACCGATCTCCTCGCCGATCTCGGCGCGGATCCGGTCGAGTTCGGCGAGCGTGCCGACCTTGGTTTCGGGCGTTCCGATCAGATAGACCTCGATCGTCTTGGAGCGCCCGACCTTGGCGACATAGGTGCGGTAATCGGCAAAGCCGTGGCGTGTGACGGCGTTCGCCGCTGCCTGCCGCACGCGCTCGTCAAGCTCGGCGGGTGCGACGAGGAAGATCTCCTTCAGCGCCTGGAAGACCGTGCGGATCGGCAGCGGGATCAGGCAGAGCGTCAGCACGATCAGGATCGCCGGGTCGACATAGGGCGTGACGTACTCGTAGGCCGTTCCCTTCAAGGCGGCGGCGATCGCAAAGGCGACGAGCAGGGCGGAGGTAATCGCGCCGGACATCGCCCAGGCGCGCACGTCGAGCGCCAGGAACTCCGAGCCGATCGGCCGGTTCGCCCGGCGTACATAGAAGAACATGAAGGCGCAGATCACCACGACGACGGCGGCATAGGCGATCGCCCAGTCGAAGGCGAGGTGATTGCCGCCCGACAGAATGGAGCCGACGGCGTTCACCATCGCGTAGAAGGAAAGCAGGGTCAGAAGGCCGGCATTGAAGAGCAGCACCATCGGTTCGATGTGCCAGAAGCCCATCTGGAAGCGCTTGCTCGGTTTCGGGATCAGCTGCGTCACGCCAAGCGCAAGCAAGGTCATGGAGGCGTCGACGGCCGAGAAGACGCCGTCGAACACGATGGAAACCGAGCCCGATAGCAGACCGAAGATAACGCCCGTCACCCCGACGACCACGGTGGCCGCGATCGATTGTTTGAGGACTGTCTGTTCGCTTGGCGCACTCATGATCTTGTTATTACTCCGGTTTTGGTGGGGTGCGTAGGCGTTGGCAGTGTCGAAATGGTGGCAAGACGGGTGGATGGCGCTGCAAGCATAGCGTTTCGGCCAGCCGCAAGACAGCCGCCCAGGGCCTGGTCCGGGGCGTGCAGTTGTCTTTCGCCGGTCGTGGGCTCAGAATTGACGAAGGCCCGCGGCAGGAGAATGGGCTGTGGAGGGGACATGATCGTCGAGATGCTGCTCGGTGCACTCTTCGTGTGTGGCACGGTCGCACTGACGCTTGCTGCGTACTTCCTGATGCGGCTGATCATGGGCGGCGAGGCCGAGGGCCATGAAAAGGAGCTGGCCAGTTCGGTCATCTTCCGGATCTCGGCACTGCATGGCCTGATCCTTGCGCTCGTGTTCGCGCAGGAGATGGTCGAGTACCAGCAGCTCAAATACGAAATGGCGACCGAAGCCGGCGCTATCGCCGACATCTACTATGATGCCGCACGCTACGGTGAAGGCTTCAAGGCACCGATCCAGCAGGCGATATCCGCCTACGTGTCCCAGGTGATCGACGGCGAGTGGCAATCATTGGCGGACAAGGGCCGTCTTTCAAATGAGGCCTGGGCGTTCTGGGACAAGGCCTACCAGCATGTGCTGAACCTCGTGCCCGCCGACAAGCGTCAGGAGAGCCTGCGCAGCCAGATGCTGGAGCGGCTGCACGACGTTTCGCAGAGCCGGACCAAGCGGGAAAGCAACGTCGCGGACTCGATCGACAGCATCTTCTGGTTCGCGGCACTCTCCGGTGTGATCTTCATCGCGCTCGCCTATTATGCCTATCCGCCGAGACGGCGGAACCTGCTGCTGCTCTGCCTCTTCGGCGCCTATACCGGCATCATCCTGTTCCTGATCTACGCCTTCTCCAATCCGTATCAGCCGCCGGCAGCACTGGCGCCGGGGCCACTCGAACGGGTGCAGGAGCAGATCAACGCGTCGCCCGCGACCGGCTTATAACCGGTGTCAAGCGAACTGCCCCAGCCGCAGCAGGTCTCCCGTGGCGGCGCCATCGTCGAGCGCCGTGGTGCGCGCGGCCTCAGGACGCGGCGGCGGCATGGAATGGCCGATCGCAAACAGAAGCGCACCTGCCGCAGCAAATGCCCCGAACAGCAGGAACATGCCGGCGCCGCCGACGGCGCCAAGCGCAAGGCCGCCGGTGAGCGGCCCGAGGAAGTTTCCAAACGTCGAGAGCGAATGGGCACCGAAATAGGTGCCGCGGTTGCCGGCGTTGGAAATTCCATCGACCAGCACATATTCCGACGGCACGACCAGCACCTCGCCTATGGTGAAAAGGATCATCGAGGCGACGAGCATTTCCATTCCGGACGAGGCGGCAAAGCCGATTTCGCCGATCAGGAACAGCAGGCTGCCAAGCGACAGCGCGTGCAGGGCGCCGATCCGTTCGATGACGAAGCGGGCCGGCGTGCTGGCGACCAGCACCGTTACCGCGTTGGTCGAAACCAGCAGCGCAAAGAGCGTGACGCCGTCCTCAAAGCCGGTATTGAGATACTGCGACAGGGTCACGGACCACTGACCGTGAACGGCGAGAAGCAGCGTGCCGCCGACGACGAAGAAGACCAGGCGCCGGTCACGCAAGGCGGCGACAAGTCCGCGCCAGCCACCGGCACTCCCTGACGTTCGTTCGGTTTCGATAGCCTGCCTGTTGCTTGCCTCCGGTACCGTGAGCAAGAGCACGAGACCGAAGGCTGCGTGGATGACGCCCGCGATGACGAAAAGCGTCACATAGGCAGCGCCGACCCATACGCCGATCAATGGCCCGATCGCCCAGCCGGCATTGATGGCGAGATAACGCCAGGAGAAAACCTTGAGGCGCAGATGTTCAGGCGCCGCATCGCTCATCAAGGCGCGCGCGACCGGTTCAAAAACGGCGGCGGCAACGGCGGAAACGATGTGGGCCAGCGCGAAGGCGGCGATCGATTGTGCCAGTCCGAGCCCGGCCAGCGCCAGTCCGGCCATGAAGAGTGCGACGGTCAACACGCCTTTTCGGCCAATCCGATCGGAGAGCGTGCCGGCGAAGGGGCTGACGATCGCGCCGAGCAGCGGCCCCACGCCGATCAACGCGCCGATGCTGGCAGGGTTGAGGCCGAAGTCACGCTGGAGGCGGATTGCAAGGAAGGTCAGGCTCATGCCCTTGGCGATCGTCACCACACCGGAGCCCGCGATGAGAAGCAGCGCGACGAAGCGGCCGGCTTTTTCGGAATAGGCAGTCATCACGGGCACCTGCTGGCTGGAATCCGCCCGGTCTCCTTAAGAGATGGGGCGGCATAAAAGGAAGAAACGCCTATGCGATTACAGCCGGCACGTGTGTTCGGCAAGGGGCGTCGATTCCCAATGGGGCCCGGCATGAACAGAAAAGCCCGAGGCGGCCGTCGGCCGCCTCGGGGCTATTCGCAACGTGATGGCCGGGCGTTGGCCCGACGACTCAAGTCTTGGCCAGGCGCTCTTGCCAGGCGGCGTAAAGCGGTGTCGTTTCGGCATCGTCGACCGGCACATGGCGGAAGCGCATGGCCTGCTCGGCGAGCGGTTTTGCCAGTTCCGCATAGATCGCTGCGGTCGAGAGGCCAAAGGGTTCGGCGTCGGCATTCGAGTTCGCATAGGCGATCTCGGTGATCCCGGCCATGCGCATGGCCGCCAGGCACATCGGGCAGGGCTGGCCGCTGGCATAGACGGCGGCCAGCCCTGCCCGATGTGCCT
>Ga0247818_10002815_pt1 | contig 11223 bp, 6 predicted proteins | sample 13C_Glucose_Day1_FD_192424 | JGI IMG/M metagenome (GOLD analysis project Ga0247818, IMG submission 192424) | Soil microbial communities from agricultural site in Penn Yan, New York, United States - 13C_Glucose_Day1 | ecosystem: Environmental > Terrestrial > Soil > Agricultural land | place: USA...
TCGGCCAGGCCGGCGTCGGCGTGCAGGTCGGCCAGCACCGCGAGCACGTCGTCGGCCCGGTCGGCGAGCCTGTCGCGGGTGGCGACGGGCGCGTCGAGGAACGGGAAGAGCAGGCCGGCGCGCCCCGCGACGGTGAGGACCTCGAGGACCGGCGGGGCGGCGTACCGCTCGGCGAGGAGGTCGGCGTGGACGGCCCAGCGCAGCAGCGCCCGGTGCTCCGCGTCGTCGGCGGCCACCCGGGCCCAGAAGCGGTCGGCCCCGCGGGCCACGGCGAAGGAGAGCCTCCCGGCGCCGGCGTGGTTGGGGCGGTGTGCGACCGTGTCGGCGGCCAGGGCCGCGTGCAGCGCCTCTCCGACGCGCGACACCGACGACATGCCCCCGAGTCTCCCCGATCCGGGCGTAGTGACGCAGGACTCCGCGACCTCGAATCGGACGTGAGGCGTCACACCCACTAACGTCGTACCCCATGAGTACCGAAGAGAACGAGCCCACCCGCGAGGAGACCCCGACCTTCGCAGAGCTCGGGCTCGACGACGCGGTCCTCAAGGCACTGCGCGACGTCGGCTACGAGACCCCGTCGGCGATCCAGGCGGCCACCATCCCGCCCCTGCTCGAGGGCCGCGACGTGGTGGGCCTGGCCCAGACCGGCACCGGCAAGACGGCGGCCTTCGCGCTGCCGATCCTCTCGCGCCTCGACCTGCGGCAGAAGACGCCCCAGGCGCTGGTGCTCGCCCCGACCCGTGAGCTGGCGCTCCAGGTCTGCGAGGCGTTCGAGAAGTACGCCGCCCACCTCAAGGGCGTGCACGTGCTGCCCGTCTACGGCGGTCAGGGGTACGGCGTGCAGCTGTCCGCCCTGCGCCGCGGCGTGCACATCGTCGTGGGAACCCCCGGCCGGATCATGGACCACCTCGAGAAGGGCACGCTCGACCTCTCCGAGCTGCGCTTCCTGGTGCTCGACGAGGCCGACGAGATGCTGAACATGGGCTTTGCCGAGGACGTCGAGACGATCCTCGCCGACACCCCCGCGGAGAAGAACGTCGCGCTGTTCTCGGCCACCATGCCGAGCCAGATCCGCCGGATCTCGAAGAAGTACCTCAACGACCCGGTCGAGATCACCGTCAAGAACAAGACCGCCACCGCGGCCAACATCACCCAGCGCTACCTGACGGTGTCCTACCCCCAGAAGGTCGACGCCCTCACGCGCATCCTCGAGGTCGAGAACTTCGAGGGGATGATCGTCTTCGTCCGCACCAAGAACGAGACCGAGACCCTCGCCGAGAAGCTGCGGGCCCGCGGGCTCTCGGCCGCCGCGATCAACGGTGACGTCGTCCAGGCCCAGCGCGAGCGCACCGTCAACCAGCTCAAGTCGGGCAAGCTCGACATCCTGGTCGCCACCGACGTCGCCGCCCGCGGCCTCGACGTGGAGCGGATCAGCCACGTCGTCAACTACGACATCCCCACCGACACCGAGTCCTACGTGCACCGGATCGGCCGCACCGGTCGCGCCGGCCGCAAGGGTGACGCGATCTCGTTCGTGACGCCGCGCGAGCGCTACCTGCTCAAGGCGATCGAGAAGGCCACCCGCCAGCCGCTGACCCAGATGCACCTGCCGTCGGTGGAGGACGTCAACGTCACCCGGCTCGCGCGCTTCGACGACCAGATCACCGAGGCGCTGGCCAGCACCGACCGGATCGAGAAGTTCCGCGACATCGTCGCCCACTACGTCCGGGAGCACGACGTGCCCGAGGTCGACGTGGCCGCGGCGCTCGCGGTGGTGGCCCAGGGCGAGACCCCGCTGCTGCTCGACCCCGCGAAGGAGGTGCGCCCGCCGCGCGACGACCGTCCGCAGCGTGACGGCGCCGGTCGCGGTGACCGGCCCGAGCGCGGCGAGCGCCGGCCGCGCGGCCGCACAGACGTCCCGATGGCGACCTACCGGATCTCGGTCGGCAAGCGCCACAAGGTCGAGCCGCGCCAGATCGTCGGCGCGATCGCCAACGAGGGCGGGCTCTCCCGCAGCGACTTCGGGCACATCCAGATCCGTCCGGACTTCTCGCTGGTGGAGCTGCCGGCCGAGCTGCCCGGCACCGCGTGGGACGCGCTGCAGACCACCCGCATCTCCGGCAAGCTCATCGAGCTGCGCCGCGACGAGGGCGCCCCGTCCCGCGGCGCCGAGCGGCCGGAGCGCGGCGGGTACGACCAGACCCGGAAGCCGCGGACCAAGAAGCCGAAGTACTAGACCAGGCCGGGACGACGCTGGTCAGCACGGGAGCTCCGGTGCTTGAGTGAGCCAGGCCACATCGGGGTGGCCGCTCACCTTTCTCGGAGGTCCTCGTGCGCGTCCACCCGCGTCTGCTCGCCCTTGCCGTCCTCGCCCTTGCCGTTCCGGGTTGCGTCACCACGCTGCTCGCCCCCGCGGCGCCCGCCTCGGCGGCGGCCCCGTCGTACGTCGCCCTCGGTGACTCCTACTCGTCGGGTGTCGGGACCCGCAGCTACATCGACGACGGCACCTCCTGCCAGCGCTCGACGTACGCCTACCCGAGCCTGATCGCGGCCGCCCGCGGCTACGCGCTCAACTTCCGCGCCTGTTCCGGCGCGAAGATCCCCGACGTCACCAACACCCAGCTCAGCGCGCTCGGGTCGACCACCAGCTACGTGTCGATCTCGGTCGGCGGCAACGACGCGGGGTTCGCCGACGTGCTCACCGAGTGCGCGCAGCCGGGCTGGATGAGCAACTGCAACGGTGCCGTCGACGGCGCGCAGGCCTACATCAACAACAAGCTGCCGGCGGCGCTGTCGACGCTGTACGCCGCGATCCGCAGCCGCGCGAGCACCGCCAAGGTGGTCGTGGTGGGCTACCCGCGGATCTTCAACGGCGAGGACTGCAACGCCGGCACCTGGTTCTCGCCGGCCGAGGAGACCCGGCTGAACGCCACCGCCGACCTGCTCAACAGCAAGCTGGCCAGTGCCGCCTCGGCGCAGGGGTTCGCCTTCGCCAACCCGACCAGCCGGTTTGTCGGGCACGCGGTCTGCGACGACGTCGAGTGGCTCAACGGGCTGTCCAGCCCGATCAGCGAGAGCTACCACCCCAACCGCGCCGGCCACTCGTCCGGCTACACCCCACTGGTCAGCCCGCTGCTCACCGGCGCCACCCTGACGGTCAGCGCGGCCACGCTCCGGGCCGCGGCCGCCGACGGGGACGCGCTCGCCGCCCGGCAGCGGGCGTACGCCACCCAGGACTCGGCGATCGTGCCGGAGTCCTTCACGGCCCCTGACCTGACCAGCCCCGAGGCGCGCGCGGCGGCGCGCCGGGCGGGGGTCGACCTCGACCGCTGGCTCGCGCGTCGCTGACGGCTGGTAGAACCGAGGCCATGGGGGCGCACCGGACCATCGCCAGGACCACCACGGCCACTCTCGCCACGACCGCGCTCCTCGGAGCGCTGCTGGCCGGGTGCGACTCGGTGTCGAAGGTGACCGGCCCGGACCCGGACGAGGCGGCGGACACCCTGGCCGGCGCGTTGTCCTCGGGGACCTTCACCGACGTGGCGTTCACCCAGCAGACGCCGGACGAGGTCACGAAGGACTACACGGCGACGATCGAGGGGATGGGCGACACCGAGCCCGCCGTCTCGGCCGGTGCGGTCGAGGAGTCCGGCGACTCCGCCACCGCCACGCTCACCTGGACCTGGCCGGTCGGTGGCCGGGAGTGGACCTACGACACCGAGGCCCGGATGACGAAGGCCGACGACGAGTGGCAGGTCGCCTGGGACCGCGCGGTCATCGAGCCCAGCCTCGCCGACGGCGTCACCCTGGACCTGACGCCGGTCGGGGCGAAGCGCGGCCAGATCCTCGGTGCGCGGGGGACCGAGCTGGTCACCGAGCGGCCCGTGGTCCGCTTCGGCATCGACCGCTCGCGGGTGCCCGCGAAGCGCGCCGCCGACTCGGCGCGCCGGCTCGCCGCGCTGGTCGACATCGACGCCGCGGCGTACGCCAAGCGGGTCGAGGCCGCCGGCGACAAGGCGTTCGTGGAGGCCATCGTCTACCGCGCCGACGAGGTGCCGGAGTCGGTGGGGGGCAGCTACGAGGACATCCCGGGGGTGCTCGCCCTGGGCGACGACCTGCCGCTGGCGCCGACCAAGGAGTTCGCCGCCCCCATCCTCGGCACCGTCGGCGAGGTGACCGCGGAGATCGTCAAGGACCACCCGGACACCTACCAGCCCGGCGACGAGGCCGGGCTCTCCGGGCTGCAGGCGAGGTATGACGACCGGCTGCGTGGCACGCCGGGGGCCGTCGTCGACGCGATCGGCCCGGACGACAAGGAGCGCGAGCTGTTCCGGGTCGGGCCCACGCGGGGCAGGCCGCTGCAGCTGACCCTCGACGAGGACCTCGAGCTCACGGCCGAGCGGCTGCTCGCGGACGTCGGGCCGGCGAGCGCCCTGGTCGCGATCCGCCCCTCGACCGGCGACCTCCTGGCCGCCGCGAACGGGCCCGGCAACAACGGCTACAACATGGCGACCTACGGACAGTTCGCCCCCGGCTCGACGTTCAAGAGCGTCAGCACGCTCGCGCTGCTGCGGGCCGGCCTGGCACCGGACACCGTCGTGCCGTGCACGACGACGATCACGGTGGACGGCAAGTCGTTCAAGAACTACTCCGACTACCCGTCCGGCGGCATCGGCCGGATCCCGCTGCGGACCGCGCTCGCCAACTCCTGCAACACCGCCTTCATCTCCCAGGCCGGCAAGCTCGGCGGCCGGGACCTCGCCGAGGCGGCCGCCTCGCTCGGCCTCGGGGTCGACCACGACCTCGGCTTCCCGGCGTACTTCGGGAGCGTCGAGCCACCCGCGTCGGACACCGAGGCCGCGGCGGACATGATCGGCCAGGGCAAGGTGCTCGCCTCGCCGATGGTGATGGCGACCGTGATCGCCTCGGTGCAGTCCGGGTCGCTGGTCGTGCCGCGGCTGGTCACCTCGGTCGACGTGTCCGCCCCCGACGGGGTCACCCCGGTCTCGAAGCAGGAGGCCGGGTCCCTGCGGGCGATGCTGCGCGGCGTGGTGACCTCCGGGAGCGGCAGCCAGCTGCTCGACGTGCCCGGCCCGCCGGTGATCGCCAAGACCGGCACGGCGGAGTTCGAGTCCGACGGGAAGATCCTCACCCACGCCTGGATGATCGCCGCCCAGGGCGACCTCGCCGTCGCCGTCTTCGTCGACAAGGGCGAGTCCGGCTCCGGCACCGCCGGCCCGATCCTCGAGGCGTTCCTGCGGGCTGCGCGGGGGTGAGGGGACAAGTGCCCGGGGCCCTCACCGCTCCCGCGGCGGGATCCGGGCGGACACGTCCTCGGGCATCGGCTCGTAGTGCGCGAAGGCCCGGGTGAAGGTGCCCGAGCCGTGGCTGGCCGAACGCAGGTCGACGGTGTAGCGGACCAGCTCGGTCTGCGGCACCTCCGCCACGATGCTGGTCCGGTCCTCGCCGACCTTGTCGGTGCCGAGCATCCGGGCGCGGCGGGCGGAGAGGTCGCTCATCACGCCGCCCACCAGGTCGTCGGGGACGACGACGGTGACCGTGTCGAAGGGCTCCAGCATCGTGATGGTCGTCGACGCCGCGGCCTCGCGGAGCGCGAGCGCGCCGGCGGTCTGGAAGGCCATGTCGGAGGAGTCGACGCTGTGCGACTTGCCGTCGGTGAGCGTCACCCGCAGGTCGACGACCGGGTAGCCGTTGCGGACACCGCGCTCCATCTGGGCGCGCAGCCCCTTCTCGACGCTCGGGATGAACTGGCGGGGTACGGCGCCGCCGACGACCTTGTCGACGAACTCGAACCCGGCCCCCTCGGGCAACGGCTCCACCTCGATGTCGCACACCGCGAACTGCCCGTGCCCGCCGGACTGCTTCACGTGTCGGCCGTGCCCCTTGGCGGACCCGGCGAACGTCTCCCGCAACGACACCGTGAACGGCACCTGGTCGACGCTGACGCCGTACCGGGAGGTGAGCCGCTCGAGCAGCACCTCGGCGTGCGTCTCGCCCATGCACCACAGCACGAGCTGGTGGGTCTCGGCGTTGTTGTCGATCCGCAGCGACGGGTCCTCGGCGCCGAGCCGGCCCAGCGCCTGGGAGAGCTTGTCCTCGTCGGCCTTGCTGTGCGCGACGATGGCGATCGGCAGCAGCGGCTCGGGCATCGACCACGGCCGCAGCACGCGGGGGTCGTCGACCGACGAGAGGGTGTCGCCGGTCTCGGCGCGGGTCAGCCGCCCGACCGCGCCGATGTCGCCGGCCACGATCCGGGAGGCCGGCACCTGCGACCGGCCGAAGGGGTGTGCCAGCGCGCCGAGCCGCTCGTCCTCGTCGTGGTCGTCGTGACCGGAGGAGTCGCCGAAGAACGACGTGAAGTGGCCCGAGACGTGCACCGGCTGGTCCGGCATCAGGGACCCCGAGAAGACGCGCACCAGGCTGAGCCGCCCGACGTACGGGTCGCTGGTGGTCCGCACGATCTCGGCCACCAGCGGTCCGTCCGGGTCGCAGGAGATGGGGGGCGTCGCCTTGCCGGACGGTGCGAACACCTCGGGGGCCGGGTGCTCGGAGGGCGACGGGAAGCCGCGGGCGGCGAGGTCGAGCAGCTCGCGGCAGCCGATGCCGGTCGTCGAGCAGACCGGCACCACCGGGAAGAACGTCGCGCGGGCCACCGCCCGCTCGAGGTCGGCGGTGAGCACGTCCTCGGCGATCTCCTCGCCACCGACGTAGCGGTCCATCAGCGTCTCGTCCTCGGACTCCTCGATGACCGCCTCGATCAGCTCCCCGCGGAGGTCCTCGGGGGCGTCGCCGCCCGGGGCGAGCAGCCCGGTCAGGGCGCTCACCTCCTGGCCGGAGCGCTGGGGGACGTAGAGCGGCAGCACCTTGTCGCCGAAGGCCTCCTGGGCCTGGCGGAGCACCCCGTCGTAGTCGGCCCGGGCCTGGTCGAGCTTCGTGATCACCACCGCCCGCGGCATGCCGACGTCCGCGCACTCGCGCCACAGCGTCCGGGTCGCGTCGTCCACCCCCTCGTTGGCGGCCACCACGAACAGCGCGCAGTCGGCGGCCCGCAGGCCGGCCCGCAGCTCGCCCACGAAGTCGGCGTACCCGGGGGTGTCGACGAGGTTGACCTTGGTGCCGCCGTGGACGAGTGGCGCCACCGCGAGGGAGATCGAGCGGTTGTGCGCCTGCTCGGAATCCTCGAAGTCACAGACGGTGCTGCCCTCCCGCACCGACCCGGCGCGGGGGATGGCACCCGAGGCGGCGAGCAGCGTCTCGACCAAGGTGGTCTTGCCGGAGCCCGCCGGCCCCACCAGCACCACGTTGCGGATCCGGTCCGGGCTGCTCGCCTCCAGATCCTGGCCCGATGCTCTGCGCGAGCTCCCCTTGTCCGCCATGTCGTCACCTCGTTCTCGGGCCGTTCGGCCACCAGGCATGTCGTCTCCGAGGCAACTCCTGTCGGGGCCCGCGCGCAAGGGTCCAGCGGGCGGAGTCTCGACCTGCTCACGCCGGCGCGCGGGGGCCAGGCCCCCGCGCACCGGGTTCGGCCCAGCCGACGACAGGGGACGAGGCGGCGGCGGAGCAGAGGCGAACCCCTCACTGCATGGGGTCAGCAAGGGGTTCATGTCGACCTCAAAGTGCTCCCTCCGGAGTCGACCGCCACAGAATCCCACGTGGGCCGGGGGCCTGTCTCTGGTTTGAAGTACGTGCTTGGCTGGCCCCATGAACGGACTCGATCTCCTCGGCCCCGACCAGCGGGGCCTCTTCATCGGCGGCACCTGGCGCGAGGCGGAGGACGGTGCGCGGTTCGACGTGATCGACCCGGCCGACGGCTCGGTCATCACGGACGTGGCCGACGGCTCGGTCCCCGACGCGGTCGAGGCGCTCGACGCCGCGGTGGCCGCGCAGGCCGACTGGGCGGCGACCCCGCCGCGCGAGCGCGGGGAGATCCTGCGCCGGGCCTTCGAGATGATCATCGAGCGCGCCGACCAGTTCGGCCACCTGATGAGCCTCGAGATGGGCAAGACGGTCAAGGAGGCCAAGGGCGAGGTGGCGTACGGCGCCGAGTTCTTCCGGTGGTACTCCGAGGAGGCGGTCCGGATCCACGGCCGCTGGATGCAGGCCCCCGCCGGCGGCAGCCGGCTGCTGACCATCAAGAAGCCCGTGGGTCCCTGCCTGTTCATCACGCCGTGGAACTTCCCGCTGGCGATGGGCACCCGCAAGATCGGTCCCGCGATCGCCGCCGGCTGCACCATGGTGATGAAGCCGGCCGCCCAGACACCCCTGACGATGCTGGCCCTGGCCGGGGTCCTCGCCGAGGCCGGCCTCCCGGCCGGCGTGCTCAACGTGGTGACCACCAAGCACACCGGCGAGCTCAGCGAGACGCTCCAGGCCGACGACCGGCTGCGCAAGGTCAGCTTCACCGGCTCGACCGGCGTGGGCCGGCTGCTGGTGAAGCAGTCCGCCGACCAGCTCCAGCGGGTCAGCATGGAGCTCGGCGGCAACGCGCCGTTCCTGGTCTTCGACGACGCCGACGTCGACGCCGCGGTCGACGGGGCGATGATCGCGAAGATGCGCAACATGGGCGAGGCCTGCACGGCCGCGAACCGGTTCCTCGTGCACGCCGACGTCGCCGAGGAGTTCGCCGAGAAGCTCGGCAAGCGGATGGGTGCGCTCACCCTCGGCCGCGGCCAGGACGACGGCGTCGACGTCGGCCCCCTCATCGACGAGAAGGCCGTCGAGTCGGTCAGCAGGCTGGTCACCGATGCCGTGCACGACGGCGCCCGGGTGGTCGTCGGCGGCGAGGCGCCGGGCGGTGCCGGCTACTTCTACCCGCCGACCGTGCTGATCGACGTGCCGGCCGACGCGGCGATCAACGTCGAGGAGATCTTCGGCCCGGTCGCCCCGATCACCACCTTCGAGACCGAGGAGGAGGCGATCCGGCAGGCGAACGCCACCGAGTACGGCCTGTCGTCGTACGTCTACACCCGCGACCTGTCCCGCACGATCCGGCTCGCGGAGGCGCTGGAGTTCGGCATGGTCGGGGTCAACACCGGCCTGGTCTCCAACCCGGCGGCGCCGTTCGGCGGGGTGAAGGCGAGCGGGTTCGGCCGCGAGGGCGGCTTCGAGGGCATCGAGGAGTACCTCGAGACCACCTACGTCGCGCTCCCGGTGACCTGACGCCGGGACGGACCAGCGGGCTGCGGCAGGATCCCGACCATGGAGCTGCACACCGACGTCGTCACCCAGTACGCCGACTTCGCGGCCTACACGCACGGGTACTCCCCGTGCCTGGAGGCGTGGTCCCTCGCCGTGGTGGACGACCCCGAGGTGCAGGCCTGGGTCGCCGGGCTGCCGGGCATCAAGCAGCAGCCGAACCTGGTGTTCGCCGCGGCCCGGTGGCACGGCGTTCCGGCTCCCGGGCCGTACGTCGCGCTGCGGGAGGCGCTGCTCGGTGACGACGGCCGGATCCGCGCCACGATCCTCCAGCGCTCGACGCAGACCAACGAGGCCGGGCGGCTGGCCACGCTCACACCGGCATTCGCGGCCCTGTCCGCGGGGGAGCCGCTGGCGCTGCTGGAGGTCGGCGCGAGCGCGGGGCTGTGCCTCTACCCGGACCGGTACCACTACGAGTGGAGCACCGACGGGGGGACCGTGACCGCCGGTGGCGGGCCGACGCTGGCCTGCGCCGTCACCGGGCCGGCCCCGCTCCCGGCCGAGCCGCCGACGGTGGCGTGGCGCGGCGGCGTCGACCTCAACCCGCTCGACGTCACCGACGACGACGCGATGCGGTGGCTGACCACCCTGGTCTTCCCCGAGCACGACGAGCGCCGGGCGCTGCTGGAGCAGGCGATCGCGGTGGCGCGCACCGAGCCGCCGGAGATCGTGCGCGGCAACCTGCTCGAGGAGCTGCCGGACCTCGTCGACCGGGTGGCCGCGCACGGCCCGGTCGTGGTGTTCCACACCGCCGTCATCGCCTACCTCGAGCCGGACGACCGCGTGCGCTTCCAGGAGATGATGACCGGCCTGGTCGCCGAGGGCCGCTGCCACTGGGTGAGCAACGAGGGCAAGCGGGTGCTCCCGGACGTCACGGCGACCGGTCCGGCGGTGCCGGACGAGCTCGCGACCTTCGTGATGGGGATCGACGGGCGTGCGGTCGCCTGGACGCACGGCCACGGCCACGCGATGACCTGGCTGGGCTGACCCGGGTCAGGCGGGGCTGCCCAGCGTCGCCGCGAGGCGGGCGCGGGACGGGATCTCGAGCTTGCGGTAGACGTGGGAGAGGTGCCACTCGACGGCCTTGACCGTGACCACCAGCTCCTGGGCGATCTCGCGGTTGGTGAGGCCGTTGGCGGCCAGCCGCGCCACCCGGCGCTCGGAGGCGGTGAGCGCCGCGAGCGCCTCGGCGTGGACCCGCCGGGGTGACTCGCCGAGCCGCTCGAGCAGCCGCCGGACCCGGCCCTGGAGCGGCCAGAGCTCCTGGCCGCCGGCGTACTCCTCGGCGCTGCGCAGCAGGGTGAGGGCCTCTGCGGTGCGCTGCGCGCCGGGGGTCAGCATCAGCAGCCCGGCGAGGTCGGTGTCGATCTGTGCGGCCAGCCGCCCGGTCGGGAGCCCGTCGAGGCTCGCCCGGGCCCGACGGAGCAGGGTCAGCGAGTCGGCGCCGGCGTCGGTGGTCGCGACCGTGCGCAGCGCGAGGGCCACGGCGTACGGCGTGCCGGCGTGCTGCACCAGGCCGAGCTGCTCGCGCGCGAGCCGCACCGCCTCGGTGCGCTGCCCGAGCCGGACCGCCGCCAGCGCGGCGCCCACCCGCCACGGCACCAGGCCGGGGTCGGCGTCGTGGCCCTCGAGCCGCCGGCCCGCCAGGTCGAAGTGCCGGGCCGCGCGCTCGGTCTCGCTCAGGGCGGCGGCCAGCTCCCCGTGCGCGTGCTGCGCCAGCGCCCCGGCCGGGCCGGGCAGCTCGCGGTGCGACGCCAGCGCGTCGCCGAGCGCGAGCGCCTCGCCGAGGTCGCCGCGGGCAAGCCTGCAGTCCATGGTCGCGGCGAGGAGTAGCGCCCTGCCGCCGCCGGAGAGACCGGCCGAGTCGCGCAGCGCGTCGAGGGCGACGAGCGCCTCGGTGGTCAGGCCCGCACGGGCGAGCGCGTACCCGCGGAGCAGGGCCTCGGGGAGGTCGCCGAGCGCACGCTCGACTGCCTGGGTCCCGTGCACGGTGCACAGGTTAGGAAG
>Ga0247818_10002820_pt1 | contig 11214 bp, 10 predicted proteins | sample 13C_Glucose_Day1_FD_192424 | JGI IMG/M metagenome (GOLD analysis project Ga0247818, IMG submission 192424) | Soil microbial communities from agricultural site in Penn Yan, New York, United States - 13C_Glucose_Day1 | ecosystem: Environmental > Terrestrial > Soil > Agricultural land | place...
GTCTCGGTGTCGGTGAGAAGCTCGCGATTCCTCTGCCGGCTGATCCGCGCACGCCCCCCTTCGCGACGTACACGTGGGACACCGGCTCGCACTTCGTCGCGGTCACCGCCGTGTGCAGCGACCGCGAGCGATTCGGCACGGTGCTCGGCGCGGTGGACGACCTCGCCCGCACGCTGCGGATCAGCGACGACGTCGCGCTCGGCGAGTCGCCGAACGTCCTGCGGATCGAGCCGTGAAGTGATGGTCGGCGTCATCCATCCGGCCGCAGGCCGACGACTCCGGATCGGCGTGCAGCTCGCCCCCCAGCATGCGACGTATTCGCAATTGCGCGACGCGGTGCTCCGCGCGGAGGATCTCGGTGTCGACGCGATCTTCAACTGGGATCACTTCTTCCCCCTCACCGAGCCTCTCGATGGCGCGCACTACGAGGCGTGGACGACGCTCGCGTCGATCGCCGAGCTGACCGAACGCGTCGAGTTCGGTCCGCTCGTCAACTGCAGCTCGTACCGCAACCCGGATCTCCAGGCCGACATGGCCCGCACCGTCGACCACATCAGCGCGCATTCCTCCGGCACCGGACGCCTCATCTTCGGCACCGGCTCGGGATGGGCGGAACCCGACTACGACGGCTACGGCTACCCTTTCGGCACCGTGGGCACTCGCCTCGACGCCCTGGCCGAGGACCTGCCGCGCATCCGGCGGCGATGGGACGCGCTCAACCCGCCGCCCACGCGCCGCATCCCGATCCTGATCGGCGGGCAGGGCGAGCAGAAGACACTGCGCCTGGTCGCACGGCACGCCGACATCTGGCACGCCTTCACCCGGCTGGACGATCTGCCACGCAAGATCGGCGTCCTGCACGATTGGTGTGAGCGCGAGGGCCGGGATCCCGCGACGATCGAACTGTCGAGCGGCTTCACGATCCGCGGGTTCGGTCCGCTTCTGGAAGAGGGCGGCGCGGAAAGGCTGTATGCGCTCGGCGCGCGTCTGCTGATCCCCGCGGTCGACGGGCCGGACTATGACCTGTCGATGCTGGGCCCGCTGCTGCGCTGGCGCGACCGCATCAACGGCGAAGGCTGACCGGCTACGCCGTCACACCTTCAGACTCTGTTTGGGCACCACGATCTCGCGGAGGATGAGAAGCACCGACGCCATGATCGGAAGCGCCACGAGCACACCGATGACACCCGCCAGCGCGCCGCCCACGAGCGCGCCGATGAGCACGAGGGCAGCCGGGATCGACACCGCCCGGTTCATCACGCGCGGGCTCACCACATACGACTCGATCTGGATGTAGATCAGGTACGCCACGAAGAACGTCAACGCCTGCGCCGGACTCGAGAAGAGGGCGACTCCGGTCGCGAGCAGCCAGAAGATCACCGATCCGAACAGCGGGATCAGGGTGATGACGAAGGCGATGAAAGTCATGAGAGCCGCGAACGGCAGGCCGATCACGAGGTGCAGCACCAGGACCACGGCGGCGTTGATCGTGGAGAGCGTCACCGAGCCGATGAGGGAGCTGCCCACCGAGGCGGTGATCCGCTCGGTCATGTCGGCGAGCCGCGCACGGCTGTGCGCGGGAGCCAGGTCGTAGAGCGCGTTCTTCATCCCGGTCAGCGAGGAGAGGAAGTACAGCGTCAGCGCGATCACGATGAAGCTCGCCGTGATCGCATTGACGATGCCGATGCCGACCGCCAGGGCTCCCCCGCCGACCGCGGCGATCGTCTCTGGTTTGGCGAGCAGGGCCGAGAGTTCGGCAAGGGCCGCTCCGACGGCGTCCTGCAGATCCGGCGAGAGGGCCATGAACCATTCGGAGTTGACCGCCTCCACCACCGCTTCGGGGAACTCCGTCACGAATTGGCCGACCTGAGCGAGGATCGGCGGCAGCACGAAGATGAAGAACGCGAGCGCGAGCACGGCGAAGGCGCCGAAGACGATCGCGATCCCACCGCCTCGTTTCACCCCCCGGCGCTCCAGCACCCGCACGATCGGGTCGAGCCCGAGCGAGATGAACAGGGCCAGCACGATGTAGATGAGGATGGCCGTGATCGAGGCGATCGCCGAGCCGAGGACGAGTCCGCCCAGCACGCCGAGCGTCGCGATGAACGCGATCACGAGCGGGCGATCGATCAGGGCGAGGACGCCTCGCCGCTCCGGAACGGATGCGATGGGCGGAATCGGCGCCGCGGGAGCGGTGTCGTCAGAGGGCGAGGACATGTCGGAACGATATCGCCACGCGCGCGCCGACGGCATCATGCGTGCAGGGTGAATCTCCGCGCGCCGTGCATGGGCGGAGGCCCATCAGCCGGTCCCGTCGCGTCGATCGGGGGTCGCGGCCACGACGTCGCCCGACAGCCAGCGCAGCCACCGTGCACCCGGGTCGCCCTCGAGCACGAGAGCACGCACGAGCAGCGTGAGCGGAATCGAGAGGATCGCACCGAGCGGACCGATGATGAAGGTCCAGAAGATCACCGAGAAGAAGCTCAGGGTGAGGCTGAGGCTCACCGCGTCGCTGACGAACTTCGGCTGCACGAGCACCTGCAGCGTGACGTTCACGACGCAGTAGATCGCGACGACCGCGAGCATGAGCGGCCAGCCGCCGACGACGAGGGCGAGCAGCGCGGGCGGGATCAGACCGATCACGAAGCCGATGTTCGGAATGAAGTTGGTCACGAACGCGAGGATCGCCCACACCGCCGGAGCCGGCACACCCAAAGCCCACAGCGCGAAGCCGTCGACGATCGCCACGACCGCACCGAAGCTCGCGTTGACGACGTAATAGCGCCGCACGTTCGAATTGAACAACTGGAAGCGCCGCACTGCCGGCCGCGCGACCGGTCCGAACGAGGATTCTGCTCGCGCATACCGCGAGCCGTCGGCGGCCATGAAGATCACGTACGCGAACACGAAGAACAGTGCGGTGAGGATGCCGACCGCGGTGCCGCCGAGCGACGCGACGAACGACACGATCGTCGACGGTTCGAGGACGGATGCCGCGGCATCCGACGCCTGCTCGTCAAGACCCACCGACCCCAACCAGGTGATGACCGCCTGCGCCGAGGCTTGCAGCTCATCTGCGTAGTCGCCGACGAGCCGCACGAACTGTGTTCCGGCGAAGAAGAGCAGTGCTCCGAGGACGAGGAGGATCAGGTACGCGATCACGATCACACCGCTCGTCGCAGCCCAGCGCGGCCATCCCCATCTCTCGAGCGGATGCCGCACCGGATGGCAGATGATCACGATGACCGCGGCCAGCACGAGGGGCCCGACCAGTTCACGCGCGAACGACAGCCCGGCCAGCGCGATCGCCGCCGCGGCGAGCCCGAGAAGCACCCGGAGGGTGGGCGAGAGGGCAGGAGCCGGCGGCGCAGGGGGCGGCTGCTGAGGCGGCGGCCGACCGAACAGGCTCATCGGGCGTCCGATTTCTCGCGCGACGCGGGCGGGCGGCCCAGGCGATCGCTGATGTCATCGATCTGCACGGCGACTTTCCGCAGCTGACCGCGAGTTGCCGGCTCATCGTCATCGTGACCGGTCGCGACGCGCTCGAGCACCCACGATGCCAGCGTCGCGGTGACCACGCCGACCACGGCCACGCCGCCGCACATCAGCATGACCGCGACCAGACGGCCACCGGGCGTGACCGGGTAGTAGTCGCCGTACCCGACGGTCGTGATGGTGACGAAGGCCCACCAGACTGAGTCACCGAATGTCTCGATGTTGGCCCCGGGCGCCCCGCGCTCGGCGTCGAGCTCGGAGAGCGCTGCGATCCAGATCAGGATGATCGCGGCACCGGCACCATAGATCGCGAGCCGGCTGCGCAGCGCCGTGCCGGCCGTGCGCTGCAGGGTGTGCACGAGGGTCAGCGCCTTGAGCAGGCGCAGAGGCTTGAGGGCCGGCAGCACGACGACGAGAAGGTCGAAGAAGTGCTTTCGGAACCACGGTCCGCGAGGTGAAGCCAGCCGCAGGCGCACGAGATAGTCCACCGCGAACACGACCCAGGTCACGGTCATCGTGAGACGGGCGACCAGCTCGGCGGGTCCTTGAAGGTCTGCGATCACCTGCCACGAGTACGCGACGATGAAGACCACGGACGCGATGATGAGCGGCCAGTACGTCAGCTGGCGCCAGCGCTCCTCGGTCATGCCCGAACTCTAGAGCGCCCGGCGTCGACGGGCGGGGTGCCTCGCCGGGCCTACAGCTCGGTCAGTTCGAACGAGCTGCCCAGCGGCACGATCGGCGGCCGCTCGACGGTCGATTCGATCGTCACGCGCGTTCCGCTGTGCGCGGACTCGAGCACGGCGGTCATGACCTCGAGCGTGTGCAGGGCGAGGCGTCCCGAAGCGCGCATGTCGGCATCCGTCGGGGCGGCGAGCATGTCGAGCAGGCCGATGCCGCGCGCAGCGTCGACGTAGCCGGCGCGCTCTTCGATCGGCTCCCACTCGCGCGATCCGCGCGGGCAGAACAGCACATCGCCCGAGAACATGTTCGGGTCGGGCACCGAGAGCGATCCGGTCTCGCCGTGGATCTCGATCGGCGAGGCACTGCTCTTCACGGAGTCGAAGCTCGTCGTGAGTGTCGTCAACGCGCCGCCGGCGTGCTCCAGGATGCCGGTCACGTGGGTGTCGACATCCACCGGAATCCGCTCGCCGGCGCGCGGACCGGAGCCGATCACACGTTCGCTGCGCAGCCGGCTGGCGGAGCCGACCACGGCGGTGACCGGGCCGAGCAGGTGCACCAGCGCGGAGATGTAGTACGGCCCCATGTCCATGAGCGGGCCGCCGCCGGGCAGGTAGTAGAAATCGGGATTCGGGTGCCAGGGCTCGGGCCCGGGAGAAGCCATGACGGCGGTCGCGGCGATCGGCCGGCCGATGCGGCCCTCGTCGATGACCTCACGGGCCGTCTGCGTGCCGGTGCCCAGCACGGTGTCGGGCGCGGAGCCCAGACGCACGCCGGCGACGGTGGCGGCATCCATCACCTTCTTCCCGCTGGCGAGATCCACCGCGAGCGGCTTCTCGCCGTACACGTGCTTGCCGTGTGCGATCGCCGCGAGGGCGATCTCGGCGTGCGCGGCCGGGATCGTGAGGTTCAGCACGACGTCGATGTCGGGGTCGGAGAGCAGCGCGGGCACCTCGAGGGCGCGGGCGCCGGGGATGCCGCTCGCGACGGCCGCGGCGCGATCCATGTCGAGGTCGGCGATCGCCGCCACGGTCACGTCGGAGCGCGCGGTGAGGGTCTCCAGGTAGATGCCCGAGATGACTCCGACTCCGATGATGCCTATGCGCGGCGCGTTGCCCACAGCATTCCCCTTTCGATGACGGTGCGGACGGTGGGGTTCTCGAGCACGTCCACGCTGTGGCCGGGCGTCGTGACGACGACGCGGCCGGCACCCCACTCGCGGGTCCAGATCGCCGGGGATGTGATCGTCCGACGCCACGGATGCCACGGACGTACCGGGTGCGTGGTGGTCGCGAGCACGTCATTGAGGTCGTCGCTCAGCACCCAGTACTGCTCGGTCGTGAGCGAGAAATCGTCGAGGCCTGCGGTGATCGGGTGCTCGCGACCGAGCGGCGTGATCTCGACCTTGTGGTCGAGGTAGTTGTCGGTGGGTTCGCCGGTGAGCTCATGCGGGTGCTTGCCGGGGTGCGTCGCGAACTGGCCGCCGACGAGATGCAGGTAGTCGGCCGAGTCGCGGTACGAATCGGCGATTCCACCGTGCCAGCCGGTGAAGCCGGTGCCCGCCTGGACGGCCGCGCGCAGCCCGGCGACCTGGTCCCGCTCGATCGTCGACATCGTCACGCACTGGAGGATCAGGTCGGTCGCCCTCATCGTGCCCGTGTCGGCGTAGACGGCCGGAGACCCCTCGATCTGCACCTCATAGCCGTTGTCGCGCAGAAAAGGCAGGAACAGGTCGGTCGCCGCCACGGGCTGATGACCTTCCCAGCCGCCTCGGACGACGAGTGCACGCTTCGATGCCACGCAAAACCCCTTCTCAACCCCCATGACCCTATCGTCGGGTCCCCGGGATCAGTCCGCCGACGTCTGGTCCGGATCGTCGGATGCTGCTGCGCGGTCGGCTTCGAGGGCGAGGCGCGGGCGCCAGACGACGATATCGGTCGCCCGGCGCACGCGCCTGCCCTGACGCAGGGTGATGACGGACCCGGTGGCTCCGGCGGCGAAGACGCGAGCGCCGGGGCGGTTCTCGAGCTCGGTGCGCATGCGCGCCTCGAGGTCCCGCACGCGCACGCGCAGCTCCTGCACGTTGTTCTCGAGCTCGATGATCCGCGCGATCGCGGGCAGGCTCATGCCGTCGGCCGACAGGCGCGCGACCTCGCGCAGCTGCTCGACGTGACGCGTCGAGTAGCGCCGCGATCCGCCCTGAGTGCGGGCGGGAACCACCAGTCCGAGCCGGTCGTACTGCCGAAGCGTCTGCGGATGCATGTTCGCGAGCTCTGCGGCGACGGCGATCGCGAAGATCGGCGCGTCTTCATCGATCTCTCGTTCCGGCATCCGTCTCAGCTCCTATCCGCGCGCCCGCGACATCAGATCGGCGCGGGGATTGTCCTTGGGCTCGAGCTCGTGGAACCGCTCGAGCGCTTCGCGCGCGGCGTCGTCCAGGTGCGATGGAACGGCCACCTGAACCTCGGCCAGCAGGTCGCCGGGACCTTTGGCGGAGTGCACCCCACGGCCCTTCACGCGCAGGACGCGGCCCGACGGCGTTCCGGGGGCGACCCGCAGCTTGACGGGGTCGCCGCCGAGCGTCGGCACCTCGATCGTGGCGCCGAGCGCCGCCTCGGTGAAGGTCACCGGCACGGTCACGCGCAGGTTGAGACCGTCACGGGTGAACACGGGATGCGGGCGGACGGTCACCTGTACGACGATGTCGCCCGTCTCCCCGCCGTCCGGCGAGGGGCGTCCGCGGCCGCGCAGTCGGATCTTCTGCCCGTCCGAGACGCCCGCGGGGATCTTCACCTTGAACGGCTTGCCGTCTTCGCCCTGCAGCGTGATGGTCTCGCCCTTGGTCGCGGTGATGAAGTCGATCGTCGTGCGCGCGGTGACGTCGGCGCCGCGCTGCGGACCTCCGTACCCCCGGAACCCGCCGGTGGACTGCCCGAACCTGCCGGAGCCGAACCCGCCGCCCTGCTGCTGGTTGAACATGCTGAAGATGTCGTCGAAGTCCTGCGGCGACTGCTGACGCGCGCCGCGGCCCTGTCCGAACATGCTGAACACGTCCTCGAACCCCCCGGGCTGGTCGCCCGCGGTGAAGCGCGCGCCCGAGCCCATCGCGCGGATCTGGTCGTACTCCTTGCGCTGCTCGGGGTCGGAGAGCACCGAGTACGCCTCGCTGACCTCCTTGAAGGTCGCCTCCGCCTTCGCATCGCCCTGGTTGGAGTCCGGGTGATACTTGCGGGCGAGCTTGCGATAGGTCTTCTTCAGCTCGGCTTCGCTGACGCTCTTCTCGACGCCCAGGACTTTGTAGAAGTCCTTGTCGAACCAGTCCTGACTGGCCATGCGGTGTCCCTCCGGGTTATTCGGCCGGCACCGCGACGACCACCTTGGCGGGTCGCAGCTCAACCGAACCCAGTCGGTAGCCGACCTCGACGACCTCGAGGATCGTCGCTTCGGTCACCCCGGGTGTCGGTGCCTGGAAGATCGCCTCGTGCTGCTGCGGATCGAACGGCTCGCCCGCGGCGCCGTACGAGACCACACCGAGCTTCTCGGCGACCGCGCGCACCTTGTCGCCGATCACGGCGAAGGGGGTGCCCTCGATGAGGTCGCCGTGCTTGGTCGCGCGGTCGAGGTCGTCGAGCACCGGGAGCAGACCCTTGACGGCCTCTCCCTTCGCGCGCTCGATCTCGCGCTCGCGCTGATCCTCGGTGCGGCGGCGATAGTTGGCGTACTCGGCCTGCAGACGCTTGAGGTCGTTCAGCAGGGCCGACTCGAGGTCAGCGAGCACGGCGTCCTCCGCCGCGGCATCCACGTTCTGCTCAGCGCCGAGGATGTCATCGACGGTCAGCTCGTCCTGCGAGTCGGGGTCGGAGACCTGCGCCTCCGACCCCTCCTCGTCCGGTCGAACCTCGTCGCCATCCGGCTCTTCGAAGTTCTTGTCGGTCATGACTACTTCTTCTCACCGTTTTCAGATGCGTCGCCCTCGTCGTCGACGACCTCGGCGTCGATGACATCCTCGTCGGATGCCGCAGAATCGGGCTCGCCGGCCGGGGCCTCGGCACCGGCATCCGGAGCAGACTGCGAAGCCTGGCTCGACGCGTAGATCGCCTCGCCCAGCTTGCCCTGGCTCGCGTTGAGCTTGTCGAACGCCGTCTTCACCGCGTCGTCGTCATCGCCGGCCAGCGCCGCCTTGAGCGCGTCGACATCGCCCTGGACCTCGGTCTTGACGGCCTCGGGCAGCTTGTCGTCGTTCTCCTTGATCAGCTTGTCGATCGAGTACGAGAGCGTCTCGGCCTGGTTGCGCACCTCGGCCGACTCACGACGCTTCTTGTCTTCGGAGGCGTGCTCCTCGGCTTCGCGCACCATGCGCTCGATGTCGTCCTTGGGCAGCGAGGAGCCACCCGTGATCGTCATCGACTGCTCCTTGCCGGTGCCCTTGTCCTTGGCGGACACGTGCACGATGCCGTTCGCGTCGATGTCGAACGTGACCTCGACCTGCGGGATGCCGCGCGGTGCCGGCGCGATGCCGGTGAGCTCGAACGTTCCGAGGGGCTTGTTGTCACGAGTGAAGTCGCGCTCGCCCTGGAAGACCTGGATCGCGACCGAGGGCTGGTTGTCGTCGGCGGTCGTGAAGGTCTCGCTGCGCTTGGTCGGGATGGCCGTGTTGCGCTCGATGAGCTTGGTCATGATGCCGCCCTTGGTCTCGATGCCGAGGCTCAGGGGGGTGACGTCGATCAGCAGGACGTCCTTGCGCTCACCGCGCAGCACGCCGGCCTGCAGGGCGGCGCCGACGGCGACGACCTCATCGGGGTTGACGCCCTTGTTGGGCTCCTGGCCGGCCTCCTGCTTGACGAGTTCGGCAACGGCCGGCATGCGAGTCGAACCACCCACGAGCACGACGTGGTCGATGTCGCCCACCTTGATGCCGGCTTCGCGGATGACGTCCTCGAAGGGCTTCTTGGTGCGGTCGAGCAGGTCCTTGGTGAGGTCCTCGAACTTCGCGCGCGTGATCGTCTCGGACAGCGACACCGGGCCGCTGTCGGTCAGCGAGAGGTAGGGCAGGTTGACCGAGGTCGACATGGAGCTGGAGAGCTCCTTCTTCGCCTGCTCGGCAGCCTCCTTGAGGCGCTGCAGGGCGATCTTGTCGCCCGAGACGTCGACACCGGTGGTGTCCTTGAACTGCTTGATGAAGTAGTCGACCAGACGCTGGTCCCAGTCATCGCCTCCGAGGCGGTTGTCGCCGGCCGTGGAGCGCACCTGGATCGTCGAGAAGTCGTCGTCCTTGCCCACTTCGAGCAGCGAGACATCGAAAGTTCCGCCACCGAGGTCGAAGACGAGGATGAGCTCGTCCTCCTTGCCCTTGTCGAGGCCGTACGCGAGCGCGGCGGCGGTCGGCTCGTTGATGATGCGCAGGACATTCAGGCCCGCGATCTCGCCGGCCTCCTTCGTCGCCTGGCGCTCGGCGTCGTTGAAGTACGCGGGGACGGTGATGACGGCATCCGTCACGGTGTCGCCGAGGTATTCCTCCGCGTCGCGCTTGAGCTTGCCGAGGATTCGGGCCGAGATCTCCTGCGGCGTCCACTTCTTGCCGTCGACGTCGAACTTCCAGTCGGTGCCCATGTGGCGCTTGACCGACGAGATCGTCCGCTCGACGTTGGTGACGGCCTGGCGCTTCGCCGTCTCGCCGACGAGCACCTCGCCGTCCTTGGTGTAAGCGACCACCGACGGGGTCGTGCGGAAGCCTTCGGCGTTCGCGATGACCTTGGGCTCGCCGCCCTCGAGCACGCTCACGACGGAGTTCGTGGTTCCGAGGTCGATTCCAACAGCACGGGCCATGTGTTTCTCTCTCCTTGTTCAGGGGCCGAGCGGATGCCGGACCCCGGGGTTTTCTGATGTCTGGGGCGACGTCAACCGAGGTTGAGCCGCAATGACTCAACCCTAGCGAGGCTCGCTGAGCGTGTCAAATGAAGTTGATACGAGTCGGCTCAACTTCGATTCGTGCCGCCGTGCGCGACGGCGATCAGCCCAGGATCGTATCGCCCGATCCGGCAGCCACGGGGTCGGGGAGCCGGCGCATCCGGAATCCGTTCAGGATGCCGGCTGCCCCCGCGAGGATCGGGATCAGGAGTGCGATCTGCAGGGCGAGGTGACGCGCCTCGGTGTTGATGCGGATCATCTCCGCCGAGACTTCTGGGGTTTCCTCGACGAGCAGTGCCTCGAGGCCGGTGTTGGACATCAGCTCGGCGTCGTCCTCGAGCACCGTGGAGACCTGCTGCTGCTGCTCCGCGGTGAGCACGTCGGAGGAATCGGCGAGCGCCGTGAAGCCCACCGCGAGTGCCGCGAGCATGATCGCTCCCGCGAATGCCAGGCCGAAGGACAGGCCGAACGATCCGGCCGCGGAGTTGACACCCGCTGCTTCGCTCACCCGCTCATCGGTGATGGGCGAGAGCGTGTAGTTGTTCAGCTGCGAGACGAGCAGGCCGAGTCCCGATCCGCTGACCAGGAGGGGGATGGTGAGGTACCAGCCCGAGTCGGCGATCGGCACGAGGGGCACGATGACGACGAGCCCGATCACGGTGAGCACGAAGCCCCACAGGATGAGGTTCGCCGGGCGGCCCTTGGCGACGCGACCGGCGATCAGCGCGACGGCGAACATGCTGAGCGACAGCGGAGCGATCGAGAGACCTGCCTGCAGCGCGTTGTACTCGAGCACCATCTGCAGGTAGAGCGGCAGCACGATCATCGTGCCGCCGAGAGTGATCTGCTGAAGAAGCTGACCGCTCACTCCGGCGCGGAACGGCTTGGACGCGAACAGCGCCGGATCGATCAGCGTGGCTTTGCCGCGCTTCTTGCGCGAGTTGAGCCAGAAGACGAGGCCTCCGAGGGCGACCACGCCGAGTCCGATGATGAGTGCGACGTACCCTCCGCCCTCCTGCCACACCAGGATGCCGAGGACGACACCGCCCATGCCGATCACCGAGAGGGCGGACCCGACGAGGTCGATCGAGCGGTCGCCGGTGAAGCGCACGTCCTTGACGAGCCCGATGC
>Ga0247818_10002821_pt1 | contig 11210 bp, 9 predicted proteins | sample 13C_Glucose_Day1_FD_192424 | JGI IMG/M metagenome (GOLD analysis project Ga0247818, IMG submission 192424) | Soil microbial communities from agricultural site in Penn Yan, New York, United States - 13C_Glucose_Day1 | ecosystem: Environmental > Terrestrial > Soil > Agricultural land | place: USA...
GCCGCCGAACGGGGCGCCGCGGCCCTGCACCGGATCGCCGCCGCCCACCCGGGCGGGCGTGTCCTCGTGGTCGCGCACAACACGCTGCTGCGACTCGTGCTGTGCACACTGCTGTCGATCCCGGCGGGGGAGTACCGCAGAGTGTTCCCCCGGTTGCGCAACGCCGCGATCAGCGAACTCCTCGTGAAATCCGACGGATCCGCCGCACTTCTCTCCCTCAATGTGCCCTGTGACCCCGACCTGCCGTAGCACCATGGGGACATGACGGAGATCGACACCTCGGTACCGCACTCGGCCCGGATCTGGAACTACTGGCTGGGCGGCAAGGACAACTACCCCGTGGACGAGGCGGCGGGCGACGCGTACACCGCGGTCTTCCCCGGCATCGTCACCATCGCGCGCAGCAGCCGCGCCTTCCTGGGCCGCGGCATCCGGTATCTGGTGACCGAGGGGGGCGTGCGCCAGTTCCTCGACGTCGGCACCGGCCTGCCGACCGTCGACAACACCCACGAGGTCGCCCAGCGCCTCGCCCCCGAGTCGAGGATCGTCTACGTCGACAACGACCCGCTGGTCCTGGCCCACGCCCGCGCGCTGCTCACCTCCACCCCCGAGGGTGTGACGGCGTACGAGGACCTGAGCCTGTACGAGCCCGAGAAGATCCTCGAGGCGGCCTCCCGGACGCTCGACCTCTCCCGTCCCACGGCCCTGATCCTCAGCGGCATCCTCGGCCATGTCGCCGACTACGACCGGGCCCGCGAGCTGGTCCGCCGCCTGCTGGCCGGCCTGCCCTCCGGCAGCTACCTCTGCGTCAACGACGGCTCCCGGGGCACCGACCCGGACTACGAGAACGCCCAGGACTCCTACAACGAGACCGGCGCCGTCCCGTACTTCCTGCGCCCGGTCGACAAGATCGAGGCGTTCTTCGAGGGCCTGGAACTCATCGAACCGGGCGTCGTCTCCGTCCCCCTGTGGCGCCCCGAGCCCTCCGACGAGGAGCCCCGCCCGATCGGCCAGCACGGCGGAGTGGGCCGCAAGCCCTGACCGGCGAGGACGAAGGGACGGCCACCGGGCACGGCCGTCCCTCGCCTACCTCCCTCGCCTCACCTCCGTGGCCGCCCGACGGCGTTTCGGCGCAGGTGACTTGCCCGACGAGCGGCGTCCAGGCGGCGTCGCCGCAGCCACAACAGCGCGATCGGCGCGAGGAGAAGCGCGGGCAGCAGCCACAGCGCCCATGTTCCCGAGGACACGGGTTCCTGCGCCTCCTGTTCCGCCTGCCCCTCCTGCTTCCCCTGCGCCTCCCGCTCCGCCGGTGCGCCGACACCGGCCCTGGCCTGGCGCGGGGTCGGTGAGCCGAGCCAGACGGTCTCGTCCCCGGCGGCGGCCGACGGCGCGTTCAGCGAACGGTCGACGCGCTGCGGGAGCCCCGCGAAGTCCGAGGTGAAACGGTCGTCCGGGACGGTCTTCAAGGGGATCCTGGTGAGGTCGACACCGCCGTAGACGTAGCTGCGTACGTAGGTGGTGTCGCCCTCGGTGGTCCTGTCGGTGACCTTGAACTCGCCCTTGGTGTACGAGTCGACGTACCGGTCGAAGGTGTCGGTGGGCTGCCAGTCGCCGGTGCGCCGCCAGCTGTCGATGTCGCCGCTGTCGATGAGGTCGCCGTACGTCGTGTCCTTGGTCCGGCTCAGCTCGCGGTACCACTCGGCGGCGACCCGGGCCAGATGGACGCGGCGCAGCTCGGCGTACTCGGGGGCGGTGTTGATGGCCTTCTTGAGCCTGGGCAGGATCAGGTCGCGGAAGAGCGCCTCGTTGTGGTCCTCGGTGGCCTTGTCCTGCTCGGGGCAGGAGGCCGCGGACGACGCCCCGTTGTCCTTCAGGTACTGGGTCTCCATCTTGACGTCGAGGGGTGCGTCGAGGATGTAGAGCCTGTCCCCGTCCTGGTGAACCGACGCCGGGGCGGGCAGGATCCAGTTGCGGAACGACATGCAGTCGCCCCGGACCCGGTTCCAGAACTTGCGGCCAGGCTTGCTGTGGGGATGGATGAGCTCGCCGACGGTCTTCTTCATCCGCAGATCGGCCTCCAGCAGTACCCGTCCGGCGTCCGTTCGCCCCAGCCGGTCGTCGACGATGCGCTCCGGCTCGTCGGGGTTGAGGTTGACCCAGAAGTTCTGCGGGGCGAGGGAGAGCCAGACGAAGAAGGCGTCCGAGGACTGGGACAGGGCCGCGCGCCCCGTGGCGGTGCGGGCGTCCCCCTTCAGCGGCTTGAAGTCGGCGCTGAACGAGTACTGCAGGCCGCTTCCGTCACCGGGGTCCGAGAGATAGCGCAGCTCCATGCTGGAGAAGTCGATGCCACCGGTGCCCGTGCCGGGGGCGGCGAGCACGCTGCCCAGGCCCGTGGCGGCGCGCGGGGTGTCCTCCGCGTCGTCGCAGGGGTTGGCGGCCTTGGCTGCGGCCGTGAGTACCAACGTCTGCTGGAGACCCATTGACTGAGTTCCGGTTCCCTGGTCAGGGCATTCTTCCGGGCCGACGGAGAAGGCGGGGGAGGGCTCGTGGCCGTACCGCGCCTCCAGACCGCGCCGCACCTCGCCGAGGTCGGTCACCAGTTTGTCCTTGGCGGTGGCGTTGCGTCGCTTCACCCTCTCCTGGTACTTCTCCCTCACCCCCTTCTCCGCCCTGCGCTCCGCCTCCGGGCCCAGGTGCGCAACCTTGTTCCGCGCCCACGCGATCTCCACCTCCCGGTCGACCCACTCCTGCACGCTGATGTCGTACGGGTGCCCGAAGACGAGCGGTGTGTCCGGGCGGTACAGGCGGGCGCATCGCGAGCAGTTCTGTCGTTCGGAGCTGCCGAGGAGCTCCGCCTCGTCACCGATGCCGTACTTGTCCAGCACCTTTTGGATGACGTCCTCGGAGTGCCTCTGCTTGCTTTTCTGGATGTTCAACGCGCTGACGACGACGAGTTCGCCCCACTTCGCGTCGTCCAGCCGCTGGACGGCTGCGCGCTTCAGATACTCCCGCAGCGGATCGACCCGGACGACCGATGCCGCCCACGCCTCGCGACCCGTGTAGCTGAGGGTGGTGGTCTCCTTCAGGAGCGGCATGATCTGGTCGTCGTAGTCCAGCACCGTCGGGTCCAGGTAGACGGCCGCGCCGTTGCGGGACGGGTTCCACGCCTCGTCCTTGTCCGCCTTGGGCAACTCGCGCCAGAGGTCGTAGCGCAGCTTCTCGACGGGCTCGAACGGGGAAGCCAGCAGCGGGTTGTCCTGCTGCATGGAGAGGTCGCGGCCCTTCGCCGCCCCCGGCGGCCGCTTGTCGTCGGCCACCCCGGGCGTCGCCGAGCCGAGCGGGACGAGCAGCGCCAGCAGCAGCGCTGCCAGCCATCTGGGTCTGTTCATGCCACACACGGTGGATCGGCGGCGTGAAATGCCGGTGAAGCCACCCGACATGGGAAGCCCCCGCGAGTCAGGTCCTCGCGGGGGCTTCCGTCATTCCGCCTGCCGTTCGTGAAGGGTGAGAAGACGATCACGAGGCAGGACGTTCTCGCCGGCTCAGGGAGCCAGCAGCAGTACGTCCGTGCGGGACCTGGCCGCGGTGTAACGCCGGGCCACGTCCTGCCAGTTGACGACCTGCCACATGGCCTCGATGAAGTCGACCTTCTGGTTGCGGTACTGGAGGTAGAAGGCGTGCTCCCAGGCGTCGAACACGAGGATCGGCGTGGCGCCCTGGCCGACGTTGCCCTGGTGGTCGTAGACCTGCTCGACGATCAGCCGCCCGCTCAGCGGCTCGTACGCCAGCACGCCCCAGCCCGAACCCTGCGTGGTCGCGGCGGCCTTGGACAGCTGCGCCTTGAAGTTCGCGAAGGACCCGAAGGACTCGGCGACGGCGTCCGCCAGCTCGCCCACCCCGTCCGCGGCGAGCGGCTCGCCACCGCCGTCGCCGGTCATGTTCTGCCAGTAGATGCTGTGCAGGATGTGCCCGGACAGATGGAAGGCCAGGTTCTTCTCCAGGCCGTTGATCGACCCCCACGACTCCTTGTCCCGCGCCTCGGCCAGCTGCTCCAGCGTGTCGTTGGCGCCCTTCACATAAGCCGCGTGGTGCTTGTCGTGGTGCAGCTCGATGATCTCGGGGCTGATCACGGGCGCGAGCGCGGAGTAGTCGTAGGGCAGTTCCGGGAGTGTGTAGACGGGCATGAAGGGTCCCCTCAGAGCTCTTATTGCAAGTAGCTTGCAACAACAAGCTAACAGCAAAAAGCCCCCGTGTGGATCACACGGGGGCTCTGTCGCGGTACGGGGCGTGTCAGGCGCTGGCCCGCCTGCGCTGCCAGGCGTAGCCGACGGCCGCCAGGAGGACCGTCATGACGCCCGTCGAGTACAACTGGACCCGGGTGTCCGGCTCGCGGGCCATCAGGACGAAGATCGCCGCCATGCCGGCCATCGCGACCCAGGTCAGGACCGGGAAGGCCCACATGCGCACGACCAGCTTCTCCGGGGCCTCCCGCTCCAGGCGGCGACGCAGCCGGAGCTGGGAGGCGGCGATGAAGATCCAGACGACCAGGATGACCGCGCCGATCATGTTCAGCAGCCACGGGAAGACGTCGTCGGGCCGCCAGTAGGACAGGACGACGCAGACGAAGCCGAACACGGAGGAGGCGAGGACCGCGACGCGCGGGACGCCGCCCGAGACCCGGCCCAGCGCCGCGGGGCCCTGGCCGCGCTGGACGAGGGAGTACGCGATGCGCGAGGAGCCGTAGATGTTGGCGTTCATGGCGCTCAGCAGGGCGACCAGGACCACCACGTTCATCAGCTGACCGGCGCCGGGGATGCCCAGGTGGTCGAGGGTGGCGACGTACGGGCCCTTCTCGACGACCTCCTTGGAGTCCCAGGGGATCAGGGTGACCACGACCGCCATCGAGCCGATGTAGAACAGCGCGATGCGCCACATGGCCGTGCGGACCGCCCGCGCGACACCGCTGACCGGGTTCTCGGACTCGGCGGCCGCGATGGTGACCGTCTCCATGCCGCCGTAGGCGAACACCGAGGCCAACAGGCCGATGATCAGTCCCTCGCTGCCGTTCGGCAGGAATCCGCCCTCACCGGTGAGGTTCGCGGTGCCCGGCGCGTCCGTGCCGGGCAGGACGCCGGCGATGGCCAGCCCGCCCAGTACCAGGAACAGCGCGATCGCGCCGACCTTCAGCGCGGCGAACCAGAACTCGAACTCGCCGAAGTTCTTCACGGCGGCCAGGTTCGCGCCGCAGAAGACGACCATGAACAGGGCCACCCAGGCCCACTCCGGCGTGCCCGGCAGCCAGCCCGTCACGATCTTCGCGGCGCCGATGCCCTCCAGGCCGACGGCCGTGCAGAGCAGGACCCAGAACGACCAGCCGGCCGTGAAGCCCGCCCAGGGGCCGATGGCCCGCTCGGCGTGCGCGGAGAAGGAACCGGAGGAGGGATGAGCGGCCGACATCTCGCCGAGCATCCGCATCACCAGCATCACGAGGAGGCCGGAGACGACATAGGCGATGACGATCGAGGGACCGGCGGCGGCGATACCCGCCCCGGACCCGACGAACAGGCCGGCGCCGATGACGCCGCCGAGGGCGATCATCGACAGGTGACGCTGCTTGAGACCGTGGGAGAGGGAGACGTCGTCCGCTTTCGCGGGCGTCTCCGTGGAGGTGCTGTTCTGCATGGGCGCGGCTCGTCCAATGCGTGAGAGGGCAAAAAACGCCCACAGTGTGGTCAGCCTCTCCGCTCAGAAGGAGAGACTGACCACTATGCGGACACTCACCGCACGGTGAGTGACACCACCGTCACGCAGCGACGGCCGTGTAGTGCGAAGCGTCCCCCTCGATCGAGTAGCTCGCCTTGCCCTCGATGCCGACCGGCACGTCACCGGCGACCGTCACCCGGTGCAGGCGGCGCGGCTGCCCGTCGTAGTTGTCGACGGCGTAGTGCTGGGTGATCCGGTTGTCGAACACGACCAGCTGGTTCTCCGACCAGCGGTGCCGCAGGATGTTCTCCGGCCGGGTGACGTACGTCTGGAGCAGGTCGAGGATCTTGCGGGACTCGCCCGGCGACAGACCCACGATCCGCTGCGCGAACCCGCCGATGAACAGGCCGCGCTCACCGGTCAGCGGATGGACGCGGACCACCGGGTGGACCGTGCGGTACTTGATCGATGTGAACTCGGCCCGATTGGCGGCCTGCTGCTCGTCGACCTCCTCGTCCGCCACGGCGTAGTCGTAGTCGTTGGTGTGCTCCGCCCACAGGGTGTCCGCCAGCTTCCGCAGCGGCTCGGGCAGCTGGCGGTAGGCCGCCGCCGAACTCGCGATCAGGGTCTCGCCGCCGTACGGCGGGATCGTGATCGAGCGCAGGGTGGTGGCCTGCGGCGGGTTGAGGACGAACGTGACGTCGGTGTGCCAGTGGTTGGCGGCGCGTCCCCGCTCGCTGTCGACCGGGAGGACGTTCGGGGTCCCGGCGATCGAGGAGACCGTCGGGTGGGCGGTGGTGACGTCGCCGAAGTGGCGGACGAAGGACTGCTGGGTCTCGTCGTCCAGGTTCACGTCGTCGAAGACGAGCGCCTTGTGGACGTTGAGGGCCTCGCGCAGGGCGGCGACCGTGTCGGAGCCGAGCGGCCGGTCGATGTCGACGCCGGAGACGCGGGCGCCGATGTGTGCGGTGACCTTGTGGATTTCGATGCCGGACATGGGCGGTCCTTTCAGACGAGGGCGTTCTCGCGGGCGGTGTACTGGTTGGCGGGGCGCGGCAGGCCGTAGCGCTCGCGCAGGGTGCGGCGCGGGCCGTACTCCTCGCGGAGCAGGCCGCGTGCGCGCAGGATCGGGACGACGTGGTCGACGAAGGCGTCGAGGCCGGAGGGGAGCACGGGCGGCATGATGTTGAAGCCGTCGGCGGCGCCCTGCGTGAACCAGGTCTCGACGGCGTCGGCGACCTGCTCGGGAGTGCCGGCGAAGGTGAGGTGACCGCGGCCGCCGCCGAGCCGCCCGATCAGCTGCCGGACGGTCAGCCGCTCGCGCCGGGCCAGCTCCACCACGAGCGTGTACCGGCTCTTGGCACCCTCCACGGCGTCCTCGGACGGCAGGTCGTCGGGGAGCTGAGCGTCCAGCTCCAGTACGCCGGGCTCCAGTTGCAGCAGGCTCTCCAGCCGGCCCACCCCGTGCGTGTACACGATGTGGTCCTCGAGGAGCTGCTCGGCCTCCCGCGCCTCGGCCTCGGTCGAGCCGATCACCGGGACGATGCCGGGCAGCACCTTGATGTGGTCGGGGTCGCGGCCTGCCGCCGCCGTACGCGCCTTGAGGTCGGCGTAGAAGGCCCGCGCGTCCTCGATCGTCTGCTGGGCGGTGAACACCGCCTCCGCGTACCGGGCCGCGAAGAGCTTGCCGTCCTCGCTCGACCCGGCCTGCACGAGCAGCGGATAGCCCTGCGGGCTGCGCGGGACGTTCAGGGCGCCCTCGACGCTGAAGTACGTCCCCCGGTGCCGGGGCGGATGGATCTTGGCGTCGTCGCCCCACACGCCGGCCGCCTTGTCGGCGACGATCGCGTCGTCCTCCCAGCTGTCCCAGAGCTTCAGAGCGACGTCCAGGAACTCGGCGGCCCGCGCGTACCGCTCGGCGTGCGCGGGCTCCGCGTCGAGGCCGAAGTTGCGGGCGGCCTCCGCGCCCGCCGTGGTGACGATGTTCCAGCCCGCCCGGCCGCCGCTGATGATGTCGAGCGAGGCGAACTTGCGGGCCAGGTTGTAGGGGGAGTTGTAGGAGGTGGACGCGGTCGCGATGAGGCCGATGTGCTCGGTCGCCGTCGCCAGCGCGGTCAGCAGCGTGAGCGGCTCCAGGGCGCCGGCGGGCCGCTGCGCGAGGTTGTTCCACAGCTGCGGGCCGTCGGCGAGGAAGAGCGAGTCGAAGGTGCCGCGCTCGGCGACGCGGGCCAGCCGGACGTAGTGGGCCAGGTCCACATGGGCGTACGGGTCGCTCTCGGGCAGCCGCCAGGACGCCTCGTGGTGGCCGGTGTTCATCAGGAAGGCGTTGAGGTGGAGCTGTCTGGTCATCAGTGGTCCTCTGTTACGCCCAGCGCCGCGAGCAGCCGTTCGCGGTACTCGCCGAGCAGCGGATCCCGGTACGTCCGTGGATGCGGGCGGTCGATGGTCAGGTCGAGGCCGATCCGGCCCCGGTCGAGCACGAGCACCCGGTCGGCGAGCACGATCGCCTCGTCGACGTCGTGGGTGACGAGCAGTACGGAGGGGCGGTGGCGTTCCCACAGCTCCCGCAGCAGGTTGTGCATCTTGATCCGGGTGAGGGCGTCCAGCGCCCCGAACGGCTCGTCGGCCAGCAGCAGTTCAGGCTCACGGACCAGCGAGCGGGCCAGCGCGGCCCGCTGCTGCTCGCCGCCGGACAGCTCGTTGGGCCAAGCCCGCTCGCGGCCCCGCAGCCCGACCTCGGCGAGGGCGTCGCGGCCCTTCTGCTCCGCCTGGCTGCCGTCGAGTCCGAGCAGGACGTTGGCGAGGACGCGACGCCAGGGCAGCAGCCGGGAGTCCTGGAAGACGACCGACACCCGGTCCGGGGCCGTGAGCTGACCGCTGCCCGTGACCTCGTGGTCGAGCCCGGCTACCGCTCGCAGCAGGGTGCTCTTGCCGGAGCCGCTGTGCCCCAGCAGGGCCACGAACTGACCGGCGGGAATGTCCAGGTCGATGCCGTCGAGCACGACGCGCTCGTCGAACGACCGGGTCAGCGAACGGAGTTGGACGGCGGGACGGGTCAGCTGCTCAGTGTGCGGCGCCACGACAGCACCCTCCGTTCGATGAGACGGACCGTGCTGTCCGAGGCGAGGCCGAAGATGCCGTAGACCACCAGGCCGACGAGGATGACGTCCGACTGGCCGTAGTTCGTGGCCTGGAACATCATGTAGCCGAGGCCGCTGGTGGCGTTGATCTGTTCCAGGACCACCAGGCCCAGCCAGGACCCGGTCACGCCGAGCCGGAGTCCCACGAAGAACCCGGGCAGTGCGCCGGGGATGACGATCTCCCGGATGAAGCGCAGCTTCGACAGGCCCTGCACCTCGGCGAGTTCGACGAACCGGTTGTCGATGCCGGACAGGGCGGCGTGGGTGTTGAGGTAGATCGGGATGTAGACGACGATCGCGATGATCGCGATCTTGAAGGTCTCGCCGATGCCCAGCCAGAGGATGAACAGCGGTATCAGACCGAGGGTGGGGATGGCCCGGTTGAGGTTGACCGTGCCGTCGATCAGCGCCTCTCCGGTACGGGTGAGCCCGGAGGCCAGGGCCAGTACGACGCCGGCGGTCAGCCCGATCGCGAAGCCGGACGCGGCCCGCTGCAACGAGGTGAGGATGTCGGTGATCAGGGTCCCGTCGGTCCACAGCTGGGCGCCGGTCTCCACCACCGTCCAGGGCGCGGGTATCGCGGCGGGGTCGAGCGCCTCGGCGGCGGACGCGACGGCCCACAGGGCGAGCACCAGCAGGGGTCCGGCGAGCCGGGCGGCGGGCAGGCGTTTGCCGGGGGCGAGCCCGCGGCGCCGTTTGCGGGGCCGTTCGTCGTCGACGACGACGGCGGCCTTGTGCAGGGTGGTCGTGGTCATGGCGGTCACTTCCGGTACTCGGCCGGTACGGACTTGGCGGCGATGCCCTCGAAGCGGTGGTCGAAGAGCCCGCTGACGTCGAACTTCTTCACGAAGCCGCCCTCCGCGAGGAGATCCGCGGTCTCCTGCTCCCACTTGATCGCCTCGTCCCAGCTCGGCGGGAACAGCGGCTTGTTGGCGAGCTCGGTGATCGCCTCGGCCTGGGGGAGGGTCAGGTTCTGCGTCTTGACGTAGAACTCCCGGTTCCAGACGTCGGGGTGCTCGTACGTCCACACCTGGCCCTTGGCCCAGTACGGGATGTAGGCGGCGACCGCGGCGGCCTTCGCGGGGTCGTTCAGCACCGAGGCCGGCGCCCACAGCAGGTTGAGCAGGTCGACGACGTCGGTGGTGATGACGCGGGCGCCCTTGCCCTCGTACTGCTTCAGATAGGCGGGCGCCTGGCTGTTCCCGAGCGGGGCGATGTCGACCTGCCCGGACTGCAGGGCCGTGAGGAACTGGTTGCTGGTCAGCGGGACCAGCTCCACCTCGTCGTACTTCAGCCCGGCCTTCTTCAGCGCGCGCAGCAGGACGACGCCCTGCGCCTGGCCCTGCGAGAAGGCGAGCCGCTTGCCCTTGAAGTCCTCGACCGACCGGATGTCGCTGCCGGGCTTGGTGGCGAAGAGGTAGTTGGGCTTACGGGTGATGTTGATCGCCACGATCTTCGCGTCGAAGCCCTGGTAGTACGCCTGGATCGGCGGGATGCCCGCGTTGTTGGCGAGGTCCAGCGACTTGGCCCGGAAGGCGTTGATGACATCGGGTCCGGCGCCGATGTTCAGCCAGTTGCTGATTTTGAAGGGCGGGTCGCCCAGCTTGGCCAGTCTGAACTGGAGTTGCTGGGTGTTCTGGAAGGAGGCGATCTTCAGGCTCGTACCGGCGGGCACCTTTTTCGCCAGCGGGGCGGTCGAGGCGCCCTTGCTCGCGGCGGCCGCGCTGCTGTCGGCGCAGCCGCTGAGTCCGGCGACGCCGGCGGCGGCGCCGAGCAGGGAGGTGAGGAAGAGCCGTCGGTCGACACCGGACACGGGGGATGAAGGCATGGGAGAGCTCCGCGAGTTCAGGGAGGAATATGTGCGTTCAGCGAGGAAGAAGGCATGCGGAATTCCGGGCCCGAGAGGCCGGAGAAAGAGAATTCACGCAGGAGGAAATGAGCGCTTCACACGCGGCGACGTGTCAGCAACAGTGGGTGCGACAGCTCACGAACAGGCTCATGAGCAGTAGGTTCCCGGCCATCGGCGTTCCTTGTCAACATTCCGAGTTTCTGAATTAAATAGCCTCAGGTGACGCGCCCAGCGGATCCCGGTAGAGCACGTCCAGCGCCACCGAACCGCCCGCCACGGCAAGGACGGAATCCGCGAAACTCGTCGGCACGACGGCCGCCGCGCGCTCATTTCCGACCGCGCCGCGCAGCGCGGCGAGACAGTCCTCACGGCTCAGCACACCGAGCTCGGTGACGACGACGGTCTCCGGGTTGAGCACATCGAGCAGCAGCCCCACCGCCCGCCCGGTCATCCGCGCCCGGTCGGTCAGCAGCCGCAGGGCCACCGGGTCGCCGTCCTGCGCGGCGCGGTCGGAAATG
>Ga0247818_10002822_pt1 | contig 11207 bp, 8 predicted proteins | sample 13C_Glucose_Day1_FD_192424 | JGI IMG/M metagenome (GOLD analysis project Ga0247818, IMG submission 192424) | Soil microbial communities from agricultural site in Penn Yan, New York, United States - 13C_Glucose_Day1 | ecosystem: Environmental > Terrestrial > Soil > Agricultural land | place: USA...
TCCGCGTCACCTCGCGCTTCAGGCCGTTGTCCTTCAGCGTGCCGAGCTCGGTGGCCTGCACGTTGTAGCCGCCGTACGAGGCGTAGTCGACGACGCCGGTGGTGGGGCCGGACAGCACGTCGCCGACGTTCGCGTCCGGGACCGGCTGCGAGGCGTCCAGCGACATCACCTTGAGGCGGCCGGTGTTCTGGTCCTCGTAGGAGGCGTACAGGGTGCCGCCGCGCCGGGTCGGGTTCTCCCGCGGTTTCACCGTCACCCAGACCTCGTCGTACGCGGTCGTGGCGCCCGTCACCCGGGTGTCGGCCATCGTGACGCGGGTGCCCTCGAGGGACTCGTACAGATCGAGGGCGTACGCCGACGGGTCGAGGGCCAGGGCCTCGATCGAACCGCCGCCCGCCGTCGGGACATAGGCGTCGGGCACCGAGGAGGCGTCGAGGACGACGGCCGGCGGCAGGGCGTTGCCCGAGGACAGGACCGTGGTCAGCGGGGCGGTGATCTGGGTGAGCGACTGGGCACCGGTGGCCGGGTAGTACTCGGCGACCTTGCCGCTGACCAGCACCGAGTCGCCGACGGCGACCGTGGGTGCGGCGGAACCGGTGTAGACGAACACGCCCTCGCTGGTGCGGGGGTCGGAGTCCGGCGCGGTGTCCTGGATCCAGAAGCCGCGCGAACCGGAGGTGCGCACGCCGGTGACGACGCCCGGGACCCCGGTGACCTGCTGTCCGGCGAGCGGGGAGAGACGGGTCGTGCCCTGGATGTCGTGCACGCGCACCGTGCCGGGCTCCGTCGGCCCGCCGGGCTCGCCCGGTCCGGACCCGCCGGAGGTCTGACCGGCGGAGTTGACGGGGGTCGGGGCGCCCGAGGCCAGGTCGGCGGCGTTGTCGTCGGTGTCCGCGAGCGTCGCCCCGCGCGCCACGGAGTCGGTGGCGGAGGCGCCCGTGACGGGACCGCTGCCCTCGCGCACGACCGCGGAGCCGTAGCCGACGAGGTCCACGATCCGGCTGTCGGCGGCGCAGTCCGCGGCGGTCCTGCAGCTCAGCGGCGTGGTGCCGGAGACGAGCGCGACGGTGCCGCTCGACGCGGACATCGCGACCGTGCCGGTCGCGTCGGCGACCGGAAGCGCCACCGTGCCGCCGCTGCCCGCGGCCTGGGCGACGAGGTAGCGGCCGCCCGGCGCGACGGAGCCGGACAGCTCGGAGACCTGCCACAGCGATCCGGCGGAAGGCGTGCCCGGCAGGTACTGGACGCTGAAACCGGACAGGCCGAAGGCGCTCCCGCCGGCGTTGGCCAGCTCGATGTAGTCACGGGTGAGCGTCGCACCGGAGTTGCCGCCGCCGCCGTACACCTCGGAGATGACGGCCGACGAGGACGGTGCCGCGAAGGCGGCGGGCAGCGCGGTCACCGAGAGGGTCACGGCGACGGCGGTGGCCAGCAGGGCGGAGCCGGGTCTGGCTATGTGCACGGGAACTGCCCCCAAATGTGTAGTGAGAGGCCAAAAACTATGCGCGTAGACCAGTCGTGGCAAGAGACCGGAGGTTAATTCCGGGCGTCATTACCCCGCTTTCGCGCCGTAGTTCGGCCCCGGCGCCGGCCCGCCGCACTCCACCGCGGACCGGGGCCTTCCTCGCCGGCCGGCCGGTTCGGCGAGGCCCCAGGAACCACGGAGCGGCTCCCGCTCGCACGCGTACTCGCGGCAGGCGGCGCCCACCTCGTTCCACGGCACGCCGTTGCCGACCGCCGGAGGGGCCCCGCACGCCGGCCCGTAGGCCGGGGGGCCGTGCTACGGGGCCGACGACGGCGGAGCCGGATACACCGCCAGCGAGAACGTGTGCCCGGCCGGGTCGTTGTACACCCGGACGTCGCGCACACCGCCGTTGCTGTCCCCCGTGTCCACGGGCCGGGCGCCGAGGCCTATCGCCTCGCGCTCGGCCTCGTCCATGTCCTCGGGGCCCACCAGTATGCGCAGATGCGCCTGGAGGGAGTCCTCCGGGCGCGGCCAGCTCGGTGGTGCGTAGCCGTGGTCGCGGCGGACGGCCAGGTGCACACCGGTGTTCCCGACGATCTCGACGAAGTCCGGATCGCTGCCGATCCGGGTCTCCGCGTCGAGGAGGTTCGCATAGAAGTCCGCGAGCTCGAGAGGCTCGGCACAGTCCAGGACCAGAACGCTCGTTTTCCCGACAGTCATGTCCCACCGTTACCCCCGATGGGACACGGCACGCCGGAACGACGCCGTCCGCCTCCGACGAGGGCGCGCCGCCCGGCGCACGGCGCGCCCGGGAGGAGGACCGGACGGACGCGAACTAGGGTGCGGAGCATGGCAGAGAGCACGGAGCACCAGGCCACGGGCGCGCCCGGCACCGGCCCCTCCGACCCCCGTCGCTGGCGTGCACTCGGCGTCTGCCTGGTGGCGGGCTTCATGACGCTGCTGGACGTCTCCATCGTCAATGTGGCGCTGCCGTCCATCAAGGAGGGCCTCGACACCCCGGAGTCGGACCTCCAGTGGGTGCTGTCCGGCTACGCGCTCGCCTTCGGTCTCGTCCTGATCCCCGGCGGGCGCCTGGGTGACGCACGGGGCCGGCGCGCGGTGTTCATGGCGGGCCTCGTCCTCTTCACCCTGGCCTCCGCGGCCTGCGGTGCCGCCCAGTCGAGCCTCTGGCTGGTCGTCGCCCGGCTCCTCCAGGGGGCGGCGGGCGGACTGCTCTCGCCCCAGATCTCCGCGCTGATCCAGCAGATGTTCTCCGGACGGGAGCGCGGCCGGGCCTTCGGCATGTTCGGCACCGTGGTCGGCATCTCCACCGCCGTCGGCCCGCTCCTGGGCGGAGTCCTGATCCAGGTGGCCGGGGCGGAGGAAGGCTGGCGCTGGGTGTTCTACGTCAACCTGCCGATCGGCGTCGTCTGCCTCCTGCTCGCCCGGCGGCTGCTCCCCGACACACCGTCGGCGACCCGGGTGCGCCCCCGCGACCTGGACCCCGTGGGCGTCCTGCTGCTCGGGGCGGGGGTCCTCGCGCTGCTGCTGCCGTTCGTCCAGGCCCAGCAGTGGCCGGGCGACGGGAAGTGGCTGCTCCTGGTGGTGGCCGCGGTCCTGCTCGCCGCGTTCGTCGCCTGGGAGTCCCGCTGCGCGCGGAGGAACGTCCAGCCGGTGCTGAACCTGTCACTCTTCCGGCTCAGGTCCTTCTGGCTGGGCTGTCTGATGATCCTGCTGTACTTCGCCGGCTTCACCTCGATCTTCTTCATCAGCACGCTCTACCTCCAAGCCGGTCTGCACTACAGCGCCCTGGAGGCCGGTCTCGCGATCACCCCGTTCGCCCTGGGCGCGGGCGCGTCGGCGACCATCGGCGGCCGGCTCGTCGGCCGCTTCGGGCGGCCCCTCATCGTCGTGGGGCTCACCATGGTGGCCGTCGGACTCGGACTCACCGCACTGGCCGCGCACCTGGTGCCGGGCAGGGGCGCGGGGCTCGCGATGGCGGCTCCCCTGCTGCTCGCCGGCCTGGGCAGCGGGCTCGTCATCGCGCCGAACCAGACCCTCACCCTCTCCGAGGTACCGGTCGACAACGCGGGCAGCGCGGGGGGCACCCTCCAGACCAGCCAGCGTGTCGGCTCGTCCATCGGGATCGCCGCCGTCGGCTCCGTCTTCTTCGCCCGGCTGGGGCCCGGTGACTGGGCGGCGGCCTACGACCACGGGCTCCTCGTCTCCGTCGCGTTCGTCCTCGCGGGGCTGATCGTGGCTCTCGCGGACGTCGCGGCGGGCAGACGGGGAAGGAGACGTCCTGAGACGTCCGAAGCCACCGAAGCCCTCAGGAGGACACCATGAGCGACACCGGGGACCAGGACGGGAACCGCTCGTACGGCCGCAAGCCCTTCAAGCGCTCCCGCAGCCACTTCGCCGACCGCATCACCGCCGACGGCCGCGACGGCTGGCCCGTCGAGGCCGGGCGCTACCGCCTGGTCGTCAGCCGGGCCTGCCCCTGGGCGAGCAGGGCCCTGGTCTCCCGACGGCTGCTCGGACTGGAGCCGTCCCTCTCCCTGGCCGTCGCGGATCCCCTCCAGGACGACCGCAGCTGGCGCTTCACCCTCGACGAGGACGGCAAGGACCCGGTGCTCGGGATCGGCTACCTGAGCGAGGCCTACGAGGCACGGGAACACGGCTACCCCGGCGGGGTCAGTGTGCCCGCGATCGTCGACGTACCGACCCGGTCCCTGGTCACCAACGACTACCAGCAGATCACGCTGGACCTGGCCACCGAATGGACCGGGCTGCACCGCCCCGGTGCCCCCGACCTGTATCCGGAGCGGCTGCGCGACGAGATCGACAGCGTGATGGAAGGCGTCTACAAGGACGTCAACAACGGGGTCTACCGGGCGGGTTTCGCCGCCGGGCAGGGCGAGTACGAGGCCGCCTACGTCGATGTCTTCCGCCGCCTCGACCTGCTCTCCGAGCGTCTGGCCGGGCAGCGCTACCTGGTCGGGGACACGATCACCGAGGCCGACATCCGGCTGTTCACCACGCTGGTCCGCTTCGACGCCGTCTACCACGGCCACTTCAAGTGCAACCGTTCGAAACTCGCCGAGGACCGCGTCCTGTGGGCGTACGTCCGGGACCTGTACCAGACCCCCGGCTTCGGCGACACCGTCGACTTCGACCACATCAAGCGGCACTACTACCAGGTGCACACCGGTATCAACCCGACCGGCATCGTGCCGCTCGGCCCGGACCTGGCGGGGTGGCTCACCCCGCACCACCGGGAGCAGCTGGGCGGCCGGCCGTTCGGCGACGGCACGCCGCCCGGCCCGGTGCCGCCGGGCGAGGAGGTCCCGGCGCGCGGGCGCCCCTGAGAGGTCACCTCACCCGTGACGGCGCAGGCTGGGCCGTCGCCAGCGGTGTCCGGGCGAGGACGACGCAGCCGACGGTGACCAGAGCCACGCCGATCAGCTGGGGCAGCAGCCACCACCCGGTCCGCAGCTCCTCGCCGAACAGCGTCACCCCGTAGGTGATGCTGATCAGCGCGTCCCCGAGCGTCAGCATCGGCTGCACCGCCACCAGCGAACCGGCCTGCAACGCGTTCTGGAGCAGGAACAGCGCCCCGACGCCGGCCGCCGCGGTGGCGTAGAGCTGCCACGCCGTCATCAGACCGACCACGCCGTCGGCGTCCAGCCGGGACATGGCGTCCTTCATCAGTGCCGCGGTCAGCGCGTACCCGCACGCCGCAGCCAGCCCCAGCAGGGCGGCCCGGGCGTTGCCCCTGGTGCCGAGCGCCGCGGCGATCAGCGCGGCCTCGAAGGCGCCCGTCGCCACCAGCGCGGGGATCCAGACCGTCCCCTCGACGTCCTCGCTGCCGCCGACCGGCGCGGCCGCGGCCATGCCGAGGGCCAGACCCGCCGTCACGGCGGCCACCCCGTACCAGACCTGGCGCGTCACCCCGACCCGCATGACGAACCCGGCGACGACCAGAGCGGCGGGCAGCTCGATCACGAAGATCGGCTGGACCACGGCGATGGGCCCCGTCGCCAGCGCGACGGCCTGGCAGACCGCCGCGACGATCACGAGACCGATGCCGGCGAGCCACACCTTCTGCCGCAGCAGATGCCCGATCAGCGACAGACGCATCGCCGCGCCGTCGGGCACGTCCAGGGCGGCACGGCGCTGCAGCACCGAGGCGGTGCCGTTGCTGAGAGCGGTCAGGACGGCGAACAGGACACTGATCACCACCCCATCATGGGGGCCGGACCCCTCCCGTCCGCGGTGCCGCGGACCGTGGGGGTGTCGCCGGTACCGCCACCGTGCCGCGGGAGCCCGCGTACGCTGCGGACCATGGCCGCCACGAACACTCCCGTGCTCTCCACCCGTGCGCTCAACAGGGCCACACTGGAGCGGCAGTTGCTGCTGCGCCGGGCCGCCGTCCCGGTGCGGGAAGCCGTCGGCCGGCTGGTCGGCCTGCAGGCCCAGAACACCAGGCCTCCGTACTTCCAGCTCTTCTCCCGGCTGGACGGCTTCGACCCGGCCGCGCTCTCGGCGCTGATGGAATCGCGCGAGGTGGTCAGGATCGTCACCCTCCGGTCCACCATCCACACCCACACCGCCGAGGACGCCCTCACCCTGCGCCCCCTGGTGCAGCCCGCGCGGGACAGGGAACTGCACATGTTCCGGAGCGGGCTCACGGGTGTGGACCTGGACCGGCTCGCCTCGCTCGCCCGGGAGCTCGTCGAGGAACGGCCTCGCACCATGAAGGAGTTGCGGGAGGAACTGCTCGTCCACTGGCCCGACGCGGACCCCCGCGCACTCGCCGTCGCCGCCCGGTGCCGGCTGCCGCTGGTCCAGGTCACCCCGCGCGGGCTCTGGGGCCGCAGCGGGCAGGTGGCGCTGACGACCGCCGAGCACTGGCTGGACCGCCCTCCGCAGCCGGCGGCCACCCCCGACGCGACCGTGCTGCGCTATCTCCGGGCGTTCGGACCTGCCTCGGTGAAGGACATGCAGACGTGGGCCGGGCTCACCCGGATGCGCGAGGTGTTCGACCGCCTGCGGCCCGGTCTCGTCACCTTCCGCGACGAGCACGGAGTCGAACTCTTCGACCTGCCCGACGCCCCGCGCCCGGACCCCGGGACACCGGCACCGGCGCGCTTCCTGCCCGAGTTCGACAACCTGCTGCTCGGGCACGCCGACCGGACCCGGGTGATCCCACCCGCCTTCAAGGGGCGCAACGGTGTGGGCAACCAGTCCTACGGAACCGTCCTCGCCGACGGCTTCCTGGCCGCGCTCTGGCGGCTCGACGCGACCGGGGACACCGCGGTCGTCACCGTCCAGGCCCTGGGCCGGCTCGACCGGGCCACCCGTGAGGAGATCACCCGGGAGGCCGTGGAGCTGCTGACGGTGATGTCACCGGCGCCCGCGTACGACGTCCGGTTCGCCACGTTCGTCGACTTCGAGGACTGAGCCGCACCGCCCAGCACCGCCCCCGGCGGGCCGGTGCGTGCGTGCCTACGGCAGCAGCCCCGCGCGGCGTGCCGCCACCACCGCCTCCAGCCGCGTGTGCGCCCCCAGCTTCCGCATCGCCGAGCGCAGATAGCTCTTCACCGTCTCCGGCCGCAGCCCCAGACGTTCGGCCGCCGCGGCGTTCGTCGCACCCGACGCGACGCAGGCGACCACGTCCACCTCGCGGGGCGCCAGCCGTGACCGCCCGGCCGCCGGACCCCGCTCCGGCCCCGAGGCCGAGGCGAGCCGCCCGCACACCGCCAGCAGTTCGTCGCGCAGCACCGGATCCACGATCCGCGGGGCCAGGGCGCGCAGCTCGCGGTGCGCCTCGCGGACGTCCTCCCAGGTGCCGGGACCCGCGCCCGGGTCACTGACCTGCTCCCGGGTGGCCGCCAGGAGCCGCTGCACCTCGTCCCGGACGGCCAGGGCCTGTTCCACGTCCCGGGCGGCGGAGGCCGCCACGTCGAACGTACGGTCGCCGAGGGTGAGGGGCTCGCGCAGGGCCCCGTACAGCACACCGCGCACGGTCCGGCGCACGACGACCGGCACCGCGACGACCGAACGCAGGCCCTCCGCCGCCACCGCCGTGTCGTACTCGTGGCTGATGTGGCGCGACGAGGGGTAGTCCGAGACCGCGCACGGCCGCGCCAGGGCGATCGCCTTGCCGCCCAGACCGCTCCCCGACGAGATGACGAGCCCGCGCAGGGCCGAGGTCCGCGCCCCGCTCAGCTCGGCGATCGGGGCGTGCCGGGCGTCGGACGACAGCCCGCCGAAGACGACCGGCAGCCCGCTCGTGCGGCGCAGCCTGAGCAGGGCCGTCCGCAGCTCGGTGGCCTCGCCCGGTTCCGGCACGCCGATGACTCCCCGCTCCTGTCGGCCCACCCCCGTTCGGGGGTGGTGAGATCTGGGTCACTGTTCACATGATGTTAAAGGACGGGTTCGCGACGAGGAGGGCACATGCCGGCAACGAGTGCGACGGAGACGTTCCGGGCGGCCCGGGACTTCCTGATCGAGCACCGTGAGGACTACGCCACGGCGTACGCGGGCTTCAGCTGGCCCCGGCCCGACTACTTCAACTGGGCGCTCGACTGGTTCGACGTCATCGCCGCGGACAACGACCGCACCGCCCTGCACATCGTGGAGGAGGACGGCGGCCGCACCGAGGTCTCGTTCGCCCGGATGGCGGCCCGCTCCGACCGGGCCGCGAACTGGCTGCGGGACCAGGGCGTGGCCGCGGGCGACCGGATCCTCGTCATGCTCGGAAACCAGGTCGAGCTGTGGGAGACGGCGCTGGCCGCGATGAAGCTGCGCGCCGTCGTCATCCCCGCCACTCCGCTGCTGGGGCCCGCCGACCTGCGCGACCGGGTCGGGCGCGGCAAGGTCCGGCACGTCCTCGTGCGGTCGGCGGACACCGCCAAGTTCGACGAGGTGCCCGGCGACTACACCCGGATCGCCGTCGGCGACGACGTCGACGGCTGGCTCTCCTACAGCGGGGCCGACGAGGCGCCGGAGACCTTCACCCCGGACCGGGAGACGGATGCCGGGGAGCCCCTGATGCTCTACTTCACCTCGGGCACCACCGCCAGCCCCAAGCTCGTCGAGCACACCCATGTCTCCTATCCCGTGGGCCACTTGTCGACGATGTACTGGATCGGCCTCAAGCCCGGGGACGTCCATCTGAACATCTCCTCACCCGGCTGGGCGAAGCACGCCTGGTCGAACCTCTTCGCTCCGTGGAGCGCCGAGGCCACCGTCTTCATCTTCAACTACACCCGGTTCGACGCCGCCCGGCTCATGGCGGAGATGGACCGTTCGGCGGTCACCAGCTTCTGCGCCCCGCCGACGGTGTGGCGAATGCTCATCCAGGCCGATCTGACGCAGTTGAGGACGCCGCCGCGCGAGGTCGTCGCGGCCGGCGAGCCGCTCAACCCCGAGGTGATCGAGAGCGTGCGGCGGGCCTGGGGCGTCACGATCCGGGACGGCTTCGGGCAGACGGAGACCGCCGTGCAGGTGGCCAACACACCGGGACAGCTCCTCAAGGCGGGTTCCATGGGGCGGCCCAGCCCCGGTTTCGCGGTCGAGCTCCTGGACCCGGTCACCGGTGAAGCGGGCGCGGCGGAGGGCGAGATCTCCCTCGACCTGGCAGCCGCCCCCGTCGGGCTGATGACGGGATACCACGGGGACCCCGACCGCACGGCCGAGGCCATGGCGGGCGGCTACTACCGCACGGGTGACATCGGCGCGCGGGACGAGGACGGCTACATCACCTACGTCGGCCGGGCCGACGACGTCTTCAAGGCGTCCGACTACAAGATCTCCCCGTTCGAGCTGGAGAGCGCCCTGCTGGAGCACGAGGCGGTCGCCGAGGCCGCGGTCGTGCCCGCGCCCGACCCGGTGCGGCTGTCCGTCCCGAAGGCGTACGTGGTGCTGGCCGAGGGCTGGGAGCCGGGGCCCGACACCGCCAAGGTGCTGTTCGAGCACTCCAGGTCGGTCCTCGCCCCGTACAAGCGCATCCGCCGGCTGGAGTTCGCCGAGCTGCCCAAGACCGTCTCCGGGAAGATCCGCAGGATCGAGCTGCGCGAGCGCACGGCGCAGGGGACCGGCACCGAGTTCGACGAGGGGGACCTGCGATGAGCGGCCTGTCCTACGCACACGGCACCGGCGACACCCCGCTGCTCGGCGACACCATCGGACGCAACCTGGACCGGGCGGTCGAGGCGTTCGGGGAGCGTGAGGCACTGGTCGACGTGGTGTCCGGACGCCGCTGGACGTACACCGAGTTCGGTGCGGCCGTCGAGGAACTGGCCCGCGGGCTGATGGCATCCGGTGTGGCCAAGGGCGACCGGGTCGGCATCTGGGCCCTCAACTGCCCGGAATGGGTCCTCGTCCAGTACGCCACGGCCCGCATCGGCGCCGTCATGGTCACCATCAATCCGGCCTACCGGGCCCACGAGCTGAGTTACGTGCTCGAACAGGCCGGGATCTCCCTGCTGGTCGCCTCGCTCGCCCACCGGACCAGCGACTACCGCGCGCTCGTCGAAGAGGTCCGCGCCGACTGCCCCGCACTGCGGTCCGTCCACTACATCGGCGACCCTTCCTGGGACGAGCTCACGGCCGCCGCCGACACCGTCACGGCGGAGGAACTGGCTCTGCGGGAAGCCGGGTTGTCGTGCGACGACCCGATCAACATCCAGTACACCTCCGGGACCACCGGGTTCCCCAAGGGAGCCACGCTCTCCCACCACAACATCCTGAACAACGGCTACTTCGTCGGCGAGATGGTCGCCTACACCGAGGAGGACCGGGTCTGTCTGCCCGTGCCCTTCTACCACTGCTTCGGCATGGTCATGGGCAACCTCGGCATCACCTCGCACGGTGCCTGCATCGTGATCCCCGCACCGGCCTTCGAGCCCGCCGCCGTGCTGGCCGCCGTCGAGCGGGAACGCTGCACCTCGCTCTACGGCGTGCCCACGATGTTCATCGCGGAGCTCGCACTCCCCGGCTTCGCCTCGTACGACCTCTCGTCGCTGCGCACCGGGATCATGGCCGGCTCGCCCTGCCCCGTCGAGGTGATGAAGAGGGTCGTGGCCGAGATGCACATGGACGAGGTGTCCATCTGCTACGGAATGACGGAGACCTCGCCCGTCTCCACCCAGACCCGCCGGGACGACGACCTGGAGCGCCGGACGGGCACGGTCGGCCGGGTCATGCCGCACATCGAGGTGAAGGTGATCGACCCGGTGACCGGAGTGACCCTGCCGCGCGGTGAGGCCGGGGAACTGTGCACCCGGGGCTACAGCGTGATGCTCGGCTACTGGGACCAGCCGGAGCGGACCGCCGAAGTCGTCGACGCGGGACGCTGGATGCACACGGGGGACCTCGCGGTGATGCGTGAGGACGGGTACGTGCAGATCGTCGGCCGGATCAAGGACATGATCATCCGTGGCGGGGAGAACGTCTATCCGCGCGAGATCGAGGAGTTCCTCCACGGCCACCCGAAGATCGTGGACGTCCAGGTGGTCGGGGTGCCCGACGCGCGGTACGGCGAGGAGATCCTGGCCTGCGTCATTCCCCTGGACCCGGCCGACCCGCCGACGCTCGACGAGTTGACGGTGTACTGCCGCGAGCGGCTCGCCCACTACAAGATCCCGCGTGAACTGAGGATCCTTCAGGCCTTCCCGATGACCGTCAGCGGCAAGGTCCGCAAGGTCGAACTGCGGGAGGGGTACGGGGCGTAGTC
>Ga0247818_10002825_pt1 | contig 11205 bp, 26 predicted proteins | sample 13C_Glucose_Day1_FD_192424 | JGI IMG/M metagenome (GOLD analysis project Ga0247818, IMG submission 192424) | Soil microbial communities from agricultural site in Penn Yan, New York, United States - 13C_Glucose_Day1 | ecosystem: Environmental > Terrestrial > Soil > Agricultural land | place...
CGAGACATACCCGCGAACACGGAGACGGTCGTTCAACGTGTCCAGTACCCACCGAATATAGAGCGGGTTCTGGATTCGGTTCCTGCTGTCCCAGTGCGGGTTGTGTTTGTCGAATACTCGCCTGAAGGTGTGGGGCCGTTTCACACTTTCCTCTGGCTCCTGAGTTTGAGAAATATGGCGATGACCTGAGCATCACGCATCCGGTCAACCTTTGCGGGCCAAGTCGGGCTAGTGGGGTAGGCCTTCTTCAGCAACTCCTTCTTCAGAGATATGTCGGACATGGCGGAGGGGGCGCCTAGCTCTCGAAGTGGATGTCGATCGGGCGGGGAAGTACGAGCTGGAACTCGCCCGTCGCGAGACGGCGCACACGGGCGTTGTCCAGGTCGTCCCATCCCCACGACTGATCCGTAGACCTCGGGGTCTCGCCGACGGCCGAGTAGAGGTCACCGACCGTGCAGTGCCCGAATCCCTTGATCTTGTCGATCAGCTCGTCCAGAACGTCCAGACCGTCTTCGCGGGTCTCGAAGAAAATGTCCTGGACTCGGTTCGAACGCCGTATGGTCATCCGGGGGGCCGGAGGTGTCGTGCGGGCCGTGGTCCTGGCGGAGGGCGGACGATATGGAGCGTTGTAGTTAGTGACGGGCCTGCCGGTTCCGTAACTCGTGGTCGCCCTCGATCCACCGGAGGTCCGGTTCCCGGTGATCAGGTCCTCGACGCCGCTTTTGACGCCGTCCATCGCCTGGTGGAGGATGCTGACCATCATCTCCTGGGCCCTCGGAATGGCGACGTCGTTGATGAGGTGATCCAGGAACGTCTGCTCGCCGTCACCAGCGAACATCTCCTTGAACCTGGACGAGAGTGGCTTCTTGCGAGTGGTCACCCTGCCGTTGACGACCTTCTTGACCATCGGCTCTTCGTTGGCCTCGGGCTGATGGTCGTCGTACTGCTTCTGGGCGCTGTCGATCGGGCCGACCTGTTCCTTGGACGCCTCGGGGGTCTCCGGCGCGTCCTGCTGCTTCTTCAACTTCGCTGAGTGGCTGTTGCCAGGCAGGTTGCCGGGGAAGTCATCCATGGCGTCCTAGTCCTTCCAAATAAACCAAAACCCCATGTAGGGGTCGTGGTTGAGAGCGGGTACGATCAGGCTTCTTCGGGGGTGGTTTCCTGGGGCGGGTCGAAGTGCTCGTCGACGCGGGTCACGATGTTCTTCTCCGTCTTGATGGCATAGCCGATCGCGGCGGCGAAAAGGAACTCGATACTTCGCTTGATGAGGAACTTCTTGGTCCTGGCATTCATGCCGAGGGCTCCATTCGTAGGGGTCTCATTACAGGGCTTGTATTTCCTGCGATGCATGAGAATGACCTCGTGACCTCGGAACTTGAGCACATGAGCGAAGCCGTTCTCTATGGGCTCCCCATAGTAGAAGTCTTCTTGCTCTACCTCTTCAGGTTCTTCGTTCACGGGGTCCTCTTCTTACGAGGGGGAACCGGGAGTACACCGAACATTCGACAAACGTGGAGCGAAATATCCCAATTGGCGCAGGACTTACCTCCCGCGCACTCTTCATGGGTCTTCTCGCACAGGCGGCAGCAATTGCCTTTTACGGCTTGCTTGGGCACTTCAGATCCCCCCTCAGAATATGTCTTGAGTGTGTGATGACCTCGGTTAAAAGGTATCGCGATAGATCAACCGCCAACTGCTGTATCGACTAAGAACGTAATTGTTGGTCACCATTTGGTAACAGTGCTTGTCGATCCCGTAGTTAATCCACACTAGCGGCCCGATACCCGATGAGTTGTAAGTGAACTGCGGAAATGGAAACTCTAACGTTTGTCCCGCGTATGGTCCATCAACGCAACGCGCCCGCATCTAAGTCAACTCCCGAATATCGTTGTTGAGAAAAGCTGTGTGATGACCGGGGCACATGTTCCCTGACTTTGGGGTAGGTCGGCTGTCGTTTCGTCGACCAGCATCCGGAATATGGCCTCGGGTGAGACCCCTACGTGGCCACTTGCTGGTCGCCCCGGTCATTACGATCGTGCTAGGCGGCTTGGGAGCCACCGGTCTTGCGCTTGAAGGCGACGGGGATGAACCGCTTGTCCATCTCCTCGACCTTCTCGGTGCCCGCAGCCTTGTAGAACTCCGGCCACGTCATGGCGAGGAGCTCCTCGTCGGTGTAGGTGCGGGACACCTCCTCGCTCACCTGCTGCTGGATGTTCTCCGGCATGATCTTCACGAAGAAGCTCGCACCGGCGTCGTCCTTGGTGATGAGCTCGGAGAAGAACGCCCGGTAGGCGCCGCCGTATCGGAACTCCTCGACGATCTCCGGGCCCTTGATGATGAGCTTGCCCTTGCGCTTGCCGACCGACGCCAACAGCAGGTCGCGCCAGAGGTTGAGCAGGGCCCTGCTGTCATGGTTCTCCACGATGTCCCGGAGGTACTGCTCCGGGTTCCCCATCTTGAGGAGTTCGTGGATGAGGTCCATCTCGGCCGCGTCCGACTCGTCGAGCTGGAAGTACCACGTCTCCGTGATCTTCTCGCCGTCCACGTCGGTGAACGTTATCTCTTGCACTGCTGCACCCATGGGGGATATCCCTTCGTTCTCTTGCGATTCAGATGCGATGGATCAGGCGGACGTCTCGTCGGTGGTGTCGTCCTCGACCTCGCCGTCCGACTCGTCCGCGATCTCCAGCTCGGCGACGACCTCCTCGACCTTGTCCTTGGCCGCGATGGCGAGCACGACGGCGGTGCTGAGCGCTCCGGTGACGACGCCGTAGAAGAACTTCTTGTTGTCCTTGGCCGCCGCGAGCAGGCCGGTGACGCGGTCCTTCACGGTCTTCTTCGCCGCCTCGGCGGTCTCCTCGACGACCTCCTTGGCCTTCTCGCCGGTGGTCTTCTCGGAGCTGTCGCCCTGGGGGTGGTCCTTGGCGGTCTTCTGCGACGGGACCTCGGTGGTGAGCTTCTCCTCCTCGGCCTTCGCGGCGACGTCGGCGGGGGTGACGGTGATCTTCGGGGTGTTCGACATGGTGTTTGTTCCTTCTCTGTTCTTACGCGGTTTGTTGTTTGCGAAATGAGTGACGAGACTACGAGAATCTTCGCAGCTAACACCTAGACGACAGGCGTTAGGGGAAGGGCAGTCGTCACAGATTGTGTCCAACGTGATGCCTCCCTAATATCCGAAGACTTCGTTGGGATGGGCCACCCCATAGTGATAGGCGGCTTTCCAGTACGGATTACCGTAGGGGCCCCAGTCCGATCTTCAATATGACCGATCGAACTTGTCGTGCGGCTCCGTCTTGAAGTCCACCTGGAGGCACGCGTCGCCGTTGTCGTCCAGGGTCCCGGAGTAGTAGACCTCGATAAGCTGCGAGATGTTCCACCCGAGGTAGTCCGAGTGTCCGGTTCCCTGAACGCCGAGGTAGTGGTAGAAGTCGGTCAGCGAGACGAAGCCGTTCACGTTGATCTCACGGTTGGCTTCGTTCACCGCCTTGTCGATTTCGTTCCGACTGCTGGTGAAATATCGATCGTTCCACTTGTCGTAGATGAGCGTCGACCCCCTACCCGTGGCGATCAGAACCGTCTGGTCGATCGGGTGTCGGTCTCGGCGGTCCTGGGCGATCTCGTCCCGGACCTCCTGCTCCTTCTTGGGGCCGAGCTTCTCCGTTGCCTTGACGCGGTACTCCGTGTAGCTCTCGCGGACCACGGAATATGCGGATGCCATCGCCGCCGCACGACGGTCCTGGATACGGTGCGAGCAGACCATCGCCGCCGCACTCAGAACCAGGCAGCCGAACGCCGGAGCGTAACACTGCCAGGTGAGGTCGAACTTCTCCTCGAAGGTGAGCTCGTGACCCTTCTCGGTCTCGTTCTCCTCTTCCTGAGCCTGCGTGATGATGTCCGCAGCCTTGAAAGCGCCCTTGGCGGCCAAATATGCGCTGGCTACCGCGCCTGTGACTCCGATCGAGGTCAGAATCGCCGGTGAGTTCTTGACGGCGACCTTACTCAACCGCTTGAAAAGCGGTGCGAGATCCATGTTCTTGCTCCTGACTTGTCGCCGACCGGCGAATCTGTACCTGAACTGGTGTTAGCGCTTGACGAAGCTGGGGGCCTTCACGGCCGGTGCTGCGGGTACCTTGGCCGCCGGAGCCTTCGGTGCCGCAGGTTTCACGGGTTTCACCGTCTTCTGCTGGCTGGGTATCTTGCCGTCCGGAACCGAGACAGTTCTCGTCGGCATGGGCGACCGCGCCTTGGAGGCGCTCGGCTGTCGCAGGTGGACGGTGGACGTGGTACCGAGCATCGTGAAGTCGAAGCTCAGGTCACCCTTCTTGTACTTGAACCGCTTGGAACCGTCCTGCGAGCCGAATATCGACATCGCCATCGCGTCCTGGTCACCCTTGGACGTGACGTTGAAGGTGGCCCTCGGGTTCTTGCCCGACTTGAACGACCCCAGCCAGTAGATGCTGCTGGAGTCCTCGGTCCTCATGTTGACCTGGATCGTGTCGTTGCTGCTGACCGAGGCCTGCATGACGACGCCGTTGTCCAGCTTGTTGGACTGGTACCACTCGCCGACCAACGACTTCGGTACGGACGAGCTCTTGCTCTCGGCGTCCGCATCCCCGCCGCAGGCCGTCAACACGACCCCCATGGTGACAGCTCCGAATATCGATCCGAACTTCGTTCCCTTGCGCATTGCAATCCCCTCCTGGGTAAACGAAAAACCCAAACCCCGTGTTAGGGGGTGTGGGCTTTGATAGGTCTAGATCGGGTAGGTCAGTCCTCGGAGTCGGTCTCCTCGGCCTCGTCTTCGTTGTCGGTCTCTTCAGTCTTGAGGTGGTTCAGGACGACGATGGTCGCTGCGGCGGCTGCGGCGGCTCCGACGAGTGCCAGTCCCGCCCTCTTCAGAAGTCGCTTTGCAGCAACCTCCTCGGGGGTGGGGACGATGGTCTCGCCGGACTCCTTGGCAGCCTTCTTGGCGGCTACGTCTTCCATGACACGGGTCATGAAGGACTTCTTCGAAGGCGTGGCGTTGGTCTCGTTCTCAACGGACATGGCGTTCTCCATTCGTAGGGGTCTCATTACAGGGCATGTAAAAGTTGCGAGACCCCTACGAAAATATGTCGATCGAGCCCTAGATCACTTCTTCCGGGCTTCCCTTTCCCGTGCCTTACGATCTTCGACGATCATCGTGTGGACGAGATCCATCGCCTTGAGCGCGAGAAATACCGTCGCGGCCAGCCCGAGAGGTGTGTTCCAGATCGAGTCGAACCGGCGGACCCTCGGAGGTGCCGAAGTGAACGGTCGTTCGGTGGCTTCCGAGACCGCTTCGTCGAAAATATCGTTCGACTCGTCGGCAGAAGTGCTATCGGAGTCGTCCGCGACGGGTTCAGTCTCGGGTGTGGTGGTCTCGTCACTCATGACTCGGTCTGCGTCTCCGGCTTCTCGTCCTTCTTCGCCTTGGTGCGGCGGATGACGATCGTCTCGCTCAGGGCGTTGATGGAACGCACGATCTGGGTACCCGCCATGCGACCGGCGCCGAACCCGACACCGACGAGGAAGGAGAAGGCGATGACACCGAGACCTCCGGCGAGGCCGTTGATCTTCGTGTCGGGGGTCGTCGTCTCTTCGTTGTTCTCAGCCATGGTTGTTCCCGTTCACTCGTCGTTGTCGTTGTCGGCGGTGGAGGCGTTTACGCGGTTGATGATGAACAGGATCAGGGCCAGGAGGAAGGCGATGAAGCCCACGGTCTTCTTGGCAGACACGAAATATCCTTTCGATCAACAGCGAAAACCGAATCCCATGTAAAAGGTCCAGAGCCTTACATGGGTTCGGTCGAGGACGGTCGTCGTCTCTCGCTATAGGGGGTGTTTTTCGTGCGAGTGTTAACCCTTGAAGTTTTTGATGCGCACGCGCTTCTCCGGGAGCTTCTTGACCGCCTTCTTGCGCGGCTTGACGTGCTGGTCCTCCAGGAGCACCGGGGCGGCGAAGGTAGAAATATCCTTCTCGGTGCTGAGCTTCCACGGGCCGAGGAGCGTGAGGTTGTTCTTGGCCAAAATATCGGCCAGGTCGATCCTCTCCGTGTCGATACCCACGCCGATGTGAACGTGCGCGTACGGATAGTCCTCGTGGGGCTGCTTGATCTCTATCTTCATTGCTACTTGCTCATTTTCCGGGCGTAGGCCCACTTGCTGACGATGCTGCCGGATGCGTCGATGAACTTACCCGCACCAGCGAGGGCGGCGCCGACGATGGCGATGACCATGAGAGGATTCTCGTTCCACGCCTCTTTGAGCTTGTCCATCGCCTTGGGCTTCGGCGGCGGGACGGTGTAGAACCGGGGGTCAGTGCTCATGAATATGACTCCTGTTCAGCTCTTGGAGGGGATCTGAGCGTCCGCCCACATCTTGAGGATCAGGTCGCGGCTGTTCCACGCGTCCCGGTAGGTGGAACCCGGTCGAGCGAGAACCTTCACGAGGATCATCTCGGATACCTCGGTATCGGGCTTCTCCAGCTCCAGGTAGTGCGGGGTGTACCCGTCCTCGCGAAGAAATCTCACGATGTTGTTGAACCGAATGCGGTTCAGATTGTAACTTCGCTCGGCGTTCGGCCCGACGTAGGCAAAACCCGTCTCGGCGATCTTGTCCGCGAGCGCCAGCTTCACAGCGAGAAGGATGTTACTCCTCTTGCTGGGTGAGACTACTTCGGGTGATTCTTCGGTCATCATCAACGCTCCTTCTGAAACGAGAAACCGAAACCCCATGTAGGGGTTCGGCCTTGAGATCTGGTGGGGGGATGTGTGTCAGATGTTCTCGTTCATCGACTTCGCCCAGCGGTGCAGGCCGTAGGCGATCGCTACCTTGACACCGACGAAGATGATCACGTTGCGCAGGGCGCGGCGATTCATCCGTCGGGTCAGTTCGGCGACCTCCTCGTCCGACATCTTCTGGATGCTGGCGATGGTGGGAAGCTCAGACATGGCATTCTCCTTCGTAGGGGTCTCATTACAGGGCATGTAAAAGTTGCGAGATCTTACGAAAGGTTCACCGAAAATTCCCCGGCGGAAAAACTCGGTTCTTGTTCCTGAGACACGTACTTAACACAACACGACGTGATCACATGTTGTGCTCATACGTTTCACTCTCATTTTGACTCTTTCAAGTCTCCGGTCTCGGGGTCCACCTCGCCGAACTCTCCTCGTTCGAACCTTCGACCTCCGTCCCAGCCAGCTTCGAATCCGGAGTCGTGTGCCCGCTTCATCTCCCGCATGTGGTACTTGGATGCAGCGACCAGCGCTGTCACGGCAAGGATGAAAATCCTACGCTTCATGGAGATCCCCTTAGGTCAGTTTACGATCAGAGATGAGTATTGCGGGCCTGGCGGAGAACGTCCTTCATCAGGCGATCACTTTCGGCCGTACTTGTCCTGATCTTCTCTTCGCCTTCGGCAATCAGTCGATCGATCTCTCTCTGCGTCTTGTTCGTGTAGAGAACAATACCGATCACAGCAACGACATAAGCGGCCATGGTGATGTGAAGAGATTTCATGGATGGTCCTTTCGACGAATGTGAAACCCAAACCCCTTGTAGGGGCGGGTTGAGGTCAGTCTTCTTTGTTGTCGGCGCTTTTGGTCTTCTTAAGAGCGATCTCGCTCAGAGTCTCGATGGTCTTGATGGCAGCATAGGCTCCGATAGCCGTGATAGCTACGAACTTCGCAACCTCCTTCGTCTTCTCGGCAACGAGCTTGACGGTTTCGGGTCGGATGAACGGTTCTTCACGGGTGTCGGAACCTTTGTTGTCGTCACGATCAACACTGATTCTGAGTGAGCGCTTCTTCTTCGGGTTTCCAAGCATGGCAACTCCAGAGGGCAGTAGGGTCTCATTACATGCCATGTAGATCATGCGAAAAGCGTAAACCCCATGTAGGGGTTCAGAGGCCTTGAGACTAGTGTTTTTCCAGAAGGTGGGTCATGTAAGCAAAGTTCCATTCGGTCTTCTTTTGTTCTTCGTTCTTGATTCGATCCTCTCGGTACATCTTAAATACCGTCGCATTGGCGTAATTACGAGCGCACTCTTCGGCTTTTATTTTAGCCTGGCGCTTTCGCTCTGTAATTTCCAACACGAAGGTTGTGACACTGAGAAGTGCGAACGGGGCAGTAATGAGAAGGGTGTAAGAAACTTTACTCATAATGGGTCCTTTAGTAGGGGTCTCATTACATGCCATGTAGATCATGCGAAAAATGTAAAGCCGTGCACGGCTTGTCAAAACGAGAGGGCGAGATGACGGATGTGTCAGAGCTAGGCCAGATTAAGTGGGTTATTCCACCCTAGTGGTTTACCTCTCCTCTCACTATATGCCATGTAGATCATGCGAAAAGCATAAACCCCAGGCAGGGGTTCAGAGGCCTTGAGATCAGTGCTTGATACGACGCTTGATCTTCTGGTACTTGTCGACCAGATACTCGGTTGCGAAAGCGGCGGCGATAGAGCCGCAGCACGCTGCGAGTATCAGGGCGATCATGTTGTCCTGGGACATAGCGCCTTCTTTCGTAGAGGTCTCATTATAGGCTTTGTAAAGCCTGCGACCTTTGGAAAATGCCAAAGCGTAAAGCCCTTGTAGGGGCTTCAGAGGCTCTTGAGATTACTCTTCGAACAGACGGGGGAGGAAGTCAACCAGGAACTCGTTGAGCTCATCGGCATTCATCTCGCTGAAGCGTCGGCCATCCGTCATGTTGGCGATCCACTCGATGTCGAGCAGCCCCTCTTCGTCATCCTGAGTCATCAGGATATAGAGGTGCAACCCGTCGGGGGTCACGTACATGGTGTTGGCAGAGAGCTTCAGGAGGGAATAGACGGCGAGCTGAACGGGTGTCAGGTCGGACATGGTTCCTTCTTTCGTAGGGGTCTCATTATAAGGCATGTAAAACATGCGATTCCCGTACAAAAGGCAAAGCATAAAGCCCTTGTAGGGGCTTCAGAGGCTTTCGCAGTTACTTGCGGGGTTTACCGTTCTTAGGGTTGGTGATGATTCCGTAGAACTTGTAGTCGAACTTCATGGTGTCGATACCATCGGGCTTGAAGTAGTGCCCACGAGCGGCTCGAACGGCGACGTACTCGGCTGCGCTGTTCACCGTTTCGGTGTCAGCGAGCTTCTTGATACGACGCTGTAGGAACTCGACGTGGAACACGATACTTGACGCGACGGCGACATAGAAGTTTGCACTGCGAAGAATACGCTTGAGCATCAATCCTCCATAGGGGTCTCACTACAGGGCCTGTAAAACCTGCGAGGTCTGATGGAGGCAAAAAATGAGTGGCATGTAAACCGGGTTAGGGTCTACATGCCACTCATCAGTGGGACTTCAGGTTGGCGGTTGGTAGATCAGCCAGTGATCTTCCGGCCGATGAAGCCGAGTGCCTTCGACGTCACGATATGCACGTGCTCGTACTGAAGGATCATTCCGATGCCGACGAGGTTTGCGACGGCTCCAACCAGAACATCTCCACTCACCTTCTTCTTGGAATCGGTTTCCTTGAGAGGGTAGAGCTTCTTGAGCTGGTTGGAGATCTTGTCGTACTCCTCGCCGTCAGCGGGCAGATCCGCCAGTTCTTTGAGCAGGCGTGCGATCTCGCGTTCGAGGTCAGTCGGTTCCTGCGGCTTGAAGGGGTTCTTGGCGTTGATCACGTCACACTCGCTTCCGTAGGGGTCTCATTACAGGGCTTGTAAAATATGCGACCCCTGAGGCGCGTGTGACACCTACGACTTGACCATAGGGTTCTCTCCGGTGTCGGAGATCTTGAAGGTGGCTTCCTTCATGTCCAGGATATCGGCCGGGTCGCCGTCGACCACCAGTGAGGCGACCTTCTTACCGGCTGTTTCGGTCACCTGAATCTCTCCCGCGTACTGCTGACCGCTGGCGTAGTAGGACTTCTTCGAGACCTGCACGAGAACGCCGAGGAAGGTGTTCACCGCCGTGATGGAAGCGACTACCTTCTCGGGCTCGGGGAAGTCCCACAGCTGGGCCAGCGCGAAATATAGCGTCGCCAGCGCAGGGAGAATGATCGTTGCGGACTGCTTCACGAGCTTGTACGTGCCGTCACCCAGAAGGGGCGTCGGCTTCCTGTCGACTGACGACTCGGACATTCGTGCTCCATCCATCTTGATCTCGGTTCCGAGATATCTCGGTCAACCTGCTCCGCGAACTGAACGGGAGACGACCCACCTCGTCCATGATTCGCTGAGCCGTGCCGTTACCACCAAGAGCGGCGTACGGCTTGTAGAAGTACTTGTCGAGTTCGTCGAACTCTTCCTTGGTGATGTACCCCCGCTCGATGTAGGCCAGGCCGTGAGACGTGATCGTCTCTCGTGCCATCCCCATCATGAGCCTGGTTGTGGCCGCACGCCTCGTGTCTCGACTACGAAGGAAGGTCCACATGCCCGTTGACCCAAATACGGACCCGGCGATGATTGTGATCACCCGAATCCAGACCTCGTCCATAAAACGCACCCTCCCCTAACTTCTACGTTGTTCTCTTCCAGACCCCTACGCTTTTTACCCACGGTTCGGCGATCTTCCATACCCCGCCGACTTTGACGTAGGGGACTGCAAGTTTCCATTCCGCGCCTACTTTGATGTAGGCACCAGCAACCGTCCGTACACTGGCCGCACCTGACCATGAACTCCAACCGACCGCGCTCTTCGCTCGCGTGCGGAAGTAATATACGGTCCCAGGTGCGAGACCAGTGACTATCTGAGGTGACTTCGCGGCGACAGAGCTCGTGGGGTTACCCGTAGAGCTCGTACTCCAGCCGATTTCGAAACCGGTGATTGTAGATCCACCGTTTCCGTTCGCGCTGAATGCGACGTCCACACTCGTCATCTTGGCGCTGGACAGAAGCGGTGTGCTTGGGGCGTCTGGAACCTTGAGTGTTTTGGCCGAAGCCCTTCCTGACCACGAGCTCCATCCTTCGGAGTTGTGTGTTCGTGCCCAGAAGTAATAGGTCGTACCTGCCGACAACCCGGATATGGTCGTAGACCGGTCGGAGTTTACTGTGTGCTGTACCGACGTCGAGCTGGTGCCGTAACCGATCTGCCGGGCGTCAATCGCATCGCCGCCGTTGGAGCCATCCGAAAATGTCACATAGACGGACGAGGCGGTGATGCTGGATATGACAGGGGTTGACGGCTTGGTCGGTATCGTGTCGCGCTTGAT
>Ga0247818_10002828_pt1 | contig 11196 bp, 13 predicted proteins | sample 13C_Glucose_Day1_FD_192424 | JGI IMG/M metagenome (GOLD analysis project Ga0247818, IMG submission 192424) | Soil microbial communities from agricultural site in Penn Yan, New York, United States - 13C_Glucose_Day1 | ecosystem: Environmental > Terrestrial > Soil > Agricultural land | place...
GGATTCATCCGAGGTCAGCGGATGGTGACCTGCCGGTTCGCCAGCCCGGACCGGGCGGACCGCTGCTCGCCGGTGAGCGGGGAGTCGTCGGCCAGCGCCTCGGCCAGGTCGGCCGCGAACCGCTCGGCGGGCTCCTCCAGCGGCTCCGGCCCGGTGCCGACCGGCAGGTCCCAGACCGGGGCCAGCAGCCCGTGGGCGCGGAACATGCCCACGAAGCGCGAGCCGGGGGCGATGTCGTCCTTGCCGGCGGCGTGCAGCCGGGCCAGCGCGTCGAGCAGCTGGTCCTCGGGCTCGGGCATCACCCAGCGCAGGTGCTCCTTGGAGCCCACGTTGGTCCAGTACGCCGCCTCGACCGACGTCAGCCGGGCGGTCGGGCTGGCCGCAGCGTTGGCCTGCTCGAGGGCGGCGGCCATGCCGGCCTGGTCCTCGACGTCGGCGATCCAGTAGTCGAAGCCGTCGTGGACGGTGATGTCGAGCCGGTCCCCGATGATCAGGTCCTGCAGCCGGGGCCCCTCGCCGGGCGGGTCGGTCAGGCCGACGATGCCGGGCTCCTCGGTCTCGAGCGCCCTGAGCAGCACGGCGCCGAGGTCGCGGGCGGGGTCGCCGAAGTTGTGCTGCACCTGCAGGCCGAGCCAGATCTGACCGCTCTCGCGCACCATCGCGGGCGCCGCCATCGGCAGCAGCGAGCAGAGCTGGACGCTCCGGCCGTGCGCGTCCGGCTCCTTCAGCGTCAGCGGCGCGGTCGCGGCGGGCACCAGCTCGCGCAGGGCGACCACGTCGCACTCCGAGGGCATCCCCTCGAAGGGGCGGTTCACGAAGACGGCGGGGGCGCCGCCGGCGGCGCCGTGGCAGGCCTTGTACCGCTTGCCGGAGCCGCAGGGGCAGGGCTGGCGGGGGCCGACCTCCCCCTCGACGGGCTGGGAGTCACGGGCTTTGGTGCGGGAGCGCTTGGCCATGGGCGCGAACCTATACGCCGCGTGCGCCGGCCCCGCAACCGCCTCAGCGAACCCCGAGCAGGTCCAGCATGTACGCCGGCCGGTCGCTGATCACCGCGGTGACCCCGAGGTCGAGGCACAGCTCGAGCTCGGCCCGGGTGTTCACGGTCCACACGTGCATCTCGTGCCCGGTGCGGGCGATCCGGCGACCGAGCTTGGGGTGCTCCTTGAGCGTCTCGATCCCGGGACCGACGATCCAGTCGTCCCCGATCACGCCGCGCAGCATCGGCCAGTACTGCGCGCGCTCGACCAGCTGGACCAGCCGGACCGCCGGGGCCAGCCGCTCGATCCGCTGCAGCGCCGTCCAGGAGAAGCTCATCACCCGGACCGGCGCCCCGGGCACGTCCCAGCCGAAGTCGCGGAGCAGGTCCACCACCCGGCGCTCGACCAGGCCGGCGTAGCGGGTCGGGTGCTTGGTCTCGATGGCCACCTCGACGGGGCGGTGGTAGTCGGCGACGGTCTCCATCAGCTTGCGCAGCGTGAGCACCCGACCCAGCTCCTCGTCGCGCTCGGGTGCCTCGTCGTCGAGGTCGGCCCACGGGTTCTTCCACGAGGCGAAGTCGAGCGCGTCGAGATCGGCGAGCTGCATGGTCGAGACGATCCCGTGGGTGGTGGCCGTACGCCGGACGTTGCGGTCGTGCACGCACACGAGGTGTCCGTCGGCGGTCAGCCGGACGTCACACTCCAGCGCCTCGGCGCCGGCGTCGAGCGCCGCGCGGTAGGCACTCAGGGTGTGCTCGGCGTTGTCGTGGCTGGCACCCCGGTGGGCGACGACCTGCGGCCTCATGGCCGTCATTGTTGCGGGTTCCCTCGTCGGGTGGCGCGTCAGGCTCGCGGGCGGTGCTCCACCAGCCCCACCAGGTTGCCCTCGGAGTCGCGGACGAACGCCATCCACTCGTCGGTGCCTGCCGGGCCGAGGGTGTCGTCGTCGTGGCCGAAGATCACGTGCGGCTCGCTCTCGACCGCCACGCCGGCGTCCCGGAGCCGACCGACGGTCGCGTCGATGTCGTCCACCGCGAGGTAGTGCAGCGCGCTCGGCGCACCCCGGTCGAGGAGCAGCCGGACCCCGCCGAGGTCGAAGAAGAGCAGGCCCGGCGGGTCGTACGTCGCGGTGGGCGGGCTGCCCAGCAGGTCGGTGTAGAAGGCGGCCGCCCGCTCGAGGTCGTCGGCGTGCTGGGCGATCTGCACGAGGTTCACGGCGTGCTCCTGACTCGTGGCATCCCTGACAGGCACGGATGCTACGACCGCGCCCGGCACGGCGTACTCCCGAAATGCGGGGGTGCGCACGTACCTTCCCCCTGTGACCATCGAACCGGTGACCCCGATGCCCTCCGTGCACCTCCGGACCGCGACCGAGGGGGACATCACCTTCCTCACCGATGTCGTGATCGTCGCGACGAGCTCGCAGAACCGGCTGCCGGCCGACTTCGACGAGCACGAGTGGCGTGCCGGGTTCACCGCCTGGACCGCTGCGCAGGTCGCCGAGACCCGACCGCCGGAGCTCCGGCACAGCACGACGTACGTGGTCGAGATCGAGGGCGAGCGCGCGGGTCGGCTGCGGGTCGTGCGCACCCCGGACGCGGTGGAGCTCGCCGGCATCCAGCTGCTCCCCGCCCACCAGGGCCACGGGATCGGCACGCACCTGATCGAGCAGCTCGTCGTCGAGGCGCACCGCGACGGCCTGCCGGCCCGGGCCACCGTCGAGGACGACAACCCCCGGGCCCGGGCCCTCTACGAGCGCCTCGGCTTCGTGGTGGTCGACGGGAACGGCGCGGAGACGGTGCTCGAGGCCCGCTGAGCCGGTCAGGCGTGCTGGAGGAGGTACCGGCCGAAGTGCGGGACCGTGAACGCGATCCGGCCCCGCTCGCCGGAGTAGATCAGGCCCTTCTTCAGCAGCGCGTCGCGCGCGGGTGAGAGCGACTGCGGCTTCTTGCCCAGGGCGGCCGCGACGTCGGCGGTCGGCACGCTCTGGATGTCGTCGAGCTCCTCCTCGCCGCGCTCCGCGATCGCGACCGCGGCGTCGGCCATCGCCCGGAGGTACTCCCGCTCCCCCGGCGTCGCGCGCTCGTAGCGGCTGCCGAAGAACCCGACCGCCAGCTCCCGCTCCGCCTCCGGCGCGGCCACGGCCACGTCCTGCGCGGTGATCGGGGAGCTCGGCGCGAGGTCCCACACGACCTTGCCGTAGGCCTGGATGAAGTACGGGTAGCCGCCGGTCGCGGCGTACATCGCCGCCAGCGCGTCCTCGGCGTACGCCGCCTCCTCGTCCTCGGCGGGCGCGCTCAGCGCGCGGTCCGCGGCGTCGCGGCCGAGCCGGTCGATGCGCTGGTAGCGGAACAGCCGCTCGGAGTAGGACTTGCTGGCGGACAGGACCGCCGGCAGGTGCGGCAGCCCGGCGCCGACCACGATCACGGGCAGCCCCGACTGGCTGATCTCGTGGCAGGCCGCGCACAGCGCCGACACGTCGTCCGGGCCGAGGTCCTGCATCTCGTCGATGAAGACCCCGATGCCCTTGCCGACGTCGCTGGCCAGCCCACCGAGCTCGGTGAGCAGCTCGACCAGGTCGATCTCGATGTCGCCGGAGTCGGCGCGGCCCTTCACCGCGGGCACGTCGATGCCGGGGCTCCACTGGTCGCGCAGCTTCGCGGCCGGACCGGCCTCACGCTGGGCGAAGGACTTGATCACGCCCAGGACGTGGTCGACGTCGTCGGCCTGCGGGTGCCCGAGCTCGCGCACCGCCTGGTGCAGCGCGCTCGACAGCGGCCGGCGCAGGTTCTGGTCGGGGCGGGCCTCCAGCTTGCCGGTCCCCCACCGGCGGCGCACGGCCGCGGAGCGCAGCGCGTTGAGGAGCACGGTCTTGCCGACCCCGCGCAGGCCGGTGAGGACCAGGCTGCGCTCGGGACGCCCCTTCGCCACCCGCTCGAGCACGATGTCGAAGGCCTGGAGCTGCTCGTCGCGGCCGGCCAGCTCGGGCGGCCGCTGCCCCGCGCCGGGCGCGTACGGGTTCCGGATCGGGTCCACGGTAGGACCGTATCGGCGTCTCTAGCGTGAGCCGTAGATTTCGCTCGCGTGGCGTAGAGGACGTCATACGAACCGGTCGTCCGGGCAGCCACCTCGTATGACCTCCCGCGAGAGGTCATACGGAGCGGTCGTCGGGGCGACGAGGACGTATGACGTCCCGGACGCCGGGCAGGGGCTCAGGCGCCGTGGGCGATCCGGGGGATCACGCGGGTGTCGTGCGGGCCGCGGCGCCGGTTGCTGGTGGTGACGTCGTACGCCGTGTCCAGGCCGGAGCGCAGCAGGTCGATCAGGTCGGGCACCTCGTCGACGGCCAGCCGGAACGAGCCGGCGCACACGTTGTCGCGCCACAACGAGAGCACGACCAGCCCGGACTCGTGGTGCCAGGAGACCCGGAGCGCGCGGTCGCCGCCGCGGGCGTCGAGGAAGATCGACCCCGCCTCCGGCAGCGGACGCGCGGTGGCCATGGACACATGATGCTCCCCCGCGGGGCAACCGGCCAGCGGTTCGACGAACCCGAGGTGTCGGGCCGACGACCTACACTGGCCCGCGTGCCCGAGCTGCCCGAGGTGGAAGCACTGGCCCTGGACCTGCGGGGCCGGTTGCGGGACCGCGCGATCGTCAAGGTCCACGTCGCCGCCTTCAGCGCGCTGAAGACCTTCGACCCGCCCCTGTCGGCGCTCGAGGGCGCCCTGGTCGACGACGTGACCCGGCACGGGAAGTTCCTCGACATCGACGCCTCGGGGCTGCACGTCGTGCTGCACCTGGCCCGGGCCGGCTGGGTCCGCTGGCGCGACGAGGTGCCCACGATCCCGCCGAAGCCGAGCACCAGGTCCCCGCTCGCCGTGCGCATCGTCCTCGACGACCAGTCCGGCCTCGACGTGACCGAGGCGGGGACCCGCAAGAGCCTCGCGATGTACCTCGTCCGCCATCCCGCCGACGTCCCGGGCATCGCCAGCCTGGGCCCGGACCCGCTCACCGACGACTTCACCATCGAGGTGCTCCGGCAGATCCTCGAGCGCGAGGGGCGCAAGCAGATCAAGGGGGTGCTGCGCCACCAGGGCACCATCGCCGGGATCGGCAACGCCTACTCCGACGAGCTGCTGCACGCCGCGCGGATGTCGCCGTTCAAGCCGGCGAACAGCCTCGACGACGAGGAGCTGCAGACGCTGTACGACGCCATCCGCACCGTGATCGGCGACGCGGTCGAGCGCTCCCGCGGGCTCGCCGCCAGCGAGCTGAAGGGCGAGAAGAAGTCCCACCTCGCCGTGCACGGCCGGACCGGCCAGCCCTGCCCGGTCTGCGGGGACACCGTCCGCGAGGTGTCCTTCGCCGACTCCAGCCTGCAGTACTGCCCGACCTGCCAGACCGGCGGCAAGCCGCTCGCCGACCGCCGGATGTCCAGGCTCCTCAAATGATCTCGACGAGCTCGATCACCGACCGACTGGAGAGAACATGCACCAGATCCCGACCGTGACCGTCCAGGGTGTTCCCGAGCCGCTTCCGGAGGGGGTGGTCGTGCTCGACGTGCGCGAACCCGTGGAGTGGGAGCACGGCCACATCGAGGGCGCGGTGCACATCCCGCTCATGCAGCTCCCCGAGCGGTTCGGCGAGCTGCCCGACGGGCAGGCCCTGGTCGTGTGCAAGATCGGCGGCCGGTCCGCCCAGGCCGTGGGCTACCTCGTCCAGCAGGGCATCGACGCGGTGAACCTCGAGGGCGGCATGGTCGACTGGGCCGACGCGGGACGCCCGATGGTCACCGAGACCGGCGGTTCGCCGCAGGTCGTGTGACCTGCGGCAGCGGCGGGCAGCCGGGGCCGCCCGCCGGCCGGGGTGCCCCAGGTCAGTTGCTGCTGGAGGGGGCCGACGGCGCCGAGGGGGCGCAGGTCTGGGAGGCGTAGCCGAGGAACGCCTGGACGTTCGTCTGCTCCTCCTTGCTGAGGTCGACGTTCTTCATGTTCTGCAGGTCCTTGGCCGTGGCCTTGGGGTCGACGTCCTCCAGGACGCCCACGTAGGTCTCGAAGCCCGACCGGGCCTCGGCGGGGATGTCCGTCGGGGTCCCGGCCTTCTCCAGGCCGTCGGCGAAGGCGGCCACGTCGGCGCCGTCCTTGATCGTCGAGCCGGCGGTGAGCGCGGTGCACAGGTCGTCCGAGGTGCCGTCCGTGGGGGCGCTGCTGGGGCTGCTGCTCGCGCTGGTGGGGGTCGAGCTGGCGCTCTCGGTCGAGTCGCTGTTGTCCCCGCAACCGGCGGCGACGCCACCGAGCGAGAGCAGGGCGGCGGCGATCAGGACGTGCTTCATGAGGTTCGGTCCCCTCCTGGGATTCGACATGGGCAAGTCGTCGACTGTGCCATGCCAACCTGAGAAAGAACCTGCCGCGCCCACTCCGCGACCAGCCGCGAGGGCCCGGTCAGCCGCCCAGGCCCGCCGGCGGCGGCAGCTCCAGCGCCCTCCTCAGGCGGCGGAGGTAGCCGGCCCGGGTGACCTCGACCACGCCCAGGCTGGCCAGGTGTGGGGTTCGCCACTGGACGTCCAGCAGGCGGCTCTCGGCGTACTCGTCGCGCAGCAGCCCCACCAGTCCCACGAGCGCGACCTTCGAGGCGTCCCGGACCCGGTGGAACATCGACTCGCCCGCGAACAGCCCGCCGATGGACACGCCGTACAGGCCCCCGGCCAGCCGGCCGTCGCGCCACGCCTCGATCGAGTGCGCCCAGCCCAGCTCGTGGAGCCGCAGGTACGCCGACTTGATGTCCTCGTCGATCCACCCGGCGTCCCGCCCCGGGTCGGCGCAGGCGTCCACGACCTCCGCGAAGGCGGTGTCGACACGGATCTCGAAGTCACGCACCGAGCGCCGCAGCGACCGGGAGGCCACCAGCCCGTCGAGGGGCAGCACGCCCCGGCGTACCGGGCAGAACCAGTACGTCGGGTCCCCGGGCGTCCCCGACGGCATGGGGAACAGGCCACGGCGGTAGGCCGCCAGCAGGGTGCCCGGCGCCAGATCGGCGCCGATGGCGACCAGGTCGTCGAGCGGGTCGAAGTCCGCTGGGTTGCCGAAGCTCCAGCGGGAGGGCGACGGCTCGACGGGTGGTCCCTGAGGTGCCGACGGAGGAGGCTTCTCGAAGGGCACGGCGACCACCGTAGTGGCCATCGGGTCGTCCACCCGGCCGTTCTCCTAGGTCGAGCTCCTAGGATCGTGGCATGACCACGAGCGGCAGCATCGGCAGGCGGTTGGCCCCCCGGATCCCGGACGTGATCCCCGGGCTGACCACCGCGTTCGTGCGCGAGGCCCTGCACCGGGCGATCCACGGGGTCGGCCCGCTGCCGCCGGCGGCCCACGCGGCGGAGGCACAGCTCTCCGAGCAGCGCGGCGACGTCGAGCGCGCCGTGCACGAGGTGATCGAGAACCACGTCCGGTACGCCGGCGCCCAGGGCTTCGTCACCAACCTCGGCGGCGTGGTCACCGCCGCGGTGGCCATGCCCGCCAACATCACCGGGCTCGCGCTGGTCCAGTGCCGGATGATCGCGGGCATCGCCCACCTGCACGGCTACGACCTGCAGGACCCGCGGGTCCGCAACGCCGTGCTGGCCTGCCTGCTGGGCGAGGAGCAGATCGACAAGCTGGTCAGGAAGCGCCGGCTGCCCGCGCCGCCGATGGCGCTGGCGACCGCGCCGACCCACGACCCCGACCTGGACCGCATCATCTCGGCCGAGGTCGCCTCGGACCTGATCGCCCGGGTCGCCGGGAAGCGACTCGTCACGACGGTCGGGCGGCGCGTCCCCGTGGTCGGTGGCCTCGTGGGGGCCGGCGCCGACGGCTTCGCCACCTGGCGGGTCGGTCGCTACTCCGACCGCGAGCTCCTGCCCCGCGCCACGCGGTAGGCCTTCAGCGCCCCCCGGCCCGCGCGGCTGGTCTGGAGCCGGCGCACGGTCTTCTCCCGGAAGCGGTACGTCGGGCGCAGGTAGGCCCGCTCGAGGGCGCGGTGTGCCTCGTGCAGCTCGCCGGCGAGCCGCTCCTCGGTGTGCCGCAGCCGGGCGTTCTCCAGCAGCAGCGCCGAGATCGCGTCCAGCGCCGCCCCCGCCACCTGCTTCTCGCGCGGGTGGTCCGGGTCGGCCCACGTCTGCACCGGCGGCGCCCCGACCAGGTCGGCGAGGTCGCCGACCACGTCGTACCCCCGGTCCTTGACCTCGCTCGCCCAGGCGGCCGCGAGGTCCTGCGCCCACGGGTGCACCTCCGGCGGCAGCGCCAGCCGAGGGGTGTCGGTGCGGCGCGACAGGGTCTGGTGCGCGAGCAGCTCGCGGACCAGCGGCCGGTAGTCCGTCGGGTCGAGGTCGTGGATGACCGCCTGGTTGATCCGGCGGAGCAGCGCCGTCTCGGGCACGCCCAGCGACGGGTTGGCCCGCTCGGCCTCGAGGTCGAGCTCGAGGCCGTCCAGGCCGAGCACCCGGCTGAACCGCTGCCACAGCAGCGACGGCGGGCCGCCCGGCGCGGGCACGGTGACCAGGTGGATGCGCTCCGGCGGCAGGTCGTGGCCCCACCGGTCGAGGATGTCGGGCACCTCCTGCACGCCCCAGAACCAGGCGGCGATCCGGCTGTCGCGCTGCGGGTCCCGGATCTCCTCGAGGAACCGCGCGTAGCTGATCGTCCGCCGGTGCTTGACGTTCTCCTGCCACTCGGCCGGGATCTGGCGGACCAGGTCGCGGACCGAGAGGACCACGTGGATCTCGACGCCGTCGCGGTGGCCCAGCGACTCCAGCGCCCGCCCGACCTGCGAGCGCGAGGCGGTCGCGAGGATCTCGTGGCTGACGATCGCGGTGCCGTCCCACGCACGGACCCGCCCGGCCAGCCGGTCCCAGGCGCCGACCGCCTCGGTCTCCAGGCCTCCCCACGGCAGCCGCATCAGGTCCAGGGCGGCGAGGAACTGGTCGTCGAACCGCTCGGCGGGATAGAGGATGTCGTGCTCGGCGAGCACCGGCCGGTTCCGGAACAGCACGTCCTGGAGGTACGACGTCCCGGTCTTGGGGGTGCCGACGTGCAGGAGGACCCGCTTGGTCACCTCGTCGTCTCCTCGCCGTCGTGGCCGCCGTCGTGGCTGCCGTGGTCGGTGTGCCCGGTCGCGGCCGCGTCCCGCTCGAGGAGCAGCCGGAGCGCCAGCGACAGCACGCCCGCGTCGGACGGCTCGGCCGCGCCGGGACGCTCCCGTGGCAGCAGCGCGTCGGGATCGCCGTGCACAGCGTAGCCAGCGTTCAGCAGCCCATCGCGCATGCGCACCGCCCTGTCGTGCACCCAGGCGCGGTGCTCCTCGGGAAGCACGACCGGTGGCCCGGCGGCCCCGGCCAGCCGGGGTCGCAGCGTCTGTCGCAGCAGCACCTCGCGGCGGGGCGGGGTGACGAGCAGGCTCAGCACCGCCGAGACCCGGCGGGCGAGGTCGGCGGCGTCCGCGGCCACCGGCGGCGGGGGCGGCGACAGCCGGCGGACGCCGACCAGGTCCGGGACGGCGGCCGGGTCGAGCACGACCTCCACCCGGCCGCGGCCGGGTCGCCCGGTCCAGGCCTCGGCGATCCGCAGCAGGTCGGCGCGCGGGGGCAGCACGTCGCGGCGGGCCAGCGAGTCCAGCCAGCGCCGCCAGGTCGCGCCGCCGTCGCCGAAGCACCGGTGCTCCCAGACGTCGGCCAGCATCTGGCCCAGGTCGGTGCCGAGCACGAGGACGACGGCGTTGCGGCCACCCGGGGGGCGGCCCCGGGCGATCAGCTCGGTGCGCAGGGGTACGGCGAGCGCCGGGTCCCCGAGGAGGCGGTGGCGCCGCCGCCAGGGCCGCACCCATCCCGGGCCGGGCTCCGGCACCGGCTCACCCGCGACCACGTCCTCGGCGAGCAGGTTGGCCGCCACCCGGAGCAGCTCGTCGTCGGGCAGGTCCGCGGGGTCGACGGGCGGCGGGCCGAACCGGGGCCGGTCGACCGCCCCGTCCAGCTCGAGGTCGGGGCGCCCGCGGCCGGGCGCCGAGGCGGTGAGGACCCGGTGGACCAGGGCCTCGGACGGACGACCGGCGAGGTTGAGGCGGCGCAGCAGCTCCAGCTGCTGCGCGCCGGGCAGCACCCGGCCGCCGGCGGGGCCGGGGCCCGACCAGTCGGCCCAGGCGGTGGTGCCGCCGGCCTGCAGGTGGCGCAGCCACCCCCACGCACGGCGTACGCCGGGGGTGTCCTCGGGGCCGCTGGTCACGACTGGCGCAGCCGGTGGGCCTGGGCGCGGACCCGGTGGACCAGCTGGCGCTCCGGGTCGGGGCGGCCGGCTGCCTCCTGGGTCATCGCGGCGAGGGCGTCGATGGCGGTCCGCAGCTGCTTCTTCGCGCCCACCTTGTCGGGGTCGCGCCACCTCTCGCCCTCGACCGGGCGCTGCGGGCGCAGCTCCTCGAGGTCGCCGATGACGTCCACGCCGCTGCCGCGCAGCCACTCGATCCACCGGTCGGCCTCGGCCTCGGCCCAGTCGAACCGCTCGGGGGGCAGCCGGACCGGGGCCGAGGAGCGCCGGACCAGCTGGTCCTGGGCGAGCATCTCCCGGATCAGCTCGTCGTACTCCGCCTCGCGGCGGGTCTCCCGCTTGATGCGCCGGTTCAGCTGGCGGACCACCTGGGTCTCGGCCACGCCCAGCGACCGGTTCGCGCGCTCGCTGTCGACCGGCGCCCAGGCGGGGTCGATGCCGGTGGCCCGGCAGAAGCGCAGCCACAGCGAGTCGCCGTCGGTGGCGCCGGACCGCGGCACGGTCAGCACGTGGACGCGCTCGGGGGGCAGGCCGGCACCCCAGGTGCCCAGCACGCTGGGCACGTCGAAGGCGCGGTAGAACCAGGAGTTCCCGCGCTCACACCGGTCCAGGAACCGCCGGTAGGACCACTTGCGGCCCTGCTTGATGCTCTCCTGCCAGGCGGCGGGCAGCTGGCGGGCCAGGTCGCGGGCGGAGTAGACGACGTGCACCTCGCAGTCGGCCAGGTCGGCCATCGCCCGGGCGACCCGGTCGGGAGCCGCCGGGGCGAGGATCTCGTGGCTGACGACGACGGTGCCGGACTTGCGGCGGATCTTGCGGACCAGCTGGTCCCAGGCGCCCGAGGCATGCCCGGGCTGGCCGCCCCAGTCCTGGCCGAGCAGGTCGAGCGCCGCCCGGAACTGGAAGAGGGCTGGGCTGACCAGGGGCGACCC
>Ga0247818_10002829_pt1 | contig 11196 bp, 7 predicted proteins | sample 13C_Glucose_Day1_FD_192424 | JGI IMG/M metagenome (GOLD analysis project Ga0247818, IMG submission 192424) | Soil microbial communities from agricultural site in Penn Yan, New York, United States - 13C_Glucose_Day1 | ecosystem: Environmental > Terrestrial > Soil > Agricultural land | place: USA...
GCTCAAGCTCGGGCCGCGCGGTCAGCGGCTCATCGAGTTGATCCATCCACAAACTGATAGTGCGCCACGCCGGCATGCAAGACTCCGCCACTGAAAACCTTCGATGGCGTCGATCCTAGTGGCTGTGCTCAGTTGATGTCTTGCGCGCGTGCCCGCAAAGAAATTTGTTTGGCGTAGGCCTTGGGCGACTGACCAGTGTGCTGGCGGAAACAGCTGTAAAACGCCGACAACGAATTGAAACCGGCAGCGAACGCCAATTCATCGATGCGCACCGGCGGCGTGGCGCTATCGAGCGAGCGCAACAGATGTTGCAGGCGCGCCTGATTGACGTAGCGATAGAAACTTTGCCCGAGCACCTGGTTGAGCAGATAGGAAATCTGATTGCGGCTGTAGCCGCACTCCTTCGCCACCCGTTGCAAGTCGAGTTCGGGATCGAGGTACGGCTGCTGCTTTTCGAAATACTGCTGCAGGTCTTCAGCCATGAAACTCAACTGGCGCGGCGACAGGCCCAGGCGACTGACCGCCGGGCGCTGGCTTGAAGAGGTTGGGCCATGGGTTTGAGCGCGCACCAACGAAGCGTATTCGTTGACGCGCCAGATCAGCCCGTCCTTCACCGTGATCGCTTCGCTTGAGCGAAACGACACCAGCCCGTCGCCGCCGCGCAAGGTCACTTCGTATTGAATGAACGCGGTATTGCCGTCGACGCGAATGCGGTCGCAATGCTCAAGCAGTTCGTCGGATTCGCGCGGCATGCTGACCCGCACGTACTCGCGCAACTCCTCGAGGCAAAGCACGCGGTTCTGGAAGAAATCGTTGTACTGGATGTCCCGGTGGTACAACGCCATGACGCTGTCGAGGTCGCGGTGTTTCCAGCTCAGGTGATAGCGCATGACCGTGGCCGCCGTGGCCTGGGTCTGTTCTGGGCCGTCGTCGTCGGCGTGCATAAAGGGGCTCGGCGCAAAAGAATCGAGCTTGCCGAAGTTCGGCGCGGGCTTCAATGACTAATCCGTAGTGGCCATTTGGCGATGATTGCGTAGGCCATGACTTACATCAAAAAATGCGAAGCAATCGCAAAATGAACTGAAAAATCTCACAGGAATTTCACATCCGGATGCTACTTTTAATGTCAGTCACCGGTTGAGCCAATGAAGGCTCTTCCCACCTAACATGAGCAAACGGAAGCGCTCGATGAAGAAGGCGGGCAACACATGAATAAAGGGTCAAGCAAAGTCACGTTCCCCAATGCATGCCAGCTGATGCGCTGGCATTTTCACCCCATGGGTTTCGAGGCAACGATGGACGCGCCGGGCAGCATGATCGCCCGTCTGTTTGATCGCGCCAGTGGCGAAACCATGATCGCCATCGCCGGTATCCCGTGCGCGACGGTGATGAATGCAGCGGATGTCGAGCGAATTATCGAGGCTGTGGAGGATGAGCTGGAAGCGTTCGTACCTCCGGAGTCTCTCAGGAGCTATGCATAGGTTTATGATTTAAAACAAAAAAGCCCACATCTCTGTGGGCTTTTTTTGTGCCTATGCGGTTTGTTTGGTGATGCGGTGATCAACGAAGAACGGCTTGCCCTTGGCCACCCGGTCAGATGCCCGAGGCATGTTCACCGCTTGCGCTTCCTGCGGTTCGACATACCAGTAGCAATGGCTGACCGCCCGCGTGATGCCGACATAGGCCAGGCGCAGGATCTCGTCTTTTTGCGCACTATCATACGGTTCGCTGTCACCCGATTTACCCAAACCTGCCATGCGATAGACCTGGTTCTTGTAAGGCGAACTGGTCAGGTGCTGGCAATCACCGAGCAAAAACACTGCATCCGCCTGCAAGCCTTTGGCGCTGTGGTAGGTCAGCTGTTTCAGCCGCCGCGCTTCGTATGGCAAGCTCGAATCCACATTAACTACAGACTGAATATGCTCTTCAATCAATAACTTATCGCTGCTTTTTCGATACAGCATCAGGATTGAATGACCCTGACGGTAGTGTTCGGCGAGGCGCTGACCCAAGGCCTGATCATCGCGCTCCAGTACGTTGACCGGCTGCAATGGCTTGGGCGCGCCGCTGGACTTGGCTTTTTTACCGGGGATCGCCGGCGCCGCGCGGACGATGTGTTCAGCGGCATCAATGATGTGTTGATGGCTGCGGTAATTGTCACTGAGCATCACCCGCGTAGTGCTCGGCGACGGGAACTCCTTGTCGAACGCCATGAAGTAACTTGGCGAACTGCCACGCCAGCCGTAAATCGACTGCCAGTCATCACCGACGCACAGCAACGATGAACGCTGCGCGCCCCGCCCGACGTGCATGGCCGGGCCACGGCTGCGGATTTCCGTGAGGCTGGCGCGAATCCACGAAACGATCTGCGGCGATACGTCCTGAAACTCGTCGATCATCAAGTGCGACAACGGCCGTAGCAACTCATCGCTCAACTGCTTGAGGTTTTCCGGCGAGTGCTCGCTGAACAGCGCGAACATGCGGTTGTAGGTCATGATCGGCGGTTTCTGATCGAGCAGATGATCTTCAAATGCACGCCAGAACAGACTCAGGGCCTCAAAGAAAAACCGGTCCGGGTCATCTTTGGCAAAACTCATGCGACCGACCGCGTCAGGCACGTCCAGGCCGAGGTTCTCGATGAAGCCTGCCGCTGCAACAAAACAGTCGAGCAACGGCGCGGAAGCCAACTCGCCTTTGACCTTGTAATCGAAACCGGGACCGGCACTGGCGTCGCCTGCCAACGTTGCGAGTACACGCTTTGACGCGTCATAACTATCAAGCCAAATCAATGGCTTACGGCAGAAAGCTTGAAACAGGGTTCGCTTCACTGCCCACTCTGCGCGTACGCTGAGCTTGGCATTTGGTCGGCTCACCTGCGGGTTTTCCCGCGGATCGAAGCCGAGCACCACCCACGCATCCAGGCTTGGAATGTAGCCATGGCAATGGAATTTTGCGCCGTTGATATCGAAACTCTGCCGGTTCGGATCTATGCCCTTGATCGGCCAGGCGCCGGCACGGAACCACAAGTCTTCGATGGCATCGCACAGTTCTTCGTCGCGCTGAGAGGCCAACTGCGTTACCGCTACGCGCTTCTGCACGTCCGGGTGATCGCGTTCCAGCTCCTTGAGCTGTAGACCGGCGCGGGACAATGGCTGAATCAGCTGACGGAAACGTTCGTCTTCGTTGAACAGGCGGTGATAACAGCCGTTGAGTTGCTGGCGCTGCGCATCGTTGATACGCAAGTCGAACGGATTGCTGTCGACCTCCTCGTCAGCACCTTGTGGCCGATTGCTCAGGTTCTCAAACGCCTGCAAGCGTTCGAAACCCGGCAGGCTGCGCACCATCGGCAGGATGCGCGAGTGGAAGGTGCGCACCAGGTCGCGTGCCTGGCGCAGGTTCAGCGCCTGCCCCCAGAGCGCGAACAACTCGAGCAGTTTATTGATGAAATCCTTGCGCGACTCGCGGGTGAACGTCACCACGGTCATCGAGTCCAGCTCAAAGCCCAGATAGTGGTTGAGCAGCAGGATGCGCAGCACCAGCGTGGTGGACTTGCCCGCGCCAGCGCCGGCGACCACGGATGTCGAGGGCGTTTCGCTGAAAATCATCTTCCATTGCGCGACGCTTGGCTGAGCGTGCTCAGGCAATAAACGTGCGACATCAGCCTTCATGCGCTTTTTCAGCTCGGCCGTCAGGGGCAGACGCCAATCGTCGAACAGATGATTATCAACGCTCGGCGGGCGATGCTCAGTGTTGCGGCTGTCACGGATCAGCAGCACCTGCCGACCTTCTTCCAGCCCCTCAAGCTTGCCTTCCTTAAAGCCATATTCGACGCCAGCGGTATGCCCGCTGCGGAAACCATCGGCCTGACCGTGCAACCACGATGCACGGTGCTGCGCGCGCAGGCGCGTCAAACCATGGCCGAAGAAGCGCGCTGCCAGGCGTTTGAACCAAGGCATCTCGGCCAAGGGGCGAAGTTCGGTAGGAAGATCGGGGGTGTGTTGCGCCACGCTGAGGGGCTCCAGTGTGTGAGGCTGTTGCGGCTATGGTGTCTGTATTTGCCGTTCAGTTCTAGCGAAATGCTTACAGGTCATTGGTTTAGGCGATGAACTGAAGGTGAGATGAGATGCTTTCGAGCTATTTTCCTATCTGAAATCTCGATCATAACGCCGCACTTTTTACGCTTTTTATCGATTATTAACTGATAGATGATGGCCGTCATAAACCACCGGTGTCGCGTCGGGTGCCTACTATTCACACCCCATGACGAACCTTTTGAGGAGACGATCATGCTTGAACTCAGACCTTTCAGCTCGCTGGGCGGCGCCCATCACGGCTGGTTGGATGCCCATCATCACTTTTCGTTCGCCGAGTACTACGACCCGCAGCGCATGAACTGGGGCAACCTGCGGGTGTGGAACGATGACGTGATTGCTGCAGGCACTGGCTTCCCGCAGCACCCGCATCGCGATATGGAAATCATCACCTATGTCCGTGAAGGTGCGATTACTCACCAGGACAACCTAGGCAACAAGGGCCGCACCGAGGCTGGCGACGTCCAAGTGATGAGTGCCGGCACCGGCATCGCTCACAGCGAATACAACCTGGAAGCGAAAGACACCAAGATCTTCCAGATCTGGATTCTGCCGACGGAAACCGGCGCACCGCCATCGTGGGGCGCGAAACCGTTCCCGAAAGGCCAGCGTGAAGGCTTTGTCACCTTGGCCAGCGGCAAGGACGGCGATGACCAGAGCCTGCGGATTCGCGCTGATGCGCGATTGGTCGCGGCCAATCTCAAGGCGGGTGAAACAGCGGAATATCGTCTGGATGAAGGCCGTCGCGCGTATCTGGTACCGGCCACCGGCGTGATTGAAGTCAATGGTTTGCGTGCACAAGCTCGAGACGGTGTGGCGGTGGCGGATGAGCAAGTGCTGAGCGTCACGGCTATTGAGGACAGTGAAGTCGTCTTGGTGGATTTGGCTTGATCGCCTGACGGGCAGACAAAAAAAGGGGCAACCATCATGGTTGCCCCTTTTTTCATGCGCTTGCGAGCATCACTTGCTGGAGATGGCGCCATCCACCAGCGTCTGCGCTTCAACCACCAATTGCTTCAGATGGTCGTCACTGATGAAGCTTTCGGCGTAGATCTTGTAGATGTCTTCGGTGCCCGACGGACGCGCGGCGAACCAACCGTTTTCAGTCATCACTTTCAGACCACCAATTGCCTGATCGTTACCCGGGGCATGGCTGAGAATGCTCTGGATTTTCTCGCCAGCCAGTTCAGTCGAAGTGACCTGCGCAGGCGACAACTTGCTTAGCAGTGCTTTCTGCTCAGGATTGGCCTTGGCGTCGACGCGCACCGAGAACGGTTCGCCCAGCTCATCGGTCAATGCCTTGTAGGCCTGGCTTGGATCACGACCAGTGCGTGCGGTCATTTCAGCGGCGAGCAGCGCCGGGATCAGACCATCCTTGTCGGTGCTCCACACGCCACCGTCCTTGCGCAGGAACGATGCGCCGGCGCTCTCTTCACCACCGAAACCCAACGAGCCATCGAACAGGCCGTCAGCGAACCATTTGAAACCGACCGGAACTTCGTACAGACGACGGCCCAGACGCTTGGCCACGCGATCGATCAGACCGCTGCTGACCACGGTTTTACCCACGCCAGCATCCGCGCGCCACTGCGGGCGGTTCTGGAACAGGTAATCGATCGAGACGGCGAGATAGTTGTTCGGCGCGAGCAAACCACCGGACGGCGTCACGATGCCGTGGCGGTCGTGATCGGGGTCGCAGGCGAAAGCGACGTCGAAGCGCTCTTTCAGGCCGATCAGGCCCTGCATCGCGTGGCTGGACGACGGATCCATACGAATCTGGCCATCCCAGTCGACGGTCATGAAACGGAATGTCGCGTCGACTTCCTTGTTGACCACTTGCAGATCGAGGCGGTAATGCTCGGCAATCGCCGACCAGTAGCGCACCCCTGCTCCGCCCAGCGGATCAACGCCCAGACGCAGTTTGGCGTCACGAATGGCGTCGAAGTCGATCACGTTGATCAGGTCGGCTACGTAGGTGTTCAGGTAATCGTGACGATGCGTGGTGCTGGCCTTGAGCGCCTGCTCGTAGCTGATGCGTTTCACACCGGCCAGTTTGGCGGCCAACAGCTCATTGGCCTTGGCTTCGATCCACTTGGTGATGTGGGTGTCGGCCGGGCCGCCATTGGTTGGGTTGTACTTGTAACCACCGCTTTGTGGCGGGTTGTGCGACGGCGTGATGACGATGCCGTCCGCCAGGCCCGAGGTGCGGCCACGGTTGTAGCAGAGAATCGCGTGGGAAATCGCAGGCGTCGGCGTGTATTCATCACCTTCGGCGATCATCACCGTCACACCGTTGGCGGCCAGAACTTCCAGCGCGCTGGCCCCGGCCGGGGTCGACAGTGCGTGGGTGTCGATGCCGACAAACAGCGGCCCGGTGATGCCTTGGGCTTCGCGGTACAGGCAGATCGCCTGGCTGATGGCCAGAACGTGCCACTCGTTGAAACTCAAGTCGAACGAGCTGCCCCGGTGTCCGGATGTACCGAATGCCACACGCTGAGTGGAAATCGAGGCGTCGGGCTGTCCGGTGTAGTAAGCCGTTACCAGTCGCGGGATATCGACCAACAATTCTGCCGGTGCCGGTTTGCCCGCAAAAGGACTGAGTGTCATGCAAAACCTCTGAAATAGAGTGGTTCAGGAATAGAGCGCAGTTTACTGGCAGTTTGACCGCAGCGCGATGGTATCTATCCGCGGCACTTCCGATGTTTTTTAACGTTAGTCTGACGGCGCCAGCCGCAACGCTTCGCCCAGCAACCCGGCGACGCTGACCAAGTCATGGTCACCATTGAACAGCGGGCTCAAACGCAAATGGTGCGTGTGCAACCCTTGCAGACTGAACAACTCACCGGGCGCAATAATGATCTGTTGCTTGAGCAGGCGATGAAAAACGTTCCCCATATCCACCGGACGTAGTGAGCGCGCCCAGATCGTCGCCCCTCCCTGCGGCTCGACAATCTGCAATACATCGCCCAGACGCTCGCGCAGTAGCTGAATCAGGGGCGTGCGGCGCTCTCTGAGCATACGTCTTAGTACGGACAAATGCTGATCCAGGCGACCGCCAGCCAACAGCCTGGCAATTGCCTTCTGGCGAATAGGCGACAAGCGAAATGCTCGCAGCAGAAAGTGGCGCTGCAGCTCACTTCGCCAATGGTGTGACAGGACATAACCAAAAGGAGCCTCCGCACCGATGAATTTCTCGAACGTTGAAAATATCAACAAACGATCAGGGTCCAGCCAGTCGCGCAAGCGATCGGTGCCGACTGCTTCGTCGAGTTCGCTGTAGCAGTCGTTTTCCAGCACCCAGGTGCCATGACACCCGAGCAAATGTGCAACCGTTTGCCGATTGGCCTGAGACAGCAGGCTACCGTGAGGCATGCTCAATACCGAGGACAGAAGAATCAATCGCACCGGCTCGCTTTTAAGCAATGACTCCAGCCGTTGCGGATCGATCACTCCCCCCTCCAGTAGCGGCAACTCGATGACCCGCACCCCGGCAGTTTCCAGCAGACGCAGGATTATCCAGTCACAGGGCGATTCAACCACGACCGTGGCGCCGCGCAACTCAAGCACCGAGATGAGTATCTCCAGCACACCGCGTAGATCGGCACCGACATAGACATCGTCCGCATGCCAGCAATTCGTCGTTGACGAGGTGTAGCGCGCCGCAAGCACTGTGCGCAGTTCCAGATCACCGCAAGGTTGCAACAGCAATTGTGGCTGTCGGGGATATTGCCGCAGCAGTTCCCGCTCAAGCATCAACAGCGGACTGTCCAGCGGTTGCAAGGTCGCCGGATCGTCGGCGCTCAACACACACATGCCCGGGCGGCGGGCGTTGACGTAGACCGTCTCAAGCAAGTCATTGCCACTACCGGGCAACTCGATCGTGGGTAGCGCCTGCGCGTAATACCCGGACTTGGCGATCGAATAGACCCTGTTTTCCTTTTCCAGCAGTGCATAGGCGTACTGAACGGTCGAAATGGACACATTCAGTCGGTCAGCCAACTGCCGCAACGAAGGCAGGCGCACTGCCGAACTGCTCCCCGCTTCGTCGATCAGTTGCGTCAGGTAGCGGTAAACCGCCTGATAAACGAAGTCGGTTTCCTGAGCCTTCACGACCCCGCAGCCATTGGCCGGGATACAAAAACTGGCAGATGGCTCACGTTCAGCCTTCCGCCGACCGATCGACTGTCGCCCCGCGACCCGCCTCGTTCAGATTTGCGTCATCCGCAGCGCCTTCGCTGGTTGCCGGCATGCGAATGGGCCCCGTTGCGTAAAGACGAACAATCATCGCGACCGGCAAACCGCTGACATCGGTCATCCACTTCAGGACCTGTTCCGGCGCATTGAGGCCCTGCATGGCCCGATGCAGATCAGGCATCGCCACCAACATCCCGGGATGACAATTGCGCAGGAACCTTTCGAGCCCGGCACCGCTATCTATAAACGGTGCAAACAACAGACACGTCAACTGCGCTTCGTTCAGATCGAAACTCGCCAGCAAACTGGCCTCTGCCTGCATACGCAAGTGCTTGGGATCTTCAAGGTCACCAAAACTGCTGAGCAACTGTTCGCACAGCGGTTCGGGCACCTGCTTGCGCCGCATCTCCATCAAGCGGTTCTGCAGGTATTTGCCGATTCCATCCTCATACGTGCGACCTTCGATGAACTGCGCCTGCAAACCACGCAAATGCGCCGCGACCAAGGGCTCTGCGTATTCGTCGTCATTTTGATAAAGGCTCTGGTCATTTGCCTGGAATCCCAGAAAGTCGCTGAGCAAAGGCCAGCGCTCTTCCAGTTTGCCGACGATCATGTCGTTGATATTGATGAAACCGGTACGCCGACAGGCCTCGAACTGCCCTTCAGGCCGCCACGTCACACGCTCCTCGTCGGTGTAGAACTCGCGATAATAATCACCTCCCAGGCCGTCGAGCACAGGGAACAGCATTTCAAAGCCCGAGGTATTGAGCAGTGGTCCGGAGATTGCCGCTTTCTGTACTGCTCGACTCAATCCGTCGAGGAAGTGCTTCTGGCGCTGTGGGGGCTCGCTACCGATCATTGCATCAACACCACTGTTCCAGCGAGCGATCTGACCGTAGAACTCAGCGGTAGCCAGATAGGCGTCATCCCACAATTCGAGCGGTTCGTTGAACGTTCGGCGATGACCAAGCACCAGCAAATTCACGCGATGGGCTTCACGCCCCTCGTCGCTGAGTGGTGCCTGATGGTCGAACGGCAAAACCTGGCGATGATCGACCATCATCAGCTCGACCCGAGGATCGTCATACAGGAACAGCGCACTGAAGCTGCGATGCATGTTCTGCAGTGCCGTTTGAGTGTTGCCGTTCCAACGCAGGGTCGCTACACGCAATTGAAAGGTTGCGGGGGCCCGCCCGGCGATAGTCAGCTGCGCAGCCCGCAACAAAGCCAGCGTATAACAGCTGTCACGCGCCCCGGACTGGTTCACCAGCACTTTGAAATGACCGATGTTCTCCATGCCGCCCGCAGCGACGGCCAGCCGCTGGATCAGCAACTGCAATGCCGTGCGCTCTGCGCGAGAGAAGAAACTCAGCAGACGCTGCAAGACTTGCTGGTAGACGTAATTCATTGCCTGATCATGGATAGTGCTCATCGGTATTTACCCGGTATCAAAAGTTTCATGGCATGCAGACAAAACATTAGCCGCACGACAATTCATCAATAAGTAATAGACGCTCAAATGCTAACACTTACAAAATTGTAGTTATTTGAAACACTTGAGTTCAAGAAAGCCAGCCTACCACCGAAAGGCAGTGTCAACCCTCTGTAAATACTAGGGATTTTCTAGAATTAAATCTTCCTAGGAAACTTCCCACAACATCCCACGACAAGTGAGTACAAGAAAAAGAGACGCGGTTTCGGAATAGCCCTACAACAATTAAACAGAAGTTGGCGCGATCAACAGTTTTAGCCGTTTGATAATGTGAGGGACGAATTGAATGCACAGTCATGGCTCATTCCTTGAGATGAAAGTAATCATTCAATTATCAGGGCTTATGTTGTGATTAGAAGATACAGATCGAGAGCAAAAACCAGTTCAGTTGCTGAACGGCGTCGGGTGCAGCTCTCGGGGTCTCTGTTTTACACGGTAGGATAAACGCACAAGAGTCCGTGGGGCCACGGACTCTGATTACAAGGCTTACGCCGGTTCGACTTGCAGAGCAACCCGTTCGCGACAAGGGCATTCGTCCATGTAGCGATGCGCTTCGACGAACTCGTTGAACGGAAATACACGGGTCTTGAGGGGCAGAAGCACGCGGTCAGCGGTCAACTGGTTGATGTCACGCAGGGCCCGTTGCAAAGCGACGTGATCCTGAGTAATGCCCAGTTCCGGCTTGCCGGTGAAGTTGCCGATGCAATGCACGAAGAACTGGATGTTCTTCTGGAACGCTGCGCAGGCCGGGAACGGCGTCTGATTGCCGCCCTGCAAGCCGTACAACACCAGGCTGCCACGCGGCGCCAGCACATCGCCAAGCAGCGACATCTGCGGACCGCCGAGGCCGTCGAACACCACGTCGACACCGCGGTTGTCGGTGATCTTGTTGATTCGCATCAACAGATCTTCCTCTTCGGTAACGATGACCTTTTCTGCGCCAAGGGACAGCAGGTACTCGCGCTCCTCCGCCTCTTTGGTGGCGGCAATCACCCGTACACCCATGGCCTTGCCCAACTGGACAAACGAAGGACCGGCGCAATGACTGGCGTCAGTGACCAGCGCAAACTGCCTCGGTTTGACCCGTGCCAGATCGGCGTAGGCAAAGTAGGCGATCAGCAACGGCGTGTAATGCACGCTGGCTTCAATCGGGCTGAGCACATCCGGATAACGGGTCAGCGCAGTACGCGGCAGCACGATCGATTCGCCGTAGACCGGGTAGTCGTTCGCACTCTCGGCCGGAAAACTGGCGACCTTGTCACCCACTGCCAGATCATCGACACCGTCGCCGACAGCGGTGATCACACCGGCCATCTCGTGACCAAGACCCGCAGGCAGTCGCGCCTGAGACGAGGCCAGATTCTGACGCCAGAGGGTGTCATACCAGCTGATGCCGATCGCCTCGACACGCACCTGCAC
>Ga0247818_10002830_pt1 | contig 11189 bp, 14 predicted proteins | sample 13C_Glucose_Day1_FD_192424 | JGI IMG/M metagenome (GOLD analysis project Ga0247818, IMG submission 192424) | Soil microbial communities from agricultural site in Penn Yan, New York, United States - 13C_Glucose_Day1 | ecosystem: Environmental > Terrestrial > Soil > Agricultural land | place...
ACTTCGCTCCCCTGTCTCCACCCAGCGCGTAGGGCTATGGCGGGACAGGGTCGCTGGGAGGACGGTCCCTTCGCTCCATGTGGGCTGGGACACACTATTATTATGTATACAACGTCGTGTACACGCAAGTATTTCGCCAGTTTGGGTCTGAAGTCTTTGGGCCGGCAGGGTGACGCCTAGAAGGAATACGGCAGGCGTGTTTTTGGCGTCGCGACGTCAGAAATCGTGCTCATGGGCTCTGTCAGGGTCAATTCGGCCATCACAGTGCCCAACACGAGCGTGTCGTGTTCTGACAGCACCTTACGACCGTGGAGAACGGCAACCAGGTCCGCTATGCAGGCACCGCCGCCGTTTGCCCAGAACCTGATCCACAGAAACAGCAGGGTGAAGTCGCTTTCATCCAGCCCGCTCCGCACCCTCCGCAGCATGTCATCGACATCCACCCTTTTCTCCCCCCGCTTCCTTGTGCCGTTTCGGTACTGCGGGCAGCCAAGGGCAGGCTGCCCGGCGGTGCGCAGGTTTAGCTCCAGGCTTTCGGGCTGTGCCGTTTGAGCCTTTCCTCTGCCTCCCGGGGGTGTGCTTCGGTGCGCATCTGGTGCGCGGACGGCTGTCCGCGACAGCTCCGTTACCAGCGCTCGGGTATCCGCAGCCTGCAGAAATTGCGAAGGGCCGTTGCTGTCACTCCGCTACCAGAGCATCGCAAAGCCAATGAATTGCCTACCAGGTGGCGTCTTCCAGTGTTGTTCCGTAGGGGACGTCCTTGCTTAGGCAGACAGTGAATGATGCCGGACTGAGCCGAGTTACGAGGATGCCCTGCTTTGCGTGGCGGGCTGATTCCAGCAGTGTGGTGACGGCGTGATCGAGCCGGTGTTCGAGTTCTGAACGGCGGCTGATGGTAAGCGAGATGGAGTGCTTGGCACTGTCGATCATTGGTTTGCGCCCTTCAGTCAGCGATGGTGTTTCCACAGGAGTGCTTCAGAAGCCCTGCAGCGGCAGGCATTGTCTTGGCCGGCCGCTGCACAGCTGTAGTCCGGCAGATCAGGTGCGCAGGATTTTGATGCCTTCTCTGTGGTCAAAAGCGCGCCGGCCGCCGCCTTTGTGGTCCACGACCCAGACGACGTCCGAGCTAAAGGTTTTGGCGTCGATGATTCCTGGTGTCTCGTGGGCGTGGTCGTCGATGACAATCACCTCGTCTCCTGGTTCGAGCTTTCTCCAGTCCTGCTTCACCTGTTTGGTCTTGGCTGTCATGGGGGTCCTTAACGGAGGATGGAGGCGTCGATGCCCGCCTCGCCGGCGAGTTTGCGGAGGTCTTCGAGGGTCTGTTCGGGCAGGATGAGGCCGCCTTCCTCGTGGACGCGTGCAGCGTTGCGGTCCTCGATCTCCCCCGGGTAGAAAATGTCCGTTGCGTTCTTGGCCAGGGGCGTTGCCTTGACCTCGTCGATTAGACCGCGCACACGGTCCTGAAATTCCTGGGGTGATCCGAGGGTCTCGACATCGATTGCCAGAAACATGTGCCCGCAGCCACTGGGCTTATCCGCTTCGTAGGGGCCGTGGACACCCTTGCCGGACTTACTGCCGGTCAGGACGCCGGAGAGGATGTCCATCATGAAGGCGATGGCGTATCCCTTGTGACCTGCCATCGGAAGGATGACGCCGTGTACAGCCTCGGCGGCGTGGGTGGTCATGTCGCCCTCGGGAGTCAGTGCCCAGCTGTCAGGAATTGCTTCACCGCGTTGGCGGGCAAGATAAATCTTGCCGCGGGCAACTGCTGTGTTGGCGATGTCGACGGCGACGGCTGTATCCCCGTAGGGGGCCGCGATGGACCAGGGATTGGTGCCGATTACTTTTTCACGCCCGCCCCAGGGCGCCATGGCAGGGGAAGCGTTGGTGGTCAGCATGGAGACGCAACCGTCTGCTGCGGCCCGCCGGGTGAAGTACATGGCAGTGCCGAAGTGGTTGGAGTTCCGGACGCCCACTGCGCCGACGCCGTGAAGACGGGCACGGGAGACAGCTTCGATCCGTGCCCGTTCGGTCAGCACCTGGCCGATGCCGTCGCGGCCGTCCAGGAGCAGCATGGCTCCGGTATCGACAAGGGTTTCCGGCGCGGCCACGGCGGTCATGGCACCCTGACGGATTCTTTCCACGTACCAGGGCAGCCTCAGGACACCGTGGGACTGGTGCCCCCAGAGGTCGGCCTGAATCAGGCTGTCGGCTACAAGCGCAGCGTCCGCTGCGGGGACTCCATATGACTCAAGGATGGAGGTCGCGAGTTCGCTGAGCTGTTGAGGAACGACGCGATCCTGAACAGCTTTTTCGGGGGCGGCTGGCATGGGAATCCTTTCGTGGAGCACTGGGGTCACCGTCATTGGCGACTCTCGCAGATGTACACCTCTATGTATACAATACCATTATCTGTCAAAAAGAAAGAGGGAAATGCCATGTTTAGCTTGTGGGTAACGCTTGAGATCACGCCCGAGGGCCGGGAGGAATTCCTCGAAGCCATCGCCATCAACGCCCGGGCATCCGTGCGCGATGAGGAAGGCTGCTACAGGTTCGATGTCATCGAACTCGGTGAAGGCTCGAACCGGTTCGCCTTCTATGAGGTTTACCGCGACGAAGCGGCCTTTGAACTCGAGCACAAGAAGGCCCCGCACTACTTCGTGTACAGGGATGTCTCAGCGCGCGTTGTGGTGCCGGGCAGCCAAGTGAACGTCTCCGGAGAGCTGTTCAAGACCTTCACCTGGGTTGAGTAGGGACGCTTTAGGAGACCAGGTCGATGACCGAGCCCCGCGGCTCCCGCCCGGAGGACAGCAAGGCTTTGAAGATGGCTTCGTCGACGTGGACCAGGTGAAGCCGCAGCGCCTCAGCGGCGTTGTCGGCCTCCCCGGCCGCGATTGCCTCGCACATACCGATGTGTTCCTTGACCGCGTACCCGAGACGTTCATGATCTGTGTGGGCTATGCGGCGCAGCCGGGCCGAGTGCGGACGCAGTTCGCGTATCGCGCGGGACAGGTGGTAGTTGGGGGTGCTGTCAATGAGGGTGACATCGAACTCCTCTGCCAGCTCCCGGTACGAAGCCACAAAGGCATCCGAATGGGGCTGGCCTTCCAAAGAGGAAAATCGCTCCGCGATGCTCCTGAACTTCGCGGTAATGGAAGGATCTGCCGCCGCTTCTTCCACCACCATCTTTATGGCCGCCGGCTCCAGGAGCCGGCGGTAGTCAAAGAGTTCGCGGACACTCCGCAGCGAGATCCGCGCGACGGTGGCGCCGATACGAGGGCCGATGTCCACTAGGCCTTCGGCAGCAAGCCGGCGAAGTGCTTCGCGGACAGGCGTCCGGGAGGCACCTGTGTGGGCGACAAGCATGATTTCCGTCAGCGCCTGCCCGGGCTCAAATGAGCCGTCTTCGATCTCGGCTTTGAGTCTCGTATAAACAGCTTCGGTCTTGCCAACTCGCTTGGCTTCTGTGTGTTCCGACATGCAGACAGTATATGTCCGGATTTGCGTACTCGCTTGTACATCTGTTTGTATACATCTATTCTGATTGTGCGCCCCGTCACCTGCGGGCAACGATTTCCCTAGTAAGGAGCAACGATGCTCGTAGTCCTCGGCTTCGCCATGATTGCCGTGTTTATGTATCTGGTGATGGCCAAGAAAGCCACCCCCATCGCCACCCTGATTCTGGTTCCCCTGATCTTCGGCCTGTTCACCGGCGCGGGACTTGGCCTCGGTGACATGGTTATTGAGTCCACGGTCAAATTGGCCCCGACGGCGGCCCTGCTGTTCTTCGCCATCATTTTCTTCGGCACCATGATTGATGTCGGGCTCTTTGACCCGCTAATCCGCGCGATCCTCAGGTTCGCCGGGAATGACCCGATGAAGCTGGTCCTTGGAACGGCCCTGCTGACCTCGATTGTTTCCCTTGACGGTGACGGATCCACGACCTTCATCATCGTTACCTCTGCTTTCCTGCCCCTTTACCTGCGCTTGGGCATGAGCCCTGTTGTTCTGACTGTTATCGCCGCGCTTTCCAACGGTGTACTGAACACCGTGCCGTGGGGCGGTTCGACCGCACGTGCGGCGGCAGCGCTGAACGTCTCCCCCATCGACATCTTCGTGCCGATGATTCCGGCCATTGCATCCGGGCTCGCCGCTGTGCTGGTGCTGGCATATTTCATGGGCCGCTCGGAGCGCAAGCGCCTGGGTGAGGTCCACTTGGATGATTCCCGCGGCGTCCTCGGCCTGCGCAACCGCGAAACCGTGACTGTCGGCGCAGCTGCAGCTGCAGCTGCCGGTTCCGGATCACACGCAGGGTCCGGCGGCCAGGACAATGGCTCATCAGTAGTGATCGCCAACGACTTCTCTGCCTCATTCAAAGAGGACGGCACCTTCGTTGAACGTCCCAACGCCCGCCCCAAACTGGTGTGGATCAACTTCGCCCTGACGATGGCCGTCATGACCCTGCTGGTCATGGATCTGCTGCCCCCGGCCGTGATCTTCATGGCAGCTGTTGGCATCGCCCTGGTGATCAACTTCCCCAAGGTCACTGAACAGTCCGCCCAGATCAAAGCCCACGCCTCATCTGTGATCTCCGTTGTCGGCATGGTCTTCGCCGCATCAGTCCTGACCGGAGTCATGAACGGCACCGGCATGGTCGAGGCCATGGCCGAATGGCTCGTCGGCGTCGTTCCCGATGCCCTTGGCCCCTTCATGGCAGTCATCGCCGGGGTGCTCAGCATCCCGCTGACCTTCATCATGACCAACGATGCCTTCTACTTCGGCGTTCTGCCGATCCTGTCCGAAACCGCAGGCCACTTCGGTATCGAACCAGTCCAGATGGCCCGCGCCGCCCTGGTCGGCCAGGCCCTGCACCAGTCCAGCCCCCTGGTCGCTTCCTTCCTGCTGCTCATCGGCCTGGCAAACGTCAGCCTCGGAGAGCACTTCAAGAAGGTCATCTGGCGCGGCGCCATCGTCGCCTTCGTCATGCTCGCGGTCGGCGGCCTGACCCTGGCCTACCCACTCTTCTAACCCATACCCTCACGCCAAAAGGAAAACACCATGATCTCAACGATCAACCCCGTTACCGGTGAGCAGATCCAGACATTCGACGCCCACACCGAACACCAGGTGGATGCCGCCCTGACCGCGGCCGCCGATGCCCAGAAAGCCTGGCGGCTGGTCCCAGTCGAGGACCGGGTTCAAATCCTGCGCAACACCGCCAAGGTCCTGCGCGACGGCAAGGCTGACTACGCGAAGCTGATCACCCTGGAGATGGGCAAACCCATCACCGAAGCCGAAGCCGAAATCGAAAAGTGCGCCAAGACGGCCGAATACTACGCAGAGCACGCACCCCGCTTCCTCGCCCCCGAAATCATCGAATCAGACGCCGCCGAATCCGGAGTCGTCTTCGATCCCCTGGGCGTCGTGCTCGCCATCATGCCGTGGAACTATCCCTTCTGGCAGTTCTTCCGCTTCGCCCTTCCGGCCCTCGCAGCAGGCAATGGCGCGATCCTCAAGCACGCCAACAACGTCCCCCGTTCCGCGCTGGCCGTGGAAGAAATCATGGACAAGGCAGGGCTGCCCACCGGCCTGTTCGCCACACTCCTGATCGAATCCAACCGGGTCGCCGGACTCATCGCCGATGACCGCATCGCAGCCGTCACCCTGACCGGTTCCACCGAGGTCGGCCGGATCGTCGCCGGGCAGGCCGGGAACGCGCTGAAGAAGCAGGTCCTGGAGCTCGGCGGCTCCGACCCCTTCATCGTCCTGGCCGACGCGGACATCAAGGCAGCGGCGAAGGTCGCGGTCAAGGCACGTTTTACCAACAACGGCCAGTCCTGCGTGAATGCCAAGCGCTTCATCGTCGACGAAAAAGTGGCCGATGAATTCGTTGCCGAGTTCGTCGCCCGCACCAAGGAACTCGTCGTCGGCGACCCGACGGACCGGGCAACCACCATCGGCCCCATGGCCCGGGAAAACCTCCGCGCAGAACTCCACGAGCAGGTCACCCGTACGGTGGAAAACGGCGGGAAGATCATCCTCGGTGGCAACATCGTCGACGGGCCCGGCTACTTCTATGAACCCACCGTCATTGACCACGTCCGCCCCGGACAGGCAGCCTTCGACGAGGAAACCTTCGGCCCCGTCGCAGCCATCATCCGCGTCTCCTCCACCGAGGAAGCCATCGCCCTGGCCAACCAGACAGAATTCGGTCTCGGCGCCGCACTCTGGACCCAGGACACCCAAAAGGCCACAACCCTGCTGCAGCACATCGACGCCGGAGCAGTGTTCATCAACGGCATGGTCGCCTCCGACCCCCGCCTGCCCTTCGGCGGAATTAAGAACTCCGGCTACGGCCGCGAGCTGGGTTCCTACGGCATCCGTGAATTCACCAACATGAAGACCTTCTGGGCCGGCACCGCTACCAGCGCCACCCCCGCCGTCGCAGACTAAGGAACCCACCATGACGCACATCTGCACCAGCACCAGCTCCGTGGACGCAGTCATCCTGCGCACGGCAGAACTGCCCCGCAAGGACCGCGGCAACGGCGCCTCCACCGTCCCGCTCGTCGGATCCCACCTGGGCTCAACCACGTTCCTGAACGGGATCACCACCTTCGACCCGGGCGCGGCCATCGGCCACCACAGCCACAACTGCGTCGAATCCGTCGCCGTCATCGAAGGCACCGCATATGTGGACGTTGACGGGACAGAGCATTACCTGAACACCTACGACACCACCTTCGTGCCGGCCAACATCATCCACCGGTTCCGCAACGCCTCGGACACCGAACCGATGAAGATCTTTTGGACCTACGCCTCCATCGATGCGACCCGCACCATGGCCGGCACGACCGAGCGCAACCGTATTGACGAGGAACAGGCAAACCAGCCAGCAGCCACGGAAGCAGGAGCAGCATCATGATCCAAGAAATCGCGACCTTGACCATCAAACCCGGCGCCGCGCTGGCATTCGAGGACGCAGTCGCAGAAGCCGCACCGCTCTTCCAGAAGGCACCCGGCGCCCTGAGCTTCCGCCTCGACCGCTCCATTGAAACCCCGCTCGAGTACACCCTCACCGTTGCCTGGTCGACCGTCGAGGATCACACGGTGGGATTCCGGAACTCAGAAGCCTTCGCCAAATGGCGCGAGCTCGTCGGCCCCCACTTTGCCGAGGCCCCCCAGGTCAAACACCTCGAACACGTCTACCTCGGCTTCTAGCCACCTGCTCATCCCCCGAACCGGCCGGCGCGTCCACGAATCCCCTCGTGCGCCGGCCGGTTCTCCCCTGTCCGCAACAAGAAGGCTCTGGCAATTGGCCGGGGAACCCTTCACCCATCCAGACTGGCGCCCCTGTAACAATTTGCCGGGCTATGGACCCATCTCCACGGGTACAGTCCTCAAAAGGTTTCCACCGCTACGGAAACCAGGTAGATATCCAACGGCTTCCACATTCAGCCCTGAATAACCCGCATTGAGCTCAACTTTCTGCTGCCGGGTTGATCACGGGTCCAGTGGGATCCCCTTGCGTTTCGAACATGACAAAGCGGGCCGCAGCGCTTACGCCACGGCCCGCTTTGCAGTTTCCCCGGATTTCAGGAATGGATAGCCTTGACTGCCAAAACGGGGCAGTCCGCTTCAAGCAGGATGCGCTGTGCAGTGCTGCCAAGGAAGAGCTTGCCTACCGGGCTGCGCCGACGCAGCCCGATGACAATCAGGTCGGCATTGTGCTCCTCAGCGGCATCCAAAACCTCGGCCGTGGCATCGTGTCCCCGGACCGGATGCAGGATCAGATGCCGCACCCCTTCACGGTCCAGCCGCTGGTCTATATCGTCCATCTCAGGTTGGCCGGCATACCTGTTATCGACCAGGGCATCACCTTTGGAGGAGTTGATAACCACCAAGAGCTTCTCACTCTTCCGCGCTTCCATAATTGCCTGGTCCAACGCGGCATTGCCCTCCGGGGTGGGGACATAACCTACAACGATGCTCATGGATGCTCCTGGGATAGGGGTCAACTTTGACATCCGAAGTCTACCGAAATTGTATACATCAGTACATACAAGTGCGCCCGAGGGTAGATCACCACTGGGAATGCTGCATTGCAGGAAAGGCCCCGTTAGGACTGCCTGACGTGCTCTTTAGCGAGCAAGGCCACTACCGCTTGGGCGAACTCACGGGTACCCATCGTTCCTCCAATATCGCCGGTCCGGGTCAGCGGGTTGGCCAGCGTACTCTCGACAGCAGTTTCGATGTCGGCTGCAGCGGCTATCAGTGCCGGATTGCCGTCCCTGCGCCCGCGCCAGTCCAGTAGCATCGCCGCAGACAGGATCAGTGACGTTGGGTTGGCGACGCCCAGGTTGGCGATGTCCGGGGCAGAGCCGTGCTGGGCCTGGGCTACTGCGATGCTCTCACCGGCGTTCAGGGAACCGCCCAGACCGAGACTGCCGGAAAGTTCGGAGGCTTCATCGGAAAGTATGTCCCCGAACATGTTGGTCGTGACCAGGACATCGAAGGTGTGCGGCCGGCGGATCAACAGCGCCGCCGCGGCATCAACGATCAGCTCTTCAAGTTCGACGTCCGGGAACTCTGCGGCGACCTTTCGGACTTCGCGAAGGAACAGCCCGTCGGAGAGCTTTAGGACGTTCGCCTTGTGCACGGCGGTGACCTTCTTGTTCCGCCCGCGGGCTAGCTCGAATGCTGTGCGGGCGACGCGCCCGGAGGCTTTCGCGGTGACCTTGCGGACGCTGAGGGCCATGTTCTCGTCCGGCATGAACTCCCCGGTTCCGGCGAACATGTTGCGGTCCGAGTAGAAGCCTTCGGTGTTTTCCCTCACGATGATCAGATCCATGGGGTGACGCAGAATGCTTAGGCCCGGACGGGAGCGGCAGGGGCGGACGTTGGCGAACAGTTCGAATTGGACCCGCAGTTCTGCGGAAGGGTTGAAGCCACCGTCCTGTTTCGGCGGGTACTCATAGTGGGAGACCGGGCCCAGGATGACGCCATCAACTTCCGGAATCCGGTCCATCACGGCCTGTGGGAGGGTCGTCCCCTCGGCCTTCAGGCTCGTCAGGCCGATGTCCTGCTGCTCGAACTCCAGGCCCAAACCATGGGCTTTATCGACAACTTTCAGCACATCAAGGGTCGTGGCCGTGATTTCCGGGCCAATGCCGTCACCAGGCAGTACAAGTATCTTCAAGGCCGTGCCTTTCCTTTGGGGGTTTGGGATTCGCGGAGCAATGTGACCCCGCTCTCAAAATTAGCTTGTATACATAGATATATACATGTAGTCTTCCTGCATTACCAACGAAACGGTAAATCCGCCGGCGCCCCTCCTGGGCCGCCCGCGGCAACGAAGAAAGCGAAAATCAATGAAGATCAGCTCCCCTCGTCGCCGGCAGTTCCTCGCCGGCACCGCTGCCGCCATTGTGGCCGCAGTAGCGCTCACCGGCTGTGGACCTGCAGCGACCAATCCCAACGCGGCTGAAACCAGCTCAGTCGCCAAGGACATCACCATTGACGCCCCCTCAGGCCCAGGCAGCGGATACGACCAGACCGCTCGCGCCCTCGAGAAGGCCCTGAAGGGCGAAAAACTTAGCGACAAGATCGAAGTACGCAACACCCAAGGTGCCGGCGGGACCGTTGCCCTGTCGCAGTTCGTGCAAAAGACAGGCACAAAAGACCTAATGATCGGGGGCCTGTCCCTCGTTGGAGCTACGATCACCAACTCCGCGCCCAACAAGCTCAGCGACTTGACCCCCGTTTCCCGCCTTATCGGCGAATACGAGGTCATCGTCGTTCCCGCCGAGTCGCCGTACAAGACGCTGGAGGAGTTCCTCACGGCGCTCAAGACCGATGCCGGCGCCAACCCGATCGCGATCGGTAATCAGGGCGGTATCGACCACATCTGGGGCGGGCAGCTCGTCCAGGCCGCCGGTGTAAAGCCCACGGATGTGAACTTTGTGACCTTTTCCGGCGGCGGCGAGGCCCTGGTGGCACTGTTGGGAAACAAGGTCGCAGCTGGCATCTCCGGCTACGGAGAGTTCGCTGACCAGGTCGACGCCGGCAAGCTGCGCATCCTTGCCGTCTCCTCGGAAAAGCCCATCGACATCGCACCCGATGCGCCCACTATCGCCGACGCCGGTTACCCCGAGGCGGTACTGGTGAACTGGCGCGGGATCTTCGCTCCCCCGGGCGTCAGTGACACCGATCGCAAGGCGCTCTCGGACGTGTTCGCCAAACTGGTCGAGACCAACACGTGGAAAGAGACCCTGAAGACCAACGGCTGGTCCAACGAGTACCAGGACAGCGATGCGTTCAAGGCTGAATTGGAAACCCAGCAGACCAAGACCCAGGAGACCCTGACCACCCTGGGACTGGCATGACCGTCAGCGTCAAAAGCAAGGGTGAGCTCGTCTTTGCCGGGCTCACCCTCGCGCTGGGTATCTTCATCCTCGTTGGCACTACGTTCATCAACGAACCTGTTGCAGCGAGCAACGTCGGCCCCAGATTCTTCCCTTACGCCATCGGCACGCTGCTGACTGTAGCCTCCGCCTTCGTCGTCCTCGACATTCTCCGCGGCAACAGCGCAGCTCCCGAGGAAGGTGAACTGGTCGACCCGTCCCTGCCAATGAACAAGAAGCGCGTGGCCCTGCTTCTCGTTTCCATCCTGGCCTTCGCAGTCCTGCTGGAGCCTGCCGGCTACGTCATCGCCTGTGCGATCTCGTTCTTCGGAATCGCAGTCACGCTGGGTGCCCGGGCCAGCTGGCGGGTCGCAGTTACCTCCATCGCCTTGTCTTTTGCCATCTATCTCCTGTTCACACGACCCCTGGGCATCTTCCTGCCTCCGGGCGTGCTGGCCGGGATCCTCTAAGGAAGTTCCCCCATGGAAGGAATCAACGGGCTCATTCAAGGGTTCGCGGTTGCCGCCACCCCTGAGAACCTGCTCTTCGCCCTGCTGGGCGTCATAGCAGGAACGTTCGTCGGCGTCCTGCCCGGCATCGGCCCGGCACTGACCATCGCACTGCTCCTGCCGGTCACCTACAACATGCCGCCCGCCGCCGCATTCATCCTGTTCGCCGGCATCTACTACGGCGCAATGTACGGCGGCTCCACGACCTCCATCCTGCTCAACGCCCCGGGTGAATCGGGATCGATGATGACAGCCATCGAAGGCGACGACGTGCCGG
>Ga0247818_10002833_pt1 | contig 11182 bp, 11 predicted proteins | sample 13C_Glucose_Day1_FD_192424 | JGI IMG/M metagenome (GOLD analysis project Ga0247818, IMG submission 192424) | Soil microbial communities from agricultural site in Penn Yan, New York, United States - 13C_Glucose_Day1 | ecosystem: Environmental > Terrestrial > Soil > Agricultural land | place...
AGGTCCAGGGTCGCTTGCTTGGTGCGCACGAACATGATCAGGGCGTCGAAGTCTTCCACTTCCAGCAAGCTGAGAACTGCAGAAGTCTTCTGGTCAGCGTGAACCAGCAGGTGAGCCTGCTCGATCGCGGTAACGGTCTGGGTCTTGGTCTGGATCTTCACGTGTTGCGGATCGCGCAGATGGCGCTCGGCAATGGCACGGATCGACTGCGGCAGGGTAGCCGAGAACAATACGGTCTGACGGGTTGCAGGCAGGGCCTTGAAGATGACTTCGAGGTCGTCCATGAAACCCAGTTTGAGCATTTCGTCGGCTTCGTCGAGAACCAGGTGGTTCACGGTCGCCAGGACTTTTTCGTCACGACGCAGGTGGTCGCACAGACGGCCCGGAGTAGCGACAACGATCTGTGCGCCATTACGGATTGCTTTCAGTTGCGGGCCCATAGGCGCGCCGCCGTAAACGGCCACAACGGTAACGCCGGGCATTTGCTTGGCGTAAGTTTCAAAAGCGGTTGCTACTTGCAGCGCCAACTCACGAGTTGGCGCCAGGATCAGGGCTTGCGGTTCGCGCTTTGCAGGATCGATGCGATGCAGGATCGGCAGGGCGAACGCTGCGGTTTTACCCGTACCGGTTTGCGCCTGACCAATCATGTCGTGTCCGGCCATGATGATCGGGATCGATTGCTGCTGAATAGCCGATGGCTCTTCGTAGCCAGTCGCGGTGACGGCTGCAAGAATATTCGGATTAAGATTAAAAGCGGCGAATCCGCCGGATTCCTGGGTCATGGGTCTGCCTCTAAGTGCATCCGCAAAGACCCATGCTCCAAAGCTGCGCGTGCCGTGTTGAGACTCAAGAGTCGCCCTGGCAGCTTTGTCGGCGGGGATTTGCGAAAACGAATGAATGAAAGAATCGTTTAGGAAGTGTTCGCTGGGCGAACTTGCAACCGAATCTGACTTCGGGGAATTGCGCCACCTAAACGCGGCCCGGCTAAAGGCCGGCGCGCACTATACCGGAATTCGCCCAAAAAGGGAGCTTTTTTTATCGTAAATGCGCTGGATAAACCTTTGCGTCACAGGCTTTGCGGATAATCGATCGAGCGTCTACTTTTCAAAGGCCCGGCCCTGCGGCTGAAGAAGCTAAAACGGTTCACCCTTGCAGTGCAGACCGCCTGTCTGACAGCCCCTTCCCCACCCGAGGAACTGCTCCATGAATCAGCCTTCTTCCAGCCGAGTCAGCCGCCAAAGGCAGGGTCATGTTCTGATGATCGGTCTGGATCGGGTGGCCAAGCGCAATGCCTTCGATCTCGATCTGCTCAACGAACTGAGTCTGGCCTACGGCGAATTCGAAGCCGACAGCGAAGCACGGGTGGCGGTGATTTTCGGCCACGGCGAACACTTTACCGCCGGGCTCGATCTGGTCAACGCCAGCGCGACATTGGCCAATGGCTGGCTGCCGCCACCCGGTGGCGCCGACCCTTGGGGTATTTCTCCCGGCCCTCGAGTCAGTAAACCGGTAATTGTCGCCGCGCAGGGTTACTGCCTGACCATCGGCATCGAGTTGATGCTGGCAGCCGACATCAACCTGTGCGCCAGCAATACCCGATTTGCGCAAATGGAGGTGCAGCGCGGGCTCTTCCCGTTCGGTGGTGCAACCTTGCGCCTGCATCAGGTCGCCGGTTGGGGCAACGCCATGCGCTGGCTGCTGACCGGAGATGAGTTCGATGCCCATGACGCATTGCGCTTGGGACTGGTGCAGGAGGTCATGGCCAGCGAAGATTTGCTGCCGCGGGCGATGGAGCTGGCCGAGCGCATCGCCCGCCAGGCGCCGCTGGGTGTGCAGGCAACCTTGATGTCGGCCCGACAGGCCCGCTATGAGGGGGAAACCGCCGCAGCACAAGGGTTACCACCGTTGGTGAAGAAGTTACTGGCCAGCGAGGATGCCGCCGAGGGCGTGCGCTCCATGGTTGAGCGGCGGCCCGGAGTTTTCAAGGGGCTTTAGCCTTGTATTGGTTTTTAGGCCCCCTTCGCGAGCAAGCCCGCTCCCACATTGGATTGGTGATCGATTCAGATCAAATGTGGGAGCGGGCCTGCTCGCGAAGGGGCCATCACAATCAACCAATTATGTCGCCGGCCGAATCGCCTTGATCAACGACTGCAACGAATAACCCAACCGTGGCGCCAGGCCTTCAGCCCGGGCGATCAACCCTTCCAGGTCAAGTTGCTGATCCAGTTCCGAAGGCACGATCAGAATCACGTTGCCCTCCTTCACCGGCAATTCCCAGTAATGACGGTGATACAAACCGCGCAACAAGGCTGCACCCAATGGCTTGCCATCATCGGTGGCCCACTGATTGATCACCAGCCAGCCACCCGGATTCAGGCGTTTTTGACAGTTTTCCAGAAAACTCCAGGCCAAATGCCCGACCCCCGGACCGACATCGGTATACAGGTCGACGAAAATCAGATCAGCCGGCTCGGCGCTATCGAGCAATTCCAGCGCATCGCCAACACGGATATACAGCCGCGGATCGTCATCCAGGCCCAGATATTCGATGGCCAGGCGCGGTACGTCGGGACGAAGTTCTATGGCTTCGACGTCTTCCAGCGGCAAGAACTTCAGGCACGCCTGGGTCAGCGTGCCGGCTCCGAGACCGAGGAACAGCGCGCTTTCCGGCTGCTCGTGACACAAGGCACCGATCAGCATCGCCCGGGTATAGTCGTACTCCAGCCAGCTCGGATCGGCGGTGAACACACAGCTTTGCTCGATGGCATCACCGAATTCGAGAAAACGGTAGTCGGCCACTTCCAGTACGCGAATCACGCCAAACTCGTCCTGTACCTCGGCGAGCAGATGCTCGACGCGCTCCTCAGTCATCTTGTCTCCTGATCGTCACCCGGGGCGGCGACGCGATAACACCGCGCGCAGGGCACGGCAAAGGCGCGATTGTCGGCCAAGCGACGGGAACAGGTCACGCACTAATTGCTGATAACATGGTCGTCCGAGCGTAAAACATTAGAGACCGTGATGAGCCAACCCTGGAGTCCTGACAGCTGGCGCGCCCTGCCGATCCAGCAACAACCCCGATACCCCGACGCCGCGCACTTGCTGCACGTCGAGCAGACCCTGGCCAGCTACCCGCCACTGGTGTTTGCCGGCGAAGCCCGGGAGCTGCGCCGTCAGTTTGCCGAAGTGACCCAGGGCCGAGCGTTTCTGCTGCAGGGCGGCGACTGCGCCGAAAGCTTTGCAGAGTTCTCCGCCGCGAAAATCCGCGACACCTTCAAGGTGCTGCTGCAGATGGCGATCGTCATGACATTCGCTGCCGGCTGCCCGGTGGTCAAGGTCGGGCGCATGGCCGGGCAATTCGCCAAGCCCCGCTCGGCCAATGACGAGACCATCGACGGCGTGACGCTGCCTGCCTACCGGGGTGACATCGTCAACGGCATCGGTTTCGATGAAAAAAGCCGCGTGCCGGACCCGGAGCGACTGCTGCAGTCTTATCACCAGTCCACCGCGACCCTGAACCTGTTGCGCGCGTTCGCCCAGGGCGGGTTTGCCGATTTGCATCAGGTCCACAAGTGGAATCTGGACTTCATCGCCAACTCGGCGCTGGCGGAAAAATACAGCCACCTGGCCGATCGCATCGATGAAACCCTGGCCTTCATGCGCGCTTGCGGCATGGACACTTCGCCACAACTGCGTGAAACCAGCTTCTTTACCGCCCACGAAGCGCTGCTGTTGAATTACGAAGAAGCGTTCGTGCGCCGCGACAGCCTGACCAATGATTATTACGACTGCTCGGCGCACATGCTGTGGATAGGCGACCGCACCCGCCAGCTCGACGGCGCACACGTTGAATTCCTGCGCGGGGTGAACAATCCGATCGGGGTCAAGGTCGGCCCAAGCATGAACCCTGAAGACTTGATCCGGCTGATCGACGTCCTTAATCCGGACAACGACCCCGGTCGTCTCAACCTGATTGCGCGGATGGGCGCGAACAAGGTCGGCGACCATTTGCCACAACTGATCCGCGCAGTGCAGCGTGAAGGCAAGCAGGTGCTCTGGAGCAGCGACCCGATGCATGGCAACACCATCAAGGCCAGCAGCGGTTACAAGACCCGCGACTTCGCGCAGATCCTTGGCGAGGTGAAGCAGTTCTTCCAGGTTCACCAAGCCGAAGGCAGCTATGCCGGCGGTATTCATATCGAGATGACCGGGCAGAACGTCACCGAGTGCATCGGCGGTGCCCGACCGATTACCGAAGACGGTTTGTCGGATCGTTACCACACCCATTGCGACCCGCGGATGAATGCCGATCAGTCCTTGGAGTTGGCGTTTTTGATTGCCGAAACCCTCAAGCAGGTTCGGCGGTAAATCGCATCCCCCCATCGCGAGCAGGCTCGCTCCCCCACTGGTTCTGTGTCGTTCACAAATCCAATGTGGGAGTCTGCTCGCGATGGGGCCAGTTCAGTCACCTTCAATCCGTACCAATGCCACCCGCAACCGCCCTGCACTTTCGCGCTGACAATTGAGCTGAACCTGCGCCAGCCCTAGCCAGTCCGCCAGCTGCCGCAAATTGAGCGCCAGCGCCCGCATCCCCTCCCCATCCAGCCCCGGCACTTCCTCGTGCACCGCGTGCACCACCAACCGACCCGCCGCCCGCTCGGCGCGCAGATCAACCCGGGCGGCGATCCGTTCGTTGTGCAAAAACGGCAACACGTAATAGCCGTAGACCCGCTTGTCCTGTGGCGTGTAGATCTCCAGTCGATAACGAAAATCGAACAGGCGCTCGGTGCGGCTGCGCTCCCAGATCAGCGAATCAAAAGGTGAAAGCAAGGCGCTGGCTTCGACCTTGCGTGGCGACTTCGCATCGGGCAGACAAAATGCCGGCTGCCGCCAGCCCTGGACTTCACAGCTCAATAACGCCCCCGCCTCAACCAGTTCCGCCAGGCGCGCACGAGCATCACCCGGGTTCAGACGGAAGTAATCTCGCAGATCCTTTTCCGTCCCTATACCCAAGGCGGTTGCCGCATGCAGCAACAGGCCACGCTGAGCGTCGGCTTCCGTGAGCAGCGGCTGGGCGAGGATCGCCGAGGGAATCACCCGCTCCGGCAGGTCATAAAGCCGTTCGAATCCACGCCGCCCCGCCACAGTCACTTCACCGGCGGCAAACAACCACTCCAGCGCATGCTTCTCCGCGCTCCAGTCCCACCACGGCCCGGCCCGTTCCTGACGGGTTGACAGGCTTCCAGCAGCCAGCGCGCCCTGCTCCTCAACCGCAGCCAGGACCCGGCGAATCGTGCCTTGCTGCTCCCGGCCAAAACGCGCCAATTGCTGATAGATATCTTCGCCACGGCGCGCCCGCTGCATGCGCCAGCGCAGCAACGGATACATGGACAACGGAAGCAAGGAAGCTTCATGACCCCAGTACTCGAACAACGTGCGTCGGCGCCCCGAGCTCCAGGCAGCCTGGTCGAGCAAATCGGATGAGTAATTGCCGAGACGAGAAAACAGCGGCAGATAATGTGAGCGCACCAAGGCATTGACCGAATCGATCTGCAGAATGCCAAGGCGCTCGATCAATCGATTAATGCGTGCCGGTGTAACCAATGCGCACGGGCGACGCGCGGTAAACGCCTGGGCAGTCAGCGCCAGACGTCTGGCTTTTTTCAAGGACAGGCAAAGAAGTGCAGGCATTCAATGGCTCTGGTTGATGACGAGGCCACTCCACCTTAGCCCTCTGCGTAAAAAACGCCACCGCCGCCCTCACCGCTTCAGCGGATCTTCCCAGAAAGGCCGGCACGCTTCGCGTCTGACATCCGCCCGGCTCAAGCCGATGTCACGTAAACGATCATCGCTCAGGCGCGACAACTCGGCACGATCTCGATGCAGTTGCCGCCAGCGTGCCACTTGCACCAAGGCTCGGGAAAAATGCACAGCGCAGTTGCCCGAGGCGTTGCGCAACGATTTGGACAGGACTTTTGCAGCAGATTGTTTGTCTTCCATGACGGCCATCCTCAGGATTGAGGCGGCAGTCTTGTACTGTTGGCGGGGAAGCTCCAGTCAGGTTCTATGACTGTCTGTTTCCGCTCGGCACCCACCCCACGTTTGCAGGCACTTGCCATGATTCATGGGGCGGTGACCGAATATTTCCTGCGGTTTCAATTTATTTTCCATTGCTCAAGGGATCTTGCCAGAAGTGCCGCTCGGCCTCCTGTGCGACGTCTGCTCGACTCAAGCCGATATCCTTCAAGGCTTCGTCGCTCATACCCGCCAGCAACTCGCGTTCACGATGCAATTCATACCAACGGCTGAATTTGTGCAGCAGGTCGGAGACGACATGAATTGAATGTTTTTCGGCATTGATAAAACCATGTTGACCTTTCATCTTGTTGCCCTCCGTTTGGATGGCTCAAGTCTCCCCCCGGGGCTAAGATCAATCCAACAAATGTTTCTGATGGCAACCATCTCGGAGATTGATGTATGTCGGCCTACCCGAGTATCGACACCGAAGTGCTGCGCACCTTTGTTGCGATCGCCGACCAGGGCGGCTTTACCCGCGCTGGTGAATTGGTCAATCGCACCCAGTCGGCCGTGAGCATGCAGATGAAACGGCTGGAAGAGGACGTGCTCCAGCGCCAGTTGTTCCAGCGCGACGGACGCCAGGTACGCCTGACCGCCGAAGGCCAGGTGCTACTCGGATATGCCCGCAGAATCCTCAAGCTGCACAGCGAGGTTTTCAATACCCTGCGCGAGCCAGACATGATCGGAACGGTGCGCATCGGTACACCGGACGATTACGTGATGCGTTTCCTGCCAGGGATTCTGCGACGGTTCGCCCAGTCCTATCCGCTGATCCAGATCGAAGTGCACTGCGAATCATCCAAGCAACTGCTGATGCGCCAGGACCTGGATCTATCGATCGTCACCCGCGAGCCGGGTAGCGAAATCGGCCAGTTGTTACGCAAGGAGCGTTTTGTCTGGGCCGAAGCGCAATGCTACAGCGCCCACGAACAAACGCCGTTGCCGCTGGCGATGTTCAACAGTGATTGCTTCTGTCGTCTCTGGGCGTGCAATGCCCTCGACGCCATCGGTCGCGATTATCGCGTTGCGTACAACAGCGACAGTCTGTCGGCGATCATGGCGGTGGTCAGCGCGGGCCTGGCAATCACTGCGCAACTGGAGAGCCTGATCACTCCGGACATGCGCATTCTCGGTGAAGCAGAGGGGCTGCCACTGCTGCCGGAAGCCAGCATCGTGCTCGTGCGCAACCTGCATAATCCCTCGCCGATCACCGAATGCCTGGCCGAACACATCGCCGACGGCTTCAAACCTTAAAGGCGAGCGTTACCGCGCAGAACACCAGGAAGCCGCAAAACAGTCCTCGCAGCAATCGTTCCGGCAGCGCGTGGGCGATTTTCACGCCCCAACTGATGCTCATCAAACCGCCAACCGCCAAGGGCACACCGATCAGCCAATCCACTTGATGATGCACCGCGTAGGTCACCAGTGTGACACCGGTGCTCGGCAGGGCCAGCGCCAGGGACAACCCTTGCGCGACCACCTGGCTGGTGCCAAACAGACTGGTCAATACCGGTGTGGCGACCACTGCCCCACCCACGCCAAAAAGCCCGCCCATGGTGCCGGAAGCCGCACCCAACACACCCAGCCATGGCCATGAGTAGTTCATCTGCGAAGTAGCCGACGAGCGAGTAGAGAACATTCGCGCCAGGTTGTAGGCCGACAGTGCGACAAGGAACGCGACAAAGCCGAGACGCATGGTTTGCGCATCCATGCCTACTGCCCAGATCGAGCCGAGCCAGGCGAAGCAGAACCCCATCGAGGCCAGTGGCAGGGCGTGATGCAATTCGATTTTGTTGCGCTGGTGATAACGCCACAGTGCCAGCATCACATTCGGTACTACCATCACCAGCGCCGTGCCTTGGGCAATTTGCTGATCCAGGCCGAACAAAACGCCCAGCAGCGGAATGGCAATCAAGCCGCCACCAATTCCGAACAACCCGCCGAGTGTGCCGAGGGCTGCGCCAAACACCAGGTACATCAAAAGCTCAATCACTGCGATTTCCCCCACTCACATCAGGCTTTGATCCTACGCAGATGTTTGTGGCGGGGAAACGCATAGCGACGCACAATGGCTTTGCCACATCCGCATAAGCGCAGAACGCCATGAATCCCAATCAACTGACCGAGCAACTTGGTTTGTTTCTCGATGTGCTGGAAACCGGCAGTTTTTCCGCCGCGTCGCGCCGCCACCCGCTGACACCTTCGGCCGTGTCACGACGGATCGACAGCCTGGAGCGTGCGGTCGGCAGCCAGTTGTTCCTTCGCAGCACCCATGCGGTACGTGCCACCCCGGCGGGACTGGCCTTTGCCGAGCGCGCCCGGCGGATTGTCGCCGAGCTGCGCCTGGCCCGGGCCGAAGCGGTGTCCCTGAGCAGCGCACCGGAAGGCCTGATCCGGGTGGATGCACCGGCGGCGTTCGGGCGGCGACACCTGGCCCCCGTGGTTGCCGACTTTTTATTGCTGTATCCCGGCCTCGACGTCCAGTTGCACTTGATCGACAGTTTTGTCGACATGCAAGGTTTGAATCTGGGCAAGGTCGATCTCGTACTGCGTGCCGGACTGATGGCTGACAGCCGATTGGTGGCCACGCCGCTTGCGAGCATGGTGCGCATCGCATGCGCCAGTCCGGATTATTTGCAGCGACGCGGAGTGCCGACCGATCCGGAGCAATTGAACGGACACGATGGCCTCGACTGGGATGGCCTCGCCCCGCCGTTCGCCTGGCGCTTCGAACGCGACGGGCAGATGTATCTGCACCGCCCGGCGCGAATCCGAATGAGCGCCAACAATGCCGAAGCATTGGTCTGCGGTGCGCTGGCCGGTTTGGGCATCGCACACTTGCCGACCTGGCTCGCCAGTGAATACCTGCTGCGCGGTGAACTGCTGCCGTTGTTCTGCGAAACCGGCCTGCCAAAGCCGGAGAGCGCCGGTATCTACGCCTTGCGCCTGGAGCAGCAACCCAACTCCCGCAGCCGCTTGTTGCTGGAATACCTGAAAACCCGTTTCAGCCCCATACCGCCTTGGGATCTGGTGCTGCAAACCCATCTGCAACAGCACTGACGTGGGTAAACCTTGATTGAAAATTATCTGGCGCATTAAAGATTTGGCCGCTAGATTCTATAAATCACAGATCAAGGCTTTGACATGACCACCAAACACGGCACCCCGGACAACTGCGACCATCTGTTGCTGGACAATCAGGCCTGCTTCGCCCTGCATTCCACTTCATTGATGATGACCAAGGTCTATAAACCCCTGCTGCAAGCGCTGGGCCTGACCTACCCACAATACCTGGCGATGATGGTGCTGTGGGAACGGGACGGTTTGACCGTAGGCGAAATCAGCACACGGCTGCTGACCGACCCTGGTTCGCTCACACCCCTGCTCAAGCGCCTGGAAGCCGAAGGCCTGCTCAGCCGCACCCGCAGTCGCGAAGATGAACGGGTGGTGATCGTCGAACTCACCGAACAGGGCCGCGCCCTGCGCGACAAGGCCCGTGGCATCCCCCAATGCATCCTCGGCGCCAGCGGGATGACGCTGCAGCGACTGCAGAAACTGCAAGCGGAGCTACAAGAACTGCGCAGCCACCTGCAAGCCAGCCTCTAACCTCAAGTCATACAAAAAACCTGTGGGAGCGGGCTTGCTCGCGAAAGCGATGTGTCAGTCAACCTCTGGATTGCCTGACCCTGCGCCTTCGCGAGCAAGCCCGCTCCCACAGTTGTTTTTCACTGGGCAAAAATATTCATCGCTGAGAAGCCTGCCGGAAAGGCTCTAAACCGGCTCTCACAACCCGTCACATGCCGTCATCGACTTGATCACTGGGGATTTTTTCAGAATTTATATTGCGCGCTAATTATTTGCGCGATATATTCATCTCGCACTTACTTAACGCGCAAACATTTAGCGCAAAACACCAAATTCCAAATGAGGCTTCCACCATGCAAACTCTCTACACCGCAGTCGCAACTTCCACCGGTGGCCGTGACGGTCGTGCGGTTTCGAGCGACAACATCCTCGACGTCAAACTCGCTACCCCGAAAGAACTCGGCGGTGCAGGTGGCGCAGCTACCAACCCGGAGCAACTGTTCGCCGCTGGCTACTCCGCCTGCTTCATCGGCGCCCTGAAATTCGTTGCCAGCCAGAGCAAACGCAGCATCCCGAACGATACTTCGATCACCGCACACGTCGGCATTGGCCAGATCCCTGGCGGTTTCGGTCTGGACATCGACCTGCATGTCAGCCTGCCAGGACTTGAACAGGCCGACGCGCAAAGCCTGGTCGACGCCGCCCACCAGGTTTGCCCGTACTCCAACGCCACCCGTGGCAATGTAGATGTGCGTCTTCACGTTGCGGTCTAACCGTTGTCCAGCGCCCTACTGTAGGAGCGAGCAGGCTCCGGGCGGCGTACCGACGAGGAGCGTCCAGACAACGCGGGCATTCAGCAAGCCCGCGTTATCGTTAAAGACCATCGCGAGCACGCTCGCTCCTGCAGGAGACGGGTTTCATCCAGGCGAAAAAAAGCCCGACTCAATGGTCGGGCTTTTTCATTCCTCAAGCAGTGCTTATTTGGCACGGCCTTTGTAGGAACCGCCTTCGCGGGTATCGATCTCGATCATGTCGCCGATTTCGATGAAGTCAGCAACCGACAGCTCGGTACCGTTCTTCAGTTTGGCAGGCTTCATCACCTTGCCGGAAGTGTCGCCGCGAGCGGAACCTTCGGTGTAGTCAACCTGACGCACGATGGTGGTCGGCAGCTCTACGGAAACCAGACGATCTTCGAAGAACACGGCTTCGCAAACATCGGTCATGCCTTCTTCAACGAAAGGCAGAACGGCTTCGATGTCTTCAGCGTTCAGTTCGTACATGGTGTAGTCGGTGGTGTCCATGAACGTGTAGCTGTCGCCGCTGATGAAGGACAGGGTCGCTTCTTTGCGGTCAAGGATCACGTCGTCCAGCTTGTCGTCGGCGCTGTAGACGGTCTCGGTCTTGTAACCGGTCAGCAGGTTTTTCAGCTTGGTCTTCATGATCGCGCTGTTACGGCCCGACTTGGTGAATTCAGCTTTCTGAACCAGCCAAGGATCGTTCTCGAGACGGATCACGGTAC
>Ga0247818_10002835_pt1 | contig 11177 bp, 9 predicted proteins | sample 13C_Glucose_Day1_FD_192424 | JGI IMG/M metagenome (GOLD analysis project Ga0247818, IMG submission 192424) | Soil microbial communities from agricultural site in Penn Yan, New York, United States - 13C_Glucose_Day1 | ecosystem: Environmental > Terrestrial > Soil > Agricultural land | place: USA...
CTGGGTCCTGGCCGTCCCCACGATCGCCTTCGGTCTCACCACCGGCGTCCTCGTCGACTGGTTCGACGGACACAGCCTCACCCCCTCCCTCACGACCGCCGTCCTCTCCACCGGCGTCGGACTCGTCGGCGGGCTCGTCACCTACGGGGCGTGGCGCCACACCACGGCGCACGCCGAACGCCCCCCGGTCGGCGCGGTCGCCGCCCACCCCGACGCCGAACCCGCCCTGGTGGAGGCCGAGGCGATCACCTCGCACACCGCGGCGTACGGCACCATCGCGGGCGCCCCGGACCCGTCCGACCCCGGCAGGCTGCTACTGGGCCCGCTGCACCGCCACGCGGTCACCGGCTTCCACCTCGACGCCCTGTACACGGCACTGTTCGTCCGCCCGACGGCCGCCGCCGCACAGCTGGTGCGCTTCCTGGACCGTGAGGTGGTCGACACCTACGTGCGCGGCTCGGGCGGGATCGCCCGCGGACTGGGCACCCTGGTCCGCCGCGCCCAGACCGGCAACGTGCAGACCTATCTGGGAGCGCTGCTCGCCGGATCCCTCGTCCTGGCGATCGCCGCCGTCGTCCTTGCCAACGTCTACGCCGGGGCGTGAGCCGTGTTCGATATCAGCGCATCCGTGATGCAGTTCCTTCTGGCGTTCGTCGTCGTCGCCCCGCTCCTCGGCGCTGTCGCCGCGCTCCTGCCCGCCCCGCCCGGGCTCAAGGGCCGGAACCCCGACCAGGCCGTGCTCCGCCACGGCGTGACCGTCACCGGCGCCGTGCTCCTCGCCGTGCTCGTCCTCGCCGCGGGCTTCGACCACGACCACCCGTCGAAGATGCAGGCCACCACGGACATCAGCTGGATCCCGGCACTCGACGTCCGGATCCACCTCGGCACCGACGGCATCTCGCTCCCCCTTCTCGTGCTGACCGCGCTGCTGACCTTCCTCTGCGCGCTCCACAGCTACTTCAAGCCCCCCGCAGGCCCCTCCCCGAAGGCCTTCGTCGCGCTCGTCCTCCTCCTCGAGTCCGGCACCCTCGCGACCTTCGCCGTCCTCGACCTGCTGCTGTTCTTCCTGGCCTTCGAGATGGTCCTCATCCCGATGTACTTCCTCATCGCCCGCTGGGGCGGCGACCGGAAGCAGCCCGCCGCCTGGAAGTTCATCCTCTACACGCTGCTCGGCTCCGTGATCATGCTGCTGGGGCTGCTCCTCATCGGACTGGAGAGCGGCACCTTCGACATGGTGGCACTCGCCACTGACAACGGCCGCGGCCTCACCACGTCCGTGCAGGTCGTCGCCGTACTGGCGGTCGGCCTCGGGCTCGCCGTGAAGACCCCGATGTGGCCCCTGCACAGCTGGCTGCCCGACGCCCACACCGCGGCCCCGACCGTCGGCTCCGTGCTCCTCGCCGGCGTCCTGCTGAAGATGGGCACGTACGGGTTCGTCCGCATCCTGCTCCCCGTCACGCCCGACGGGATGCAGACCTTCGCGCCGTACCTCGCGGCGTTCGCGGTCGTCGGGATCATCTACGGATCCCTGGCCTGCCTCGCCCTCGCCCGCCCCGGAGCCAAGGGCGACCTCAAGCGCCTGATCGCCTACTCCTCCGTCGGCCACATGGGCTTCGTGCTCCTCGGCATCGCGACGATGACCCCCACCGGCGTGAACGGCGCACTCTTCGCGAACATCGCCCACGGCCTCATCACCGGACTGCTGTTCTTCCTGGTCGGCGCGGTCAAGGACCGCTACGGCACCGCCGACCTGGACACCCTGGCCGGGGCGACCGGAGCCGCCCTCTACGGCCGCGCACCCCGGCTCGGCGGCCTCCTCGCCTTCGCCGCCGTCGCCTCGCTCGGACTCCCCGGTCTCGCCGGATTCTGGGGCGAGATGCTCACGCTGTTCGGCGCGTTCGACCCCGCCGAGGGCCTCAGCCGCCCCGCCTTCCTCACCTACATGTCCATCGGCGCCCTCGGCACCCTGCTCACGGCCGCGTACATGCTGATCGTCGTACGCCGTGTCTGCATGGGCGAGCAGCGCGAGCAGCCCCACCCGGTCGCCGACGTCCAGCGTCACGAACTCGCCGCCTGGACCCCGCTCGCCGCCCTGACCGTCCTCGCCGGACTGTGGCCCGCCGTCCTCCTCGGCCTCACCGACCCGGCCGTTCAGAAGCTCCTCGCAGGAGGCAAGTCGTGACCGTGGCAGCCGACAGCGCACCCGGGGCGGCGAGCCTCGTCCAGTCCGTCGACTGGCTCGCGATCGCACCCCCCGTCATCGCGGCGTCCGTGGCCCTGATCGTCCTCGTCGCCGACCTGTTCGTGGGCGAACGGCACAAGCCGCTCCTCGGCTACGGGGCCGTCGCCGGGCTCGTCGCCGCACTCGCGACGCTCGTCCCGCTGCGGGCCGGCGACCGCTCCACCTTCTGCCTCACCGACGGTTCCCAGGCCTGCAGCTACACCGCCGACCACTTCGCGCTCGTCATCCAGGCCCTCGTGCTCGGCGGAGCCCTGCTCACCGCGCTGCTCTCGGTCGGCGACACCCGCAAGCTCCCCGCCGGCGAGTTCTGGTTCCTGCTGCTGGCCTCCGCGGCGGGCGCAGCGCTGCTGCCCGCGGCCCGGGACCTCGCCACCCTCGTCGTCGCCCTCGAAGTCGCCTCGCTCCCCGCCTTCGCGCTCGTCGGCATCAAGCGCGGCGACCGGCGCTCCTCCGAAGCGGCCCTGAAGTTCTTCCTCTCCTCCGTCGTCGCCACCGCCGTCATGCTCCTCGGCGTCAGCTTCGTCTACGCGACGACCGGGACCATGCACCTCACGGAGATCGCCGCCCGCCTGGACGACGTACCGGGCAGGTTCTCCACGCTCGCCGAGGCGGGCGTCGTGCTCACCCTCGTCGGCTTCGCCTTCAAGACGGCCGCGGCGCCGTTCCACTTCTGGGTCCCCGACACCTACGTGGGAGCGCCGCTCCCCATCGCCGCCTACCTCTCGGTCGTCGGCAAGGCGGTCGGCTTCTCCGGCCTCGTCCTCGTCACGGTGATCGGCTTCCCCTCGTACGCCGACGTCTGGGGGCCCGCGCTGGCCGTCCTCGCCGCGCTCACCATGACCGTCGGCAACGTCGCCGCGCTCCGGCAGACCGCCACCCGCGCCCGCAGCGCCGTACGCCTCCTCGCCTGGTCGTCCGTCGGCCAGGCCGGCTACCTCCTCGTCCCGATCGCCGCCGCCGCGTACTCCAGCGACGAGCAGATCGGCTCCACCGTCGCCTACGCCCTGATGTACGCCGTCGTGAACCTCGGTGCCTTCGCCGTGGCCGCCCTGGTCGCCCGTAGCCACCCCGGCAACCGTCTGAGCGACTACCGCGGCCTGTACGCCACCCGCCCCCTGGCCGCCCTGGCCATGGGCTTCTTCCTGCTCTGCCTCGCGGGCCTGCCGCCGGGCGTCATCGGCCTCTTCGCCAAGGTCACGGTCTTCTCCGCGGCCGTCGACGCCGGCCTCGGCTGGCTCGCCGTCGTCATGGCCGTCAACGTGGTGATCGCGCTCTACTACTACCTCCGGTGGACCGCCGCCCTCTTCACGGCCCCGGAGGCCGGCACGCAGTCCGGGACGGCGCCCCAGGGACCCGGCCACCGGGTCCCTGCCCCGCTCACCCTGGCGATCGTGCTCACCGCCGTAGCCGGAATCACACTGTCCGGCGCCCCCCAGCTCATCCTGCGCTTCGCGGCCGTCAGCCTCTTCTGACCGGCGCCGGACGGCGCCGACCGGCTTGCCCGTGCACCCGCGCACAGGGCATGGTCTTGCGTGCACCGGTCACGTAACCGTGCACCGGCCACGTCACGGAGCAGGCAGGACAAGCACGCGTGCAACGCGTGCGAGAAGAGCACAGAGGAGCCAGAGCGGTGCTGAACGGTTTCAAGGACTTCATCCTTCGCGGGAACGTCATTTCCATGGCCATCGGCCTCGCCGTCGGAGCAGCCTTCACCGCCGTCGTCACCGGCTTCAGCAACGCGTTCATCGTGCCGCTGATCGGCCTCTTCACCCGGGGTACGGGCGACTTCAGCAAGGCCTCGTACACCGTCGACGGCGTGAAGTTCCCCTTCGGCCTGTTCATCAGCGCCGCCATCGCCTTCATCATCACCGCGGCGGTCCTCTACTTCCTGGTCGTGATGCCCATGGCCAAGGTCCAGAACCGCTTCACGGCCAAGGCGGAGGAGGAGAAGGCGGACATCAAGGCCGCCCTGCGCGACTGCCCCCGCTGCTTCACCGAGATCCCCTCCATCGCCACCCGCTGCGCGCACTGCACCAGCGACGTCGAGCCGGACGCGGAAGCCCGCGCGCTCGCGGGACTGCCCGCCCAGCGCTGACGCACCGCCGCGAGGACTCCAGCCGCCCCGCGGCCGGGAGACCACCCGTACGGCCCAGGGGCGGATCCGACCGGATCCGCCCCTTCTGCCTGTGCCCCCGGCCACCTCGCACAAGGGAACTAGCTCCCTCCGCCTCGCGTTGACCAGTACGGGAGGCTCCACTGGGAGTGGAGCACCACCGAGCAAGGGTTCCCCTGCTGCACCACTTAGGAGGGCGTACCGTGCACCGCCGGCACAACGGGCTGAAAACCGCTGTACTCCTCGGGGGCCTCTCGGCCCTCATCATCGTCATCGGCAGCTTCTTCGGACGGACCGGCCTCGTCGTGGCCGTCCTCGTCGCGCTCGCCACCAACGCCTACGCGTACTGGAACAGCGACAAGCTCGCCCTGCGCGCCATGCGGGCCCGCCCGGTCAGCGAGTTCGAGGCCCCTCAGCTCTACCGCACCGTGCGCGAGCTCTCGACGGCGGCCCGCCAGCCCATGCCCCGGCTCTACATCTCCCCGACCCAGGCACCCAACGCCTTCGCCACCGGCCGGAACCCGCGCAACGCCGCCGTGTGCTGCACCGAGGGGATCCTCCAGATCCTCGACGAGCGCGAACTGCGCGGTGTCCTCGGCCACGAGCTGAGCCATGTCTACAACCGCGACATCCTCATCTCGTCCGTCGCGGGAGCCCTCGCCTCGGTCGTCATGTTCCTGGTCAACTTCGCCTGGCTCATCCCCGTGGGCCGGTCCGACGACGACGACGGCCCCGGCCTCCTGGGAATGCTCCTCGTCATGATCCTCGGCCCGCTCGCCGCCTCGGTGATCCAGCTCGCCGTGAGCCGGTCCCGCGAGTACCAGGCCGACGCGTCCGGGGCCCAGCTGACCGGTGACCCCCTCGCCCTGGCGTCCGCGCTGCGCAAGCTGGACGCCGGGACCAAACAGCTTCCGCTCCCACCCGAACCACGGATCGAGACCGCGAGTCACATGATGATCGCGAACCCGTTCCGTCCCGGCCAGGGCATGTCCAAGATGTTCTCCACCCACCCGCCCATGGCCGACCGCATCGCCCGACTCGAGCAGATGGCAGGGTACCGACCGTGAAGACAATCCTGAACGTCATATGGCTGGTCCTGTGCGGACTCTGGATGTTCCTCGGCTACATCGCCGCGGGGCTCCTGCTCTGCATCACGATCATCGGAATCCCCTTCGGCGTGGCCGCGTTCCGCATCGGCGTCTACGCCCTCTGGCCCTTCGGCTACACCGTCGTCGACCGTCATGACGCCGGGGGCGGCTCCCTCGTCGGCAACGTCCTGTGGGTGATCCTGGCCGGCTGGTGGCTCGCGCTCGGCCACATCTTCACCGGCATCGCCCTGTGCGTCACGATCATCGGGATCCCGCTGGGCATCGCGAACTTCAAGCTCATCCCCGTCTCACTGATGCCCTTCGGCAAGGAGATCGTCCGCACCGACGAGCCGTTCGCCACCCGCTGACGGGACGACCCGGCCGCAACCCACCCGCCCACGCAGGCGTCTTGGCTTGCAGGAACAAGTGACGGGTAGGAACGCGAACATGAGCATCATCAGCTGGATCATCCTCGGGCTGCTGGCCGGAGCCATAGCCAAATTTCTGCTGCCGGGCCGCGACCCCGGCGGGATCGTGGGCACCACCCTCATCGGGATCGTGGGCGCCTTCCTGGGCGGCTGGCTGTCGTCCCAGTTCCTCGACCGCCCCATCAGCACGGACTTCTACGACACGGCCACCTGGGTGGCGGCCATCGCCGGATCCCTGGTCCTGCTGATCGCCTACCGGCTGCTCTTCGGCAACTCCCGCGACCGCCGCTGACCCGCGCCCGCACAACCCGCGCACACGGCGACGGGGCGGGCCGTGCCACCCGGCACGCCCCGCCCCGCCCGCGAACACGCCGCACGCGGCAGCGAACGCTCTACCGGTAGTTGGCGAACTGCACCGCGAAGTCGAGGTCCTTGCCCTTGATCAGCGCCTGCACCGCCTGCAGGTCGTCCCGGCTCTTGGAGCTGACCCGCAGTTCCTCGCCCTGGACCTGCGCCTTGACACCCTTCGGGCCCTCGTCCCGGATGATCTTCGCCACCTTCTTGGCGTTCTCCTGGGAGATGCCCTCCTCGATCGTGGCGAAGATCTTGTACTCCTTGCCGGAAAGCTGCGGCTCACCCGCGTCCAGCGACTTCAGGGAGATCCCGCGCTTGATCAGCTTGGACTGGAAGATGTCGAGGATCGCCTTGACCCGCTCCTCGCCGTTCGCCTCCATCAGGATCTTCTCGCCGGACCAGGAGATCGACGCGCCCGTGCCCTTGAAGTCGTAGCGCTGGGAGATCTCCTTGGCGGCCTGGTTGAGGGCGTTGTCGACCTCCTGCCGCTCGACCTTCGAGACGATGTCGAAACTGGAGTCGGCCATGACGTGTGGCTCCTTGCGTCGTATGCGTTGGGTACGGCACAAAGCCTAGCCACCCGCGCCCGCGACAGGTGCTGATCAACCGGGTGGCGTAGCACCCCCGGGTATCGGGTATCGTTTACGACGTCGCCGAGGAACCCTCACGGGATCCGAGGCGTCGTTCCAGGCGGTGTGCCCGAGTGGCCAAAGGGAGCAGACTGTAAATCTGCCGGCTCAGCCTACCCAGGTTCGAACCCTGGCGCCGCCACAGGACGGGAAACCCCGTCCGACCTGGTGTTTAAGCAGGTCGGGCGGGGTTTTTTCGTGCGCGGGGCGCGCCGAGGTCAGGGGTGTTCGAAGAACTGCAGCACCCCGCCGACGGAGAAGCAGAGCGCTCCCGTGAGAGTGCCCCAGTTGGCGATGTCGATGTTCAGGACGCTTCCCGTGGCGGGGCGGGTGAAGTCGGCCAGTGCCGAGGCCATGAAGAGAGCCGAGCCGAGTTGGTTGACCGCGACGATCCACCAGCCGAGATCCCGTGGGAGTGCGCGCGGCCGGCCGTGGCAGACCTCCACCAGGGCCAGATGTCCTGAGACGAGGAAGATGGTGCAGCCGATCAGGTCGGGGGCCCAGACCAGCTCGTTCTCCTGCTGCACCGAGAGTCCCTGCAGCAGGGAGCCGACCAGATTGACGCCGAACACCAGCGTTCCCACGAACAGCAGGAAGGTGCTCAGCCAGTCGATCCGGCCGGGCTCGTAGCTCCACCAGCGCCAGTGCCGTGTGGCGAGCGAGGCGCTCGTACTGTCCTGGCGAGGGGCGTTGACCGCCTGGAGCAGTGACGCGTAGCCGCCCGCGTTGAAGAACAGGCCGCCGGCGAAGTAGATCCAGGCTCCCGTCGCATCGACAGGGCCGAACTGGGCCACCGCGGCCCCGAGGACGAACAGGCCCCCTCCGACGGCGAACGCTCCGGCGGCAACGGCATTGAGGGTGCGCAGGCGGCCCACCGAAACGGTGTCCGCGCTGCGGGGCCGGGCCTCCGTCTCGCCCGCGGCTAGGACGGTGAGCAGGCCGCGCTTGCGTGCTCGCCGTGATTCCCAGACAGCGGTGCTTCCGTCGTCGAGGTGCCAGGTCAGCCGGGTCGTGAACGGCCCTGCGCCCTCGGCGGTCTCCTCGGTTCGGCTCACCTGACGACTCCAGCTTTTTGACGGGCTTTCATATCGATCAGGACGGTTTCGACCTCTATTGCGTGCGGACTGGGCCGAACTGTCGAGGGATGGTGCCGCACTCCCGGACTCGTCAGGCGGATTCGTGTCCGGCTTCGGCAGGGCGCCGCAGCAGGTAGACCCCGGCGCACGTGACCAGGACGCCCATGCAGGCGATGAAGACCAGCCCCGCGTCCTGGAGTCCGATGTGGTCGGACAGGACACCCACGCCGATCACCGGCAGGGAGATGCCCGCGTACGCCACCACGAACAGCGTCGAGATCACCGCCGCCCGCCGGTCCGCTGGCGAGGCGGCTGCCACCTGGGCAAGAGCCGCTCTGAAGGCCAGCCCCTGACCCGCGCCGCCGAGGACGGCGCTCAGGATCACCAGGGGCAGCAGTTGCCACCACAACGCCCCCGCGAGCAGCGCCAGTCCGCCCAGGAGGCCCGCGCAGCCGAGCGGAAGCGACCGGCGCTCACCGATCCGGCCGACCGCCGACTGCCCGGCGATCGAGGCGAAGAAGGCCAGCGCGACGACCAGCCCGCTCACCGCGTGGTTGTCCACGTCCAGAAAACGGGACAGGAGCGCCGGACTGACCGAGGTGAACACCCCGAAGAGCGCGAAGCCGACGAACGAGGCGAGCGCGGCGGGTCCGAACACCGCCCTGACCTCGGGCGGCAGCCCCGGCTTCTGCGGGCGGACGGTGCTCAGCGGCCGTCGCTCGCGCACGGTCTCGCGCAGGCCCAGGAGCACGGCCGCCGAAACGGCCAGCAGCACCAGGTGCACGGCGAAAGGCAGGTAGAGCGGCCAGGGGGCGTACTGGGCGAGGAACCCGGCGATCAGCGGCCCGCAGCCCAGACCGCCCATGTTGGCCGCCGTCGCGACCAGGGAGGCCCGGGGCGAGCCCTTGCCGGGCGCCAGCTCCATGACGTACGCGGTCGCCGCACCGGTGAACAGCCCGGCCGACAGGCCCGACAGGAGCCGACCCGCGTAGAGCCAGCCCAGAGCGGTGGCGCAGAGGAAGCAGACGGCGCTCGCCGCGGCGCAGGCCAGGCCCCAGAGCAGCACGGGGCGTCGGCCCACCGTGTCGGAGGCGTTCCCCGCAAGCAGCAGCACCCCGATGACGCCGAAGGCGTACACGGCGTACACCACGGTCACCGTCAGCTCGGAGAACCCGAGCTCGTCCTGGTACAGGCTGTAGAGCGGGGTCGGCAGGGTGGTCCCCGCCATGCACACGGCGAACACCGCCCCGCTGAGAAAGCAGGGGAGCCAACCTCGGCGAGCAGAGCCACCGTCCATGCCGCCGACGCTATCCCGCGGACACCCCGCCACACCGGAACGCCTCGCTCCATATGGCCCCGGCCCGCTGGCCCCGGCACATGAGGGCGCCCGGCCGAATCACCCGGCCGAGGCACCCCGGCACGCCTGGCTCAGGCCCTTCACAGCGCTTGAGCCAGGCAGGCCGAAAACGGCGCGGCTCCGACCGGAGCGTCCGGGGCGTACGGCCCGGCTCAGTTCCCCGCGATGTCCTTCACCGCGACCGTCACGGGCTTGTTCCCGCTGATGAGTTCCAGCGTGAGACCCGCCGTCGCCGGGGTGTCCAGCAGCTCCACCAGCACCGCCGCCACGTCGTCACGGGGGATCGGGCCACGGCCCGTGGAGGCGGCGAGCTGGATCTGTCCGGTGCCGGCGTCGTTCGTCAGCATCCCGGGGCGCAGGATCGTCCAGTCCAGGCCGCTCCTGGACTGGACGTACGCGTCCGCCTCGCCCTTCGCCCGCTGGTAGACGTCGAAGACCTCCTCGCCCCGGTTGTCCGGGTCGGCACCCATGGAGGACACCACGACGTAGCGGCGTACTCCCGCCCGTTCCGCGGCGTCCGCGAACAGCACGGCCGCTCCTCGGTCCACCGTGTCCTTGCGCGCCGAGCCGCTGTCGGGGCCCGCTCCGGCCGCGAAGACCACCGCGTCGGCCCCGCGCAGCACCTCCGCCGTCTCCTCGACCGACGCCGATTCGAGGTCGAGGACGACGGGCTCGGCGCCCGCCTCCCTCAGGTCCTCACTCTGCTGCGGGTTGCGGATGACGCCCACCGCCTCGTCACCGCGCGCGGCGAGCAACCGCTCGAGCCGCAGCGCGATCTGACCATGTCCACCTGCAATGACAATGCGCATGTATCCGACCGTACGCCGCGCGGCCCGCTCGCGCTCAAGGCCCGCCGCCGGAACCGGAATCGGCCCGTCCCTGCCGGGGGAGACCGAGGGCCGCAGCCGCGGCCCCGGAGTCCAGGTACTCGCGTACGGCACTGGTCCGCGCGACCACGCGTCCGCGGTGCACCACGATCCTGCTGTACGCGAGGGAGAGCGCCCCGGCCAGGTCGTCCCCGCGCACGGCGAGCAGCTCGGCGGGGAAGCCGGCCTCGACGCGCACCCCGGGCAGCCCCAGCGCCGCCCTGGCGGCTCCCGAGACCGCGTCGTAGGCGCTCCCGGGGGCGATGCCCTCCTGCGAGGCCAGCAGATACGCCGCCTCCAGGGGGTCCCCCCGCCCGACAGGGTTGGAGGCGTCACGCAGGGCCCCGCTGCCCGCGGCCACCCGCACCCCGGCGGCGCGCAGCAGCCCCACGGGCGGGGTTCCGCGGATCCCGGCGCAGGAGCAGCCTCCCTGGGGCAGGCAGACGACGGTCACGGCCGCCGCGGCGAGCCGGTCGGCTGTACGGGCCGCCTCGTCGCGGGGAAGCCGTGAGAGGCCCGCACAGGGGCCGAGGCAGAGGCCGGGACGGAACCCTTTGGCCATGGCGGCCAGCCGGGCCAGCCGGGCCGGGGCCTCGCCGTCCGTGTGCAGGTCGACGGGGCGGCCCCGGTCCGCCGCGAGTGCGAGCACGGTCTCGGCGTAGCCGGCCGGATCGGGGTCGAGGTCGGGGCGGCCGCCGATCACGCCCGCGCCCATGTCCACGGCGTCCCGGAGCGCGGCGAGACCGTCCGCGCCCGCGACGCCCGTGAGGAGCCGGGGGACGGCCACGGCGGTCAGTTCGGTGAGTCCGCGCAGGGAACGGCTCGCGGCCAGGACCCCCTCCAGGGCGGCGAGGCCCTGTGCGCCGCCGACCCGCACATGGGCGCGCAGCGCGGTCGCCCCGTGGCCGAGCTGGAGCAGCGCCGCCTCGGTGGCGCGACGCCGGACGTCCTCGGCCCGGTGCGACGGCGGGCCTCCCGGGGGGCCGGTGAGCGCCGTGTCGGCGTGGGCGTGTGGTTCGGCGGG
>Ga0247818_10002836_pt1 | contig 11177 bp, 9 predicted proteins | sample 13C_Glucose_Day1_FD_192424 | JGI IMG/M metagenome (GOLD analysis project Ga0247818, IMG submission 192424) | Soil microbial communities from agricultural site in Penn Yan, New York, United States - 13C_Glucose_Day1 | ecosystem: Environmental > Terrestrial > Soil > Agricultural land | place: USA...
TGCTGAAATTGACGCGTTACGGCGTCACGATGTTGAACCAGAAGTCGAAGTTATCCATGTAGGACACCAGCTCCTCTAGCTTGCCCTTCGTCCCGTCTTCTTTGATGTCACCCGAAGCCAGCGCATCTTTCAGTGTGGTCTCCTTCAACACGATCTTGTTCAGCGTGTCTCGAGTCAAACTGATCGTCGCATCGGCGTCTTTTGCTGCCACGCCCTCCGTGTGGTTGAGCACGCCATTGACCATCTCCACGGAATATTTTTGCTTGAGATCGGTGAAATCAAAATTGAGCGATAGATGTTTATCTTCCGCTTTCGGGCCATTCAGACGCATGGCTAAGAAGTCGAAGAACAGATCCAGATCCATCGCCCGTACCGTATCCGGGCTGGCGGTATCGGGAGTCGGTAGCTTCATCACACCATCGCGCAACTCCTTGGCACCAGTGAGATAGAAGTTGCGCCACGGCCCGCTCTCGGCCTGGTAACCCAGCTGCTCCAGGGCATCCGCTTGCAGGTTCTTCGCCGCCTGGCTGCTCGGGTTGGCGAATACCGCATGGTTGACCACCTCGGCAACCCAGCGGAACTCGCCTTTGTCGTAATACTCCTTGGCTTTCTTCAGGAGCGCCTCTTCGCCGCCCATCATCTCCACGTAATGCTTGGCACCTTCTTCCGGTGGCAGTTCGTTCAGCGTGGCCGGGTTGCCGGTGAACCAACCCAGGTACAAGACATAGGTGGCTTTGACGTTGTGGTTCACCGATCCGTAATAGCCACGGTTGGAGAATTTGTTCGCGATCCCTTTCGGCAGTTTGAACTGCTCTGCGATCTCGACCATGGTGTAACCCTTGTTGGCCAGGCGCAGGGTTTCGTCATTGATATAACGATACATGTCGCGCTGGGAAGACAGTTGCTCGCGCACCTCTTTATTGCCCCAGACCGGCCAATGGTGCATGGCATACATCACCTGCACGTCATCGCCCCAGAGCTTGAGTGTTTCGTTCAGGTACTTCGACCAGGCCAACGGGTCACGAATCTTGGCGCCCCGCAGGGAATAGGTGTTGTGCAACGTATGGGTGGAGTCTTCGGCGGTATTGAGGGCTTTCTTTTCCTTGATGTAATAGAGCATCTCGGCCGGCGCTTCACTGCCAGGCGCATACAGGAATTGATAGGTCAGGCCGTCAATGACATGGGATTCACCCGTGGTCTTGATGATGTCGGTGGGCGGGATCAGCGTCACCGTACCGGCCGAGGTGGTGGTACCCAAACCTGCGCCCAACTGACCGGTCGGTGAAGGCGGCAGCAGGTTGCCATACTGGTAGCTGGCACGGCGGCTCATGGCGGTGCCGGCCATGACGTTTTCGGCCACGGCATGCTCAATGAAGCCTAGGGGCGCGTAGATCTTCACCTTGCCAGCTTTCACATCTTCTTCGTTGATCACGCCGCGTACACCACCGTAGTGGTCGATATGGCTGTGGGTATAGATCACGGCTACCACCGGTTTTTTCGGCCGATGCTGGTAATAGAGCTCGAGTGCTGCCTTGGCGGTTTCGGTAGAAATCAGCGGATCGAAGACGGTGATGCCGTCCTTGCCCTCGACGATGGTCATGTTCGACAGGTCATAGTTGCGAACCTGGTAGATACCGTCAGTCACCTCGAACAAGCCGGAGATGTTGATCAACTGTGACTGCCGCCAGAGACTGGGGTTGGTCGTGTCCGGTGCTACCTCGCCTTCCTTGATAAAACCGTACTTCGTCGGGTCCCAGATTACATTTCCCGAGGCGCCCTTAATGACAGTCGACGGTAGGGGCGCAATAAACCCTTTATGCGCCAGCTCAAAGGACGTTTTGTCGTTGAACGGCAGCTCCTTGAGCAGTGCATTGTTAGCCGCCTTGGTGGCCTCGGAGGCTGGTTTTGGTTTCTCTGCATCCGCTGCAATCGCATGAGTGGCGAGTGCAATTGCTGCCACAAGTGAGCAAAGCGTTCCCGCTACCTTGAAGGGACGCCAGTCGCTTTTTGTGTTGGCAGATATTTTCGATTGAATGTGTTGAGTCATTCTCCAGCTCCTTCTAGTGGCAATGCGCTATACCCAACGAGGTAAAGACGGATCCAAGTAAAGGTAGTAGGAATCAAGGAGAATTCGAGTATTACAGTTTGTGTCCGATAACCGTGGCGAGAGGCAGGGCTGATTTGAACTGAATCAGTTGCAACGGTAGCCGGTGCTGACCGTGCCCTAATGGCCCGATTCGTGCCTTCAACGGAGGGTCGTTACGCAACACTTAGCAGTCAGTCATTTTTTCTTACCAGCAACAGGAACAATTCGCTCAGATACCTTAGTTGCAGAGTCGAAATTTGAAGTAGGAATTTGATGCACACAAGCGACAAACGGCGCTTTTCCGGGGGTTGACACTCGGCTTTCCTCGTATTTAATCGTCCCATTACGGATCTTTCATCGAAACTCGAACAATACGGAGGCCGTGAAAATGATGCGTAGAGGTTCCAAGTACTGGCTCTGGGCGGATTGTGAGTTGCACTGTCGGTCACACGATGAGGTGCTAAGTGATGGCACCCTCATTGATGTTCAAACCCGAGTTTCTAGAAAAGGGAGAACGCAATTATTTGTCGGTATTTACGACAAAAATGGAGCTCCTGTATTTGAAGAGGCTCACGACCATTTACCCAACGATACGATGACTACAGCTCTTGCATGGGGCGTAGGTCGTGCCCGGGCTATGGCAGCGGGCAACTTGGTGTTAAGCACTCAGCCTAGCGTAAGCCACTCCGCAGGTTCTGATTCCCAGCGAACATCCGCAACTTGAAAGTCAACCGCAGGTGAAAGCCAACGCGGCCCATATCTGTTCCCCAGGGCTAGCGTTGGCTTTTGAATTCATCGCCCTTTCTGGCAGAGCCCTGATGCCCGGAAATAGGTGTAGCTAACTATCTGCTGAAGGGCCGTCTGGCCGAACAGGTCGGGTCGCTGAAAGCCCAAGTTGCTACGCTCACCACCGAACGTGATCGCTGGAAAAAAAGAAGCAGAAAAGCCTGCAAAGCATTTCGGCCGGCGTCGGCATCACGCACGATGGCGCTGAACTATATCCAGACATCGTTCAAGGCGGTTCTTTCGCCATCTTCATGGCCCGTGTTCAAAATGCCTCGAGGCTCGATCATCATCAGTTTTGCTTCACCTTGTGCCGCAGTTCTGTGTTCTACGCCGCGGGGCACCACATAGAGTTCGCCCGGACTTACATGGACGCAGCAATCCGGCAGGTCGATGCGTAAGGTGCCTTCCAGCACAAGAAATGCCTCGTCGGTCTCGGGGTGTGAATGCCAGATGAATTCGCCTTCGATTCGCACAACCTTGAACTGGTAATCATTCATTTCCGCAACAACCCTGGGGCTCCATTGCTGTTCGATAAGCGAAGCCTTATGCACCAGGTTTACCGGGAGTGATGCTTGTGGGTGGCGTGATTCAGACATGACGGTTCCTCTATCGTTGGAGTCGTCATCCTATCGAGCCATTAGTCGGGCGCTCTTGTACGATCCTGCAAGTCAGCTTGCGGCCCGCAATCGTTCCAGCCAACGCATGGGTGAGGCACCGTAGCAGCGCGTGATATGTCGCGTCTGGAAGTCTCCTCAAGGCATGTAGCCCCTTGTTCCCTCGACTCGGAAGACGGGAACCGATTGCGCCCTTAGCCCTGCTGATGCAGCTGCTGTTGACGATACTCGCCGGGAGTAATGCCGACCCAAGCCTTGAAGGCTCTGCGAAAATTACTGCGGTCCGAGAAATTCAGCAGCCTGGCGATGTCGTCTATGGGGAGACGTGTCGAACTGAGGTAGCTACAGGACAACTGCTTGCGCGTGGCGTCGAGTAGTGCCTGGAAGGATGTGCCATGGTGCTTCAAGCGATTGCGCAGAGTTCTCGACGAGATATTCAGCTTGGCCGCTATTTGTTCTGCACTCGGAAAGTCATTTCCCGTTAGCAGGATCAGGTTACGCACCTGGGTGATGAATTCCGTCACGTGAATTTGCCGCGCCAGCTGTTCATTGCAGACCTGCTGAGCGAGCTTGGCACCGAACGAGTTGCTGCGCGAGATGGGCTGCTCGAGGAAGCTTGCGTCGAAAATCAGCTGATGGCGCGAGGATGAAAAAAGCACTGGGCAATCAAAAAAGCGCTGATAGAGACGATGGTAGTCCGGTCGGTCATAGCCCAGGTTCAGCTGCACGATCGGCAAAGTCCTTTCTGCCAGCAATTCGAGCAGCTTCTTGGTAGCTACCAGATGCTCTTCGAGAATCAAGGGCAATGCCGCATGGAGCGGTTTGGGAGGGCACAGGTCCAGGATCGCCAGATTACCCTCCTGGATCAGGAAGATTTCGACCATGCTTGCGGCGGTCTGATGGAACTTCAGTATGGTTCTGATGGCTTCGCCAATGGTTGTGCAACTGAGTAGGGCATAGCCAAGCGTGCCCCAGTCCGAAAGGGACTCGCGGCTGCCTATGATCAACCCCAGCCCTGGTGTACGGGTCAGCCGGGCGGCGTTGGCCATTATCGATGTCACCTGGTCGAAGGTGAGCAGCGCATCGTTGCTCTGAATGTCCCGCGGGGAAGTCCCGGTGCCCCTCAAAAGCTCAAACTCGCTGACATTTTCGGCTTTCAGCATGTCGCGCACGAGCAGGACGTTGATGGCTGGAACCATCCAGGTTTGCTGCGGTGCGTCTACAACGCCCGGTGGAAGGGAGGCCTGGTCACGCGCCATGGGGATGCCTGCCGCCCTGTTGGTCAGGTTGATGGAGTGCTTCCGAATATAACCCTTAGCCTTTCCGAATTCGACACCACTGGTTCAAAAAGTTTGGTTAGCATCCGAGCCAGCACCTTTGCGCCCAAACAATAATAAAGGAGTCGACAAATGTTCAGCTTGAAAGGCAAAACCGCATTCATCACAGGCGGCACAGCAGGCATCGGCCTGGCGTGTGCCAAACGCTTGGTCGCGGCCGGTGCGAAGGTCATGATCGTCGGTCGGCGGGAGGAGGGTGTCAGGATCGCGGACGAGATCGGCGCGCTGTTCCACAGGCTGGATGTGTTGGATGAGCGCAACATCGTGACGGCGCTGGATGCCGCTGTCCAAGCCCTGGGAAAGATCGACATCCTGCTGAACAACGCGGGCATCGAGAATACCGGCCCGACCATCGAAGAAGCACCGACGTCTGCACTCCAGATCCTGTTCGATTGCGACCTGAAAGCCCCCTACGCCCTGTTGCACCATGCACCCTCGCGCATGCGTGACGGTGGCGCCATCATCAACACGGCATCGGTCGCCGGGCTGATCCAGCTGCCCGGTTATTCGCAGTATTCGGCGATGAAGGCGGCTGTCATTTCTCTTACCCGTACCGCCGCGCTGGAACTGGCGCCGCGCGGGATCCGGGTGAACGCCATCTGCCCTGGCTCGATCTGGTCCGAGATGCTTCCAACCGATCATCCCGAGGTGGATATCGTCAAGACCCTGTGCCCCCAACGGCGTATCGGCGAACCTGAGGAGGTGGCGGCGCTGGTGCATTTCCTCGCCAGTGACGATTGCCGCTATCTCAACGGTGGGGCCATTCCCCTGGACGGTGGCCTGAGCGCCGGATTTGGTTACCCGCTGCTGGAAAAACTGATGGCGTAGGGCAGACCAGCCCAAGGTCATCGCATGAGCTGATTTTTTCGGCGCCGAGCCCACCTCAGTGGGCTCAGGCTGCCTTGTCGTGACGTTATTCCCTATACAAGAACATAAGAAGGGTTCGCCTCCATGCTCAAACAAGGTGTTCTTCGCTGGCCCCAAATCGCCGGGCTTGGCATTTCTCTGGTCATTGCCGGGCAGTTCTCCGGCTGGAACTACGGCCTGGCCAATGGCTGGACCAACATGCTGATGGCCATGTTACTGATGGCTATGCTCTGCGGTGGCCTGGCACTGTGCGTTGCCGAGCTCTCCACCGCCCAGCCGCACGCCGGTGGGGTTTTCGCCTATGCGCAGCTGGCCTTCGGCCCCTTCGTTGGCTACATGGTCGGCGCCAGCTGCGCACTGGCACTGTCGATCGGGACCGGCACGGTCGCCAACTTCCTTACCGCGTACGTGGACTCGGTTTTCGGCTTCGGTGGCTGGCCGGTGCGAATTGGCCTGTTCATGTTGATCATCGGCATTCACATTGTCGGTGTCGGTGAAGCACTGGGCCTCACCCTGTTCGGTGGCGTGGTGGCAGCAGTCGCGTTGCTGGTGTTCGGCGGCACCATGTTGCCGCACATGCAATGGAGCAACCTGTTGCCCGCCACCGGCCTGGTCGAAAGCCTGAGCCTGGCTGGGGTTTTTGCCTGTGTGCCCTTTGCCATCTGGATGTTCTTTTGCGTGGAGCAGGTGAGTTCTGCTGCCGAAGAAGCGGCCGAGCCGGGTCGCACGATGCCCCGGGGGATCATCGCCGCCATGCTCACCGTGTTGGTGACCGCGCTGACCGTGGCGGTCGCCGCCCCGGGTGTGGCAGGCCTGGAAACGGTCAGCGCTGCCGCCGACCCGCTGTATGCCGCGATGACCCACGGCGGCCAGTACACCGAGCAGGACTGGCTGCCGCTGTTGGTAGGCTCCGGCGCCGTATGCGGGCTGCTGGCGACCCTTTTCTCGCTGGTCTATTCCGCCTCCCGGCAGATCTACGCCCTGGCTCGTGACGGCTACTTCCCGGTGGTGCTGACACGTACCAACCGTCGTGGCTCGCCTTATATAGCGCTGCTCGTGCTCACCCTGATCGGCCTGCCGCTGACCGTGGTGCCGCCGGAGCAGATGATGCTCGGCCTGGTCCTGCTGATGTGCAGTTGCTACCTGGTACTTTTTGCCGCCTACCTGCGCCTGCGTCGCAGCCAGCCGCAGCTCGTCCGGCCATTCCGTTTGCGTGGCGGCCCAGTGATTGCGTCCGTCGGCATGCTGCTGACGCTTGTGGTGATTACGGCGTGCTTCCAGCTAGAGCTCTTCCTTCTCAGCGCCCTGGCCCTGGTGGTCATGGTCCTGATTCTCAACTACCTGCTGCGCGACAACAACGCCGGCAAGGCCCTGGAGGTTTCCAAGCATGTCTGAAGCAACCCTGCTGCACCGTCGGCACCAGGTCATGGGCCGCGCATCGCCGCTGTTCTATGACGAACCGCTGGAGCTGGTGAAGGGTGAAGGTGTCTGGCTGATCGACAGCAACGGCAAGCGCTACCTGGACGTCTACAACAACGTCCCCAGCGTCGGCCACTGCCACCCCCGGGTGGTGGAGGCCATGGCCGGGCAGGCGGCGACGCTGAACATCCATACCCGCTACCTCAACGAACACATCGTGAACTATGCCGAGCGCCTCACCGCGACGTTCGCCGAGCCGTTGAACAGTGTGATGTTCACCTGTACCGGTAGCGAGTCCAACGAAGTGGCGTTGCGCATGGCACGTTTTGCCAGCGGCAACAGGGGGGTGATCGTCACGGACTATAACTACCACGGCAACACCGCCAGCCTGGCCGAAGTGACCACTGCCATCTCCGGTTCCGAGCCTTTCGCGGCGCATGCCCGTGCCGTGCCGATTCCCTGCCTGTACCACGCCGAAGGCGGCGATGAGCAGGTGGCCGAGCGCTATGTCACCAAGGTCGCCGAAGCCATCGCCTCGCTGCGGGCGGCGGGCGTTGGCGTGGCGGCCATGCTGGTCGACACGCTGTTCGCCAACGAGGGCATTCCTCGCCTGCCATGTGGCTACCTGGAGCGCGTCGCAAAGCTGGTGCGTGATGCCGGTGGCTTGCTGATTGCCGATGAAGTCCAGGCCGGTTTCGCTCGCACCGGCGACCACATGTGGGGCCACCAGGCCTACGCGCTGGTGCCGGATATCGTCACCCTGGGCAAGCCCATGGGCAACGGCTTCCCCTTGGCGGGCGTGGTGGCACGGCGCGAGCTGGTCGAGTCGTTCGGCCAGAGCAACATGTACTTCAACACCTTTGGCGGATCGCCCGTGGCCGCAGCTGTCGGCCTGGCCGTGCTCGATGTCATCGAGGACGAAGGGCTGCTGGAAAACGCCCGGCGGGTCGGCGCACAACTGCAGGCCGGGTTGCAGCTGCTGGCGTCACGCTACTCGGTCATCGGTGATGTGCGTGGCAAGGGCCTGTTCTATGCCGTGGAGCTGGTCCGCGACCGCCTGACCCGCGAGCCGGCGGGTGCCGAAGCGCGGCGCATCGTCAATGAAATGCGCCGGCGCGGCGTGCTTATCAGCAAGATCGGCGCAGGCGACAACATCCTCAAAGTTCGTCCGCCGCTGGTATTCAGCACCGCCAACTGCGAGTTCTTTCTCGAAGCCCTGGACAGTGTCCTGGGCAGTGCCCAAGGAGCACAGCAATGAGCGTCTTCTCCACCCTCGATCACGACCAGCAGGTGGCCAGCCTGCAACGTCTGGCGCAGAGCGCGCTGGCCCAATGGGAAGGCGATTTCGTCAACCTGGAGCTGATCAAGTACCGCGAGAATGCCGTGTTCTGCGCCACCCGCGCCGACGGGGTGCGCAGTGCGCTGCGCGTTCATCGCCTCGACTACCATTGCGAGGCTTCGCTGCGCTCAGAGCTGACCTGGATGGAGCAACTCGCTGCCGGCGGTATCGGCGTGCCGCAAATCATCCGCACCCGCGAAGGCGACCACCTGGCCAACGTGCACAGTGAAGAGCTTGCCGAGTCGCGCCATGTCGACATGCTCGGCTGGCTTGCCGGCAGCACACTTGGCTCGGCCGAGCAGGGCATTCGAGCGGATGCCGATGTTGGTGCGCTGTTCTTCGAGGCCGGCGCGGTGGCGGCGCGCATCCACCTGCAGTCAGCCCAATGGCGTCAGCCCAACGAGTTCACACGCCATGCCTGGGACGAGGAAGGGCTGGTTGGCGTCGACCCCCTATGGGGCCGCTTCTGGGACTTCGAGATGCTCGGTCCACAGCAGCGCCAGCTGATCCAGGACGCCCGCCTGGAAGCGCGACTAGCGCTTCGCCGGTACGGCCGCACTCTGGACAACTTCGGCATGATCCACGCCGACTTCATGCCAGAGAACCTGATGCTCGACGGCGCGCGCCTGCAGTTGATCGATTTCGACGACTCCGGCTTTGGCTGGCACATGTTCGAACTGGCCACCGCGCTGTTCTTCTGCCTGGATGATTCACGCTTCGACCGGATCGAGGCTGCTTTGCTCGAAGGCTACCACTCGGTCAAGCCGCTGACGCCGGCCGACCGCGCCTCCCTGCCGCTGTTCCTGGCGCTGCGCGGGATGACCTATCTTGGCTGGCTGCACACCCGGCAGAACGTCGAGATCAACGCCGAGCTCGGCCCGCTGGTGGTAGAGCGTGCATGCCAGCTCGCCCGCGAGTTCCTGGACAGCGCGACCGACTGATCCGCCCACGGGCAATCCTGCACACAAACAACCGTTGGCTCGCTTGCGAAGGGGCCACCGGGGGCCGCGCCTTGGCCTTGAAACCCTGCGCACCGAAATTCACGCACGGCTGACCCTAACAAGAACGGATGTCTCTCCATGAGCAAGTCGCCCCTGCTTCGCCTGTCTATCCTCGCATCGCTGATCGGCGCCGCCCATGCCGGTGCCCATGAACTCTATTCCGATGACGATACCCACCTGAACGCCAATCTGGAAGCGGTCTATGCCCTGTTCCACAGCCAAGAGAACTACGTCACGGCGGGTACCCTGGACGAAGGCTCGGCCGCCTGGCAGGAGGGCTATATCAAGTACGGCCTGAGCTTTGACCAAGGCCTGGCGGGCGCCGGCACCGCTTATGGTGCGTTCGCAATGCTCAGCAGCGCCTCGTGGGGCGACGGTGATGCCGCAGGGTTCAGCGACGGCTCCGAACGCACCACCAAGATCGAGGATGCTTCACTGGGCTGGCGCTCCTCCAACCTAATCCCGGCACTGGGCGAAGATGGCGTGGATGTGTCCTTCGGCCGGCAGAGCATCACGGTCGGGGACGGCTTCCTGATTGGCGGTGATGCGCTCAACCTGGGCAAGCGGGTCGCCGACGGCGAGCTCAATCGTGGTGGTGGCTACTACCTTGCGCCGCGCAAGAGTTTCGACGAAACGGCCGTGCTGCGTTTGGGTGGCCAACAGGGCTGGCGCAGCGACCTGATGATGTTGAGGTCGGACAATCGTAGCCAAGCGAAGTCGGAACTCTATGTCGGCACCCTAGAGCATGTGGCGGATGCAGGCACCATCGGCCTGACCTACATCGATGTCACCGATGTAGACGAGGCGTTCGTCACGCCGCTGCAGCTCGTTCGCAGAGATATGAAGACCTACAGCCTACGTGCGCAGGGCAATGCCGGGGTGGAGAACCTGTTCCTTTCCGGCGAATACGCCTGGCAGGACAAGCGCGATGCTAACAATGAGAGCGGCTGGTATCTGGAAGCCGGCTGGACGTTCAAGGACACTCTCTGGTCGCCGAGCGCCAGTTATCGCTACAGCCGCTTCTCTGAAGGTTACGACACCCTGTTCATCGGCCAGGTGCGCGGTTACGGTACCTGGTTTCAGGGTGAGGTGGCCGCCAACTATGCCGGGCCGTTCAACAGCAACAGCGTGATTCAGCAGGTCTCCTTCAAGGTTTCTCCGCTGGAGACGGTAAACCTCGGTCTGCTGTGGTATGACTTCAATACCCTGGACAAGAGCTTGGGCAATACCGACGGCAATGAGCTCGACCTATACGCCCAATGGTGCATCACGCCCAATTTGATCGTGATGCCGCTGGTAGGGCTCTACCAGCCGGACAAGAGCTCCGAGAAAGGCGGTACCCAGCTCGGTAACAATGACCGCAACCTGTACAGCCAACTGATTCTGGGCATCACGTTCTGAGCCGCGCTGCACAGTGTTTACGGTGCGGTTGCCGAGAGGGGCCACATCGTTTGTCCTCCAAGCAGCCCTTCGTGCAGGGCTGCTGACGGCCAAATGAGGGTATCCCGTAAATATCAAAAAGCTCAGAGCCGATTCAAGCTGCTGGACGAAAGCCCCGAAAATTGGGCTTCTGAGGCGTGAGCAACTCGGCGATTTACTACCCAATGCCTACCCCGTGACTACGCAACGGGATTGCCCCGGCTTTCCTGGAGACTTTTCAGCCTAAATACCGTCCTAATGTAACGAACTCAACCAACGGCGGCTTCTGGCCGATAACTGCCCTTCACC
>Ga0247818_10002837_pt1 | contig 11176 bp, 11 predicted proteins | sample 13C_Glucose_Day1_FD_192424 | JGI IMG/M metagenome (GOLD analysis project Ga0247818, IMG submission 192424) | Soil microbial communities from agricultural site in Penn Yan, New York, United States - 13C_Glucose_Day1 | ecosystem: Environmental > Terrestrial > Soil > Agricultural land | place...
GCTCGGCCGAGCAGATGGCGATCTTGAACTTGCGCGGCAGGAACAGGAATTCCGGGTTGATGGTCGACCACTGCCGCAGAATTTCCGCCAACGGTCGCGGGTCAATCATTTCGTCGGCCGCAACCCCCGCAAAGGCTTCGGTGGTGATGTTGCGCACACAGTTGCCGGAGGTCTGGATCGCATGCATTTCCACCTCGGCCAGGCGTTCGAGGATCGAAGGCACCTGGGCCAGTTCGATCCAGTTGAACTGCATGTTCTGCCGGGTGGTGAAATGGCCGTAACCGCGATCGTAATCCCTGGCAATGCTCGCCAACGTACGCATCTGCCGGGCACTCAGCGTGCCGTAGGGAATCGCCACTCGCAGCATGTAGGCGTGTTTCTGCATGTACAGACCGTTCTGCAGGCGCAACGGCAGGAATTCTTCCTCGCTCAGCTCACCGGCCAGAAAGCGTTCGACCTGATCACGAAACTGCGCAACTCGTTCGAGCACCAGTGCCCGGTCATAGTCGTCGTACTGATACATCTGGCTACCTCATCAGAATTAGGCACAGAACCCTGTAGGAGCGAGCTTGCTCGCTCCTGCAGGGGGCGCAAGTCGGGCTCTGCGGCTCGTTTCGAGGTAACGACTATGAGCTTGCGGCGCAGTACGTTACAGATTCACTTGAACTCTAAAAAACCGTATCAGAACACGACTGAAAGCCGCAGGAGTGGCGAAAAATCTGATCCGCACAAATGAATTTTCCCTGAGCCTGTTTTGTTTTTACCGGTGTTTTTACAGTGCACGGCATTGCAACCGAGGAAGCATTGACCATGAGCACAACAACCATCGGACAGGCCTATAACTACAAGGTCGTCCGCCAATTCATCGTGGCGACCGTAATCTGGGGCATCGTGGGGATGGCGATGGGCGTGTGGATCGCCTCGCAACTGGTGTGGCCGCAGATGAACCTGGACCTGCCGTGGACCACCTTCGGCCGCTTGCGCCCGCTGCACACCAGCCTGGTGATTTTCGGTTTCGCCGGCAGCGCGCAATTCGCCGCCAGCTATTACGCGGTGCAACGTACCTGCCAGGTACGGCTGTTCTCGGACACACTCGCTGCCTTCACGTTCTGGGGCTGGCAGTCGGTGATTGTGGTGATGCTGATCACCCTGCCGCTGGGCTACACCACCACCAAGGAATACGCCGAAATCGAATTCACCGGCGCGGTGTGGATGACCGTGGTCTGGGTTGCGTACGCCGTGGTGTTCTTCACTACCGTAGTGCAACGCAAGACCAGACACATCTACGTCGGCAACTGGTTTTTCGGTGCATTCATCGTGGTCATCGCCATGCTGCACGTGGTCAATCACCTATCGATTCCAGTCGACTGGTTCAAGTCCTATCCGGTGTATTCCGGGGCCACCGACGCCATGGTGCAATGGTGGTACGGGCACAACGCCGTGGGCTTTTTCCTGACCACCGGTTTCCTGGGGATGATGTATTACTTCGTGCCGAAACAGGCGGGCCGGCCGGTGTATTCCTATCGCCTGTCGATTGTGCACTTCTGGGCGCTGATCACCCTGTACATCTGGGCCGGCCCGCACCACTTGCACTACACCGCGCTGCCGGACTGGGCGCAGTCGCTGGGCATGGCCATGTCGCTGATCCTGCTGGCGCCGAGTTGGGGCGGAATGATCAACGGCATGATGACCCTGTCCGGTGCCTGGCATAAGTTACGCACCGACCCGATCCTGCGTTTCCTGGTGCTGTCCCTGGCCTTCTACGGCATGTCGACCTTCGAGGGGCCGATGATGGCGATCAAGACCGTCAACGCCCTCTCCCACTATACGGACTGGACCATCGGCCACGTGCATGCCGGGGCGCTTGGCTGGGTGGCGATGATTACCTTCGGTGCGACCTATCACATGGTGCCGAAGGTATTCGGGCGCGATCAGATGCACAGCACGCCGCTGATCAACCTGCACTTTTGGCTGGCGACCATCGGCACCGTGCTGTACATCGCCTCGATGTGGGTCAACGGCATCACCCAGGGCCTGATGTGGCGCGCGATCAACGATGACGGCACGCTGACCTACTCCTTCGTCGAAGCCTTGCAGGCAAGCCATCCGGGATTCGTCGTGCGCTTTGCCGGCGGGGTGTTCTTCCTCAGCGGTATGCTGCTGATGGCCTACAACGTGTGGCGCACGGTGCGGGTAACGGACATGGCGATGGCCGAACGCGAGGCGCGGTTTGCCTGATGATTGAAGTCATACTGAACATTATGGGTGTGGCATTTTTGTGGTTCGCCGTCGAGTATTGTCTGCACCACCAGACCGCCGAGAGCCTGGACGATGCGAGCCTGATCCCGTTTGCGGATGACCCGGAAGTGGCGCGGCGGGTGGAATTGGCGACCGGAAAAACCGTTAGAACACTGCCGCCGCAAGAGGCGAACCCGGATTGGGAAACCCTCGATATCTGATGTGGCACCGATTACTGTGGGAGCAAGCTCGCTCCCACAGGGTTGTATGTCGAGATTTCAGGCACGCTCCCGGGGAATCAGGCTTTGCAGTTGTTGCGCCAGGAAGTTTGCATCGAACTCAAAAGTGTCCGGGTCTTTCAAGCCATTGGTCTTGCGCCACTGCCAGCCAGTGGATGGCGGCAGACACACCAGTGACACGCTGCCATAACGTGCTGCTGTAAAGCCCATCACCGCCACGGAAATCTGCCCGCCGACACCCATCACCTCCGGCACGAATTCCACCGGTTTGCCAGCGATCAGGATGCTCAGCTTTTCGGTCTTGAACGGAGAGGTCTCCACCAGAACACTCGGCCCCGACGCGACGTACACTTCGCGGTTCACTTCGAGCAGGTCAGGTGCCTTGACCGGTTCCAGCCACTGCTGGATCTGATCGAACAGCGCACCAATGCGCTTCGCCCACTCGGCCGATTGCGACTCGAACACTTGCTTTTTGTGCGCTTCGCTTTCGGCATAGTGGCGAAGCATTTCGCCCAGTTGCTGTACATCGTCCATAGCGGTGTTCCTTTGGTTGGAGCGGTGTTGCGGATATCAAGCATGGCAGATGCGCGTGGCGGGCGTACGAGTAAAAGCGTGAGCGGTACTGCCACCGCCGGACTGAATGCGCAGGAGGCGGTGGCGTTCGCCCTGGGTGGCTGACTCAACCGGCCTTGGGCATGCGGCGCAGACGCGCCATGCTCAAGGTGTCCACCAGCACGCCGTCACGCACGGCGTAGTCGCGGTACAGGCCCTCGGTTTCGAAGCCGAACTTGCGGTACAGGGAAATGGCCGCTTCGTTGTCGGCATACACCGAAAGCTCGATGCGCTGCAGATTCATCCAGTTGTCGGCGATATCCAGCGCCGTCGCGAGCAGCTTCGAGCCCACACCCTTGCCCTGCCACGCCACCGCAACGCCCATGCCGAAACTGCCGGCATGGCTGCGACGAATGCGTGAGAACTGCTCCAGGCCAATGTTGCCGATGACCGTGCCTTGATGCAGGGCCACCACATTCACCAAGCGTTCGTTATCCAGCGCAAGGCGACTGCGCCAGAGTTCGGTGGACTGAAACGGCATTTGCAGGGTTTGACGGGCGATGGCCGGGTCGTTGTACAGCGCCGCAACGCCTTCGATATGGGATTCGTTGAAGCGTTCGAGGGTGATGACGGGTTCGGTGGTTGGCATGGGTGAATCATCCTTGAAGCAGACATGGCCGTTCACTCTACAACGCGACCTTCGTGTGTGGCGAGAACCAATGTGGGAGCGGGCTTGCTCGCGAATGCGGTTGACCAGTCGCCTTCAATGTTGAATGTGATGGCGTCTTAGCGAGCAAGCCCGCTCCCACATTTTAATCGTGCTCAGCTTTCGAACCACTCCCGGCGCTCGCTGAAGGTGTTTTCGATCAATTCGACGATCATCCGTACTTGCTCGTCGTCCCCGGAATCAGCATTGACCGCCATCCACACCTGGCGCCGCATTGGCTGGTCAAACAGGCCCGGCAAGGCAATCAGCCCGCGGTCGAAGTGGCTCATGTAGTGCGGCAGCAGGCCGATGCCGGCACTGCAATGGATCATCTCCAGCATCAGCTCCCGGGATTGCAGTTGCACCACCCCGGCCGGGCGCTGATCCACCAGCGTATTCCATGGCCGGAAGCTTTCAACCTGGCCGTCCTGCCGCCATTGCACCAGGAGAAAATCGGCCAGGTCATCCAGGCATTCCGGCCTGGAGGCAACCCGCGAGTAGCGCTTGGCAATGTGCGGCAGGTAATCGAGTTGCGCCAGGCGCCGGGGTTCGGTGGTGGCAAAGCTCGGTCCCGGCAACGGCGATCCGGTCTCGCCCAGCCACACCACCACGTCGGCGCTGACCGCCTGCAAAGCCAGCTCGCTGTCGAGCGTCATGATCTCCAATCGAACGCTGGCGTTGCGCCGCAGCAGTGCAACCAGGTCACGTCCGAGAATGTCATGCAGGATCGAATCCGCCACGGCCAGGCGAATCAACGGCTGCTCGACCACCGGCAAACCGCGCTCATGGGCCAGGGCGATCAATTGTGCGTGCAAGCGCAAGCCATCGCGGCTGAGGCTCAAACCATTGTCGCAATGGTTGAACAGCGAACATTGGAGCTGCGTTTCCAGCAGTACCAGTTGCCTGCGCAGGCGCGTGGTCTTGATGTTGAGACTGCGGGCGGCCTGCATGAAGCAACCGCAACGGGCGCTGACGGTGAAACACAGCGCCAGTTCGGGGTCGATAGCCGCCGCCAACTGGCGCCAGGACGCATTTTTATCGATAGCTACACGATATTCCGCAGCCCCTTGGTGGGCGCTGGCTTCCATGAATGACATCGAGGACTCCCTGTCGATCTGACACTGACAGATGCATCCTGCGGATCGTTCATGAACCTGCTGTGACAATGACTCAGGCGCTGGGTGTCTGCCGAAAGCTCACGGCCAGGCGATTCCAGCTGTTGATGGTGGTAACGGCAATGGTCAGGTCGACCATTTCGCTTTCACTGAACTGCTCCCTGGCTTGCGCGTAGACATCGTCCGGCACATGGCTTTCGGAGAGCAAGGTGACCGCCTCGGTCCAGGCCAGCGCGGCTCTTTCCCGAGGATTGAAAAAGTTGCTGTCGCGCCAGACCACAATGGAATACAGACGCCGGTCGCTTTCGCCCAGGCGCCGTGCATCCACCGAGTGCATATCGGTGCAAAAGGCACAGCCATTGAGCTGCGAAGCACGAATCTTGATCAGGTGCAGCAGGGCCTGCTCGATACTCAGGCTGCTGGCCAGGGCCTCCATGGCGATCATGGCTTTCATCGCTTTGGGCGACGCGCTGTAGTAATCCAGACGGGGGTTCATGGGGCAATCTCGTGCAGGCGTGATGTGATCTTCACGGTAGTCGCTGGCGCAGGGGCATGACAGATCCAATCAGGCGATTTCCCCGGGGACCACCGCCGCCAGACCAATTGACGGTTTTTCCACTGCACAACTTCTGTACCACAAGCGGATAAGAGTAATCTTGCGCGACGCACACGCGCCCAACAGCCCCGGAGCCTCGCCGGTATGGAACTACATGTTGTCATCAACGGTCGCAAGGACCTGGCCGGCCAGCTGTACAACCAACTGCGCAGCGCTATCGAGTCCGGTCGCCTGACCGCCGGGACACAACTGCCCCCCAGCCGCTTGCTGGCCGAACAACTGGGTATTTCGCGCAAGACCATTTCCGACACCTACGCCCAACTGACTTACGAAAACTTCCTCACCGGGGTGGTCGGCAAAGGTACCTATGTCAACGCACGCTCGTCGAAGGTGCAGCGTAAACAGAACCACACCGAACTCGGCGGCTTCGAGGTGATCGAGTACTGGCGCAACCTGCCGGTGTTTCTGCGTCATCCGACCCTGGAAGGCTCGCTGCGCTACGACTTCATTGGTGGCGCCACCAGCAAGGGCCAGTTTCCCCAGGATGACTGGCGGCGCTGCACCTCTCATGCAATGCGCCAGATTGCCGGTTCCAAGGGCTTATACAGCCAGCCCGAGGGCTTGCCGGCGCTACGTAACGCCATTGCGCAGCACATCGCGTTCTCCCGCGGGGTCAATTGTCAGGATGAGGATGTGGTGGTGTGCAACGGCGCGCAGCAGGCGCTGGACCTGATTGCCCGGGTGCTGATCAGTCCGGGCAGCCTGGTCGCCATGGAAGACCCCGGCTACCCGCCGGCGCGCCTGCTGTTCGGCACCCATGGCGCCACCGTCATTGGCGTACCGGTGGACGCCGAAGGCATTGTGGTGGACCAGATTCCTCGCGGTACGCGCCTGATCTACGTCACCCCGTCGCACCAGTTCCCGCTGGGCATGCCGATGAGTCAGGCGCGCCGGGAAGCACTGCTGGCCAAGGCCCATGAGTTGGGTGCGATCATCATCGAGGACGACTACGACAGCGAGTTCCGCTATGAAGGCCGCCCCACCGATTCCCTGCAAAGCATGGATGAACGGGGAATCGTCGCGTACGTCGGGACGTTCTCCAAAACCCTGTTACCGGAACTGCGGCTCGGCTACGGGATCCTGCCGCCGGCGATCCTCGAGGCCGTGGTGCGCGCCAAGCAGCTCACCGACCTGCACACCTCGACCCTGCCGCAATGGGCGCTGGCCAAGTTCATCGCCGAAGGTTGCCTGCTCAAGCACATCCGGCGCTGCCATACGATCTATGCCGGGCGCCGCGAGCGGATCCTGACGCGCATGGCAGGCGATCTTTCGCCCTGGCTGGAGGCGGTACCGTCCACTGCAGGTTTCCACATGGTGGTGATGTGCAAAGTGCCGATGGATATTCCATTGGTGATCGAACTGGCGAAAAAAGTCGAAGTCGGGCTATATGCCATCGACAGCTTTTTCTATCAGGAAACGCCCAGGGCCGGGCTTTTTTTCGGTTTTGGCGCCATCGAAACCCTCGACATCGACATCGCCCTGGACCGTTTGCGCGACATCCTGCAGCAAGTGGCCTGACGGATTGGCCTGCGGTTTTATCCGGGGATTGGCTATTGGCGGTCCCGGGGGCCGGGCCTATCCTGCATAGGCGTTATCCCTCAATGAGCAGGATTCGTCCGGCCTGATTCAGGAGTGTGAGCAATGTCCCATGAAGTGATCAATACCGTACAGGTACAGGCCGCCGCCGGGCGCTCGGAAGAACTGGGTAAGCAACTGCAAAAGATTGTCGAAACCCTGCGTGAACTTCCCGGGTGCGAATCCTATATGGTCGACCGCTGCCCCGAGGACACCAATCGCTGGACCGTCAGCGCCCACTGGCAATCGGAAGAGGCCATGCGATCGCATTTCAACTGCCCGCAAGTCCAGGGTTTCATCGACCTGATCGATTGCCAACTGGCCAACTCCGTCGACTTCAACAGCTTTCCGATCCGCTAGCCCCCCCTGTAGGAGCGAGCTCGCTCGCGATGGTCGTCAACGATAACGCGTGCTTCCTGGTTAAACGCGGCGAATCTGAATCCATCGCGAGCAAGCTCGCTCCTACAGAACTCCCCCCCGCTGGAGCGAGCCGCCCAGACATTGGTCCCCTGACCTTCCCGAATATTGGCTGTTTGATTGCCCCTCGCGGCGGACTAGATTGGTTCCTGACCACTTATCCAACGCAGGTAATGAACCATGAACGTTTTGCGCTTCTGTGCCGCTCCCCTTGTTGCCCTGACCCTGGCCGTCGGCGCCCCGGCATTCGCCCATGAAGCCGGCGACCCCTCGGAAAAAGTCACGGTATTGCAGGATCACATGCTGAAAAACGTGCCAGGCAAAAAAGCACTGATGATCGAAGTCGACTACAAGCCCGGCCAATCGTCCATCGCCCACAAGCACGACGGTACAGCCATGGCCTACGTCCTGTCGGGGTCTGTCACCTCTCAGGTGAAAGGCGAGAAAGCAGTGACGTACAAGGCGGGCGAATTCTGGTACGAAGCAGCTGGCTCCGAGCATCTGGTATCGAAAAACGCCAGCGTTACCGAGCCTGCCAAGTTGCTGGTGTTCATGGTGTTGTCGCCGGACGAACAGGTGCTGGTCCCCCTGAAAAACTAATCGCTGAACGAACAGCCATAAATAAACACGCCCAAATTTTCTATTCGGGCGTTTTTACTTCCCGGGGCAATTAACCCGACTTGTTTAAATCAAACAAAACTATAGCTCGACTGTTATCCACGCAATCGGCTGTTTCATTCTGCACTTCCCGCTTTAGTCTGGAACAACTGCCGATCAGTTCCGGCAACTTCAATTTCCTTACTAATGTTGTTTCACTGGAGTAACACAATGAAACTTGCACTTGTCAGTACGTTTACCCTATCAGCTGCACTTTTGGCTGGCTGCTCGGTTCCCACCGCACCCTCTGCGGGGCCTTCGCTGGAAAGTGTGTTCACCGAACCGGTCGGCCGCAGCAACGCGACTCGTATTCCCAACGGCAGCAATGTGGCCCTGGGCGTGGTGTACAGCCAAAACACCCAGGCTAACCGTGCCTATCTACAGAATTACCAAGCCATTGCCGGCACCGGCTTCGGCCAGAGCCTGCTGGTACGGGAGATCCACGACGCCTACGTCGCCACCTCCAGACCCGACCTTGCGGTGGATTGGGTCAAGGCCTCGCTTCAACGGCAATTCGGATCGGTCACCGTGTACCCGGACATGCAGAGCCTCAAGGCGGCGAAACCGGATGTGGTAGCCATTGTCGACAGCCGTAGCCAATTGATCACCTCGCGCAGTTCGGACGTCGAGTCCAAAGTCAGTGCCGATTTCTATGACAGCCAATTCAACTACATCGGCACGGCACAAGGTTATGACGCCAGAGCGCTCAGCCCGGTATGGGCGGACTATAAACGCAGTGAAGAGATTGTTGCCGATATTAACGAGCAACAAAACGTGCAAGTAAGGGCGCTGCAGAAGTTTGACCGGTCGCTCAGCAATTTATTGACCAGCCCGACAAGTAATGTCTCGATGATCGACACAGCGTCAGAGCTGAAACTGTATTAAGGCTGCGACAAATATTGTGAGTAAACCCCGACCGGGACAGGAAGGGTTTGCTCACAAATAATCAAGACCGCGACTTTTAAATAGCGGTATCTTCAGATCCGCGCTACAGCGCCAACCACCATTTTCTACAGACAAGGACGTCTTCATGACTAAAGACCAGGAAAGATCCTTCATTGCCCGCATCACGTGCAATGGAATGAACATGACATTTTTTGACCAGATATTGAGCGCGAGTCATTTTGAACCTCAGAGACTCAAATCGCCGATCCCGCCCAATATAGTGTCTACCTTTGAAGCCTATGATCCTGCAAGCCGAACAATGCGCCCTGTAGGTGGCAGAAAACGGACGGCCATGGTCATCCACTTCAGGTGTTATGACGACTACTACAACATGCAGATTCTGAGCGAAGCGTACTATCAGAAATATTTCAGCAAGGGCGGACAAGGCGTGCTTGGCGCCTATCCGGCGGCCGGCGGTGATACCACCTCCTTCAATTTGCTGGACAGCAATCAGCAAATCATCACGCTTGATGATTTAAGCGGCGACAAAGCGACCGTTCACTTGAAAGCACGCAACGCCGCCATTATCAAAAAAGAAATCTGGCGCGATCCGGCCTACAGCACTTGCTTCACCGATAAGTCTGGCGACATTGCCACGTTCAAGCTGGATATTCTGGAAAGGCAGGTCTCTTCACCCGCACGCTCTACTCCCTACAGCTGAGTTCGAACCATGGGCCGGCGTGTTGTCTTTTCCCTTGAATGAAAAAAGCCCCGCATCTCTCGATGCGGGGCTTTTTCATTCAACGCCTGATCAGGCAGCCGGTTCCAGCTCGGCGGCGGCGACGGCGGCAGGCACCACCGCTTGACCGCTCAACGCCAGGTCCAGCAGTTCGCGGTTGGCCACCGCGTACATGGCGTAGTCGGTGCCGCTGGCGGCACGGATTTCCACCAGCATGGCACGCCAGCGTTCGATCATGCCTTCATGCTGCTGCATCCACAGGTCCAGGCGTGTTTCCACCTCCTGGGAACCGTCGCCCTGTTGCAGGACCGAGATGGTGATCGCACGTTGCTGCCAGTCGACGTCATCACGGAACGCTTCACGGGCCAGGGCCTGCCAGTTGTTTTCAACCGGCAGAGCGCTGATCTGTTGCAGGTACCAGGTGATGTCCAGTGCACTGCCCACGGCGAAGTAGGCCTTGGCCACGTCGGCAGGATCCTGGCCGGTCACGTCGGAAGCCTCGATGATCGGCAGCAGCGTATACAGGTGCGTGGTGCCAGCCACCATGCGCGCCAGCAACTCCGGCACACCGGCTTCGACGTACGCCTGATAACGGGTCTGCCAGGTTTCGCGGATCTCGCCACTGAGCAATTCGTCGAGTTTGAGGCCCAGCGCCGCCAGATGCGGACCGAAGTGCGCGACGTCACGGGCAGCGTTCTGCTCGTTGCGACGGGCACGCAGGAACCAGCGCGTGGCGCGACGGCCCAGGCGCATCAGCTCGTCCATCAGTTCCAGTTGTACGTCGGCGGAAACCTTGTAGTCCAGGTTTTCAATCTGACGGAACCAGTGCGGGAGGTGAAAAATGTCACGCACGATCACATAAGCACCGGCCACGTTCGCCGGGCTCATGCCGGTCGACTCTTTGAGTCGTTGAACGAAGGTGATACCCATGTGGTTGACCAGATCGTTGGCAATCTGGGTGCTGACGATTTCGCGCTTCAGACGGTGACGACGCATCGCCGCGGAGAACTTGCTCACCAGTGTTGGCGGGAAAGCGGTTTCCATGTCGCGGGTCAGGTAGTCGTCGTCCGGCACCAGGGAGCCCAGCAACTGCTCCTTGAGGTCGATCTTGCTGTACGAGATCAGCACCGACAGCTCGGCACGGGTCAGGCCATGGCCTTCTGCGATGCGCTCGTTGATCGCTTCTTCGGCCGGCAGGAACTCGATGGCGCGATCCAGCTTGCCGCGACCTTCCAGGTCATTCATCAGGCGCTTGTATTCGGCAATCCGCGGCAATGCACGGCGGGCTGCCAACGACAGGGCCTGAGTCTGCTTGTAGTTGTTACCCAGCACCAGACCACCGACTTCGTCGGTCATGCTCGCCAGCAACTCATTACGTTGCTTGTCGGTCATGTCGCCGGCCTGAACCACTTCGTTGAGCAGGATCTTGATGTTCAC
>Ga0247818_10002838_pt1 | contig 11174 bp, 14 predicted proteins | sample 13C_Glucose_Day1_FD_192424 | JGI IMG/M metagenome (GOLD analysis project Ga0247818, IMG submission 192424) | Soil microbial communities from agricultural site in Penn Yan, New York, United States - 13C_Glucose_Day1 | ecosystem: Environmental > Terrestrial > Soil > Agricultural land | place...
GTTCATGGTGCAGGATCGACACGGAGATCGCGTCGCTGCCTTGAAGCACGGTCGAGCACGGGCCTTCGCGCATCTCGTACTGCACCGCATCGAGGCGCAGTACGCGGTCGCTGGTGCATGCCTTTGTCTCGATCGTGCCGTTCTTCTCCACCGTGGAGATGCCGGCGTGGTCGAACCCCGGTACGGAGTTGCAGGCCACCTCGACGATCGTCTGCAAGGTGGCATCGAGGCTGCGAGGCTGGTAAAGGGTACGCGCCGCCTCGGCGATCGACTGGGCGAAGTCGGATGATGCGAGCACGGGGACTCTCCTGGTGCACTGGGAGTGAGGCACACAGAGAGGCGTTCATGACGAGACGCTGTAGACCACCGTCGGCTCGAAGGTGAGCGGCTCGGTTCTTCCAGTCTACGCCGCCAGCAGGATCGGGCACGCACGATGCGTCGTGCCCGGTCACCTCCTTCCGCGCCCCTGCAGCCCGGGTGCCGTGACTGCTCCACCAAGGCCAACGGTTCAGGGATGGTGCTGGCTGGCGCGCCCCTGGTCGGCTCCGTGGGTGCTGTCGCGGTCTCGTCCGTGTCCGCCGTGCCAGTCGAGGCACAACACGGTGGCGTCGTCCCTGAGGCCGTTCTTGGCTGCGTCCAGGACTCGGTCGGCGAGGGCGCGGACTGCTTCGCGCGGGTGCAGGGACCGGGTGTCCTGGATGGCTCTTGGGAGGTCGACCTTGACCGCGGTTCGCTCCAGCATCCCGTCGGTGACGAAGACGATCCGGTCACCCGGCTCGAGGGCGAGGGTGCTCTCGCGATAGGGCGTGTCCGAGAAGAGGCCCAGGGGAAGATCCACAGGCAGGTTCACCGCCGTGACGTCGGCGCCACGGGCGAGGTAGGGCGCGACGTGACCGCCGTTGGTGAGCCCCATCAGCCCCGTCCGAAGGTCGACGCGACCCACGAGTCCTGTGACGAAGTCCTCGATGCCGGTCTTCGCGGCATGCTCGAACAGCGACTGGTTCGCCGACCTGACCTGTTCCAGCAGCGACGCGCCCTGGTTGCGCGCGTTGCGGAGGTCTCCCACGCACAGGGTCGCGGCCAGTGCAGCGGCGACACCGTGACCCATCGCGTCGGTCAAGGACAGGTGCAGCACGTCGCGTGCCAGGCTGAAGTCGAAGGTGTCACCGGCGATGCCCGCCGCCGGTTCCAGCCAGCCCGCGAGCGTGAAGGAGTCGGCCTCACACGTCTGCGGCCCGGGAAGCAGCCGGTGCTGGATCTCCGCCGACAGGCTCAACGGCCGGGTTCGTTGTCCCCACTCGTAGAGATCGGTGTGACGACGGTTCGCGATCACCACGAAGGCCAGCACGTGGGCCAGCGAGCGATCTCGTCGCAGGCATGTGCGTCCGGCTGGTCGGGAAGGGTCAGCTCCAACAAACCGATGACCTCGCCCCGTTCCGTCACGGGGGCCAACACCAACCATGACCCGACACCGTCCACGCCAGTGGGCCCTGTACCTGCCGGGAGGACCTGCACCTCCTGAGTGCGCAGGGCACGCTCAAGCGGCCCACCGTCGAAAGGCACCACGGTGGCGGACTCCTCGACGGCCCGGCGCTCCCCAGGAGCGAGCGGAGTGTCGATGTCGATGCCCTCGTCCGTACGGAGCAGCAGGTGAGCCAGGCGGACGAGGGCCCGGCCGGAGAGATCGGCGATGAGGAAGGAGACCCGGGTGGCACCCAACGCCGCTCCCAGCTCCCGGGTGACGGCCTCCACGGCGTTGACAGGGGAGGCCGCCTCGGCGGCCGCCAACACGCCGCCCAAGGTCCTGGAACCCCGCTGCGTTTCCATCTCCGGAGCATAGGCGCGCAGGGGCGAACGGCCAGTCAATCGCGCCCGCACCTACCCACAGGTGGTGGGGGCAGGCTCACGACGCCGACCATCTGTCCTGACAGGGTTCAACGACGCAATGTGGGATTGGTCCAGCCGTCGCCGAGCCCTCTGCGCCGTCGTGCCGTCTTGAACCCGGATCTCGGCAGATGAGTGCGCTCACCGCGGCAGATCCGGACGTCTGCGTATCCCAGCACGCGTCATAGCCTGCGGCGATACTCTCAACGTGAGGTCTTTGGCCGCGCTCACCGCAGTGACGCTGCTGACGGCTGGATGCGCTTACCCAGCCGACGCACCGGCACGCGTCGACCCGTGTGACTTCCGCACCGTCACTGTTGAGTTGGTGAGCGAGCCGGATATCGCCTCGGTGCCCGAAGCGGAAGCGAACTTGGTGCTGGATCTGAGCAGCACCACTCGCGAGCCCACTCGGGTCACGGTCCACCTCGACCGCGACGTGGCACTTGACGTGCGTACACCCGCTGTCGCTGACGAGTGCAGCCATTCGCCGGTCTACTCTCACGGGTTCCGGCTCCCCGGCGAATCGGCAAGGCTCACCGTCGACACGCATCAGGGTCGACCGCGCAGCGTCACAGTCCCGCTTGGCGGTGCAACCCACTGGGTCGCCGTCCAACCTCAAGACGGTTTCCCAATCGGACTCGACGTCTTCGATCAAGAACCCGCGTGGGGGTAGCGCCGTGCCAACGACCGGCACCATCCGCGCATCGGCAGGTCCGGGCCTCCCTGTCAGTGCCGGTGTGGGCGGTAGGCCAGCAGCTGGGTGCGGCCGTCGAGCACTCGGCTCTCGAGCAGCTCGAGGTCGAAGTCGCCGGCGCCGCCCAGGATCGGACTGGTCCCGGTCCTTCCGGAGATGACGGGAAAGACGGTCACCTCGATGCGGTCGACGAGGTCGGCGGCCATGAGTGACCAGTTCAACGACAAGCTGGCCTGCGAGCGAAGCGGCACGTCCGACTCCTGCTTGAGCCGGGCCACGATGTCGACGGCGTCACCACTGACGATGGTGGCGTTCGGCCAGCCGAGGGTGTCCCGGAGCGTTGACGAGATCACCGTGGCGGGCATCTGCATGGTCCGGACGTTCCATTCGTCGAGTGAGTTCGGGTCGAGCCCGGACGTCATGATCTCGGCGTTCTCGCGGAAGGTGGTTGCTCCGAAGACCATCCGCTGCTCGGTGTCGAACAGGGCGGCTCGCTGCTCGAGCAGCTCGGGGCCTTGCTTGCCCCAGTAGCCGCCCCAGTCGCCGTCGAGACCGTACGAGCCGTAGGAGTCGAGGGTGGAGAAGACGTCCCACGTGTAGGTGGCGGTCATGTCACTCCTCCTCGGGGTCGAGCTACTCGGGTTCGCCACTCACGATGTTGTCGCCGATGCCGACCGCGTTGCCGTCGGCGTCGTGGAACATGTACTTCCAGACCGTGTCGTGCTTCTCGAGGTCGACCGGCTCCAGTCCTCGCTCGGCGATTTCGGCGGCCTCTGCGACGGCATCTTCGACCCAGATCATGAGCACGGACCCACCGGCGCGTTCGTGGTCCTCGATGGGGTAGACGACCGGCTCTCGGCGAGCTGCCAGACTGCCTCGACGCGGTTGGGAGAGAACGATGCCGGCGAGCCAAGGAGGCGTTCGTACCACTCAACCGCCGTCGTGCAGTCCGCCACCGGGACACCTGCGAGGACGCCGACTGCCACAGCTGCTCCTTCGTCACGGCCCCTGGGCTGCTTCGCCACTTCCTTCGGCCGCTGAGCCCACTCGTGATCAAGGATCCACCCGTTCTCGCGCGAGGTCCACAGCGATCGTGGGCGTGCTGCGCGGGCGACGGCTGCGCAGCATCGGCAGATCCGCGCACCATCAGCGGCAGATCCGGATGCTACAGAGGGACCGAGTCGGGCCCGAACGACCACGGCGGCTCAGCAACTGCCGATGTCGCTGCCGCCGCACCCCGCGTCGGTGCCGCGTCCGACCGGTCCGACGTGTAAGTCCGCGTCCGGCAAGTGTGCGCGTCTCGGCAGATCCGTGCATTCTTCGCGGATCAGTGCCACTGAGGGCATCGAGGCCCGGTCTACAGGAGGGCCACTTGTTCCCGCCGAGCCAGCATCTCCTCGGCGATCCGTTGCTGCTCGGGGGACCTATCCGCGGGGCTCATGTTCAGCACATCCGAGCCGACGATCCACGTCACGTCCAGGTCGGTCTCCACTGAGGGTCGCGCTGGCTCACACACGACGCCAAGCGACCAACAGCTGCCCGTCGGCAAGTTCTCTGTGAGCCACCGCGACACCTCAGACATGGCAGCATCGGTGATCAGCAGGCTGTCCACTGCCCAGGATGTCTCCGCCCACGACGGCTGGGAACCGCCACCGTCGGTGTAGATGAAGACGACAAAGTGCGCGCCGTTGCGTTCGGTCACGAGCCGTCGCTCGTCGATTCCTTGGACCTGCATCGCGTCAGACTAGGAGCACGCACATCGGCAGATGAGTGCGCACATCGCGGCATGTGCGTACGTTCTGGCGTCGTGCCACCGCGAGCCGTGCAGGACCTCGTTCCAAGCACGCTTGACACAAAGGGGGTGCCAGATCCGGTGGCCGGCGTCGCCCGGAGAGACAGACCGAGGCCGACCGCATCAGCGAGGGGCTCGATCAGCGTCGAGCAGCTTTGCGGGCCTGCCCCACTTCTTCCACCAGCTGGTCAGCCGGTACGTCGAACGCCGTAGCCGGCACGACCACGTCCCCTGCGCCTGCTCCGCCGAGCTCGATCCGGACACCTGCCGGACCTCGCTCCTGGATGCTCGCGCCGCGCACGTCCTTCCACGGCACAGACACGTCTGTGCGGTACCCGCGGTAGGACAATCCGTCCCGCCGGAGGATGAGGGTCCACCGGTGGAGCCGGCCGCTCAGGAGCCGCACCAGGTCGGGCAGCGAGGCGAGCGCGCCGAGGATCGTGACGATGGAGAAGCCCGGCGACTCCAAGGTGTCGAAGTCGGTGACTGCCAACCATCCCCAGAGGGCGGCCGTGAAGAGCAGGGCGAACCAGGCACCCACCAGCGCCCAGGCGGTCAGTGCCGGCGCGCGAAACACCCGAGAACCGTCAGTGGCAACCTCGGGCTCACGTCGCCGTCGTGGGCGCACCAGCGCGGAGACAGCCGCCACGAGCGCCAACGCACTGGCTGCCGAGAGCCCCCACATCGAAACCGCTTCGAGACCGCCACCGAACGCGGCCGTCACGCCCACGAGCACCAGCGTGAACACCGCGAGGAAGCCCACGACGGTGGCGGCGTACCACCGCGGGATCAGTCGCTGGTTGCTGCTCACCACGGGGTCACCGAGTCCCACGCGTCGCCGATCGTGTCGGTCGCACTGTCCCACGCGTCACCGACGGTGTCGGTAGCGCTGTCCCAGGTGTCGCTGACCGTGTCGGTGATGTCGTCCCAGTTGTCGTAGATCTGGCCCACCGCGTACGACGCGCCGGCGGCCACGGCGCCGGCCGCGACGACCGTCACCCACGCGGGGGCGGTGACGACACCGGCGGCCACCAGAGCGGTCGCACCCACTCCGACCGCGATGCTGGTGCCGGTGGTGAGCGCCGCGCGTCCCCAGTCCCCGGTCTCCATGCCGTCCCTCACGCCGAACCCGACGTCGATGAGGATGCCGGCCGGGCCGCCGAGCAGGCGTCCGCCCTTGCCGAGCCAGTCCGCCTTGCCCAACAGGTCGTCGAGATTGGCCCTCCCGGCGGGGGTGTCGACCGACCCACGGATCCGCGGGTCGCCGGAGACGCGACTCTTGCGCTTGAGCTCGCGGGCCTGGTCCTTGAGGTCCTTCGCGGCATTCGACAGCGCGGAGCCGGACAGGCCGGCGCCGACGCCGCCTGCGAAGTTCGGGATCATGCCCTGCACGGCGTCAAGGAGCTCATCGGAGCCGTCCTTCTCGCGGGCCTTGGCCACGGCGCCTGGCATGGTGGAGTCGACCCAGTCGACGAACGCCCGGTAGTCGGCGGTGGCGTCCTCGACGAGGGTGTTCCAGAGCTCGACCTTCGCCTTCGCGGCGTTGTAGGCGTTCTCCTCGGGTGAGCCGGGCTGGAACTCGGTCGTCGGGATGTCGGCCGGCGGGTGGATCACGGTGCCACTGACGGTGAGGCCGCCACCGGCGGCCCTGCCGCGGATCGTCCGCATGTCGTCCTCGAGGCCCTTGAGCCTGGCGGCGTAGTCATCGAGGGCGTTGGCGGCACCCTTGATCCGACCCACGTGCTTGTCGTTGGCCTTGAGCGTGTCGCCGCTGAAGTTCTGGTAGGACGACGCGGTCTCGCCCTCCCAGCGTCCGCGTGCGTCGTTGCGGGCGTCCTGCTGGTGGTCACCGGCGTCGGCAACCTTCTTCGCCAAGGTGTCGCGCAGCCACGTCGCGGCACCGCTCACGGCGGACGGCGATCCCTCCACCTTCGTGTCCAGCATCAGCCGCCCACCCGACCCATCTCGTCGAACTCGCGGCCGATCTGCTCCTCGGTGAGGCCGAGATCGCTGGCCACGTCCCGCACCAGCGCGGCGGTGCCGATGTTGACCAGGGCGATCTCGCCGGCGGTCTCGCTGACCGCAGCGAGGATGTCGAGCACGTGACCGGCCCCGTAACCGGCGTCGACGGCCACGGGAGCGGACGTCGCGGCGGAGTCGATCGTGCTCGCCGCCTGCTCGTGGCCGCTCGCGACGAGGTCGGCCGCTCCCGCGTCGAGACGCAATGTCATGCCGTGACCTCCTGCGGCCCGGGCCGCATCTCCTCGGGCACGACGACGTCGAGGAGCTTGAGGTCGAACGGCTTGGCCCGATGGATCTCGCCGATCTTGCGGGTCTCGAACAACAGCCACGACTGGTGCTCGCCCCACGCGTCCACAAACCGATCGAGAGCCGTGTACGCCAGCAGCGCGACCCGCCCGTCCCCGAGGCGGATCATGCGGAAGTCGGTGACGTTCCCCTCCGAGTCGACGTCGACCGGTAGGTAGACGACCGGCGGCGCGCTGACGCCGCTCCTGCCTGTGCTGTCGGTCCCCGTCATGCCGAGCACGCTACCCAGCAGCTCGCAGACGCAAACGCACCCCGCGCCCGAACCCGACCTCGCCGGCGCCCGCGCGCCACGGTCCCGTTGCCCTAGCAGCCCCCCGCTCGAGAAGTAGAGGTAGGGCTTGACCTGGCCGGCGTCGGCGTACGCCATCAACCCGAACGTTTCCTCGGCCTTGATCAGGGAGGTTCTCCGACCCCTCACCGCGCGCGGACATCGTGAATTCGTGCAGTCATCGCGGCAGATCCGCGCGCGCTGACGCGCACACCATTGGCAGATCCGGACGTCGGTCGACCAACCGGCGGGCGACAGGATCGGGGTCCTTCCTTCACCCGCTCAGAAGCCAGTCCGCCTCGCCGGAGGGATCGAGAGGAACGACGAGCACGTGGAGGTGGAGCTTCAGGTGCACGACAGAGTTTTCGACTGTCGGGGCAAGATCGAGGGCATGGAGATCGCAGCCGCCCTCGCCGCCTTGCGCCGCAACCACCAGGCAGTCCTGGTCACCATCAAGCGGGACGGCAAGCCGCAGCTGTCCAACGTCCTCGCCGGCGTCGGTGACGACGACGTGATCCGGGTGTCGATCACCACCAGCCGTGCGAAGTACGCCAACTTGCGGCGCACGCCCTGGGCGGCGGTGCATGTCGATGGGGTCAACTTCTGGTCCTATGCGGTCGTCGAAGGCGACGTCAGCCTCTCCGCGGTCGCGGCCGACCCACACGACGCGGCGACCGATGAGCTGGTCGGGCTCTACCGCTCGCTGGCGGGAGAGCACGACGACTGGGAGGACTACCGGGCCGCGATGGTCCGTGACGGGCGGGTGGTCGTGAGGGTCACGCCCACTCATGCCTACGGCCTGCTTCGCTGACGCTCAGCTTCCGCCCAGTCCACTCAGTCGTCACCGACGCTGTCAACGCGGCAGATCCGGACGCCTGGCTACCCGAGTGCAACCCGCATCTCCACGTTGTCGGGGAGGTCGCGGAAGGCAGTCAGGTCGGAGGTGATCTCGCCCATCTTGCTCAGCGTCGGCACCGAACTGGTCTCCTCGTAGATGATGGTGAGGCCGTCCACGGGGTTGTAGTAGACGAGGTCGCCGGGCTGGACGTCGGTGTAGAACGGGCCGGTCTCGGTCAGGGGCGCGTCGAGCTCGGTGATGTACTCGATGTCGTAGTTGCGGTACCACTCCAGCGTGACGGGCAGCGTCTCGATGAGGTCCTGGGAGACCTCGCTGTCGTTCATCGTGGCCTCGAAGGTCTGGCCGTCAACGGTGATGGTGATGGGCGTGTCGGACGGTTCGACTCGGTCTCGACTGCTGAGGCGGTGGCCTCCGGTTCTTGAGTTGATGTGTCGTCCGCCTGTGCCTCGTCGACTGGGGCCGACGTGGACGTCGTGGCGGTGAGGGACGTGAGTACCGTCGTCGGTGTGGGGCGCTTCATGGGACTCGCTTCGGTCGGAGTGGGGGCGTGTGGGCAGACTGCAGCCGCCGGACGCCGGGGGCGGCCGGGTCGTCGTCTCGGGACTGGGCGGGTGGTGCGGTTGGGCCCGTGTCAGGCGTCGTCGTGAGCGAGGCTGCTGGACAACTCCCGGTGGGCGTTGGCCTGGTCGAGGAGGGCCTGTGCCTTGGCCTCGAAGGTCTCGACGGCGTCGACACCGGCGGCGAACCGTACGGGGGGTTCATCCAGGGCGACGAGGTGGACCAGCGCATCCGCAAGCAGCGCGGGGTCTCCGGTCTGCTTACCGTCCATGCTCTGCCAGCCCGCGACTGTGGCACGGGCGCGTTCGGCGTAGTCCTCGATGGACGGCGCGGCGTATTGCGTCGACTTGGCGGTGAGGAGCTCGGTGCGGAAGAACCCGGGCTCGACCATCATCGTCTTGATGCCGAACGGAGCGACCTCGCTGGCGAGGCCCTCCATGAAGCCCTCGACGCCGAACTTTGAGGCGGCGTACGCGGTGAGGAAGTCAGCCTCCGAGGCGATGCCAGCCGTTGAGGAGATGGTCATGACCAGTCCGGAGCGCTGGGCGCGCATCTGGGGCAGCGCGGCGCGTGTGACGTTGACCGGCCCGAACAGGGTGGTCTCGATCTGGGCGCGGAAGTCGTCGGGAGCCATCTCCTCGAAGAACCCGGCGTAAAAACTGCCTGCGTTGTTCACCAGCACGTCCAGGTGCCCGAACCGCTCGACAGCAGCCGCGACGGCGGCCTCAGCAGCGGCAGAATCGGTGACGTCGAGCGCGACGGGGAGGAGGTCGTCGTGCTCACCGATCGCGTCGGTGACGCTGGCGGCGTTGCGGGCGGTGCCGACGACCGCGTGACCAGCGGCCAGTGCCGCCCGTGCGATGTCGATGCCCATGCCGCGCCCTGCGCCGGTGATGAGCCAAACCTGCTTGTCACTCATGTGGGGGTGTCCTCAAATCGTGTGTTCCTGCTTGTCGACACCTACGCAACCAGCGGTCGTGGGTGGGCGGGAGTCACGCTTGCGAGGTGCACCAACAGGGCACCCCACGCGGCGCGAAGCGCACGTAGCGTGGTGGGGTGGACAACCGAGCCGAGATCCGTGAGTTCCTGATGTCACGGCGCGCGAAGATAAGTCCCGCCGAGGCTGGGCTACCTCCTGCTGGGCGGCGGCGCGTGCCAGGGCTACGTCGGATTGAGGTAGCCATGCTCGCAGGAGTGAGCGTGGAGTATTACTCCCGCCTCGAACGGGGCGACGCAGCCGGAGTCTCCGAGAGCATCCTCGATGCCATCGCCGAAGCCCTCCGCCTCGACGACGCAGAACGCAGCCACCTGCTCGACCTGGTCCGAACCTCCGGCGCTACCCGTGCTCCCAAGCGTCGGACACCGGTGCCGCGCATCCGGCCGACCATCCAGTACGTCCTCGACGCCATCACCGCAGCACCCGCGATAGTCCACGACGGACGCCTCAACCACCTTGGCGGCAACACACTCGGCAAGGCCCTCTTCTCGCCGTTCTTCGCCGCCGGCGACGAGCAGCCGAACAGCGCCCGATACACGTTCCTCGACCCCCGCGCCCCGCAGTTCCTGCGCGACTGGGGCAAGGCCGCCGACGACACCGTCGCCATCCTGCGCGCCGAAGCCGGACGCGACCCCTACGATCGCAACCTGTCCGACCTCATCGGCGAACTCTCCACCCGAAGCAAAGAGTTCCGGACCCGCTGGGCCTCCCACGACGTCCGCATCCACGCCACCGGCACCAAGCGCCTCCACCACCCCGTGGTCGGCGACCTCGACCTGTCGTACGAGTCATTCCCGGCACCTGACCAGGGTCAGAACCTCCTCGTGTACGTCGCCGAACCTCACAGCCCCTCCCACGACGCGCTCAACCTCCTCGCCAGCTATGCCGCCACCCACCACCAGGAAGGCGCGGACAAACCACCCACCGCAAGCCGGGAGAGGTCCACCGACCGCTCTGAATGACATCTGCCGCCGGAAGAACAGACGTCCGTCGTCGTCCAAGGGCGCATCCGGATCTCGGCAGATCCGGCTGTTCACGACAGGCGGAGTGGTCACTGCCGGCGTCCCCAGCGATGGGCAGGTGAGCCAGCCAGGCAGGAGAGCGGGCGGCCGTGAGGTCGTGAGGGGAATGTGACGGCTCCGCCACGGCAGCCGCAGGTCGCCGGACACACGCGCCGACGAGTCTCTCCGCATGAGCATCCAGACTCCGACCCGTCACAGCCGCCGTTGGATCGAGGACTGGCGTCCTGAGGACACCGGCTTCTGGGAGACCACGGGGTCCCCGGTCGCCCGCCGCAACCTGGTGTGGTCGATCTTCGCCGAGCACGTCGGGTTCTCCGTGTGGCTGATCTGGAGCGTCTCGTCCGCGTTCCTCCTGGCGCAGGGTTTCGCCTTCACCCCGCAGCAGCTGTTCCTCCTGGTCGCGCTGCCCAACCTGGTCGGTTCCCTGCTGCGGCTGCCCTACACGTTCGCGGTGCCGCGGTTCGGCGGCCGCAACTGGACGATCGTCAGCGCTGCGATGCTGCTGGTCCCCACGCTGCTCTTCGCGTACGCCGTCCAGGAGCCGTCGACCCCGTACTGGGCCTTCTGCCTGATCGCGGCGACCGCGGGCGTCGGAGGTGGCAACTTCGCCTCGTCGATGGCCAACATCAACTTCTTCTACCCCTCGGACCGGAAGGGCGCGGCACTCGGCCTCAACGCAGCCGGGGGCAACCTCGGCGTCGCCCTGGTCCAGCTCCTGCTCCCCGTGATCGTGGGCGGGGCCGGCATCTTCGGCCTGGTCAAGGCTTCCGAC
>Ga0247818_10002839_pt1 | contig 11173 bp, 12 predicted proteins | sample 13C_Glucose_Day1_FD_192424 | JGI IMG/M metagenome (GOLD analysis project Ga0247818, IMG submission 192424) | Soil microbial communities from agricultural site in Penn Yan, New York, United States - 13C_Glucose_Day1 | ecosystem: Environmental > Terrestrial > Soil > Agricultural land | place...
GAATCGTGGGCATTGTCTGCTAGCTCCCTCGGTAAACGGAGTAGCCGAACGGGTTGAGCAGCAGCGGTACGTGATAGTGCTCGCCCGGGGTGACGGCGAACGCGATCGCCACCTCCGGGAAGAACGCGCCGCTGTCCCTTACGCGGGGGGCGTCCTGCTGCGCCTCGGCTTGCTTCTTCGCGGTGAAGTACGACTCGGTGTCGAAGACGAGCCGTACGTGGGTGGTTCCTTCCGGCAGGGCCGGCAGGTCTTTGCAGCGCCCGTCCGCGTCGGTCGCGGATCCGCCGAGCGCCGCGTACTGTGCGTCGCCGCCGCTGCGGGCGGCGAGGGAGACGGTGACGGCTTCGGCGGGACGGCCGGTGCTGGTGTCCAGGACGTGGGTGGACACCGATGCGGTGGTGTCGGTGCTCAAGACCGTCACGCTCCTTGTTCTCGGAAGTGCAGTACGGACCCTCAGGAGTCCTGTACGAGGCGGGTCAGCCGGATGCGGTTGATCTTGCCCAGTTCGGTGCGGACGATCTCGCGTTCCCGCTCGGGCGGGTTCCCGATCCGGGCCTGCACCGCGTCGCGCATCTGTTCACCGGTGGCTCCGGTGGCGCAGATCAGGAAGACGTGTCCGAACCGCTCCTGGTAGGCCAGGTTGAGTTCGAGCATCTCCGCCTTCAGCTCCTCGGACGCGCCGGCCATCCCCCGCTGCTCACGGGCGGAGGCCGGGTCCCCGGGCGCGGGGCGGCCGATCGGCGGGTGGCCGGCCATGGCCTCGGCCAGGTCCTCCGCGGAGAGCTCGGCCAGGGCGGCGTCGCTCGCGGAGAGCAGGGCTTCGGTTCCGGCGTACGGCCGGTGGGCGAGGACGAGGTCTCCCCACGCCGCGCTGGCACAGACCTCGTGCAGCGCCGCTGCGGCCTCGGGGGCCGCCAGGGTGTTGAACCGGGTGAGGCCCGGTGTGGAGCTCGTAGTCACGGGAGCCTCCGTGGCTTTTTCGCTGTGCGTTGTCGGGCTGCGGATAGCTAACGCCCTTCGCAACACCACGTCAACAGTTTGTTGAAATTCCACGAACAGATGATGCCGCCGCCCGAGTTCCCGGACGACGGCATTGGACCCGCATTGCTCTCAGCTACTCACCCTTGGACGGATTGTCCCGGTTGAGATAGTTGTAGACGGTGAAACGGCTGACGCCGAGCGCGCCGGCCACGGTCTCCACCCCGTGTCGCACGGAGAAGGCACCGCGTGCCTCCAGGCTGCGCACCACCTCCTGCTTGGCCTTGCGGTCCAGCTCGGCCAGCGGCATTCCGTGCCGCCGCTCCATCGCGGTCAGGATGTGGTCGAGCGATTCGGAGAGCTGCGGGAGCCGCACCGCCATGACGTCCACGCCCTCCCACGCGAGCACGACGTCCTCGGTGGTGGCCTGCCCCGGGTCGAGCAGTTCGGCCCCCATGGCGTCGACGAGCGGCTTCACGGCGGTGACCAGCGGGTGGTCGGCCGGTCCGGTCACGGGGTGTCCTCCCCGATCACGTTGAGCTGGAGGGAGACGCGGGTGGCTCCCGAGGCGAGGGCCCGGCGCAGCAGCGAGTCCACCGCGGTGAGGACCTGGCCGGCGTCCCCCTCGGCGGTGTTCCCGAAGGGGCCCACGTCCACGGCGTCCAGATCGGCGGCCTGGATGACGTCGCGGGCCACCACCGCGTGGGCGGGTGCCTCGTCGAGATCGAAGGGCTCGGTGGTGAATTCCACCCTCAAGCGCACGGTGCCTCCCTCATGTCCCGCCGCGTCGGTCGGCTCGCACGGCTCGCCCCGACCCTAAGCCACCGGCCCCGCGACCCGGCGGGGCCCGGCGGAGCCCGGGCGACCGGGGCCGCGCCTCACGCCCCGGCCTGGATGTCCCCGCGGGTGGACGACGCGATCGGATCGCCGTGCGCGAAGTCCCCGGGCGGGATTCCCGGGTGGTGCCCGTCCCTGACCAGCGGGGCGGTGGCGGCGGCCGGGCCGAGCGCCAGCCGGGAGACGATCCGGTAGCGGTCGCCCCGGTAGAGCGAGTGGACGTACTCCACGGGCAGCCCGGCGGTGTCCGAGGTCAGGCGTTCGAAGAGCAGGGCCGGCGACAGCTCGGGGACCTCCAGGAGTCCGGCCTCGGCGCGTGTGACGACGGTGGGCTCGATGGCCTGGACCGCCTCGCGCACGTGCACCCCGTGGGTGTGCCGCAGGTGTTCGTAGAGATCGCCGTCCTCCAGCTCCTGCGCCGACAGGCCCGGCACCAGAGCCGCCCTGATGTGCAGGTGCTCGACGGCCATCGGGGCGCCGTCGACGAGGCGCAGCCGGGCGACGTACACGATCTCCTCGGCGGGCGACATCCGCAGCTTGCGGCCGACCCGGGCTCCGGCCGGGAGGGTCGTGAACTCCAGCAGCCTGCTCGACCACGCTCCGGCCGCCTGCGGCACGCTCAGGGAGAGGTCGGCGGAGACGAGTTCCTGGGTGATCTTCTCCGGCGCCACGAACATCCCGCGTCCGTGCTCCCGGACGAGCAGTCCGGCGGCCACGAGTTCGTCGACGGCGGCGCGCACGGTGGGGCGGGACACGTCGAGCAGGGCGCACAGGGCCCGCTCGGACGGGATGGCGTCCCCGGGGCTCCGGCTCTCGATCAGCTCGAGAACCGCGTCACGTGCCCGCTCCCGCTTGAGCAGGGTCCCCGGTACGTCGGCTTTCATGCTCGTCCCTCCGCGCGTCCCACCACCTTTACCAGTTGAGTCACTGGTCAGGGAGATTCTAACCACCTCCATCGAGATGAACAGAGGCCGGATGGCTCCGTTTCGCCCAAATTCCCTTTGTGCGCGCGGGGTTGACGGCCCCATTGGTCTATGCCACCTTCATCCACCATCAAGAGGTGAGCTGTCCAGTGGACTTCACTGGTCAGGTGGTCAGGTCTCTGCTCCCGTTGAGGTGAACCGTGAAGTACCGCTTGCTTGCCGGTGTGTCCGCGCTCGTGACGGCCGCCGCTCTCAGTGCCTGCAGCTCCGGTGGCGACGGTGCCGGCGAGGCCGGGGGCGCGACGACGGTCGATGTCTGGCTGATGCGGGACAGCGTCTCCGCAGCCTTCCAGAAGGAGTTCACCGAAGGCTTCGAGGCCGCGCACCCGGACATCGACGTGAAGATCCAGATCCAGGAATGGGACGGCATCGGCCAGAAGATCACCGCCGCCCTGGCCGGCAACGACGCCCCGGACGTGATCGAGGCGGGCAACACCCAGGTGGCGCAGTTCGCGGAGAGCGGCGGGCTGCTGGACCTCAGCGACAGGAAGGACGAGCTGGACGGCGGCGACTGGCTGAAGGGGCTGGCCGAGCCGGGTGCGTACGACGGGAAGCAGTACGGCATCCCGTACTACGCCGCCAACCGGGTCGTGGTCTACCGCAAGGACCTCTTCGAGGAGGCCGGCGTCGACCCCGCGGAGCTCACCACGCGCGAGGAGTGGATCGCCGCCACCACGAAGCTGAACAGGGGCGGCACCCAGGGCATCTACCTGCCCGGACAGCTCTGGTACGCGCTGGCCGGCTTCGTCTGGGACGAGGGCGGGGACCTGGCGACCGAGTCCGGCGGCCGGTGGAAGGGGGCGCTCGACACCCCGGAGGCGCTGCGCGGCATGGCCTTCTACGCGCGGCTCCAGGCGCTCGGCAAGGGCCCCCGGGACTCCGACGAGGACGACCCGCCCCAGGCCGAGGTGATGGCCCAGGGCCAGGTCGCCCAGGTCATCTCCACCCCGGGCGGCGCCAACGTGGTCGTCGAGAACAACCCGGAACTCAAGGGGAAGCTCGGCTTCTTCCCGATCCCGGGGAAGACGGCGGGCACTCCGGGCGCGGTGTTCACCGGCGGCTCCGACCTGGTCGTCCCGGCGGCGGCCGGGCATCCGGACGCGGCGCTGACCTTCATCGAGGAACTGACGGGCGACGCCTGGCAGAAGAAGCTCGCGGTGGCCATGAGCTACGTCCCGAACCGGACGTCGCTCGCCCCGGCCGTGGCGGACGACCCGGGCGCCTCGGCGATGGCCGTCGGCGCGGCGCACGGACACGCGACACCGAACACCCCGGGCTGGGCGGCCGTGGAGGCCGAGAACCCGGTCAAGGACTACATGACCGCGGTCCTCACCGGTGGTGACGCGAAGCAGGAGGCGGCCAAGGCCTCCGCCGACATCACGCGCGCCATGAACGCCGGTTCCTGATCCGGCCCCGTCCATGTCCCGTCACCGAGAGGAGGCCCGCCGTGCCGGCTGTCCGTGAAAGACCCGCGCCACGCGTCCACCGCCCGCCGAAGGCGCCGCCGGGGCGGCGGGCCGGAAGACCCCCGCGCGACCTGTGGCCCTACGCGCTGATCGCGCCCGCGATCGGCGGCATGCTCTATCTGCTCGTGTACCCGCTGGTGCGGGCCGTGGTGATCTCCCTCCAGGACTTCCGGCTCCGCCAGCTGATCAGCGGGGACGCCGAGTTCGTGGGACTGCGCAACTACCGGACGCTGCTGTCCGACCCGCGCTTCTGGGAGGTGACCGGCCGCACCTTCGTCTTCATGGCCGTCGACGTCGTCCTGATCATGGTCATCTCGACGCTGGTCGCACTGATGACGGAGCGGCTGCACCGGGTCGGCCGGACTGTCGTCCTCTGCTCGCTGGTGCTCGCCTGGGCCATGCCCGTGGTCGCGGCGACGACGGTCTTCCAGTGGCTGTTCCACTCGGAGTTCGGCATCGTCAACCAGACGCTCACCGGCCTCGGCTTCGGGTCCTTCGACCGCTACCCGTGGTTCGCGAACGGCACGGCGTCCTTCACGATCCTGGTCCTGCTGATCGTCTGGCAGTCGGTGCCGTTCGCGGCGGTCACCCTCTACTCCGCCCTGACCACGGTCCCGGCCGAGCTGTACGAGTCGGCGCGCCTGGACGGCGCCTCCGCCTCCCGCGTCTTCCGCTCGGTCACCTTCCCGATGCTGCGGCCGATCTTCATGCTGGTCCTCTCCCTGGAGGTGATCTGGACCTTCAAGGCCTTCGTCCAGATCTGGGTGATGACCCGCGGCGGTCCCGGCGACGCGACCACCATCCTGCCCGTGTACGCGGTCCAGACGGCGCTCTCCAGCCAGCGCTACGACCTGGGATCGGCCGCGTCGATGATCACCGTGGTCCTGATGTCCGGGGTACTGGTCCTCCACTTCCGCCAGATGTTCCGACAGGAGGACGACCCGCGATGACCTCACCGCGCTTCCGGATCCGGCGGATCCCGCTGAACGCCGCCGCCGTCGTGACCGTCGTGGTGTGCCTGTTCCCGGTGTACTGGATGATCTCCACGGCGTTCAAGCCGTCCCGGGACATCCAGTCGGCCGAGCCACGGCTCGTCCCCCGCAGCTGGACGCTGGACCACTTCCGCCGGGCGGTGCAGGCGGACGGCTTCGAACTGTTCTGGCGCAACAGCGTCCTGGTCACCCTGGGGGCCGTGCTGCTCTCCCTGCTCGTGGCCCTCGGCGCGTCGTTCGCCGTCGCACGGCTGCGGTGGAAGGGCCGGCGGCAGTTCATGCTGCTGGTCTTCGTCGCCCAGATGGCGCCCTGGGAGTCGCTGATCATCCCGATCTACATCATCTCGCGCGACACGGACATGCTCGACCGGCTGCCCACCCTCACCCTCGTCTACTTCATGATCACGCTCCCTTTCACGATCGTGGTCCTGCGGGGGTTCCTCGCGACGATCCCGCCCGAGCTGGAGGAGGCCGCCCAGGTCGACGGCTGCACGAGGACGGGGGCGTTCGTACGGGTGGCCCTGCCGCTGCTCGCCCCCGGACTGATGGCCACCTCGCTGTTCGGATTCATCACCGCCTGGAACGAGTTCGCCTACGCCAACTTCCTGATCATCAAGCAGCAGGACAACCGCACCCTGCCCGTCTGGCTCTCGTCGTTCCAGAACACCTTCGGCACGGACTGGGGCGCCACCATGGCCGCCTCGACGCTCTTCGCCCTGCCCGCGCTCGTGATCTTCCTGCTGCTCCAGCGCCATGTGACCTCCGGCTTCGCGGCCGGCGCGGTCAAGGGCTGAGCCCGCCGGGCGCCCCGCGGACCCGTCCACGCGAACCGCCCGACTCCCCGAACCCGGAGGCACCCGTGCCCGCATCACGTCCCGAGCTCTCCCTCGTCCCCCGGCCCCGCACGCTCTCGCCGCGCCCCGGCCGCCTCACCCTCGGCCCGGGCACCTCCGTACGGGCCCTTCCGGGCGCGGAAGCGGCGGCCGGGCTGCTGCGGACGCTCCTCGGCCCGACGACCGGGCTGCCCCTTCCCCCGTCGTCCGAGGGCCGCGTCGTCCTGGCGCTCGACCCGCAGCTGGGCGGGCTGGGCGACGAGGGGTACGGCCTCACGATCGGACCGGAGACCCTGCTGCTGAGGGCCGCCCGGCCCGACGGCCTGCTCCGGGGTGTCCAGACGATCCGGCAGCTGCTGCCGCCCGACGCGCTGTCGGGCGGCGCGTCCGACCGGTCCTGGGAGCTGCCGTGCGTCGAGATCAGCGATGTGCCCCGGTACCGCTGGCGCGGCACGATGCTCGATGTCGCCCGGCACTTCCAGCCGGTCTCCTGTCTGCGCCGTTACGTGGACCTGATGGCGCTGCACAAGCTCAACGTCCTGCATCTGCATCTGACGGACGACCAGGGCTGGCGGATGCCGGTCGACGCCCTCCCCCGGCTGACCTCGGTGGGCGGGCACCGGGCGCAGTCGCTGTCCGACGGTGTACCGCACGCGGGGGCGTACACCAAGGCCGAGCTGCGCGACCTGGTCCGTCACGCGCGGGAGCGGGGGGTGACCGTCGTGCCGGAGATCGAGATGCCGGGACATGTGCGCGCCGCTCTGGCGGCCTACCCCGCGCTCGGCAACCGGCCAGGGCGCCAACTGGACGTCTGGACCAGGTGGGGAGTCTGCGACACCGTGTTCGGCGTCCACGAGGAGGTCTTCGACTTCTGCCGGACCGTGCTCCAGGAGGTCATGGACGTCTTCCCGTCCCCCTACATCCACCTCGGCGGCGACGAATGCCCCACGGGCGAATGGGAGGACAGCCCCGCGGCCCGGGACCGTGCGGCGGCCGCGGGGCTCTCCGGCCCCGGCGGCCTGCACGGCTGGTTCATGGGCAGGGTCGGCTCGTTCCTCGTGGAGCAGGGACGCCGGCCGGTCGGCTGGGCCGAGACGGGGGGCGAACTGCCGCCCGAGTTCACGGTGATGACGTGGCGCGACCCCGCGCACGCGCTCGCGGCGGCGCGGCGCGGGCACCAGGTGGTGGCCGCGCACCACCGTGCCACGTACCTGGACTACGCCCAGTCCACGGATCCGGACGAGCCCCCCGGCCAGCGGGGCGCCCTCGTCCCCCTGCACGCGGTGCACGCCGGCGACCCGGTGCCGCGGGGCGCGGGACCGGAGGAGGCGTCCCGTGTCCTGGGCACCCAGGCCCAGTTGTGGACCGAGTACGTGAGGACGCCGGAGCAGATCGAGTACCTGGCCTACCCCAGGCTGTGCGCGCTGGCCGACCGCGCCTGGTCCGGCGGGCGCAGCGACTGGCCCGGCTTCGTCGAGCGGCTGCGCGACCACACCGCCCGGCTGGACGCCCTCGGCGTCCGGTACCGGCCCCTCACCACGCGGTCCCTGGCGACCGCGTCCGCAGGTACAGCGCGACCCCCTCGGTAAGTCATCCCCCACCGTTCCGGAGAGGAACACCGCCATGAGCACATTCCGCAGGAGCCGTATCCGCGCGGCGGCGGCCGCCGCCGTGACCCTGGCGCTGGGCTGCACGGCCCTCGCCGCCCTGCCCGCGACCGCCGGTGCCGCGGCGGCCGGCGGGCTCGTCGTCCAGTACCGCACGAGCGCGTCCGGGGCCACGGCCGACCAGAGCGAACCGTGGCTGAAGGTCCGCAACACGGGCAGCACGAGCGTGCCGCTCGCGGACGTCAAGGTGCGCTACTACTTCAAGGGCGACTCCGCCTCGGCCGCGTACCGTTTCGCCTGCTCATGGGCGGTGAAGGGGTGCGCGAACATCACCGGGACGTTCGGAACCCTGCCGAACCCGACCGCCACCGCCGACCGGTACCTGGAGATCGCCTTCACCCCGGGTGCGGGCAGCCTCGCTCCGGGTGCCGACACCGGGGACATGCAACTGCGCTTCCACCGCGCGGACTGGCAGACCCTGAGGCAGAGCGACGACTACTCGTTCGGCGCCGAGCGGAGCACCTACGCCGACTGGTCCCGGGTCACCGCCCGGCTGGGCGGGGTCACGGCCTGGGGCGAGGCTCCGGGCGGTGACGGCCCGACCGAGCCGACCGATCCCCCCACCGACCCGCCGGCCGACGGGCCCACGCTGTTCGACGACTTCAACTACACGGGTCACGCGGACCCGAGGATCGCGGCGAACGGCTGGAGTGTCCGTTCGAACTCCGGTGGCCCCGGTGTGCCGGGAGCCGTCTGGGCGCCCGAGAAGGTCACGTTCGCGAGCCGGGACGGCAACTCGATCATGAATCTGGAGACGTCGACCGCCGGTACGGGCGCCTCGACGGTGCAGACGGAGATCCTCACGAAGTCCATGAAGTTCCGCAACGGCACCTATGCGGCCCGCGTGAAGTTCAGCGACGCCCCGAGGTCGGGCCCGGACGGCGACCACCTCGTCCAGACCTTCTTCACGATCAACGACCTGAAGGCGCCGATGGCGGACGACTACGCGGAGTACGACTTCGAGTACCTGCCCAACGGCGGGTGGGGCGAGCCGTCGAACATCCTTTACACCACGTCCTGGGAGACCTACCGGCCCGATCCCTGGGAGGCGGTCAACCAGCACAGTGAGGCGCGCGTGAGCTATGCCGGGTGGCACGACCTGGTGGTGACGATCGACGGCGGCGCCATCACGTACTACGTCGACGGGCAGCTCTTCGGCACGCACGGGGCGGCGTACCTCCCGGAGCGGCCCATGTCGATCAACTTCAACCAGTGGCTGATCGACCTGGCCGGTCAGACCAGCACCACCCCGCGCGCGTACGACCAGCAGGTGGACTACGTGCTGCACGTGAAGGACCAGGTCCTCACCCCGGCCCAGGTGTCGGCTCTGGTGAGCGGTTACCGGGCGGCGGGCACGACCTTCCGGGACACGGTGCCAGGGGTCTGACCAGGGAGATGTGAACGGGGGCGGGGTGGAGGCCGGGGTGGCCTCCGCCCCGCTCCCGTCCGCCCCGGAATCGGGGCGGCCTCTTGACAGCCCCCTCACCGGCCGGGCAATCTTCCGTTGAGCAGAAACCAACTTCCGCAATACGGAAGGAGCGCATGATGGGCTTCTCGGACCAGCGCTTCGATGTGAACCTCTCGATCCTCTTCACCGAACTCCCGCTCCTGGAGCGCCCGGCGGCGGCAGCCGCCGCGGGGTTCACGGCGGTCGAGCTCTGGTGGCCCTGGATCGAGACCCCCACCCCGGCGCAGACCGAGCTCGACGCCCTGAAGAAGGCGCTCGACGACGCGGGAACGCAGCTGGTGGGACTGAACTTCTACGCGGGCCGGCTCCCCGGCCCCGACCGCGGGGCGCTCTCCCTGCCCGGCGAGGAGTCGGACCGCTTCCGCGCCAACATCGACGTGGCCGCGGACTTCGCCGCCTCGGTCGGCTGCAAGGCGCTCAACGCCCTCTACGGCAACCGCGTCGAGGGCGTGGACCCGGCCGTCCAGGACGAACTGGCCCTGGAGAACCTGGTCCTGGCCGCCCGCGCGGCCCACCGGATCGGGGCGACCCTGCTGATCGAGACCCTCAACGGCACGGAGTCGCCGCTCTACCCGCTGGTGAGCGCACCGGCCGGCGTCGAGGTCGTCGACCGTGTCAACGAGGCGACGGGCCTGGGCAACGCCACCTTCCTGCTGGACCTGTACCACCTGTCGATGAACGGCGAGGACCTCAGCCAGGTGATCAAGACGTACGCCGCGAGGACCGGCCACGTCCAGATCGCCGACAACCCGGGGCGCGGCGCGCCCGGCACCGGCTCGCTCCCGCTGGAGCGGCTCCTCGACGAGCTGACCGAGGCCGGTTACGACGGCCGGGTCGGCCTGGAGTACAAGCCGGGCGACCGCCCGAGCGCGGAGGCCTTCGACTGGCTCCCCGCCGAGGCCCGGCCGGCCCGCTGAGGCCACCCGCCCCACGTACACACGCTCAACGGAAGGCACCCTCATGAGCAGCAATCTCCCCACGGTCGCCTGGATCGGCCTCGGCATCATGGGCTCGCCCATGTCCGAGAACCTGGTGAAGGCCGGTTACCAGGTGACCGGTTACACCCTGGAGCAGGACAAGGTCGACCGGCTCGTCGCGGCGGGCGGCCGGGGTGCCGCCTCCATCGCGGAGGCCGTCCGTGACGCCGACGTCGTCATCACGATGGTCCCGGCGTCCCCGCAGGTCGAGGCCATCGCGTACGGCCCGGACGGCATCCTGGAGAACGCCCGCGAGGGCGCCCTGCTGATCGACATGTCCTCGATCACGCCGCAGACCTCCGTGGACCTGGCGTCCCACGCGAAGGAGAAGGGCATCCGCGTGCTGGACGCCCCCGTCTCCGGCGGTGAGGCCGGAGCGATCGAGGCCGTCCTGTCCATCATGGTCGGCGGCGAACAGACCGACTTCGACAGCGCGAAGCCGCTGCTCGACGCACTCGGCAGGACCATCGTGCTGTGCGGGCCGCACGGCTCCGGCCAGACGGTGAAGGCGGCCAACCAGCTGATCGTCGCGGTCAACATCCAGGCCTGCGCCGAGGCCGTCGTCTTCCTGGAGAAGTCGGGCGTCGACCTGTCCGCCGCGCTCGACGTGCTCAACGGCGGACTCGCCGGCTCGACGGTCCTGACCCGCAAGAAGGAGAACTTCCTCAAGCGGGACTTCACCCCGGGCTTCCGGATCGACCTGCACCACAAGGACATGGGCATCGTCACGGACGCCGCCCGCAACGTCGGCGCGGCGCTTCCCGTCGGCGGGGTCGTGGCCCAGCTCGTGGCCTCCCTGCGCGCCCAGGGCGACGGCGGCCTCGACCACTCGGCTCTGCTGCGCTCGGTCGAGCGGCTCTCCGGCTCCCAGGTCTGACACCCCGGCCCGCCCCAGGGCCCCCTGAACTCCGGGTCGCGGCGGCGCTGACACCTGTCCTGTCGCGCCCAGGCGTCGCCGCGTCCCGGAACCCT
>Ga0247818_10002840_pt1 | contig 11172 bp, 8 predicted proteins | sample 13C_Glucose_Day1_FD_192424 | JGI IMG/M metagenome (GOLD analysis project Ga0247818, IMG submission 192424) | Soil microbial communities from agricultural site in Penn Yan, New York, United States - 13C_Glucose_Day1 | ecosystem: Environmental > Terrestrial > Soil > Agricultural land | place: USA...
ATCATGAGGTACTTCATCGTCGCTCCTCGGCTCTCGCTCGTCGCCCCCTGCGGGCGACCTCCACAGGGGACGTCGAAGCCCGTGAGGGGTTCTCGGCACCACGCGGAAGGATTTCCGAAATCACTCCGCCGCGCGGGCCGGAAAGCGGCCCCCGTAGAGTTCGGCTGCCTTGTCCGACCAACCTCGAGGTGCCGGCCGTGTCCCCCGCATCACCCCTTCCCGCCGTCCCGGCGCCCGCGTCCGCCGTGAGCGTCGTGGGAATAGGTGCCGACGGCTGGGCGGGCCTGCCGGAGACCGCGCGCGCGGTGCTCCTGGACGCCGAGGTCCTGATCGGCGGTGAGCGCCAGCTGGGTCTGCTCCCGCCGGAGTGCGGGGGCCGGCGCGTGCCCTGGCCCTCGCCCCTGCGGCCCGCCGTGCAGCCGCTGCTCGCGGCGCACGCGGACAGCAGGACCGCCGTGCTGGCCAGCGGCGACCCCATGTTCTACGGCATCGGCCGGGCGCTCACCGAGGAGCTGGGCGCCGACGCGCTCCGCGTGCTGCCGCACCCGTCCTCGGTGTCGTACGCCTGCGCCCGGCTCGGCTGGCCCGTGGAGGACACCGAGACGGTCACCCTCGTCGGCCGCCCCACGGCCCGGCTGACGCGAGCGCTGCACGACGGTCGCCGGCTGCTGGTGCTCTCCGCGGACGCCACCACGCCCGCCGCGGTCGCCGCACTGCTCCGGGACCGAGGCTTCGGGCCCAGCCGGATCCGGGTGCTGGAACAGCTCGGCTCGGAGGCGGAGGACTGCCTGGACGGCACTGCCGACGCCTGGGAGCACCCGCCCGGGGACCCGCTCAACGTCATCGCGGTGGACTGCCGGAGCACCCCCGGCGCGCTGCGCCTCGGAGCGGTGCCCGGTCTGCCCGACGAGGCGTACGAACACGACGGCCAGCTCACCAAACGCCATGTCCGCGCGGCCACACTCGGTGTGCTCGCACCCGCCCCCGGAGAACTCCTGTGGGACGTCGGCGGCGGTTCCGGTTCGATCGCGGCCGAATGGATGCGGGCCCACCCCTCCTGCCGGGCCGTCACCGTCGAACGCGATCCGGAACGGGCACGGCGCATCGCCCGCAACGCGGACCGGCTCGGGGTCCCCGGGCTGCGCGTGGTCACCGGTCGCGCACCGGACGCCCTGGCCGGACTGCCGGTGCCGGACGCCGTGTTCATCGGGGGCGGGCTGACCGCACCCGGGCTGCTCGACGCCTGCTGGGAGGCGCTGCCCCCGGGCGGTCGCCTCGTCGCCAACACGGTCACGCTGGAGTCGGAGGCGCTGCTCGCCGAGTGGTACAAGCGGCTCGGCGGTCAGCTGGTCCGCCTCGCGGTGGCCCACGCCGTACCCGTAGGCACGTTCACCGGCTGGCGTCAGGCCATGCCCGTCACCCAGTGGTCCGTACAGAAAACCTCGCACGCTCCAGGAGACGACAGATGACCGTGTACTTCATCGGCGCGGGTCCCGGCGCCGCCGACCTGATCACGGTGCGCGGCGCCCGCGTCCTCGCCGCCAGTCCGGTCTGCCTGTACGCGGGCAGCCTGGTCCCCCGTGAACTGCTCGCCGAATGCCCTCCGGACGCCCGGCTCGTGGACACAGCCCTGCTGGACATCGACCAGATCACCGCCGAGCTGGTGCGGGCCCACGGAGAGGGCCAGGACGTCGCCCGGCTGCACTCCGGCGACCCCTCGGTCTTCAGCGCCGTGAACGAGCAGATGCGCCGGCTCGACGAGGCGGGCGTGCCCTACGAGGTGGTTCCCGGGGTCCCCGCCTTCGCGGCGGCGGCAGCGGCGCTCAAGCGGGAGCTGACGGTGCCCACGGTCGGCCAGACCGTGATCCTCACCCGGATCGCCCAGCGGGCCACGGCGATGCCCGAGGGCGAGGACCTGGCCACCCTGGGCCGCAGCGGTGCGCTGATCGTGCTGCACCTCGCCGCGCGGTACGTGGACCGGGTGGTCGACGAACTGCTGCCGCACTACGGGGCCGAGTGCCCGACCGCCGTGGTCGCCATGGCCTCGCGCCCGGACGAGATCATCCTGCGCGGCACGCTGGACTCCATCGCGGAGCAGGTGAAATCGGCAGGGGTGATCCGGACGGCTGTGATCATGGTCGGCCGGACCCTGGGAGCGGAGCAGTTCCGCGACAGCCATCTGTACTCCCCGGCGCGCGACCGCCACACCTGCTGACGACGGCGCGGCGGATGCCGGTCCCTGGGCGGGCGGGCGCGACGGACACCGTCGCGCCCGCCCCTGCTCAGCGCGGGTCGCTGCGCCCCACGACGGCGCCCGCCCGGTCGATGCAGATGACGTCCACCGCGACCGGAGCTCCCCGCAGCACCGACAGCGCCTCGTCCCGTGCCGCCACCGCGACCAGGTCGCCCAGCGGGACGCCTGCCGCCATGCACAACTGCAGAGCGGCGAGGCCGGTGTTGGCGACCTCGATCTCGGCCGCCAGCTCCTCGCTCGCGCCCCCCTGACGTGCCAGCCGCGCCAGGAACGGCTTGTCCACCTGGGAACGGCCCGAGTGAAGGTCCAGATGTCCGGCGGCCAGTTTGGACAGCTTGGCGAACCCGCCGCAGATGGTCAGCCGCTCCACCGGATGCCGCCGCACGTACTTCAGCACGGCGCCCGCGAAGTCACCCATGTCCAGCAGGGCGATCTCCGGCAGCCCGTACTCGGCCACCACCGTCTTCTCCGAGGTCGAGCCCGTGCACCCCGCGACATGCCGGTGTCCGGCCGCGAGCGCCACGTCCACCCCGCGGCGGATCGAGTCGATCCAGGCCGAGCAGGAGTAGGGCACCACGATGCCCGTCGTGCCCAGGATCGAGATTCCGCCCAGGATGCCCAGGCGAATGTTCCACGTGAAACGTGCGATCTCCTCACCGTCGTCCACCGAGACCGTGATCTCGACGTCGCCGGTGCCACCGTGTTCCGCCGCCACCCGCGCGATGTGATCCCGCATCATCTGGCGGGGAACGGGGTTGATCGCGGGCTCTCCGACCTCGAGCGGGAGCCCGGGGAGTGTCACCGTTCCCACGCCGGGCCCCGCCTTGAACACCACCCCGGACCCCGCGGGCAGCAGCCGTACGGTGGACCGCACCAGGGCGCCGTGGGTGACGTCCGGATCGTCGCCCGCGTCCTTGACCACGCCTGCCGTGGCCCGTCCGTCGCCGAGCTCCTCCACCGCCAGCGCGAAGGCGGGGGTCTGGCCCTTGGGCAGGGTGATGGTCACCGGGTCGGGGAACTCGCCGGTCAGCAGCGCGGTGTACGCGGCCGTGGTCGCCGCCGTCGCGCAGGCCCCGGTCGTCCATCCCGGCCGCAGACCGGTGTGCTTGAGTTGGGCGGTGCGCCCGCCCTGCGCCTCACTGCTCATGGATGGACCGATCGGATGCCCTTGCACGTACTCGTCCTCGGCGGCACGACGGAGGCCCGCAGAGTGGCGGAGTCCCTGGTGGCCCTCGACGGGGTCCGGGTGACCAGCTCACTCGCCGGTCGCGTCGCCCAGCCGAAGCTGCCGCCGGGCGAGGTGCGCGTCGGTGGCTTCGGTGGAGCCGAAGGCATGGCCGATTGGCTCCGCGCACACCCTGTGGATGCGGTCATCGACGCCACCCATCCCTTCGCCGGCACGATCAGTTTCAACGCGGCCGCTGCCGCTGCCGCTGTCCATGTTCCCCTGCTGGCCCTCCGGCGGCCCGGCTGGGTGCCCGTGGAGGGCGACCGGTGGCACGTCACCGACTCCCTCGCGGGTGCGGCGGAGCTGCTGCCCGGGCTCGGGTCGCGCGTCTTCCTCACCACCGGGCGCATGGGGCTGGCGGCGTTCGCCGCCCTGGACGCGCTGTGGTTCCTGATGCGTTCGGTGGACGCCCCCGAGGCTCCGTACCCCGTGCGGATGGAGGTCCTGCTCGACCGGGGTCCGTTCTCGCTCGAAGGCGAGAGGGAGCTGATCCGGCGACACCGTATCGACGTCCTGGTCACGAAGGACAGTGGCGGTGACGCGACCGCACCGAAGCTGACAGCCGCCCGCGAGGCGGGGATTCCCGTGGTGGTGGTCGGACGGCCACCGGTCCCGCCGGGCGTTCCGGTGGCCGGGACGCCGGAGGAGGCCCTCGCCCTGCTGAGGACCGTCACCAGCGGTTGAAGGCGCGGAGGGCCCGGGCCGCGCCGGCTCTCACCGGCCGGAGCCCCCGTGCCGGCGGAGCGCGCGTGCTCCGCCGGCACGGGGCCCGGGACTGTCAGTGGTCGCGACTAGCGTCGTCCGCAGATCCACTGACCGCCGACCCGGGCGTGACGCGCCATCAGGAGACCTCCATGCAAGCGACGTTCGCAGACTTCTCCGCCACGCCGGCCGGTGTGTCCAACGCGGGGATCAGGTACCGCCACTGTCACAAGGCCTCGTCGCACCTGGTGATGGGCGCCGACGCGAGCACCGAGCTGGAATTCGAGATCGACGACGAGGAGCGGATCGCCGAGGCGACGCTGAAGGTGACCGCGCTGGTCTCCAAGCTGGGCGGGTCTCCGGGGTACGCCCCGGTCGACGTCCTGGTGAACGGGAAGGCCCTCGTGCAGGGGTTCACCGTGCCCGGCGGCGGTGACCTGCCGCAGGACAACGTGCTCGCGGTCCCTGGCGACCTGCTGCGTCAGGGCACCAACACGCTGGAGATACGCACCGGTGCCGACGCGCGGAGCATGTTCTGGCTCTACCGCGTCACCCTCGACTCCGTGTACGAGCGTGGCCGCTCGGAGCGCGCGATGGCCGCCGAGGCGGCCCGTGACACGGTCTTCACCTACACGACGGAGCGCCGCCTGCCGTTCACCTCGACCTGGCGGCCCGGCCCCCGGCTGCTGTTCCACGTGGACCGGGGCGAGCAGTCGCTGCCCGCCCAGCTGGGGTGGCGGGGGCAGGACGGCGCGGAGTCGGCGATCAGTTTCCAGTCGAACATGTCCGACTTCCACGGCCATCACCGGGCCGCCGACGGCACACTCGCCGAGTTCCGCGGCCGTGTCATAGCGCGTGGGACGTTCCCGGAGGGGACCGAAGGCCTCCGCGTGCACCGTTTCCTCACCGAGGAGGGATGGGGCGGTGCCTGGCACTCCTCCGGAGAGCTGAGGCTTCTGGTGGAGGACGGCTCCGGGCCCGTCGAGCGTGTGACCTGGCGTGACCAGCGGGGCAACTCCGGGACGGCCGCGCTGTGCGTCGCCGACGGGCTTCCGGGAGCCGCGCAGGACGTCACCGGCCAGGCGACGGTCGTCGAGGTCAGCGACGAGTTCGAGGAGGCCGGGGAGGTCGCGGTGAACCTGCTGCGGGACTCACGGGAGAAGTGGCTGGCGGGGGAGTGCGAGGCGACCGTGGAATTCGCCTTCGACCGGCCCACCACCCTCACCGGCTACACGCTGGTGTCCGCCAACGACTTCCCGGACCGCGATCCCCGGGACTGGACCCTGTCCGGCTCGCAGGACGGCGTCCACTGGACGGAGCTGGACTCCCGGACCGGCCAGGGCTTCGGCAGGCGCTTCGAGAGCAGGAGTTTCGGGATCGGCGCCGCCCCGGCGCCCTTTTCCCGCTACCGCCTCGACATCACGGGCAACGGGGGCGCCCACGAGACACAGCTCTCCGGTGTGCGGTTCGCGGGGTTCGCCGCGGATCACTTCAGCGGTTACTACCAGCGGCACGACGAAGGCCCCATCGGTTACCGGGGCACGGCCGTCGCCGTCCGGGGCGACGTCGCGGCGGGCGAACGGACGGCGCGGCTCGCCGTGGAGCTGGAGCGGGCGGCCCGCAGCCTGGCCGAGGCGGCCAGGTCCATCGGCAAGCTGGCCGAGCAGGTCCGGGAGCGCTGATCCGGACGCCGCCCGGCGGCCGCCCCGGGGACCGGGCCCGTCCCGGTCCCCGGCCGCGTCAGTCCTCCGGGTAGCGGCGCGGTGTCCAGACGATCTGACGGTCGCCGCCCCGGTGCACCCACCGGGTCTGCGAGGAGCCGACGATGAGGATCGTCCGCATGTCGACCTCGGCCGGGTCCAGGTCGCCCAGCCGCACCGTCCGTACGCTCTCCGCCGGGCCTCCGACGTCACGGCCGAGCACCACGGGCGTGTCCGGGGAGCGGTGCTCCAGCAGCAGGTCACGGGCCTTTCCGACCTGCCATGTCCGGCTGCGTGAGCCGGGGTTGTACAGCGCCATGACCAGGTCGGCGGTGGCTGCCGCGCGCAGCCGTCCGGCGACGACCTCCCAGGGCTTGAGCCGGTCCGAGAGCGAGATGGTGGCGTAGTCGTGGCCCAGCGGCGCACCCGCCCTGGCGGCGGCGGCGTTGGCCGCGGTCACCCCCGGCAGCACCCGCACCGCGACGTCCGCGTAGGTGTCCTGCGAGGCCACCTCCAGGACGGCCGTGGCCATCGCGAAGACCCCGGGGTCGCCCCCGGACACCACGGCGACACGGTGTCCGCGGCGTGCCAGGTCGAGGGCGAACTCCGCGCGCTCGGACTCCACCTTGTTGTCGGATCCGTGACGCCGCTGACCGGGGCGGACGGGCACCCGGTCCAGGTACGTCGTGTAGCCGACCACGTCGTCGGCGGCGGCCAGCGCCCCCCGGGTCTCGGGCGTCAGCCACAGCGGTCCGGCCGGCCCCGTGCCGACCACGACGACCTCACCGCGGCCGGGGACCGGCTCGGGCCGCGGTGCGTCGATCCGGCTCGGCAGCACGGCGACGGCGAAGTACGGAACGGTGTCCGCGTCGGTGTCGGCGAGGTCGCCGGTCCGCTCGCCGGCCATGGTGGCACGCTCGACGTACCGCGCCTCGGGGAGCCGCCCGGACGCCTCGAACGCCCGGCGCACGGCGGGGAACGTCCGCCCCAGCTTCATCACCACGGCCGAGTCGGTGGCCGCCAGACGTGCCGTCAGCTCCTCCTCCGGCAGCGTGCCCGGCAGGATCGTCAGCACCTCCTCGGCCTCGACGAGCGGGGTGCCGAGGCGGGCCGCGGCGGCACTGACCGACGTGACTCCCGGGATGACCTCGGTCTCGTAACGGTCCGCGAGCCGCTTGTGCATGTGCTGGTACGAGCCGTAGAAGAGCGGGTCGCCCTCCGCGAGCACGGCGACGGTGCGCCCGGCGTCGAGGTGGACCGCGAGGCGTGCGGCCGCCTCGGCGTAGAACTCGTCCAGCGCGCCCCGGTAGCCGCCGGGGTGGTCCGTGGTCTCCGTCGTGACGGGGTAGACCAGCGCCTCCTCGATGTGATCGGCGCGGATGTACTGCGCCGCGATCGAGCGGGCGATGGAGCGGCCGTGCCGGGCGGAGTGATAGGCGACGACATCGGCCTCGCCGATGATCTGCACCGCCCGCACGGTCATCAGGGCCGGGTCGCCCGGGCCGAGGCCGACGCCGTACAGCCGTCCCGCGCCGCCTGTCTGCTGCTGCTCGGGCACGCTCACTCCTCCTCGCTCGCGATCGCGTTGAGGGCGGCGGCGGCGATCGCGCTGCCCCCGCGCCTGCCCCGTACGACGAGGTGCTCGAGCCCGGACGGATGGGAGGCCAGGGCCTCCTTGGACTCGGCGGCCCCGATGAAGCCGACGGGCACACCGATGACGGCGGCGGGGCGCGGGGCGCCCTCCTCGATCATCTCCAGCAGCCGGAACAGGGCGGTGGGCGCGTTGCCGACCGCGACGACCGCACCCTCCATCCGGTCCCGCCACAGCTCCAGGGCGGCCGCGCTGCGCGTGGTGCCCAGCTCGGCGGCCAGTCCGGGAACGGCCGGGTCGGACAGGGTGCAGATCACCTCGTTGTCCGCGGGCAGCCGCTTGCGGGTGACACCGCTGGCGACCATGGCCACGTCGCACAGGATCGGTGCGCCGGAGCGCAGGGCCGCGCGGGCGTCGGCCACCGCGTTCGGCGAGAAGGCGAGATCGCGTACGAGGTCGACCATGCCGCAGGCGTGGATCATGCGGACGGCGACCTGACTCACGTCGGCGGGCAGCCCTGCCAGATCCGCCTCCGCGCGGATGGTGGCGAACGACTGGCGGTAGATCGCCGGTCCGTCCTTCTCGTACTGATGCACAGTGCCGTCGCTTTCTTCAGTCTTCCTCGCCGAACAGTTCGAAGAGGGCCGGACAGGGGGTCGTGCGTGAGGATCAGGTGCGTGCGCCGCGGGCCTTCGCCACGGCGGCGCCCAGCGCCACCGGGTCGTTCCGTACCGTCGCCGTCCCGCTGACGAGGTCGCCCTGCCTGTGGGAGATCCGGTGTCCGCCGGGGGTGGCCACCACGTCGATCCACTCCCCGTGCGGATGGCCGCAGCGGCGTTCGCACCCCGACCAGTACACAGGGAGCCGTCCGGCCGGTCCGACGGCGGCCCCCGCCTCGGCCCGCACGTCGGCCAGCGACTTGGCACAGCCCGGCCGGCCGATGCAAGCCCCGACCCCGGCCCACGGGGAGCCGGGCCCGGTGATCAGGCCGGCCTCGGCGAGGTCGGCTGACAGGGCCTCCGACCGGCCGGGGCGGACACCGGTGACGACGATTCCGCGCCACGGGGTGAGGCGCAGTTCCCCGGCGCCCGACAGCAGCCGCCACTGGGCCGGGACCAGCCGTCCCAGCGGTACACCGACGGACAGGGCGGCGGACTTGCGGCTGCCGCCCGGTACGGGACCGTGGGGCGGCGGCAGCACGTCGACGGCGCGGGGGCGGTGGTCCGTCGTGACGGTGGTCCCCGTCCGCCGCAGCCGGCGGGCGACCTCGGCCGGCAACGCCGCCGCGGTGACGTCCGGCAGGTCCTTCACCCGCCAGGCGCCGGTGTCCCGGGCGGAGTCGAGGAAGGCCTCCGCCGCGGTCAGCGCCGCCGGGGGGCCGTCGGCGCGGGGCACGCGGAGGACCTCGTCGCCGTGCCCGACGCGCAGCAGGGCGTCTCCGTCGTGGCCCAGCAGGGTGAGGTCCGCGCCGAGGGCGTCCACATCGCCGCGGCCGTCGTCGAGCGCGAACAGGAAACGTCCGGAAAGCGCCGTCGTGTGTGTGCTTCCGCACAGGAGACGGTCGAGGTCGGTCAGCCAGGGTCTGACGTCGACGGAACCGAGGCCGTCGAGCCCGGACAGCGGGGACGCGACGACGTTGCGTACGCGTTCATGCCGCGGGGAGGGGAGCAGTCCGGCCTCGTCCAGCAGTCCGGCCAGCTCGGCACCGCAGTCCGGTGCGAGCCCGCGCAGCTGAACGTTTCCGCGTGAGGTGAGATGCAGCTCACCGTCGCCGAGGCGCTCGGCGGCCTGCCCCAGCGTCTCGGCCTGGCGGGGTGTCAGCACCCCGCCGGGTATGCGGATCCGCGCCAGCGCGCCGTCGTCCGCCCGGTGCAGTCGCAGTGCGCCGGGGCAGGCGTCACCGCTGCCCCGGGCACCGGCATCGCCCGGCGAACGGGACGGAAGGGGGGTGGCGGACATGGCGGCGAGCATACCGACCGTGACCGTGACACATCCCTGCGGTCACTGTGACCTACGGGACACCGGCCACGGCCGGGGCGGGGCCGTCTGGTCAGGACCCCCCTCCTCCCGCCTACTATGCCTAGCGGCGGTCCGTGGGGTCCGCCACCGCCGTACGGCGGTGAGGGAGGAAGCCCGGTGAGATTCCGGCGCGGTCCCGCCACTGTGAGCCCGGCCCCCCGGCCGAGCGAGTCAGGAACTCCCTTTCCCAGGCTCTCGGTCCCGCCGAGCAGCCGATCCGACACTGCCCGGGGCGTGGACACCCCGAGGAGGGCTGACGCCGCATGATCCTGCTCCTGTCGACGTCCGACACCGACCTGCTGAGCGCCCGTGCCGCGCAGGGACCGGTCAGCTACCGCTACGCCAACCCCTCCCGGCTCTCCCTCGACGCCCTCCCGCAGCTGCTGGAGGGGACCGACCTCGTCGTCGTACGCCTCCTGGGCGGTGTCCGCGCGTGGCAGGAAGGGCTGGACCAGGTACTGGCCACCGGCCGGCCCGTCGTCGTGCTGACAGGTGAACAGGCCCCCGACGCCCAGCTGATGGCCGCGTCGACCGTGCCCGTCGGCATCGCCGCCGAGGCGCACGCCTACCTCGCGCACGGCGGCCCCGCCAACCTGGAGCAGCTCGCCCGCTTCCTGTCCGACACCGTCCTGCTCACCGGCCACGGCTTCGAGCCGCCCGCCCCGGCGCCCGCGTGGGGCCCGCTGGAGCGGACCGCCCGGGACGTCACCGGGCCGACCGTCGCGGTGCTCTACTACCGCGCCCACCACATGAGCGGGAACACCGCGTTCGTGGAGGCGCTCTGCGCGGCCGTGGAGGACGCGGGGGCCCGCCCCCTCCCGCTGTACGTCGCCTCCCTCCGGTCGCCCGAACCCGAGCTCATCGACGAACTCCGGGCCGCGGACGCCATAGTGACCACCGTCCTCGCGGCGGGCGGCACCAAACCCGCCACGGCGTCGGCCGGCGGCGACGACGAGTCCTGGGACGCGGGTGCCCTCACCGGCCTCGACGTCCCGGTGCTCCAGGCGCTCTGCCTCACCAGCCCGCGCGCCGCCTGGGAGGAGAACGACGAGGGCGTCTCCCCGCTGGACGCGGCCACCCAGATCGCCGTGCCGGAGTTCGACGGGCGCCTGATCACCGTGCCGTTCTCCTTCAAGGAGATCGACGAGGACGGCCTGCCCGCGTACGTCGCCGACGCCGAGCGCGCCGCCCGCGTCGCCGGGATCGCCGTACGGCACGCGAGGCTCCGTCACATCCCCGCCGCCGAGAAGCGGATCGCGCTCGTCCTGTCCGCCTACCCGACCAAGCACTCCCGCATCGGCAACGCGGTCGGCCTCGACACCCCCGCCAGCGCCGTCGCCCTGCTGCGCAGGCTCCGCGAGGAGGGCTACGACTTCGGGCCCGAGGAAGAGATCCCGGGCCTGGTCTCCGGTGACGGCGACGAGCTGATCTACGCGCTCATCGAGGCCGGCGGCCACGACCAGGAGTGGCTCACCGAGGAGCAGCTGGCCCGCAACCCGGTCAGGATCCCCGCCGCCGACTACCGCCGCTGGTACGCCACGCTTCCCGCCGAACTGCGCGAGGCCGTGGAGGAGCACTGGGGCCCGGCCCCCGGCGAGATGTTCGTCGACCGGTCCCGCAACCCCGAGGGCGACATCGTGCTCGCGGCCCTGCGCCGCGGCAACCTGCTCATCCTCAT
>Ga0247818_10002842_pt1 | contig 11170 bp, 11 predicted proteins | sample 13C_Glucose_Day1_FD_192424 | JGI IMG/M metagenome (GOLD analysis project Ga0247818, IMG submission 192424) | Soil microbial communities from agricultural site in Penn Yan, New York, United States - 13C_Glucose_Day1 | ecosystem: Environmental > Terrestrial > Soil > Agricultural land | place...
GGACCACTCCGCTGATTGCCACGGCGAGGAGCAGGGCCAGTAAAACAAAACGCCAGCCCATTTTGCGGGGCTGGCGTTTTGTCTGGTGCATGGTCCGTATCCTGGCGCTGGTGCATTGCTCCGGCGCATGCCGGGTACGGCCGCGCTCCAGCCTGGCCGTAAGTCCGGGCAGAACTTACTTACTTGGCGGAGCTGAAGTCGCGCTTTTCCTTGATCTTCGCGGCCTTGCCACGCAGTGCACGCATGTAGTACAGCTTGGCGCGGCGGACGTCACCCTTGGTGACAACCTCGATCTTTTCGATGATCGGGGAGTGCACCGGGAAGGTACGCTCCACGCCGACACCGAAGGAGACCTTGCGAACGGTGAAGGTTTCGCGCACGCCGTCGCCCTGGCGGCCCAGGACGAAGCCCTGGAAGACCTGGACACGGGTGTTCTTGCCTTCGATGATGTTCACGTGCACCTTGAGCGTGTCGCCGGCGCGGAACTCGGGAACATCGTTGCGCAGCGAGGCTGCATCGACGGAATCGAGAATATGCATGATTGCACTCCTGGTGAACGCCACAGGTCATTCACTTTGGGTCACGGCGGGCAAGTCCGGCTGCCGGAAGGCAGGCCGGGTCTCACCGCCGAAGTAGAATAGTCCGGCCGCTTCAAGGGTTGATGGGGCCGGTTGTCCGGCTGTTGGCCGCGCTACCCCCTGTGGCAGGTGCGGACCCAGCAGACACAAGGGTTAATTTTGCCACAGCGGCAGGGTTACGCCAATTCGCCCGGCACTAATCCTGCGGCGCGGCTGCCGCTTCCGGCCGGCGGACCAGCCTGCCATCCACGATGTCATACCCCAGGTTGTGCAATTCGGTGCGGTCGGCACGCGGGAGGCTGCCGGCGTCGAACCCTTCCAGGAGGTCCGGACGCCGCGCCGCTGTGCGGCGGTACTGCTCGTGGCGCCGCCATTGGGCGATCCTGCCGTGGTTGCCGCTCAGGAGCACCGGCGGCACCTCGCGGTCACGCCACATGGAAGGCTTGGTGTAGACCGGATATTCCAGGAGTCCGTCCGAGTGGGATTCCTCCACCAGGGATTCGGGATTGCCCACTACACCGGGCAGCAGGCGGCCAATGGCTTCCACCATGGCCAGGACGGCCACTTCCCCGCCGTTCAGCACATAGTCGCCCAGGCTGACAGGCCGGACCGTGAAGTGTTCCTGCGCCCATTCGATGACCCGTTCATCGATGCCCTCATACCGCCCGCACGCAAACGCCAGGTGCTGTTCCTCGGCCAGTTCATAGGCGAGGGCCTGGGTGAACCGCTCGCCGGCCGGGGATGGGACGATGAGGACCGGCTTGCGCTGCGGATCCGGCCGCTCCTCCGCCACGGCGGCGAGTGCCTGGGCCCAGGGTTCGGGCTTCATGACCATTCCGGCGCCGCCGCCGTACGGGGTGTCGTCGACAGTGCGGTGCTTGTCCGTGGTGAAGCTGCGCAGGTCATGGACGTGCAGGTCCAGGATGCCGTCGTGGCGGGCCTTGCCAATCAGCGAGAGTTCAAGCGGGGCGAGGTATTCAGGGAAGATGCTGACGACGTCGATGCGCATCTAGTCCCTGCTTTCCGGTTCCGGGGCAGCGGCTTCGTCGGTGTTGAGTTCGAAGAGTCCGTCCGGCGGGGTGAGGAGGATGAAGCCTTCCTCGATATTCACCTCAGGCACGATCTGCTCCACGAACGGGATGAGGATTTCCTTGCCGTCCGGGGTGGTGACCATGAGAAGGTCCTGCACGGGCATGGTGTTCAGCGCAGTCACCTTGCCCACAACCTGCGCCCCTACCCGGGCCTCCAGGCCGACAAGCTCGTGCTCGTACCAGCCCTCGTCATCATCCCCGTCCAGTTCTTCGGTTTCGATGAACAGCTTGGCGCCGCGGAGGGTTTCAGCCTGGTTGCGGTCCGCCACCTCCTCAAAACCGAGCAGCAGGATGTCCTTGTTCCAGCGCGCACTCCGCACGGTCAGCCGTCCTGCCACGGCGTCCTCAACGACGAATTCCGTTCCCGGGACAAAGCGGTCCTCCGGAGCGTCCGTCAGCACCTGGACGGTGACTTCCCCGCGAATGCCGTGCGGCTTGCCGATCCGTGCCACCTGAAGCTGCATCTGTTCCTCTGTTCCGGGTTGTGGTGGTTCCGGTGGAAGCACCATGTTGGTCAAAGCACTCCGGCCCCTCCACCTGGCGGTGAAGGGGCCGGAGCAAAAACTGAATGTTGCCGAGCGCTCAGCGGCGGCGGTCGGTATCGACGACGTCGACCCTCACCGGTTCGCCACCGGCCAGTGCTGCCACCACGGTGCGCAATGCGCGGGCCGTGCGGCCCTGGCGGCCAATCACCCGTCCAAGGTCGTCCTGGTGAACGCGCACCTCGAGGGTGTCCCCGCGGCGGTTGCTCTTCGAACTGACCTTGACGTCATCCGGGGAATCGACGATTCCGCGGACCAGGTGTTCCAGCGCTTCTGCCAGCAATCTACTCAGCCTCGGTGGTCTCAGCTTCGGCGTCGGCCGGGGCCTCGGCAGCGTCAGACTTGGATGCCTTCTTGGTGATGGCTTCCGGGATGATGACCGAGCCCTTCTCCGGGGCAACAAAGGCTTCCTTCGCGACCTTGGTCTTGAGGGTGCCTTCCTGGCCCGGCAGGCCCTTGAACTTCTGCCAGTCACCGGTGATCTTCAGGATCGCGGCGACCTGCTCGGACGGCTGGGCGCCGACGGAGAGCCAGTACTGCGCACGCTCGGAGTTGACCTCGATGAACGAGGGCTCTTCGGTGGGGTGGTACTTGCCGATCTCCTCGATGGCGCGGCCGTCACGCTTGGTGCGTGAGTCCGCAACGACGATGCGGTAGTACGGGGCGCGCATCTTGCCGAAGCGCTTAAGGCGAATCTTTACGGCCACTTTTGTGGTCACTCCTGTTTCAGAAAAGGGGTGAACCCGGCTTTCTGCACCCGTGGGGCGGGCCGTACTTGCGGGTTCGAAGGACAGGATCCGGACGCGGAGAGAGGGGCCACGCAGATCGAGTACCTGTTTATTGTGCCAGATGAACGGCGTTATTTCGACTTGGGCCACCGCGCCGGCGCCGCGGCCGGCCCTTGTGGAGGCGGAGGACGGCCGAAACCGGCATCACGGGGTCAGGCCGACCAGACGTACAGTCCCGTCCGCTCGGAATCGTCGATCGAGGCGGCCAACTCCGCCACCTGCTGAACGTAGCTCCGGGCCTGGCCGGCGTCGAACGGCATATCCTCCTGGCCGGCCCACTGTTCGGCGACGTCGTCAAGGACATTGCCTTCGCCTTCGGTTTCATAGGAGAGCAGGTCGGCCAGCGCACGGACCATGGCCGGCGGCACGGCAAGGAGCGAATCGCTGGCGACGTCCACCATGGTCAGCTCATAGTCGGCCCCGCCGGCGTGCACGGCAGTCCCGGCAAGATCGCCCAGCTGTTCGACTTCGAAGTCGCTGATGCCCTGGATCCGCACCGCCTGGCCCCCGGGCCCGCTGTCCGCCGCGGAGCCGCTTCCCTGGTCAAGGATGCCGGCGCGTTTCAGCGCGGCGTCATGGGTGGCGACGAAGATCTCGGTGAAGCCCATGGCGGGTGCCCTTCTTCCGTTGGCGGAGCTGCGTGCCGGGAGTTGCAGCCCGGCCGTACGGAATCAGCCTAGTTGCTGCGCGCCCGCCGGCAAACGCGCCGGGCCGGAGCCCGCGAGCCCCAACACTGGCCCGTCAGCACTGGCGCACGGCCCGTGCAGGAGCACCGGTCAGCGGACTGCCACCCGGAGCCGGTTGCGCCACGGGTCCTCGAACCGGAGCTCCGCGCCGGTGTGGTGGGCGGGCACCCCGGCGACCCTCAGGCGGTCAGCCAGCGCCCCGACGTCGTCACCCGAGGAAACCTCGATGAGCACCTCGCCCAACCCAAGGGTGTCCTTGCGGGGGCCGGCGCCGCGACTGTTCCAGACGTTCATGGCCATGTGGTGGTGGTAGCGGCCCGCGGAAACGAACAGGGCCTGCCCATGCCAGCCCGCCGTCTTCTCGAAGCCCAGGGTACCCACGTAGAAGTCCCTGGCGGTCTGGACGTCGCCAACCTGGAGGTGGACGTGCCCCACGCCTGCGGACGTCCGCCGCTGGCCTTCGAGGGATTCCTCAGTGAGGTGCTGCTCCAGGTAGCGCTGCGGCGGAAGCGCCAGGCTGTCCATCACCACGTCCGTCCCGTTCCAGGACCAGTTGCTGCGCGGCCGGTCCCAGTACAGCTCGATGCCGTTGCCCTCGGGGTCGGTGAAGTAGAAGGCCTCACTCACCAGGTGGTCGGCGCTGCCGGTGAAGGACCGGGGTTCGTACTGGGCTGCCGTGGCGATGGTGGCCGCCAGGGAAGCCTGGTCCTCGAACAATAGGGCGGTGTGGAACAGGCCGGCCTCTCCCCTGCCGGGAAGGTGCAGCCCGGGGGCCGGCGCCAGGTGGACCAGCGGCCTGCCGAGCCTGCCCAGGTAGAGCCCGCCGTCCTGCTCCGCCACCGCCTCCAGGCCCAGTGCGCGCTGGTAGTAGTCGGTCATGACCTTCATGTCGCCCACCTTGAGCATTACCGTGCCCATGGCGAGGTCGGCAGGAAGAAGATCCTGGCTGCTGGCTGCGTCGGTCATTTGAAGGCTCCTTGTGTTGGAGGCCGTCACTTCGGCGGCCTGTCACATATTAAAATTACTTGAAGCTTCAATTTATTCCAAGTAGCGGAACCAAATAACTCAACGGATGATGCGGCCGCCCAGCACCACGTGCTCCAGCGCCGTGATCGTGTCCGGGGTGGTCCGGGGGTCGTCCCGGCACACCACGACGTCGGCCCGCGCGCCTTCCTCCAGGTTGTCAGCGCCCAGCCACGCACGCGCTGCCCAGCAGGCGGCATCCAGGGCCGCATGCATGGGCAGGCCGGCCCCGTGCAGGGCGAGGATCTCATCTGCGATCCTGCCGTGCCGGATCACGCTGCCTGCGTCCGTGCCGGCAAAGATCCGGACGCCGGCGGCATGGGCCTCCGCCACCCGTTCCAGCCTGCGTTCCCACAGGGCACGCATGTGGGCGGCGTAGCGCGGAAACTTTGCGTCCGCCTGCTCCGCGATATCAGGAAAGGTGGCGATGTTGATGAGGGTGGGCACGATCGGTACGCCCTGCTCCACGAACCGGGGCAGGTGGCGCGGCAGCAGCCCCGTGGCGTGCTCAATGCAGTCAATGCCGGCGTCCAGCATTTGGTCCAGGGTGTCTTCGGCGAAGCAATGTGCCGTGACCCGGGCACCTTCATCATGGGCAGCCTGCACAGCGTCACGCACGACGGCGGCAGGAAAGGAGGGCGCAAGGTCGCCGGCGCTCCGGTCGATCCAGTCGCCCACCAGTTTGACCCAGCCGTCGCCGTCGCGCGCTTGCTTCCGCACGGCCTCCACGAGCCCGTCGGGTTCGACCTCCGCCGCGAAGCCGCGCAGGTAGCGGCGTGTGCGGGCCACATGCCGTCCTGCACGGATCAGTACCGGGAAGTCCCGGCCGCCCTGCATCCAGCGGGTATCGGCAGGTGAGCCGGCGTCGCGGACCAGCAGGGTTCCGGCGTTGAGGTCAGCCAGCGCCTGCTCCCGGGCAATGGCGGGTTCCACCGGGCCGTCGGGACCCAGGCCGATGTGGCAGTGGGCGTCGACGAACCCCGGCAGCACCCAGCCGTCGAGTTCCCGCGCCGGAGGGGCAGCGGGCCGGCTGAACGTGAGCTTGCCGTCCACCGACCAGAGTCCATGGCGTACCCGGTCCGGTGCGGCCAGGACGGGTCCGCGAAAGTAGATGATGTCTGCCATCGGGCTTCCTTTCGATGCCCGGTCAGGCTAGCACCCGCAAATGTGACACCGCCCTTCCGGGGGCCTGTGGTAGCTTCTTCTCTGACCACACGGGAGCCCTTGCAGGGGCTGAGATCGGGCTGACGCAGCCTGCGACCGTTGAACCTGTCCGGGTAATGCCGGCGAAGGAAGTGAGTATTCCCTTGAGTACGCAAAACACCCAGTTGAACCCTGCCCACCTGCCGTCCACCGGGGGTTCCGGAGCCGGCTCCACGCCCCAGGTGAACCAGTCCGAAGTGACCCGGTCCCTGGCGTCGCATTCGCTGGCCTATATCGACGACGCCGGGTCCGGCATCCGGGTACCCGTCACGGAAATTGCCCTGGAGCCATCGCCCAACGGCCAGCCGAACGCACCGTTCCGGACCTACCGGACGGCGGGGCCGGGAAGCGACCCCGTCCGCGGCCTGGAGCCCTTCCGCGCGGAGTGGATCGTGGCGCGCGGAGACACCGAGGCCTACAGCGGCAGGGAACGCAACCTGCTCGACGACGGCCGCTCGGCCGTCCGCCGCGGCGCCGCCTCCGCGGAGTGGAAGGGCGCGCAGCCGGTGCCCCGCCGCGCCGTCGACGGCCGGACGGTGACCCAGATGCACTATGCCCGGCAGGGCGTCATCACGCAGGAGATGCGCTTCGTGGCGCTGCGCGAGAACTGCGATGTGGAACTGGTCCGGAGCGAACTGGCCGCCGGCCGCGCCATCATTCCGAACAACATCAACCATCCGGAGTCCGAACCGATGATCATCGGCAAGGCCTTCCTGGTGAAGATCAACGCCAACATCGGAAACTCGGCCGTGACGAGTTCCATCGCGGAGGAGGTGGACAAGCTCCAGTGGGCCACGCAATGGGGTGCCGACACCGTTATGGACCTGTCCACCGGCGACGACATCCACACCACGCGGGAATGGATCATCCGCAACTCCCCCGTCCCGATCGGCACCGTGCCGATCTACCAGGCCCTGGAGAAAGTCAACGGCGAGGCCAACGCGCTGACCTGGGAAATCTTCCGGGACACCGTCATTGAACAATGCGAGCAGGGCGTGGACTACATGACCATCCACGCCGGCGTGCTGCTTCGCTATGTCCCGCTGACCGCCAACCGGGTGACGGGCATTGTGTCCCGCGGCGGCTCCATCATGGCCGGCTGGTGCCTGGCCCACCACCAGGAGAACTTCCTCTACACGCACTTCGATGAGCTGTGCGGGATCTTCGCGAAGTACGACGTTGCCTTCTCCCTGGGCGACGGTTTGCGCCCCGGTTCGACGGCGGACGCCAACGACGCCGCCCAGTTCGCGGAACTGGACACGCTCGCCGAGCTCACCCAGCGCGCGTGGGAGTACGACGTGCAGGTCATGGTGGAGGGGCCCGGCCACGTTCCCTTCCACCTGGTCCGGGAAAACGTCGAGCGGCAGCAGGAACTCTGCAAGGGGGCCCCGTTTTACACCCTGGGCCCGCTGGTGACAGATGTTGCTCCGGGCTATGACCACATCACCTCAGCGATTGGTGCCACCGAGATTGCCCGTTACGGCACCGCGATGCTGTGCTACGTCACCCCGAAGGAACACCTGGGCCTGCCCAACAAGGACGACGTGAAGACCGGCGTGATCACCTACAAGATCGCCGCGCACGCGGCGGACCTGGCCAAGGGGCACCCGGGGGCGCATGAACGGGACGACGCCTTGTCCAAGGCGCGGTTCGAATTCCGCTGGCGGGACCAGTTCGCACTGTCCCTGGACCCGGTGACGGCTGAGGCGTTCCACGACGAGACGCTGCCGGCTGAGCCTGCCAAGACGGCGCACTTCTGTTCGATGTGCGGGCCCAAGTTTTGCTCCATGCGGATCAGCCAGGACATCCGCGACGAATTTGGTTCCGCGGAGGCGCAGGCGGCACTGGCCGATGCTGCGGCCGGGATGCGCGGGAAGAGCGAGGAGTTCCTGGCAGCCGGCGGCAAGGTCTACCTGCCGGAACTGCGGGTGCCTGCTGACAGCTAGGACGCGCGGGCCGGCTGGCTCCGGCTGACCTGGCTGATGAACTGCCGGATGGCCCGGTCCCCGTCCGGGGAGTCATGGGGCCGGTGTCCTCCCGCGGCAACGCGGTGCAGGGCCCCGGTCTCCCGGAGGTACCCGGCGATTTCCTCGTAGAGCGGTTCCCACCCACCGGTCAGCACCAGCGTGGGCACCCCGGGAACAATGTGCAGCGGCGCCTCCCATGACGGGGCCTGGAGCCGCAGCCTGCGGGCGGACCTTTTTTCTTCCGTGGTGGCGGGCTGCTGGAGGTCGGTGGCGAAGACCCGCCGGACGAATTCGCGCTGGAAGTCTTCGTCGCTGAGCTGGTGGCGCACGTCGAAGAGGGGCTGCATGAGGCTGATGTGGGCGGCAGTGGCCGGGAGTTCCGCTGTCAGGGAGAGGCAGGCCGGTTCCACCAGCGTCAATGAGAAGACCAGGTCCGGACGTTCGACGGCGGCCATCATGGCCGCGATCGCCCCCTGGGAGTGCGCCACCACATGCCCGCCGGCGGCGCCGCGGCCGTCATCGGCAAGGGAGCGCAGGATGATGGCGGTGTCCTCCGCGAAGGACGACTCCAGTGGCTCCGCGAGGACGTCAAAGCCATGGCGGCGGAGGAACAGGGCGTCATAGGACAGTGCCATGCCGTGCTGGCGCGGCCACGCGGCGGCACCGAAGGTTCCGGCGCCGTGCACGAACACTACCCTCTGCTTGAACATGTCCCAACCCTATTCCACGGCACTGACATCCCAAGCAAGCAGCGCCAGGTGTCGTTCTGAGAGGTCAAAACGACACCTGACGCTGCGTTGCCGGGGAACTGCTACTTGCCCAGGAACTTGTCGAAGCCCTTGGGGAGGTTCAGCTGGGACGGGTCGAAGTCCCCGCCCTGCTGGCCGAAGGCGGCGCCCGTAGGCAGCGCCTTGGCGGCGTTGGCACGGCGGGCTTCCGCTTCCTTGCGCTCCTGGGCAGCCTTGGCCGGGTTGCCGGACTTTGCCTTCTTCTTGGGCGCGTTCTTGGCGTTCTTCCGGGCACCGCCGCCGGCGCCGGGCAGGCCAGGCATCCCCGGCATTCCCGGCATGCCGCCCTGGGCCATCTTCTTCATCATCTTCTGGGCCTGGGCGAAGCGCTCCAGCAGGCCGTTGACCTCGGAGACGTGGACGCCGGAACCACGGGCGATGCGTGCCCGCCGTGAACCGTTGATGATCTTCGGCGCCAGCCGCTCGTGCGGTGTCATGGAGCGGACGATTGCCTCGACGCGGTCGATCTCGCGTTCGTCGAACTGTTCCAGCTGCTGCCGGATGTTCTGTGCACCCGGCATCATCATGAGCATCTTCTTCATGGAGCCCATGTTGCGGATCTGCTGCATCTGGGCCAGGAAGTCCTCAAGGGTGAAGTCTTCCTGGTCGGCGAACTTCTTCGCCATCCGGGCGGCCTCATCCTTGTCCCAGGCCTTTTCGGCCTGTTCGATGAGGGTGAGGATGTCGCCCATATCCAGGATGCGCGAGGCCATCCGGTCCGGGTGGAAGAGTTCGAAATCGTCCAGGCCTTCGCCGGTGGAGGCGAACATGACCGGCTTGCCGGTGACCGACGCGACTGAAAGAGCGGCACCGCCTCGGGCGTCGCCGTCGAGCTTGGACAGCACGATGCCCGTGAAGTTCACGCCTTCGTCGAAGGCGAGGGCCGTGTTCACGGCGTCCTGGCCGATCATGGAGTCGATCACGAACAGGACTTCGTTGGGCACGATGGCACGGCGGATCTGGCGCGCCTGTTCCATCATGTCGGCGTCCACGCCCAAGCGGCCGGCCGTGTCAACGATGACGACGTCGTGCAGCTTCTGGCGTGCTTCCTCGACGCCGGCGCGGGCGACGGCGACGGGGTCGCCGGCGGGCTGGTCCAGCTCGGTGGAGGTGGCACCCGGGTGCGGGGCGAAGACGGGGACCTTTGCCCGCTGGCCCACCACCTGGAGCTGGGTGACGGCGTTAGGGCGCTGCAGGTCGCAGGCCACCAGCATGGGGCTGTGCCCCTGGGCCTTCAGCCACTTGGACAGCTTGCCCGCAAGGGTGGTCTTGCCGGCACCCTGGAGGCCGGCGAGCATGATGACGGTGGGGCCGTTCTTGGCCAGCCGGATCCGCCGGGTTTCGCCGCCCAGGATCTCGACGAGTTCCTCATTGACGATCTTGACGATCTGCTGGCCGGGGTTCAGTGCCGCAGAGACCTCGGCACCCAGGGCGCGTTCACGGACCCGGCCAGTGAACTCACGCACAACGGGAACGGCAACATCGGCGTCCAGAAGCGCGCGGCGGATCTCCCGGACGGTGGCATCGACGTCGGCCTCGGTGAGCCTGCCTTTACCGCGGAGATTCTTGAAGGTTGCTGTCAACCGGTCAGAGAGTGAATTGAACACGCGACGTGCACTTCTTTCAGTGGATGATCGGGACTCGACTATCTAGGGTATCAAGTCAGGCCCGGTAGGTGGCATGCTGGCAAAATGACGAGCCAAACGACTGTGAAGACCCTGCTCATCCTCGGCGCCTCGGGCGACCTCACCGGCCGGCTCCTCCTGCCCGGCCTGGCGCGGCTCGTTGCCGCAGGCCGCGCGGAGGGCCTCACCCTGGTGGGGGCAGGCTCGGATCCGTGGACGCCGGAACAATGGCGGGAGCGGGTCCAGGCATCGTTCGCTGCTGCAGCCGGCGCGGCAGACAGTTCCGGAAAGGACGCCCTCGAGCTGCTGCAGAAGGAGACGGCGTACCACCAGGTGGACGTCACGGCCAAGGGTGCCCTGGCCGCCCTGCTCGCGGGGCTGGAAGGCCCGGTGGCCGTTTACTTTGCGTTGCCGCCCCGGATCAGCCAGCAGGCATGCGAGACGCTCCAGCCGGAAGAGGTTCCGGAAGGCACCCGCCTGGTAATGGAGAAGCCCTTCGGCTTCAGCGAGGAATCGGCCCGGTCGCTGAACCGGACCCTGGCACGGCTGGTCCCCGAAGACCATATCCACCGGGTTGACCATTTCCTGGGCAAGGCCACCGTCCTGAACATCCTGGGCCTTCGGTTCGCCAACAACTTCCTTGAGCCGGTATGGAACAGGCAGCACGTGGAAAAGGTGGAGATCTTTTTCGATGAGGACCTGGCCCTGGAAGGCCGAGCGCGCTACTACGACGGCGCCGGCGCCCTCCGGGACATGATCCAGAGCCACCTCCTGCAGGTCATGGCGATCATGGCCATCGAACCTCCGGCCACCATCGGCGAGCGCGACCTCCGCGACGCCGTCTCCACCGTCCTGCGGGCCAGCAGCGTCAGTGCCCCC
>Ga0247818_10002844_pt1 | contig 11165 bp, 12 predicted proteins | sample 13C_Glucose_Day1_FD_192424 | JGI IMG/M metagenome (GOLD analysis project Ga0247818, IMG submission 192424) | Soil microbial communities from agricultural site in Penn Yan, New York, United States - 13C_Glucose_Day1 | ecosystem: Environmental > Terrestrial > Soil > Agricultural land | place...
GGATCGCATTGTACCTGTGGGAGCGAGCCTGCTCGCGAAGGGGCCGACTCAGGCGACACAAAGCTTCAGCTAGACTCCTCCCTCAAGCAGCCCGCCACACCCGGCGGTCTAGAGGTTTTAGAGGAGATCAAGTGAGCAATCGAGGCGAGCAGTCGCTGCTCAAACAATCGACCTTCCTGATGCTCGCCGTGACATTCGCCGGGATCATCACCGGTTTTGTTTCGGGCGCCCAATCCATCCTGTTCGATGGCTTTTTTTCGCTAATCGCGGCCTTCATCAAGGTCCTGATGCTGATCACCGCCCGGCTGATCGCCAAGGAAAGCAATCAGCGCTTCCAGTTCGGTTCCTGGCACCTGGAGCCCATGGTGCTGGTGATCGAGGGCAGCTTCATATTTCTCGTGGCTGTTTATGCCTTTCTCAACGGCGTGTTCGGCATCATCAGTGGTGGCCGCGAGGTCCAGCTGGGGCTGGTGATCTTCTACGCCGCGTTCTTTACGGTCGTTGAGCTCATCTATTTTTTCTACGTCCGCCGACGCAATCGCACACTCAAATCATCGTTGATCCAGTTCGACAACATCAGTTGGCTGGTGGACGCGATGCTGTCGGCTGGACTGCTGGTGAGCTTCCTCATCGCGCTGCTGCTCAAGACTCAGGGTTATGACGAGTGGGCGGTGTACGTCGACCCGATGATTCTGATTCTGCTGGCCTTGGGCATGCTTCCTCCCGCGTTCAAAATCCTCGGGCCGGCATTGCGCGATGTGTTGGGGATCGTCCCGGATCAACTGGACGACAAGGTGAACCAGGTGCTGGCGGCGGCGAAGATCGAGCATGGATTCGATGACTACATTTCCTACGTGCAGAAGCACGGACGGGCCTGTTTTATCGAGATTCATATCGTCTTGCCGACGGATTATCGGCTGCACAGCGTGGTGCAACTGGATGCACTGCGGGAGGAAATTTCCGCGAAGCTCGGCAAGCCTGATGCGGCGCGATGGCTGACTATCAGCTTTACCGGGGACAGGAAGTGGATTGCGTGATTTTTGATTGAATCGCCAAGATCGCAGCCTGCGGCGGCTCCCAAAGGATGTACGCGATCCCTGTAGGAGCTGCCGAAGGCTGCGATCTTTTAGCGGTCAGCGAAGATATTCGGCCAATCCGCGATAACACGTCGCCAAGTGATAAGGCGTGGTGGACGGCATGTCCCGACGGCTCACTTCCCCGTGCTCGTCGCGGCACTCATACCAGCCGCCCGCATGCAGCGAGCGCTGTTGCAATGCCTGCAATTGACGCAACACCAAAGCCTCGCTGCCCGGGCGCAACGTCAAGGCGCGCAGGTACTCGGCCTGGGCCCAGATACGCTGCGTCGCGTCGCGGGAACCACCGTTAGGCCCCAGATCCAGCATGGCCCGCACGGCACCGGTCTGTTGATCGACGCCCAGTTGCTCGGTGAAGGCAAAGGCGCGCTCCAGCGACGCATGCAATTGCGAGCCGCGCAGCAGCTCGGACGACTCCAGCAGGAAATACCACTCGAACTGATGGCCCGGTTCAAACCAGTTATCCACAGCGCCCAGCGGTTTTTCCATCAGCACGCCGTGCTGCGGATCGATAAATCGCTTCTGCATACCTGTGCATAACTCGACGAGCGCCCGTTGTACGGCGAGGTCTTCACGCACCGACAACGTCGCGAGGAACGCTTCGGCGAGGTGCATCAGCGGGTTTTGCAGGGGGCCGCTGTTGAGCGATGACCAGTCACGGTCGAGGCTGGCTTCGTAGAGGCCATCACCGCTGGCGAAGCGCTTCGCGATGACTTCCAGGGCGGCGTTGAGCACCGACTCCACCAATGGCTCACGCACTTTGTCCCAGTAATGGGCGCAGGCGAACAGGATAAAGGCGTGGGTGTAGAGGTCTTTGCGTTGATCCAGCGGCGCCCCTAGCGGGTCGATGCTGTAGAACCAGCCACCATGCTCGGCGTCGTGGAAATGCCGCTGCAAGGAACGGAACAGCGCCGCCGCCCGTTCTTCGGCGCCCGGCACCTGGCCGATCAGGCTGGCAAACAGATACAACTGCCGCGCGCAGGCCATCGCGCGGTAGCGCTGTGGGGGCAGTGGTTGGTGCTCGGCATCCAGCGCCTCGTAGGGCAACGCCATGTCGGCATTCCAGCCCGGACCTTGCCAGAGCGGCACGATCACGTCCTTGAAGTGCTGTTGCACCGAGGCAAACAGGGCGGTCAGTTCAGGCTGGGAGGCGGAGCGGGAAACAGGCGGCATTGGCTGGCGTCGTCACGGCAGGGTTGATTGCGCGACATGTTAACAGGCCTGAGAGGTGTGTTGTCTGTCAGGCCGTCATCGCTGCAACCCAGCTCCCACAGGTTAAGTGCAAATCCCTGTGGGAGCTGGCTTGCCAGCGATGAGGCCCTAACAGGCGCTAAGGAAATCAGCCGGCCAACAACCAAACCCCGGTCGCCGCCGAAGCCGCCCCCGCCAGTCGAACCAACGGCGCAGCCGCCTGCGGCAACACTCGCACCAGCGCATAACCCGCCGCATGCAACGCCGCTGTCGCCGCCACGAATCCTGCGGCATACGCCCAAGGGCTGGTCATGTCCGGCAGCTCCAGACCATGCGCCACACCATGGAACAGCGCAAACAGCGCCGTCGCTCCCACTGCAACGCTCAACGGTGGACGGACCGCCAAAGCCACCGCCAAGCCCAGCGCCAGCACAGATGCGGCAATCCCGCTTTCCATCGCCGGCAGGTTCAGCCCTTCAAAACCCAGTAGACCGCCAATCAACATGGTGCCGACGAAGGTGCACGGCAGCGCCCAACGCGCGGCGCCTTTCTGCTGCGCCGCCCACAGGCCAACGGCGAGCATGGCCAGCAAGTGGTCGAGGCCGCCGATCGGATGGCTGATACCGGCGATCAAGCCGTTGTCGCCGTGCCCCGGGTGGGCGAAGGCGATGGCCGGGGTCAGCAGCAGGGCCATGGCGCCCAGGATGCGTTTCAGTGTCATGGTTAAGCTTCCTTGTTGATAAGTGTCGATCAGGCTGCGGTCAGCAGGCCCTGGCGTTCGATGAAGGCGATGATGTCTTCCAGGCCCTGGCCGGTTTTCTGGTTGCTGAAAACGAACGGCTTGCCGTTGCGCATGCGCGTGGTGTCGCTGTCCATCAGGGTCAGCGAAGCCCCTACCAGCGGCGCGAGGTCGATCTTGTTGATCACCAGCAGATCGGACTTGCAGATCCCCGGCCCGCCCTTGCGCGGCAGCTTGTCGCCGGCCGAGACGTCGATCACGTAGATGGTCAGGTCGGACAGTTCCGGGCTGAACGTGGCTGACAGGTTGTCGCCACCGGACTCCACCAGAATCAGGTCCAGACCCGGAAAGCGGCGGTTGAGCTGATCCACGGCTTCGAGGTTGATCGAGGCGTCTTCGCGGATCGCCGTGTGCGGGCAGCCACCGGTTTCAACGCCGATGATGCGTTCCGGCGCCAACGCTTGGTTACGCACCAGAAAGTCGGCATCTTCGCGGGTGTAGATGTCGTTAGTGACCACTGCCAGGTTGTAGCGGTCGCGCAGGGCCAGGCACAGCGCCAGGGTCAGGGCGGTTTTACCGGAGCCGACCGGGCCGCCGATGCCGACGCGCAGAGGTTGTGTGTTCATGTGATTCTCCAAAATAAAACAGGCCCTAGGAACGGAACAGACGGCTGTACTGGCGCTCGTGGGCCATACACGCCAGGGACAGGCCGAAAGCGGCGCTGCCAAATTGTTCAGGTTTGATTCGGGTGGCGTTTTGCTGGGCCTGTTGCAACAGCGGCAGCAATTCGCTGGTCAGGCGCTGGGCGGCTTGCTGACCTAGCGGCAAGGTTTTCATCAGCACTGCCAATTGGTTTTCCAGCCAGCTCCAGAGCCATGCGGCCAGTGCATCCTGCGGACTGATCTGCCAGGCGCGCGCGGCCAGCGCCCAGCCGAGGGCCAGATGCGGTTCCGGGCGTTGTTCGAGGAAGGCGCGGGCCGAGGCATCGAGCTCCGGCAAACCATTGAGCAGTTGTTGCAAGGAGTAGCCCATCTGGCGGCTCTCCTGATGCAGCTCGCGAGTCTCCCGGCTGGCGCGGTGCTCTTCGCAGCGTTGCAGCAGTTCGTGCCAGTTTTCCTCGGCGGCGGCCTCGCAATGGGCAAGCAACAATGGCGCCTCGAAGCGGGCCAGGTTCAGCAGCAACTGATCGCTGATCCAGCGACGGGCACTGTCAGGATCGTGCACGCGGCCATTCTCCACCGCCATTTCCAGGCCTTGGGAATAGCTGTAGCCGCCAATCGGCAATTGCGGACTGGCCAGACGCAGGAGCGCCCAGGCCGGGTTCATAGGCGCACGCCGAACTGGTGCAATTTCGGCGGGTAGTTGAAATCCTCATCACCGTGACGCGAGTGGTGATGACCGCCGCCGTAAGCGCCGTGTTCCGGCTGGAACGGCGCTTCGATGTGTTCGGTGGTGGCGCCCAGCTGTTCGAGCATGGCCTTGAGCACGTAGTCATCAAGCAGGCGCAACCAGCCGTCGCCGACTTGCAAGGCGACGTGGCGATTGCCCAGGTGATAGGCCGCGCGGGTCAGTTCGAAGGCATTGGCGCAGGTGACGTGCAGCAGTTGTTCGGGGCGGGCGCAGACTCGGACGATGCGCCCGTCTTCGGCTTGCAAACATTCGCCGTCATGCAGCGGCGGCTGACCGCGCTCCAAAAACAACCCGACGTCTTCGCCCTCGGCACTGAAACAGCGCAAACGACTCTTGCTCCGGGCTTCGAAGGTCAGGTGCAACTCGGCGGCCCAGTCGGGTTGAGGGTCGATTCTGCGATGAATCACCAGCATCGGAAAACTTCCAGCAATGGACAATGCTCAGGCTAGAGCAAGGGGCTTGCCAATCGCGGGGAAGTGTAGGAAATGCCTGTGGGAAAGGTAGGACGAGGCCAGGTTGGGCACGGGTTTTGGGTGATGTTGGTGCGTTGAGTTTTTACTATGCACCAAATTGCGGCGCACAAAAAAAGATCGCAGCCTACGGCAGCTCCTACAGAGATACGCGATTTCTGTAGGAGATGCCGCAGGCTGCGATCTTTTAGGGCATCACTCGGTACTGCCGAGCCCCTGCCAATGCTTCAACCCGATAAAGATAAACCGCAACTGCTGGGTAATCTTCGCCTGGGGCGTCAAATGCTCAGGCAGCGCCTCGGCCGGCGGGTCGATGATGTCCGGCAAGGTGGCGAACACGCTTTTGACGATGAGGTCCGCCATGACGCTCAGACCGGCGATATCCAAGTGTTGCAGTTTCGGCATCAGCGACAAATCGGCCGCCAGGTCCGAACTGATGTTTTCGCGCAGACGGCCGATGGCCAGTCGCACCGGCAACGAACCGCCGTACTGCTCGCGGGCCAGAAACAGAAATTGCGAGCGGTTGGCCGACACCACGTCGAGGAAGATTCGCACCGACGCATCGATGATGCCGCCCATGACGAACTCATTGTGCCGCACCAGGCGGATGGTTTCGCGGAAGGTCTGGCCGACTTCGCTCACCAGCACCAGGCCCAGTTGATCCATATCGGCGAAATGCCGGTAGAAACCGGTGGGCACGATCCCGGCGGTTTTCGCCACTTCGCGCAGGCTCAAGCTGCCGAATCCTCGGCCGCCTTCCATCAAATGGCGAGCAGCGTCCATCAGGGCGTTGCGGGTCTGTTGTTTCTGTTCGGCGCGGGGCAGCATCGCAGGGGCGTTTTCTGAAGTAGGACAGCGGCGCACTCTAGCAAATCGGCTTTGCCGGCGTCGAACGACGATAGGGGATCGAGCGGGGGAGTGGCGGTGCTTCTATTAAGTGAAGAGCCAGAAAGTCAAAAGCCCAATCCGGTGATTGGGCTTTTTTTCGGGGCCGTCATGGGCTTAGCTCATCGAGCTGTTGCGTTCGATCACACGGTCACCACCGCCTTCGGCGAGGGTTTGGCCTGGGGTGCGGTCGGAACCGTCAGCGGCAACAGTTTGACCTTGTGGAGTCTGGTCGTAGCCATCTTCAGCAACCGTTTGGCCTTGTGGGGTTTGGTCGTAGCCATCTTCAGCAACAGTCTGACCTTGTGGGGTCTGGTCGTAACCGTCTTCAGTGATCAGGTTTTTTTCTTTCAAGCGATCGTTACCACCTTCAGCGAGGGTTTGACCTGGGGTGCGGTCGGAGCCATCAGCGGCAACGGTTTGGCTGAACACCGAGTGAGTGTCTTTCACTTGTGGGGTGGCTTGGTCAGCGGCTGGCAGTGCAAAAGCAGTGCTGGCTAGCATCGAAAGTGTAAGGCTAAGTAGAAGTTGGCGTTTCATGATCGGGTGCTCCGTGGGAGGGCAATAAATTGGGTACGAGGGCAATGCTACTCTCGATAAGTCGATATAAAAGTTCATAAACGCAATGTTAATAATCAACGGAATTGATTGTTCTCTGCAGCCCTTGTAAACCGGGCGTTTCCGGCCGATGTTTTTGCACCGGGATGGGTATTTTCGACTCACTCTCGCTGCGCAAAAGTGCGGGGCCGGTAACGCGGGACGGGAGGGGAGAGCCGCGTTCGACCGGTCAATTACGGCAAAATCGGTTTTTCGATTAAACCTGCGGGCCATTTGCCAGTCGTAGATGTCATAGCGGGCCGGTTCTGGTCCCAGCGTTTTTCTTGAGCGTCGCGGTCGGGGCGTTCAGTCGTATCAGGAGCCCTGTGCAATGACGCGCACTCGTAAAATTCTCGCCTGGACCTTCACCACCCTTGTTGTGTTGTTGGCGGTTCTGGTGCTGGTCATCGTGTTCTTCGATTGGAACCGGATCAAACCGCCTCTCAACGCCAAAGTTTCCGAAGAGCTGCATCGCCCATTCGCGATCAATGGCAACCTGGCCGTGGTCTGGCGGCGCGAGCTTGGCGAAGGCGGCTGGCGCGCCTGGGTGCCGTGGCCGCACGTGGTGGCCGAAGACTTGAGCCTGGGCAACCCGGGCTGGTCGAAAACGCTGCAAATGGCCAATCTCAAACGCGTCGAGCTGCGCATATCGCCCCTGGCCCTGCTGGCGCAGCGCGTAGTGATCCCGCGCATCGACCTCACCGAACCCAATGCCGAGCTGCAACGCCTGGCCGACGGTCGCGCCAACTGGACGTTCAAGTTCGACCCGAAAGACCCGAAAGCCGAACCCTCACCGTGGGTGGTGGACATCGGCGCGATCGGCTTCGATAAGGGGCACGTCACCCTCGACGATCAGAACCTGAAGACTCAACTCGACCTGCTGATCGACCCGCTGGGCAAGCCGATCCCGTTCAGCGATATCGTCGGCGACAAAGCCGCGAAAACTGCGCAAGAGAAAGGCAATGCGCCCCAGGACTACGCGTTTGCGTTGAAGGTCAAAGGCCAGTACCACGGCCAGAAACTGGCCGGGCAGGGCAAAATCGGCGGCCTGCTGGCCTTGCAGGATTCCGCCACGCCGTTTCCGCTGCAGGCTCAGGTGCAAATCGCCGACACCAATGTCGAGCTCGCCGGCACCCTGACCGATCCGCTGAACCTCGGCGCCCTGGATCTGCGCCTGAAGCTGGCCGGCGCCAGCCTGGGCAATCTCTATCCGCTGACCGGCGTGATCCTGCCCGACACTCCGCCGTATGCCACCGACGGTCACCTGGTCGCCAAGCTGCATGAGCCGGGGGGCGCGGTGTTCCGCTATGAAGAGTTCAACGGCAAGATCGGCGCCAGCGATATCCATGGCAACCTGGCCTACGTCGCCAGCCAGCCAAGGCCAAAACTCAGTGGCTCGCTGCTGTCCAATCAACTGCTGTTTGCCGACCTGGCCCCACTGATCGGCGCCGACTCCAATGCCAAGCAAAAGGCCCGGGGCGGTGAGAGCAAACAACCGGCGGACAAAGTGCTGCCGGTCGAAGAGTTCAAGACCGAGCGCTGGCGCGATATGGACGCCGATGTCGAGTTCACCGGCAAGCGCATCGTCCACAGTGAAAAACTGCCGTTCAACGACCTCTACACACACTTGGTACTCACCGATGGCGTACTCAGCCTAGAGCCCCTGCGCTTTGGCGTGGCTGGCGGCAAGCTGGATGCACAGATTCGCCTGAACGGTCACACCGATCCCATGGAAGGCAGGGCGAAACTCACCGCACGCGGTTTCAAACTGAAGCAGCTGTTTCCGACCTTTGAACCGATGAAAACCAGTTTCGGCGAGCTCAATGGCGATGCCGACATCACTGGCCGCGGCAACTCGGTGGCGAAATTGCTGGGCAGTGCCAACGGCAATCTGAAGATGCTGATCAACGACGGTGCCATCAGTCGCGAGCTGATGGAGCTGGCCGGGCTGAACGTCGGCAACTATGTGGTCGGTCGGATCTTTGGCGACAAGGAAGTGAAGATCAACTGCGCGGCTGCCGATTTCGATATCAAAAGCGGTCTGGCCACCACTCGGTTGTTTGTCTTCGATACAGAGAACGCGATCGTCTACATCGATGGCACGGCAAACATGGCGACCGAGCAACTGGACCTGACCATCACGCCGGAATCCAAGGGCTGGCGCCTGATTTCATTGCGTTCGCCGCTGTACGTGCGGGGCAAGTTCATCAAGCCTGATGCCGGTGTGAAGGCTGTGCCGTTGATGTTGCGCGGGGCCGGGATGGTGGCGCTTGGAGTGATCGCCGCGCCAGCGGCAGGTTTGCTGGCGCTGATAGCGCCGAGTGGCGGCGAGCCGAATCAATGTGCGCCGTTGCTGGAACAGATGAAGTCGGGCAAGGCGCCAGTAACCGTCAAACCCACCCGATAATCGCGCGTCTGCACTGACGTCATCGCGGGCAAGCCCGCTCCCACAGGGGATCACCGTACTTGTGGGAGCGGGCTCGCCCGCGATGGCGGACAGACAAGCGCTGCGTATCGCAATGTGAAGCACTCACGCCAAGGCATGCCCCGATATCAATGCCTCTTCACGCAACCACGCAAAAAACACCCGCACCGGCGGATGCCGTTCGCGTCCCGGAACGCACAGCGCGCTATACCCGGCGCCGTCCACTTGCACGTTCCCTCGATAGGCCACCAGCAATCCGCTGGCCACGCTTTCGGACACCAGAATATTGCTGGCCAGTACCAGGCCTTGCCCGGCAATGGCTGCTTGCAGGGCGTAATGCTCTTCGTCGTATTCGCGCACCGCGGGCTCGCCTGTCAGCCAGTTCTCGCCCGACCGCGCGCACCAGGCCTCCCAGCCATGGGCGTAGAGCTTGGAGTTGTGCCAGCGCACGCTGATCAGTGTCGGCGTGCGGGTCGTCGCCAAGGCCACTTGTTCGGGGGAGCCATAAACGCCAAAGGACTCGTCGAACAGGCACAGGCCATACAGATTGGGATAGTCATCAAGGCTGTAGCGCACCGCCAGATCGACACTGGCGTCCTGATGCAAATCGATGACTTCGCAATGGGTATCGAGGCGCAGGCTGATGTTCGGGTGCCGAGCGTAAAAGCGCCCGAGTCGCGGTACCAGCCACAGGGCGGCAAAAGCGGCGGTGGTGGAGATCGTCAGGCTGCTACCGCTGCGCTGCGGACGCAGGGTATCGACACTTTGCGCCACCTCCAGAAAGGCGCCATGCAGGCTGTGGAACAGCCGTTCACCGCACTCGGTCAGTCGCACCTGCCGTGGCAAGCGATCGAACAACGGCACGCCGAGCCAGGTTTCCAGCGAGCGAATCTGATGGGATACCGCCGTCGGCGTCACTGCGAGTTCTTCGGCAGCAGCCTTGAAGCTCAGCAGGCGTGAGGCGGATTCAAAAGCGCGCAGGGCGGTCAGCGGCAATGAGGCGAACATTGAACACTCCACGGATGAAATGGATTCATCCAGACTGATTTTTGCTCATTTGAAAAAGGGCAGCTGAGAGCTTCAAGCTGCAAGCCACAAGCAGTTTGAGTTTAGTCCTTAAGGAGAATCAGATGAGCACAATTCTTGCGATTCATGCCAGTCCCCGTGGCGAGCGTTCTCATTCGCGGCGTTTGGCGGAAGTGTTTCTTTCAGCTTGGCAGGCTCGACATCCTCAGTCGCGGCTGACTCGCAGAGAGGTTGGGCGCGCATTGATTCCGCCGGTCAATGAGGCGTTCGTGGCTGCCGCGTTTTATCCGCAACCTGACGCGCGTCCATTGTCGATGCAGGCGGATCTGGCGTTCAGCGATGAGCTGGTTGGCGAGGTGTTGGACCATGACTTGCTGGTGATTTCCACGCCAATGCACAACTTCAGTGTGCCCAGCGGCTTGAAAGCGTGGATCGATCAGATCGTGCGGCTCGGGTTGACGTTCAATCACACGCTAGACAACGGCGTGGCGCAGTACGAACCGCTGGTGCGGGGCAAAAAGGCCTTGATCGTCACCAGTCGCGGCGGCTTCGGTTTTGGCCCCGGCGGTGAGCTGGAAGCCATGAATCATGCCGATCCATTGCTGCGCACGGCGCTGGGCTTCATCGGCATCACCGATGTCACGGTGGTCGCTGCCGAGGGCGAAGAGTCCGAGGCGCGCACGTTCGAGGTTTCTGCCGCCGAGGCCGAACAGCGTCTATTGGCGCTGGCCAGGGAGTTCTAGATGGCCTGGCTGTTTTTGCTGATCGCCGCCGGTTTTGAAGTGACGTTCGCCATGGGCATGAAGTACGCCGAAGGCTTCACCCGGCTCTGGCCGTCGCTGATTACCGTCGTCGCGGCGGTGGGCGGGATTTACTTCCTGACCCTGGCCATGCGCGAATTGCCGGTGAGCATCGCGTACCCGATCTGGACGGCCATCGGCTCACTGGGCACTGTGTTTCTCGGATTTGCCTTGCTGGGCGAAAGCCTGACGGCGGTTAAGTTGGTGTCAGTCGGATTGATCGTCGCTGGCGTGGTGGGGCTGAAGTAAGGCACTTCGCGCCCCACCCGGGTCGGATCCCTGTAGGCGCTGGCTTGCTGGCGATGGTCGTTGACGATAACGCGTAGGGGCTGGTTAAACGCGGCGCACTAGAGACCATCGCCAGCAAGCCGGCTCCTACAGGGGGGGCGTGAAGAACGTGGAACGAGGACGGATGTCATAGACTGGTCGTCGAGTTGTCATGTTCGCTGGTGATGCTTGGCGGATGTCTTGCATCACGCCTTGCGTCACTTCACCGATCACAAGGATGTCCGCCCATGTCGCAAGGTT
>Ga0247818_10002846_pt1 | contig 11162 bp, 4 predicted proteins | sample 13C_Glucose_Day1_FD_192424 | JGI IMG/M metagenome (GOLD analysis project Ga0247818, IMG submission 192424) | Soil microbial communities from agricultural site in Penn Yan, New York, United States - 13C_Glucose_Day1 | ecosystem: Environmental > Terrestrial > Soil > Agricultural land | place: USA...
ACCGCGGCGTCCGTCCACGTCGTGCCACCGTCGTAGGAGAAGGCGAACGTCGCCGAGACGATGTCACCAGGGGCGTAGCCGCCGTGACCGGTGACCCGGATCGGCAGCACCTGCCCCGCCGAGGCGGCGAGGGTCTTGCTGCCTTCCTCGGGCAGGCCGACCCGCGGGAAGAGCAGCGGGAGACCGACCGAGAACGTGTCGGGGTCGAGCGCGGAACGGAAGCCCCACGTCGTCTTGACCTCGGTGGAACGGGCCCACTGCCTCGCCGGGCCCCCGAACTTGCCGCTGTTCATCTCGAGCTCGTAGGCCGAGTCCTCGGCCGGCACCTCGAAGACGCCGTTGGGGGTGTAGCTGTAGCCGATCTCCTCGCCGTTGCGGCGCAGGGTGAGGTTGCCCTCGTCGCCGAAGCTGCCGGGTTTGGCCACGTGCCCGAAGTCGTCGCCCCACATCTGGGGGGCGAAGCCCATGAGGCCGCCCTGACGCTCAGCAGTCAGCTGCTCGACGCCCTGGTCGTTCTTGATCGCAGCGGGGGCGACGATGCCTCCGTACCAGCTGTCGGTGCGGACGCTGCCGGCCGGGTAGGTGCGCCACGCGTCGGCCATCGCCTCTCCGAAGGGGAAGCTCGAGGTGAGGTAGTGCAGCCACTTCGTGCCGCCGTCGGTGTAGAACTCCGTGCGCTTGGTCGCCACCTGCACGGCCTCGTAGACGGAGACACCGAAGGTGACACCGTTCTCACGGCCGGCGTAGACGTAGTCCAGGAGCGGCGTGTCGACGCCCATGCCCTTGTAGTCCGCCTCCGTGCGGCCGAGCTTCTTGTCCTGCACGACAAACGTCTTGTCGTCGGTCACCGGAGTCGCCTGGGTGAAGCCGAGGTTGTAGACGTACGGGCTGCTGGCCGTCGCCTTCCAGGAGAGCGTCAGCTCACCACCGGGGGCGGTGGCAAGGAGCGCCTGGAGCTGGTCGCCCTCGGCCATCGGAAGGGAGTAGGTGCCCACGCTGAGCGGCGTGAAGCCGGTGACCGGAAGCCACTTCCCGGGAGCCGGAGCGTACGCGAGCAGTGCCTTGGCACCAGCCGCGCGGGCCCGGTTGACCATCGCCGGAGAGATGCCGCTGGTGCTCACCTTGACGAGCACGACCTTGCCACCCACTCGGGCCGGGTCGAAGGTCGAGCCGGTGCCCCCGTCGACGAGGCCCGCGGTGCTGACGCCGTCGAGGCCGGGCGCCGCGTTGGGCGCCGCGATCGGGTGCAGCACCGGTCCTCCGACGACCGACATCGAGTCGACGGCAGGCGCGTAGCGGCGCGACCAGTCACCGAACTCCCACGTGCCCTGCTGGGCGTTGCCCTGCACGTCGGCATACACGGCGGTCGTCGTCGGGCCAGTGCTGAGGGAGCCGGCGTGGATCCACGTGTCGTCCCACGTGCGGGAGAACGAGAGGACGGATGCCTTGGCCTCACTGGGCCGGTCCGTCTTGACCGACAGCAGGTGCGCCTTGGTCGCGTCGAAGTCGACGGTCGTGTCGCTGGTGATGTTGATCTCCGGTCGGCCGAAGTAGGCGATGGAGCCGACCGTGCCCGGGGCCAGGTAGGTGGGGTCCGGGGTCCTGACGAAGCTCGACAGGAAGTAGGTGCCGGGACGCACCTGGAACGTCTGCTCCGCGGCTCCGTTGTTGAAGGCGCGCTGGCCCTTGAAGGAGTCGATGTTCACCACGTCGATGCTCGAACCCAGGTTGGCCGGGTTGCCGAGGCGGTCTTTCACCCGAACCGTGAGCTTCACCGTCTCGGGGGTGACGTAGAGCGAGAACGGCGTCGACACGTTGGCGTCGCCGGTGGCGACGATGCGGCCGGTGACGTCTCCGTACTGCGCGGCGTCGAGCTTCGCGGTCGGGTCGACCTTGACGGGGACCTTGACGGTCGCACCCGCGGGGACGGTCACCGACGAGGCTCCGAGCACGACCGGCGCCGACTTGACGGCCGAACCGTCGTCACCGGTGACACCGGCGACGGACAGCTGCAGGGTGACCGGCTGGTCGGTGACGTTGGTGTAGGGAAGGTCGATGGTCGTGATCTGGGAGCTGGTGTGCGGCCACGCGAACGTCCCGGCCTGCACGGGCATGGTGGTCACCGGGGCCTTCGCCGCGGCGATCACATCCAGTCGACCCGCGCCCTGGGCGCGAACGTCACCGGGAACATCGGACTTCGCCGACGACACGAGGGCCGCCTTGAGCTGCTGCCCGGTCCAGGTCGGGTGCGCCTGCTTGACGATGGCGGCGGCACCGGCGACGTGCGGCGTCGCCATCGACGTGCCCGACATCGCCACGTACGCGTTGTCACCCCGCCCGCCAGAGCGCGCGGCCAAGATGCCGACCCCCGGCGCCGAGATCTCCGGCTTGAGGGTGTGGTCGACCGCTGTGGGCCCGCGGCTGGAGAACCACGCCGGCACGTCCTGACGGTCCACGGCGCCCACCGTCAGCACGGCGGGAGCACAGCCGGGAGCCGAGACCGTGTTGTTCGCCGAGCCCGTGTTGCCCGCCGCAATGACGAAGAGGGTGGAGCTCGTGGTGGCGAGCTCCTGCGCAGCGGACGACATCGGGTCGTTGCAGGCGGCAGGTGCCCCATTGCTCCCCAGGCTCATGGACACGACGTCGGCGCCCTGCGAGACCGCCCACTCCATGCCGCCGATGATCATCGAGTCGGAACCACCACCGTTGTCACCGAGCACCTTGCCGATGAGCAGCTGCGTCTCGGGGGCGACGCCCTTCTCGACGCCATCGCTCGCCGCCCCGGACCCGCCGACGGTGGAGGCGGTGTGCGTGCCGTGACCGTGCACGTCCGACAGTGCGCCACCCGCTGAGCCGGTGAAGTCCTGCGAGGCCACGATCCGGCCCTGCAGGTCGGGGTGCTCTGCGTCGGCGCCGGTGTCGAGGACGGCGACCTTCGTGCCTTCACCCTTGAGCCCTGCGGCCCAGGCCTGGTCGGCGTTCACCTGCCTGGTGGACTGGTCGAGGCTGGCGTAGGCCTTGGCGTCGAGCCAGACCTTCTCGACCTTGGCGCCCGCAGCCGTGGCGGGGTCCGTCACGTCGGCGAAGAAGTCGCTCGCCTTGTCCTTGTCGGCCTTGAGCGCGATGCCGTCGATCGAGTGCAGCGTCGCGCCCTTCGCCGCCCCCTTGGGCGTGGTCGGCGCCGTACGCGCCCGGCTGAGGTCCGTGGTGTAGCGCGCGATGACCGGGACGGTGTCGGTGCTCGCGTCGTCGTAGCCCATCGCGACGAGGCCGGTGACGTTGAAGAGCTCCTCGTCCACCTTGCCTGAGGAGAGCGCGTCCGCGGCGTCTGCGGGGTACACGTAGACGTCCTTGCCGACCCGGCGCGTCTCGACGGAAGGCACCGTGCCGTCCTCGCGCGGCAGCACGGTGACGATCGGCGCGTTGGTGCCTGCCCCGGTGACGAGGACCTTGTCGCCCGTGATGAGGGTGACGGTCTTGGGGGAGCCGTTCGCCGCCTGGGCGGCGGACGACCCGACGATGGGGCGGGGTTTGGCCCCCGAGTCCTGGCCGAAGGCCGATGTCGGGGCGACCGAGGTGGCGGCAACGATGGCAACTGTTGCCACCCCTAGGGTGTTACGCCAGGTGGGGCGCATGTTTGTCCTCCGGAAAGCTGGTGGGCGAGCCGATGTTCGGTCACGCTGCATGAGGGGGACACTGGGTTTGACACCGGTGTCGCTAGCCAGAGTGCACGAGGCGCCGGTTTGTCGGGAAGAAAACGACGGCGGCGGGTCTCTGCCATGGCGCAGGTGCGCCACCAGCCGGGTGAAGTGACGGAGCGGGCAAAGGAGTGGGAGTGGAAGCGCTCGCAGCGCTGGGACTGAGTCCCGTGGAGGCGAATCTCTACCGCACACTTGTCGGTCTGGGCGGGACGGGCGTCGACGATCTGGCCCATCGGTGCCAGCTCTCGAGCGCGGCCGTCGGGGGCAGTCTCCTGGCGCTGGAGCGGCAGGGACTGGTGGCGCAGTCGGCCGCCGTCCCGGGCCGCTGGGTGGCGGCGCCACCGGGGATAGCGCTGCGGGCCCTGGTCAACGATCGACGTCACGAGCTGGATCAGGCCGAGCTCGTGGCCGCGCGGCTGGCGGAGTCGCACCGCACCGACGCTGTGGGGACCGTCCATGACCTCGTTGAGGTCGTCGTCGGAGCGAGCGCGGTCGGTCAGCGGTTCCACCAGCTGCAGCTGGGCGCCGTCGAGGAGGTGTGCGTGCTCGTCAGCGACGAGCCGACCGCCGTACCGGCGACGGAGAACCAGGCCGAGGACATCGCCGCAGCCCGCGGCGTTCGGTATCGGATCGTGCTCGAACGCGACGTGCTCGAGCAGACGTCGCAGACCGAGCTCGTGGCGGTGATGCGCCGCAACGAGCAGGTGCGTGTCAGCGACCAGGTCCCCACCAAGCTCGTCATCGCCGATCGTCGCACCGCGATGGTTCCCCTCGACGCGGACTCCCCGGACCCGGCGGCCCTGGTCATCCACTCGACCGGGCTCGTGCAGTCCCTCCAGTCGCTCTTCGACTCTGTCTGGCGTGACGCCTGGCCGCTGAAGTTCGCCTCCCCGGATGGCGACGAGCTCGTGCAGGCACCGCCCGGGCCGGACGAGCTCGACCTGCAGGTGCTCTCGCTCCTCATCGCCGGCGCTTCCGACGCGTTGGTCGCGCGGCAGCTGGATGTCGGGTTGCGCACCATCCAGCGCCGAGTGCGTTCCCTCATGGATGCCACGGGCGCCAGCAGCCGCATCCAGCTGGGCTGGGCGGCACACGAGAAGGGCTGGCTGCTTCGTCCGTAGCGCTACGGATCGCACGACGGGCCTTGGGCAGAAAGCCCATCGGGCCCCGGGAGAGGCCCCGTGACCAGACGGCTTTCCGCCATGGCGAGGTCCCGCCCCTGCACATGTCCCCGGCCAACCCCGCGCTGTGGCCACCCTTGGGCACCCTTCCACGTCCTTCGACAGGAGAAGAATGTCCATCCTTTCCCGGCACGCCTTGCGGCTCGGTGCGGCCTCGGTCGCCCTGACCGCCGCCGTGGGCGGCTTCAGTCCCGCACACGCGGCTGACCAGACTCCCCACCCCACCCCTGGCTCGAGCGGTCGGGGTGCGGCCGCCACGCCGACGCCACCGGGGAAGCAAGGCTTCACGGATGTCTCACCCGGGTCCGAGAGGCTCGTGGCCAAGCTCGGCAGTGAGGACCTTCGCCGACTGCACCAAGCGGTCGCGCAGAAGAAGTCGACGGTCACCCTGCTCCTTGCTGCCAAGCCGGGCAGCGGCAGCTCCATCAAGGCTGCGATCAAGGCCGCCGGCGGCTCGGTGGGACGCATCGAGGACCGCCTGGGTTACGTGCGAGCCACCGTCCCCACGACGGCGGTCAACTCGCTGGCTCAGCGCTCTGACGTGCTCGCCATCGACCTCAACCGCACCTACCAGATCCCCGACCCGCAGCTGGCCGGTCCCGCCGGAGCCACGTCGGACGGCATCGCTGCTCCCAGCGCTTCGACCCCGGCCAACAACCCCTACCTTCCCGTGAACGAGATCGGCTCGGTCGACTTCACCTCGACACACCCGCAGTGGGACGGCCGTGGCGTGACGGTGGGCGTGCTCGACAGCGGCGTCGACCTCGACCACCCGGCCCTGCAGAAGACGACGACCGGCGCAGCGAAGGTCGTGGACTGGCTGACCGAGACCGATCCGGTCCTCGACCAGGACCCGACGTGGCTCAAGCTGGACCTCGTCAAGAATGGTCCCTCCTGGACCTCGGTCGGGATGACGTTCACGGCGCCTGCGGGTCAATACCGGTTCGGCTTCTTCTATGAGGCCTCCACGACGGGCTCGGAGTTCGGCGGTGACCTCAACCGTGACGGTGACACCTCTGACCGCTTCGGCGTCATCTACGACCCGGTCGACCACCGGATCTGGGTCGACACGAACCAGAACGGCGACTTCAACGACGAGGGGCCGATGAGCCCCTACGCCCAGTCGCGCCAGGTGGGCCACTTCGGCGTCGACAACCCCGAGACGCCGGTGTCGGAGAAGGTGCCCTTCACGGTGGACTACCGCGAGGACGTCGACCTCTCACCGCTCGGCGGGGCCAACGTCGGCAAGGTGGCCGACTACGTCAACATCGGTCTCGTGGCCAGCGCCCACGGCACGCACGTCGCCGGCATCATCGCTGGGAACGGCCTCTTCGGTGGCGCGATGCGTGGCGCCGCGCCGGGCGCCCAGATCGTCTCGGCTCGCGCCTGCACGCTCTACGGCGGGTGCACGGCCGTCGCCCTCACGGAGGGCATGATCGAGCTCGTCACCAAGCATGACGTCGACGTCGTCAACGTCTCGATCGGGGGCCTCACCTCGCTCAACGACGACTCCGACGCCATCGCACTGCTCTACGACCAGCTGATCAAGCAGTACGACGTGCAGATCGTCGTCGCCGCCGGCAACGACGGTCCCGGCGTCAACACCGTCTCGTCACCGTCGACCGCGGGTGCCGTCATCAGCGTCGCCGCATCCGTCAGCAAGAAGACGTGGTGGTCCAACTACGGCACCGAGGCCCAGTCGGGACAGGGCATCTTCTCCTTCTCGGCCCGCGGGCCCGCAGAGAACGGCGCCCTGAAACCGACCGTCGCGGCGCCCGGCGCTGCCGTCTCCACGGTCCCCATGTGGCAAGCGGGCCAGCCGGTCCCCGAAGCCGGCTACGCCCTGCCTCCCGGCTACGGCATGCTCAACGGCACGTCGATGGCTGCCCCCGAGGTGGTCGGAGGTGCGGCACTGCTGCTGTCCGGCGCCAAGGCCACGTCGACCACGGTGACAGCGAAGGCGCTGCGCACCGCGCTCATCGACGGAGCGACACTCATCGACGGCGTCCCCACCGTCGCGCAAGGGGTCGGGCTCGTCAACATCCCCGCGGCTTGGGCCGAGATCGCCAGCAACATCACCACGGGGGACTACACCGTCGCCGCGCCCGTGTGCACCAGCCTGTCGCACCTGCTCGCAACGCCCAACAGCGGCACCGGGGTCTTCAACCGCTGCCGGCCGGGCGCCGGCGGCGACACCCTCGACACCGCGAAGCGCTACGACATCACCGTGACCCGCACCTCAGGCACCGGCAAGGCGCGCCATGAGCTCTCCTGGATCGGCAACGACGGCACCTTCAGCGCGCCGACCGCGGTCACCCTGAGCACCGGCGAGGCAGCCACCGTCGCCGTCACGGCCCGACCCACCACGCCTGGCCTGCACTCGGCCATCCTGCGGATCGACGACAGGTCGACCACCGGGAGCGACCTGCTCGTCCCGGTGACCATCATCGCGGCCGAGCAGCCTGCTGCGCCGAGCCAGGCTGTCGTCAAGACCGGTACCGTCCGCCGCGGGACCTCGACGTCCTACTTCGTCGCCGTGCCCGAGGGTGTCGCGAACGTCCAGCTGGGCCTCGCGGGCGTCGGAAGCGGTCACGTGCGCGTCACGGCGATCGACCCCACCGGCATGCCGGTGGGCAGCACCGCCAGCAACCAGTGCTTCACCAACCAGTCCGACCCGAAGCTCTGCAACCCGACGGACCGGTCGATCACTGATCCCATGAGCGGTGTCTGGGAGTTCCAGGTCGAGGCGCGGCGCACGTCGCCGCTGATGGACAACGCCTACCGGGTCACGACCACGCTGCAAGGGGTCTCGGTCGACGCGGAGGCGGCCAGCATTGACTCCGCGGTCGTGTACCACCCGGAGCCCGCAGCCGCCACGGCCACCAACACGTGGGGCACCGTGACGGCACACGCGACCCAGGGTCAGGTCGGCCGGCTTCGCAGCGTGACGGCCAGCGTGGCCAACGGGGCCATGTCCCAGGGCCTCGTCCAGGTGCCGCGTGACGTCACCGAGATGGAGCTGACCGTCACCCCACGGCAGCAGGACGCCAACCTCGACGTCTACCTCATCAACTCGACGGCAGGCCTGGTGGCTCGTCTCGCGAGCCCAGGTCCGGGCGGGGAGCACATCCGGCTCCGCAACCCGCTGCCCGGCACGTATGCCGTCGTCGTCGCTGGCACGGATGTCCCTTCGGGCACCACGGAGTTCGACTACCACGAGCGGCTCTTCTCGAGTGCCATCGGCTCGGTCACGGTCGACAACAGCCAGCCGCAGCTGCTCCAGCCTGGTCAGCAGCTGCCGATCAGGGCCACGGTGACGGTGGCAGCCGAGCCCATGAACGGAGAGGGTCTCGTCGCCATGGTGCCGGTCGCGAACGACCACGGCACGACCATCGGCTACGCCGACGTCCTCGTGAAGTCGGTCAGCACCCCCGACGGCACGGTGCTGGCCACCATGGCCGCGATGGTCGGTGCGGACATGAACAACGCCGGGGTCATGGTCGGTGACAAGCAGATCTCGGCCAGGACCAAGCCCATCCGGTGGACCCGCGAGGGCGGTGTCGAGCCGCTTCCGATCGGTGACACCGGACGATCCGGAACGGCCTACGACGTCAACGAGGCCGGGATGATCGCCGGCGAGATCACCCTCACCACCGGCAAGCTCGTGCCTGCCCTGTGGCAGGCCGATGGTTCCCTCACCGACATCGGGGTCCCTGACTGGCGTGCGTACACCTCGGCTCGCGCCTCGGCTCTCAACGACAACGGACAGGTCGTCGGTGACGCCAGGGCCTTCGTCAAGGAGGGCACCGTGTCGCGCCAGTACGACGAGGGCTACGTCTGGTCCGTCACCGCCGGTTTCCGGCGTCTGCCCCACCTCAGCGACGACGTGTCGGAGACCCTCCCCCACGCCGTCAACGACGCCGGCTGGGTCGTGGGCAGCTCGAAGATCAACGGCACCAAGCATGCCGTGATGTGGAGCCCTCAGGGCTCGATCGAAGACCTCGGCGTGCTGCCGGGAATGGGCGACTCGGATGCCACCGCGATCAGCCAGAACGGCACGGTGGTCGGCACCAGCGGAGACGACGCCTTCGTCTGGACCCGCGCCGGTGGCATGCATCGGCTGGCCGACTACGGCTTCGACGGCAGCGCCCTCAAGGTGACCGCGGACGGGTGGGTCCTCGGCAGCGCCGAGGTGCAGCCGCGCGACTCGGTCCCGGTCGTGTGGGACCCGAGCGGCCGCGTCTACGACCTGACCCGGATGGTCGATCCCGGGACCATCTACCCGTTGGAGCCGATGACCATCAACGACAAGCACGAGGTCGTGGTCTACGGCTACGTGGGTACGGCCTCGGGCGAGGTGCTGATGCAGCTGCCGTCCTTGCCCTGAGCCGGTCAGTGAGCGGGGCGGGGTGGTTCAGGTTGCCACCCCGCCCCGCGTCTGGCCTGCTGTCGACGTGGTGCCGGTCTCGGAACCGCCTTCAGGCCGTGCCGCGGTGCCCGTCGGTCGGGAGGTCGAGGGTGTGCGCGCCGCGCACGACCTTCGTCGCGAGGTAGTGGGCGTTCGCGTCGGAAAGGTGGACCCCCGTCGGCACGCGGCTGACCACCGTGACCCCGAGGGCCCGCAGCTGCTCGGCCTTGTCGGGGTTGTTGCTGAGCAGGGCGACCCGGCTGACTCCGAGCGCGCCGAGCATCTGGGCGGCCACGGTGTAGTCCCGCTCGTCCTCGCCGTAGCCGAGCGCGACGTTCGCCTCGTAGGTGTCGAGCCCCGCGTCCTGGAGCACGTACGCGTCGAGCTTGGGATAGAGGCCGATGCCGCGCCCCTCCTGCCGCAGGTAGAGCAGGAACCCACCGCTCGCGTCGAGGCGCTCGACGGACTCGCGCAGCTGGGCGCCGCAGTCACACCGCCGGCTGCCGAAGACGTCGCCGGTCAGGCACTCGCTGTGCAGCCGCGTGGGCGTCGGGTCGCGGTCACACCCGCCGGGGCCCGGGGACGCGGCGCGGTCGCCGAGACCCAGCGCGAGGTGCTCGCGCCCGTCGGCGAGGCCCTCGAAGGTGAAGACGCGCGCCGTCGTCTCGAAGCCGTCGGCGAACCCGACCGGCACGAGCACGTGGGTGCGGATCCGGGCCGCTGGAGGTGCCGCCGGAGTCGGGCCCGGCGCCGCGGAGGTCATGCGCCCTCCCGGAAACGCGGCGACAACGCATACCTCAGCAGGACCACGTCGCCGATCTGGCGCACCTCCGCGAGGGTCGCGCGACGGCCGGCGTTCCACGGATAGCGCCCGTCCCCGACGAACCGGCACGCGGCCGAGTCCCCGACGAAGAAGGGCGCCACGACGAGCTGGAGCTCATCGGCGAGGTCGTCGGTGAGCAGCTGGGTGTGCACGGTCCCCCCGCCCTCGACCATGAGCCGCTGCACGCCGCGGTCGCCGAGGTCTTCGCAGACCCGGCGCATCGTCGCGGGCCGGCCGGCGTCGACGACGGCTGCTGCGGCGCCGAGCCGCCCGCGGGCCCCGGGCACCACGTCGGTCGGGCAGTAGACGAGCTTGTCGGCACCGTCGGCCGCGAAGAAGCTTGCGGCACAGTCGAGCTCGGCACGCCTCGTGACCGTCACCTTCGTGGGCGACGGGGTGAGCCCGCGGGCCACCCGCGCGGCGCGGCGCTCGGGCGAGCGGACGAGCAGGCGCGGGTTGTCGTGGCGGATCGTGCTCGCGCCCACGAGGATCGCGTCGCTGGCGGCCCGCTCGCCGTCGACGCGGTCGAAGTCGGCGTCGTTGGACAGCATGAGGCGGGTCGAGGTGCCGGCACTGAGGTAGCCGTCGATCGACATGCCGCAGCTGAGCAGGGTGTACGGACGGTCAGCCACTGACAGCTCCTTCCGCAGCGACGCCCGTGGCGTGGGTCTCGCGCCGCGCAGTGACGAGCAGCGCCGCGCCGGGGAGGGCGGCGACGAACGACATGACGCCGTAGACGACGGCGGTCCCCACTCCCCCGGCGACCCCGAGGCCGGCGACCCCGAACGCCCACGCCGCAACCCCTTCACGGGGTCCCCACCCGGCGACGTTGAGGGGCACGGCCATCGCGACGAGCACGACGAGCGCAAGCGGCACCAGGTCGCCCACCGACGCGGTGACCCCGGCGCTCCTGGCTGCGAGCACGAAGGTCGCCACGTGTCCGACGACGACGACCGTGGAGACCGCGACGACTCCCGGCCACGTATGCCGTCCCAGCAGTCCCGCTCGCAGGTCGGCCACCGCGACCTGCCCGGCCCGCGAGACCCACG
>Ga0247818_10002848_pt1 | contig 11158 bp, 12 predicted proteins | sample 13C_Glucose_Day1_FD_192424 | JGI IMG/M metagenome (GOLD analysis project Ga0247818, IMG submission 192424) | Soil microbial communities from agricultural site in Penn Yan, New York, United States - 13C_Glucose_Day1 | ecosystem: Environmental > Terrestrial > Soil > Agricultural land | place...
GCGCATCAGTCTGCGTCTTCACCTACAGGTTTGAGGATAGCAAAATCGAGCAGATTGCCAACCGCACTTTTAGACCGATTTCGACCAGTAGAAAGTGCGCAAGGAAGGGAAAATACTATGGCTGCAAAGACAGGTTCAGCGCCCGAGTCGAGCACGGATTACATCGCAAGCATCCAGTCCATCATTTCGAACGATCCGATCCGCTGGCAAATACTTCGTCACGTCCATAGGCTGGGCCTGCCGGACTGCTGGATCGGCGCCGGGTTTGTCAGAAACGCTGTTTGGGATCACCTGCACGGTCGCCCGATTTCTCCATTGTCTACAGACGTTGACGTCATCTGGTTCGATGAGGAGTGCTGCTCTGCCCTGGCTGACCGCCAGGCAGAGGCCACCCTGCGGGATCTGGACCAGAGCATCGACTGGTCGGTAAAGAACCAGGCACGGATGCACCTTCAGAACAGCGACCGGCCCTACCTGTGCAGCGTCGATGCCATGCGCTATTGGCCCGAGACGGCAACAGCCGTTGCCGTCAGGCTTGGCAACAACGATGTCTGTGAAGTGGCCGCGCCGCTGGGGCTTGATGATCTGTTCCAGATGATCATCAGGCCCACGTCGAGGTTCACAGGGGAAAAACAGCACATATTTCAACAAAGAATGATCAGCAAGAACTGGCTGGCAACCTGGCCATTGCTCAAGTTCAGCGACTCATGACGGCCGGCGCACCGCTCTCACCCTGCCGCTGCCGCCTCCACCGCAAAAGAATCGCTCGCCGCCGTCGGATTCCAGGCCCGACACGCCGACACCGGCAGGCATCCTGAGGCTCTCCAGCACTTCGCCGGACTGCGGATCGATACGGCGCAACTCACTCTCATCGCCCTCCCAGGTGCCATGCCACAGATCACCTTCGACCCAGGTCACGCCGGTGACGAAACGGTTGGATTCGATGGTGCGCAGGATCTCGCCGGTACCGGGGTCGATCTGGTGAATCTTGCGCTCGCGATATTGCCCTACCCACAGCGAGCCTTCGGCCCAGGTCAGGCCCGAGTCGTTGCCGCCGCCGGGTGCGGGGATTGTGGCCAGGACGCGGCCGGTCTGCGGGTCGACTTTGTGGATACGGTCTTCGGCAATCTGGTACAGATACTCGCCATCGAAGGCAGTCCCGGCATGGCCGGCGACCTCCAGCGAGCGCAGGGTCTTGCCGCTTTCGGGGTCGAGGGCGTGAAGTCTGTCGGTGGTTGCAAACCAGACCTGTTCGCCGTCCCAGGTGACGCCATGCACGGCGTCGACACCAACAAACGGGCCATATTCACGAAGGATCTCGGCAGCTGCGGTTTTCATCTTGCATTACCTCTTCAGCGGACTGGTGGCGTTGATCCTAACCACTGGGCAGCGGCGCCGGGAGTAACAAGGTCGTCGCGAATCCGGGCATCGGCGGGGTCATCCAGCGCCGGGCGCGGCCGCAACCGAACGACTGCACCTTGCCCTCGGCCGCCAGGGTATCGAGCGCCCGTTGTACCGTGCGCTGACTGATGCTCAGTGCCAACGCCAAGGCCGAACTGGACCACGATTCACCGTCCGCCAGGCAGGCGCACAAGGCGGCAAATTTTTCTTCGAGCGGCGGTACCAGTACCACCACCTCAGGGCAAACCGGGGTGGTCAGGACGAACCCGCGCGGGGTGGCGGTCACACCGGCCAAGGGTTTGAGCGCGACCCGCAGCCGGCCGATTTCCACGCGCAGCCGTGCGCGGTGGGACTCGTCCGAAAGCTTCAGGCGAAATGCCCGGGCGATCAACACCTCCCTTGCAACATCGGCTGGCCAGGCTTCGGCCAATGCTTGCGCGAGGCTGAACAGGATCGGTCGTGTGCCCAGGGATACCGACATGCCGCAGCCACGCACGACGTAGCGGCAGGCGTCCACCACCAGCGAGGTCGAAGCGAGCAAGGCTTCAACTTCGTCCAGCAACACTGGCCGCTGTTCGCCCCCGGCAATCAGGCGCGCAACCGGGGTGTCGAGGAGCATCGCCGCGTGTTCAACTTCAGCGCTCAATGCCGCAATGGCGGCTTGATCGGCCGCGCGCCGTGCCCGCGTCAGGGCATCCCTGGCCGCGCGCGATTGCAGGCGGCGCAGGGCAATTCCCAGCAGTACCAGTTCGTGGGCCGTGCGCAACGCTGGGGGCAATGGGTCCGGGTTAAGTCCGGCGATCAGGTGTTGCGCTTGATCGAGCTGACCGATCAGCAACAGTCGACGAATTTGCAGATAGCGGGCGTGATCGGCATTGACCTGATCACCGTGCGCCTCAAGGGTGATTCGCGCCGCTTCCAGCGCCTTGACCGGCCAGCCAAGTTCCCGGGAGGCCAGCGCGATCTCGGCTTCGGCTACCACGCAGCGGGCCCGGGACAACGACTCTTTCGGGCCGAACCCGCGCAGGGCGCTTTTGATCAGCGCCCGGGCCCGCACCAGATCGCCCAACTGAGCCATGGCAATACCGCGCAGCGCCAGCGCCGGTGCATCGTCGCGCAAGGCCACGCGGTCCAGCGCGCCCAAGGGATCACCCGCCGCCAGGGCGCGGGCTGCCGCTGTGATCATCGAGTCCATCGCAATACCGCCACGCTTGTCACTCCCACCGTTGCATACCCCGGTTTAGTCTAATTCACGACAGGCCACCAGGAGCGTACGCCGAGGAACAATGGCTGGAGCAACAGTTACATTGCCTTGGCGCCCTACTCCCGGTCTTTCGTCGAACGGATCAGATTGCTGCGTAATTTGACGATTGCCTTCTGCATCTGCACGAATTCGTCAGGGTCAAGACCGGTTTGCGGGAAACCTTCTTCCCAGAGGCCTTCACGCAGTTTGCGTCCTTCTTTCGTGAGCCTGATCCGTACCTGGCGTTCGTCTTGCGGATCGCGCTGGCGCAGCAGATAACCCATCGCTTCGAGCTTCTTCAGGATCGGCGTGAGGGTGTTGGATTCAAGGAACAGCTTCTCGCCGAGGCTGCCCACGGTCTGGTTGTCTTCCTCCCACAGCGCGACGAGGGTGATGTATTGCGTATAGGTGAGGCCAAGCCGTTCGAGCATCGGCTTATACGCCTTGCTGAACGCGAGGTTGGAGGAATAGACCGCAAAACACAGAAAATCGGCAAGCTTGAGGTCGAGGGCGGCTGTCTTTTCAGTGGGTTTCATGGGCATTCTCGGTGGGCAGGACGGATGAATCGCGGGGTCCGACTATACATCGCATGCGATGGTATCGGAAGTATTCACACCATTGGCAGTCGTCCAGAAAGCAGCGCCATGCAGGCCGACGACCGGCTCACCAGGTTTAACCCTGGCGAGCCGGTCGTGCAGTGGGTCAAGCAGTCAGGACCTTGATGGCAACGTCAATATTGCCCCGTGTGGCCTTGGAGTACGGGCAGATGGCATCGGCGTTGTGAGCCAGTTCGGTCGCAACCCCCTCATCCAGGCCGGGCACCCGCAGGGTCAATCGAGCCTGGAGGAAGTACTGCTCACCGGTCTGGCCCAGATCGACTTCGATATCGACAGCCGTATCGGATGGCAACGTCACCTTCAATTGTTGAGCGGCCAGCCCTACCGCAGCGATGTAGCAAGCCGACCACGCCCCGGCGAACAGTTGCTCGGCTTTGGGGTGCGGTTGCACGCCGGTAAGCACGTGTGCCGCAGTGGTGCTGCCGGGGGACGACAACTCGATGTCGAGGTTGCCGTTATGGCCGCGCGATGTATTGCCGGCGCTGCTACGGGTGGTATGGGTTCTGCCGCTGGCCAGTACTTTTTCGATCTTGCTCATGATGATTTCCTCAGGTTTACAGGCTGCTTAATTCGTATGCACTTGCATCGCGTGCGACGCTTGTCGCCGCATCCAGGCATCACGCCGTAATCACGTTCAGGGCAACGTCGATATTGCCGCGTGTCGCTTTGGAATAGGGGCAGATGGAATCGGCGATGTGCGCCAGTTCCGTCGCGACATCCTGTGCCAATCCCGGCACGCGCAGGGTCAGTCGAGCCTGAAGGAAATAGGCCGGACCAGTCTGGCCCAGGTCCACTTCGATGTCGACGGCCAGGTCCGCTGGCAACACGATGTTGCGCTCCTGCGCCACCAGACCGACCGCCGCGGTGTAGCAGGCCGACCATGCCCCGGCGAACAATTGCTCGGCGGTCGGGTGCGGCTGGGTGGCGGCGAATGTGTGTGCTGGCTGGGCGGAACCGGGTGACGACAACTCGATATCGAGGTTGCCGTTATGGCCGCGCAGGGAGTCACCGGCAGCGCTGTGGGTGGTGTGGGTTTTGCCGGTAGCCAGTACTTTTTCAATCTTGCTCATGGACGGTTTCCTCAGTGCTTTATTGCATGCGATCGTATCGCATGCGAGTTATTAAGTGTAGAAGCAACGCTTATCAAGCGGCTGGTGCAGTCATCCAGTTATTGCCGTTGTGGCCATGGAAATCACGGGTGTGGCGACTTTCGGTGTTCATGGTTGGAATCTCCAAACGGCAAGGTCGTGATCTGCTATCGCAACCGATTTGATCGTACGCGATGTATAAATATTCAACCAAAGCCGCAGTCATGTCAAAGATTATTTTAAGTGTCATCGACGGGCGGTAGATGGCCGCCAGAATCGGGGCGTAGTCAGGGCCCGGCATCCGGGCCCTGGTGTTCAGGCCTCTCTCAAGGCGCCGTCGAAAGCGGGGGTCAGCCCCGACAGTTGCAGCTTGCGAACAAAGTCGCCGAGACGCTGTTGCTTGTAGGCTTCTACATCCAGCTCGCTGTAGTCATAAAACCCCTGGCCGTCTCGCAAGCCATTGCGGCCGTTTTGCATATTGTCGGCAATCACCTGTGGCGACTCGAAACGAGGTGCCAACGCGCCACTGAGGTAGCGCGAGGCGTAGTACAGAATGTCGCCGCCGCCCCAATCGATAAACTCCAGCAGCCCCAACACCGAGAAACGCAGGCCAAAGCCGACGCGCACTGCGGTGTCGATATCTTCGGCGCTGGCCACGCCCTCCTCGACCATCCGCGCGGCTTCGTTCATCGCCAGCGCCTGGATGCGCGGGACGATGTAGCCGGCCACCGGGTTGCACACCACGGGCACCTTGCCGATCTGCTTGAGCAGTTGCAGCAACCGCTCGACCACTTGTGGGCACGTCGCCTGGCTGCGGCTGACCTCCACCAACGGCATCAGGTACGCCGGATTGAGCCAGTGCGCGTTCACGAAACGCTGGGGTTCTCTGACCATCCCGGCCAACTCGGTGACCAGAAAGGTCGAGGTGGTCGAGGCGATGATGGTCGACGCCGGGACATGCTCGCTGATCCATCCAAAGGTCTGCTGCTTGACGGCGATGACTTCCGGCACCGCCTCAAACACCAGGTCGCACAGGCGCAAGTTTTCCCCGGCCAGGGTTCGGGATTGCAGGGTCAACCGGGATATCGCGATGTCCGCCTGCTCCTCCACTAGCATGCCCAGGCGTACCAGCATCTGCAGTTCGCTGCGCACGTTGTTTCGCACGCGTTCGAAGTAACCACGCCGCTCGTGCTCGGCGCGATCCTTGATGTCGATCAGGGTTACCGGCAATCCCGCATGGATGAACGCCAGGGCAATGCCCTCGCCCATCCGGCCGGCACCGACCACGCAGACATGAGGCAACGCAGCGTTCATCAGTTGTAACCCCTGGTCAGCAGCTCGGTCATCTGCGCCCGGTCAAGACTGGCCAGACCGAGGTTTTCCAGGGTGCGACCTTCGGCGTAAAGATCCCGTGCAGCGACTGCCGATGCGATGCTCAGCAGTCCCTGCGCCACCGGGGTAGGCACACCGGCCCACCGGCCGACGGATACCAGGAAGGACAGGCCCAGGCGCGTGTCTTCGAGCATGTAGCGATGTTTCTGCAGGTCGATGTCTTCGCGCCAGTCGCCGCTGTCGGTCAACTTGCCGTGGGCACCGCGACCGTACATCCACTCCTCGCCTTCGCTGGTGTTGTAGTGATCGGCCAACGGAAAGTGCGGCGCGCCGTAGGTCAGTGCTTCGCGCACGGCCATGCGCTCGGCATCAAGCTGGTTGGTCACGCGGCGAATCGATGGCTGGGTACCCTCATTGTGAATGTCCCAGGCCTCGAAATGCTCCAGGGGACCTGCGTTCATCACGATCAGCGGCGGGTGAATGATGGGGCCTGCGTTCATCAACGCCCCGCTCAGGGCGTCTTCAATCGGCTCGACGCTCGGGTAGGCCTCGCGCAGCACCGCAAAAGCGTGCTCGGACAGGTTGCTCGGGAACACGCCGGTCGGCAGACGGGTGGCGTAGCAACTGATCACCAGGTCGCTGGCGCCGTGCTTGCGCACCAGGTACGGCAGCGTGCCGGTTTCAGCGAAAGCGACCTTGCTCTGGTTGCCCGCATCGGCCATGGCCTTGGCGAACACGAAACTGCCGAAGGTGCCCGGCGGCAGGAACACCACCTGACCGTCGTGCAGGTGCGGCGCGACTTGCCTGGCCAGGTCTTCATGGGAGGTCGACGGCAAGGGGATGATGACCAGTTGCGCGTCGCTCAGGGCTTCGCCCAGGTTGTCGGTCAGGGACAGTTTGTCGCCAGGATTGCCGACGGCCAACTGGCGAGTGCCCCGGTAGTCCTTGATGGTCAGGCTGCCGATGTCCAGCAGCTCTTTGAGCGCTGCGCTGTCGCGACGCCACAGGCGGGTCTGATGCCCCTTTTCCGCCATCTCCACAGCAGCGGCATAACAGCCGTGTCCACCACCCAGCACGGTAATATTCATCGAGTTGCTCCTCTTGTCAGAGACCCGATGCTATCGAGGCGCAGCGCCGCGGACTTATCCGATTACGCAGCCGAATGACCGATTGCGCAGCAGTCTCAATGCTTGCGCCGCCGCAGGGTGTCCGAAGGCAGGCAACCATAGCGTTGTCGATAGGCGCTGGAGAAATGCCCGAAGCTGTTGATGCCATGACGCAACAGGATATCGGTGACGGTTTCGCCGGCCCTGCCCTGCCTGAGCGATTCGTGGATCACTGCCAGGCGACGGTCACGGATGTACTCGACCGGCGCCTGCTGGAGGAACTGATTGAAGCCATTCTGCAGAGTGCGCACCGAGACACCACACAGTTCGCTCAACGTCGCCAGGCTGATCGGTTCGTCGAGGTGCTCCTCGATGTAATCACGGGCCTTTTTCACGTGGTGCGGCAGCGGTGCGCGCGAGTCGCTCAACAGGTCCGCCGAGTAGTTATGCGGTAACTGTGTGAGCAGCAGTTGCATCAGGTATTCGGACAGGCCGCTGGCCAGGCGCGATCCGTCCACGCCGCTGCCGTAGAGCCGGCAAATGTAATCCAGGGTGTGATAGAGGCTGACGACGCCGGCGCCCAAGTGATCGACGCTGACATCAAAGATCACCGACTGGCGCAGGCTGCGGCCGAGCAGGCGTTGCAACTGCGTCTCCAGGGCATCACGGTCGACACGCAGGATCAGGTTGCGACATTGCCCATCGGTGACGATGCGGCTTTGCGCGAATGGCGATGACACGCTCAGGTAGCCCGACTGCATCGCCGCGCTGCGCCGCCCGTGGGCCACCTCGCAATGCCCCTGCAAGGTAATGCGGAACAGGTACTGATCGGCAATGTCGCCGATGGTAATCTCCACCGGCGCGCCATAACTCAGGTCGAGCAGCGCCGAATCGCCGAAAAAAACGCCGTTAAGCCGGGTATGGATGGGCTTGTCGCGCAGTACGTTGAAGCTATGCGGGCACAGGTATTGGCTGACCTTGTCCTTGATCTCGCGGTAATCGGCGGAGCTGAGCAGGCTGTGGCGTTCCAGCAGGTGTACGTCATTCAACATCAGAGGCTCTCCTGACCTGAAGCAGAGCGGCCCCGCTGCGTGGAAACGCAGCGAGGCCCAAGTACTGGCGTATTCATGTCACGCCCGGGTAGGGTATTCCCTGGCATAGCTTTCGCGGAAACGACGGCAACCACGCCATAGCAGAAGCACGGTTAACACCGAGGCGCCAGCAATCACCAGCGACATCGACGACCCCACCGCTGCCGGCGAGCCGAAGTAACGGTCGGTCAACAGCGCCACCATCGTAGTGCCAAGTCCAAGCCCCAGCAGATTGCTGATCAACAGGAACACGGCCGAAACCTGCGCGCGCACCTGATTGGGCGCGAGGATCTGCATGGCCGCCGTGGACGCCGGCATCGGGAACGAGGCAAAGAACATCGCGGGTACCAACAGGGCTACCGACAGCCACAGTTGATCGACTTGCGGGAACAGTACGGCCGGCACTGCCATGCCGAGGGCACCGATCACCCCGGTGCGCATCGCGGCATCCTGATGCCCTTTTTTGGCCAGATAATCGGTGAGCCAGCCACCGAACAACACCCCGGCGGTGTTGGCCAGCAACAGCACGGTGCCGAGCATGTAACCCGCCTCTACCGGGGTCATCCCGAACTTGCGGATGTACAGCGCCGGGCTCCAGCTCATCATGCAGAAAAGCACCATGGCGTAGAACGAAAAGCCCAGGTAATGGCAGGCAAAGGTGGCGCGGTGGCGCCCGAGGAAGCGCAAGCCATCGCTCAGCGCGACCTTCTTCGGGCGGCCCGAAGCATCAATCTGCAAACCCTTGCGCGCCGGGTCGCGCACGGTGAGCCAGATCAACAGGCCGACCACGATGCCAGGCAGGCCGACAATGAAAAACGCCAGCTGCCAGGCCTTCATCGCACCGAGAACCGCGACTTCGATGGTGTTCATATCCTTGAGCATCGCGATCACATAGCCGCCCACCAGGAACGCCAGGCCGCCACCCACAAACGAGCCGATCGAATAGATGCCGACTGCCCGGCCAAGTTTTTCCTTGGGAAACATGTCGCTGAACATCGAGTAGGCCGAGGGCGACAGCGCCGCTTCGCCGACGCCGACGCCAATGCGCGCGAGGAACATGTGCAGGAAGTTTTTGCTCATGCCGCAGGCGGCAGTCGCCAGGCTCCAGAAAACCACGCCGACGGCGATGATCTTCGGTCGCGAGAAGCGGTCGGCCAGGTAGGCGATGGGCATGCCCATGAATGCGTAGAACAAGGAAAACGCCAGCCCGTGCAGCAAGCTGAACTGGGTGTCGCTGATTTGCAGGTCGGCTTTGATCGGCTCGATCATCAGCGCCAGGATCTGCCGATCCACAAACGAAAAGATGTAGGCGACCATGCACAGGGCCACCACATACCACTCGTAAAAATAGGTTTTCTTGTGCTGCAGGACCGCGTTATCGACCTGGACATTCATTAGTGTTTGCTCCTCTTGGAATCCGCTCATGTGCGCAGCGCGCCGGGTGACGGTGCACAGAGCACCGACTGGGAAGTTGCAGGGCAGATGTAAAGGACAATGGGTTCGAACATGCTCAGGCCTCTTATTGTTATGGGGTCAAACACCGGGTGGACCGGGCTTACCAGAACTTCCAGGTGTACGTCGTGGCGACACGGAATTCGTTGTAGTCGTAGCCGTACTTCTGTTTTACATCGATGTTGCGCAGGTCCAGCCCGAGGCCCTGCAGCGCCCCGCTCTGCACCACGTAGTTGAGCCCCAGAAAGCGTTCGCTTTCCTGGTTGTCGCTCAAGTTTGCGCCACGATCCCAGTGGGTACCCTTGATGTAGCGGGTGTAGAACTTCAGCCCCGGCATACCCATCCCGGCAAAGTCATAGCTGTAGCGTGCACCCCAGGACTTTTCATCCGGGCGGACAAACCCCAGGGACGACCAGTGCACCAGGTAAGGTTGCGGGATATAACCGTTCATGGTCGGGAACACGCTGTCACCAAGCATGCGCTGGTAACTGAGGCCAAACATGTGGGCGCCCTTGAGCAAGGTGAACAAGGCTCCGTAGGAGCGGTTGTCTACTTCACCGTTCAATGCACTGCCATCTTCATTGTTATTGAAGTAACGCAAGTCGGTTTTTAGTTTGTAGCCATTGCCCAGGTCGGCCATATGCATCAGGCCGAAATAGTGTTGCTGATAAATATCGTGCAACACGCCATAGAAATAACTGGCTTGCAGGTTCTTGGTAATGTCGTAAGTAGCGCCACCAAAGTCCAGGCCATCACTGTCGAGGTTATCAGTGGAGCCAAACTTGTAGAGTTTCTCGTGATTGGAAGACTCCCGTGTAGCGGCAGACCAGAAACGGCCACCGGTCAGCATCAATCCGTCAACTTCCCTGGACTCGACCACGGCCCCCTGGTAGATGGTATCCAGTTGTCGACTCGGGTCATCGGAAGCCACCGGCAATTGTGGGCGCAGATCACCGACCTTCAATTCGGTCTTGCTGTAGCGCATCTTGAAGGTGGCACCGGCGCGACTGTAGTCATCCGCCGTCTGCTGATCGCTCACGCTGTACGGTAGCGAACCATCGTTGCCTGACGAATCCAGGCGCACGGCGTATTGCGCATCCACATCAAGGCCGATGGCCAGGGCTGTGTCGGTGTAACCGGAGGTAAACTGCGCATCGAAACCCTGAGACCAGCTATGCACTTCTGAAACCGGCGCATTGGTATTGGTGTAGTTACGGTGCAAGTAGAAGTTACGCGTATCCACTTTTAAGTGACTGTCATCAATAACATCGGCATAGGCTGCCAGTGGCGAACAGATTATTCCGAGCGCACTGGCAATACCGAGCCCACGGCAAGATTGCTTTACCTGATACATCTGACATCTCCACATCTGTATGTGCTTGGGCACTGTATTTATAGGAGCGAAATCAAACTGAAAAACGCCGGGCGACGATGTAACAATCCAGCGACCGGAAAAGTGCACGGCAGACAACTACAGCAAAAGACGGATTGCATCAGGGACGTAAAGGACCATGGGTTGGAGCATTGTCAGACCTCTTGTTGTTATGGGGTAAAACGCCAGGCGGGCTCAATGCAACAGTCCGCTACGACGACGCGCTTCCCTTCTACGCAAGGTATGCCAGTCAGCGTCGCGCCGATATCAAGACGAACAGCATTCGTTGGGGGGGTAATCTCCAAGCCGGCTAAAGGTTTCCCTTAGTCCAAATCCACGATGGGCGTTGGCAACGCCTGGGCTGCATAGGCCTTCCTGAAGCCAGTTCATGCTGATCGGTGCGCTCTAAACTAGCCATTGCACCACCTGCCAACCTCCCCGATTGCGCAGCAGGTT
>Ga0247818_10002849_pt1 | contig 11156 bp, 7 predicted proteins | sample 13C_Glucose_Day1_FD_192424 | JGI IMG/M metagenome (GOLD analysis project Ga0247818, IMG submission 192424) | Soil microbial communities from agricultural site in Penn Yan, New York, United States - 13C_Glucose_Day1 | ecosystem: Environmental > Terrestrial > Soil > Agricultural land | place: USA...
CGGACTCCTCGTCGAAGAGCCCCTGCGCCAGCCTGGTCACCGCTGCGGGGACCGGCGGCGCCAGGTCGGCCACAGCTCGGAGACCGGACAGGACGTCGTCGGGTCGCACGGCAGGTGTCACGTGCCGCACTACCAGGCGCAGTATCGCACAGGGCCTGTCCCCGGACCTATCAGGCTGTGGATCAAGGGCCTGCAGATCGGCGACCGCCGCCCGGGCGTCGAAGCTCCGCATGCCGTTCTTCGCGCGGCGCTGGACCTCGACGGTCTCCTCCGCCAGGAAGGCGGCCACGGCCTTCTGCGCGTCCTGTACGGCGACCCCGTCCAGCCGCATCTCCCAGACGGAGGCGGTCAGCCGGTCGGCGAGGCCTGAGGTGCGGGCCTCCACGGCGTCGACGACGTCGAGGCCGTCGGGCATCGACGCGTCGAGCAGTTCGCGCAGGACATCCGGATCCCGCGCCTCGGTGAGGGCGATCTCCAGGAACTCGGCCTCGCTGCCCGTACCGGTGGGGGCGGCGTTGGCGTACGACACCTTCGGGTGCGGGGTGAAGCCGGCCGAGTAGGCCATGGGTACCTGGGAGCGGCGAAGCGCTCGCTCGAAGGCACGCTGGAAGTCACGGTGACTGGTGAACCGGAGGCGGCCCCGCTTGGTGTAGCGCAGTCGGATGCGCTGCACCGCCGGTGCGGGCGGCGGGCCTTCGGGCTGTCGCTTGCCCAGTGGTTCTTCTCCTCGGTGCGGGGCGGTCGCGGTGGCGTGCCGCCCACGAAGTACGGGGTGCCCCGGGGTGCCGTTCCGGCTCACCCCCGCCTGACGTTTTGCCGTCAGGCGGGGAGATCTCGGACGCGGGCGCCGCGCTGGGGACAGTCGTTGTCCTACCCAGGGTACGCGCAGCGGACCCTTCGAGTTCCCGCGCATCCGTGACCTGCGGTGTTCCGACCAGGGCGCACCCCGCGTCCCGGCGCGCCGCACACAGGGTCTCCCGTGCCGAGGCCAGGACACCGCGGGCGGCGCGTCCGGCCTCCGGAGCGGTCCGCCTGGACGGTACCCGGACCGCGCGGCGCGTCCGGCCTCCGCGCGGTGGACCCGGGCCACCGGCGCGCGCGGACCGGATCCGGGAACGCCGAGAGGCGCCCGGACGGGTTCGTCCGGGCGCCTCTCCCCACCTCGCGCCCATCGGCGACCGGGACGATCCCCGGATCCGCCGCGCCGGTGACGGCTACTTCACGACCGTGAGCGGCAGGAGCTTCTTGCCTGTGGGGCCGATCTGGATGCTCGTGTCCATCTGCGGGCAGACCCCGCAATCGAAGCACGGCGTCCAGCGGCAGTCCTCGACCTCGGTCTCGTCGAGCGAGTCCTGCCAGTCCTCCCAGAGCCAGTCCTTGTCCAGACCGGAATCCAGGTGGTCCCAGGGCAGGACCTCCTCGTACGTCCGCTCGCGGGTGGTGTACCAGTCGACGTCGACCCCGAAGCCGGGCAGCGTCTTCTCGGCGCTGCTCATCCAGAGGTCGTAGCTGAAGTGCTCGCGCCAGCCGTCAAAGCGGCCACCCGACTCGTACACCGCGCGGATGACGGAGCCGACGCGGCGGTCGCCGCGTGAGAGCAGGCCCTCGACGATGCCCGGCTTGCCGTCGTGGTAGCGGAAACCGATCGAGCGGCCGTACTTCTTGTCGTCGCGGATCTTGTCGCGGAGTTTCTTCAGCCGCGCGTCGGTGTCCTCGGCGCTGAGCTGCGGGGCCCACTGGAAGGGGGTGTGCGGCTTGGGCACGAAGCCGCCGATGGAGACGGTGCAGCGGATGTCGTTCTGCCCGGACACCTCACGGCCCTTGGCGATGACGTTGACCGCCATGTCGCCGATCTGGAGGACGTCCTCGTCGGTCTCGGTGGGCAGGCCGCACATGAAGTACAGCTTCACCTGACGCCAGCCGTTGCCGTACGCCGTGGCGACCGTACGGATCAGGTCCTCCTCCGAGACCATCTTGTTGATGACCTTGCGCATGCGCTCGGAGCCGCCCTCGGGGGCGAAGGTGAGACCGGACCTGCGGCCGTTGCGGGTCAGCTCGTTGGCCAGGTCGACGTTGAAGGCGTCGACGCGGGTGGACGGCAGCGAGAGGCCGATCTTGTCCTCGGTGTACCGGTCGGCGAGGCCCTTGGCGATCTCACCGATCTCGGTGTGGTCGGCGGAGGAGAGCGAGAGCAGCCCGACCTCCTCGAAGCCGGTGGCCTTCAGCCCCTTCTCGACCATCTCGCCGATGCCGGTGATGCTTCGCTCCCGCACGGGGCGCGTGATCATGCCGGCCTGGCAGAAACGGCAGCCGCGGGTGCAGCCGCGGAAGATCTCGACGGACATCCGCTCGTGGACCGTCTCGGCGAGCGGGACGAGCGGCTGCTTCGGGTAGGGCCACTCGTCGAGGTCCATGACGGTGTGCTTGGAGACGCGCCACGGCACACCGGACCTGTTCGGCACCACACGGCCGATGCGGCCGTCGGGGAGGTACTCGACGTCGTAGAAGCCGGGGACGTAGACCCCACCGGTGCGCGCGAGGCGGAACAGCACCTCTTCGCGTCCGCCGGGGCTGCCCTCGGCCTTCCAGGCGCGGATGATCTCGGTGATCTCCAGGACGGCCTGCTCGCCGTCGCCGATGACCGCGCAGTCGATGAAGTCCGCGATCGGCTCCGGGTTGAACGCGGCGTGTCCGCCCGCCAGCACGATCGGGTGATCGACGGTGCGGTCCTTGGACTCCAGCGGGATGCCCGCGAGGTCCAGGGCGGTGAGCATGTTGGTGTAGCCGAGCTCGGTGGAGAAGCTGAGGCCGAACACGTCGAAGGCGCCGACGGGGCGGTGGCTGTCCACGGTGAACTGGGGCACCTTGTGCTCGCGCATCAGCTCCTCGAGGTCCGGCCACACGCTGTAGGTGCGCTCGGCGAGGACGCCCTCGCGCTCGTTGAGCACCTCGTAGAGGATCATGACGCCCTGGTTGGGCAGTCCGACCTCGTAGGCGTCGGGGTACATGAGTGCCCAGCGGACGTCGCATTCGTCCCACGGTTTGACGGTGGAGTTCAGCTCACCGCCGACGTACTGGATGGGCTTCTGCACATGCGGGAGCAGAGCTTCGAGCTGCGGGAAGACCGACTCGGCAGACATCTGTGGACCTTCGTAGCTGGCAGGGGTGACCATCAAGCGTAACCCGGTGCTCAGCCTTTCAGCGCCGCCCGGAACCGGGGGTGCGAAGCCCGTGCCCAGGCTTCGGGCAGTTCGCGTTCGCGTTCGGCCGCTGCGGACTCCTCCCGGCCGTACAGCAGTCCCCAGGTGAACGCGGACTCCCCCGCCGCGTGGGCCTGTACCGCCAGGGAGCGCAGGGCTTCCCGGGCCACGACGCTGTCCTGGTGGTCTCCGAGGACCGACTGGACGGATTTCATCCTTTTCGCGAACTTCTTGGCGGGCTTGCCCAGCGCCGGTTTCGCGGCCTCGGCCGCGTAGCGGACCCGCTTGGCGGCCTTGCGCGCCTCGTGCATCGCCACGTCGCGCTCCACACCCGGCGGCTGCTCCAGGGCGTGGCCGATACGGGTGGCGAGGCGGTCGTAGTCCTTGAGCACGGCGCGGGGCAGGACGTCGTGCGGTGCCTTTCCGGCGGCGCGGAGCAGCGGCGGCTCGGCGAGGAGGGCGTCCAGGGTGTCCAGCAGGGCGAGATACCGGTCGCCGTCGAGCACGGAGGCGACCCTGCGCCGCGCGCCGGTGCGGCGAGCGACGAAGGTGAGCTTCAGCCGGGCGCCCACGGGTCCCAGGACGAGGGTGTCGGGCAGCCCGGCGACACGGGAGCGGAGCCGCTCGTCCAGGACTTCCTGGTCCCGGTCGACCCCGAGCTCCCCGGCGAGCCACTTCAGCTCCTCGCGGACCGGATCGGTGACGGTCCGGTCGAGGACCGTGCGGTACGTCCTGAGAGCACTGCGGAGCCGGCGGGTGGCGACCCGCATGCGGTGCACGCTGTCCGGCAGGTCGCGGCGGACGGCGGGGTCCAGCTCGACGAGGGCCTCGGCCTGGGCGCGTACGTAGGCGAGCACATGGTCGCCGGCGGTGCGGGGGGCAGCGGTCCTCCTGGGCTTCGGCCGCTTCCCCGGAGCCGTCTCGTCCAGTGCCCTGGCCAGCTTGGAAGCGGCGGACGAGGGCAGGACACCGGCCTTGCGCAGGCGCCGTTCGACGGCGTCCAGTACGGCGGGGTCGCCGTCGTCGGCCAGCTCGACCTCCAGCTCGGTCCAGGCCGAGGTGGTGCCGTGGCCTTCCTCGGTGAGCCGCTCGGCGAGCACCTCGTCGACGCTGAGTTCGGCGAGCAGACCGCCGTCCTCGTCGAGGAGGTGGTGGACGTCGCGTGCGGAGAGGATGCGCACGACGGGAACCACGGGGGTGTCGCGTACGCGGGAGCGGAGCAGGCCGGTGAGTTCGGGCGGCAGGGCCTCGGTGAGGGGAGCCCTGATCTCGTCGCGGATGCCGGCGGAGACGGGGATCTTGAGGTGCCAGCCGGCGTCGCCCCCTCCCGTCCGGCGGCGGAGCGTGAGGGACGCGGCGGCCAGCCGGAAGTCCTCGGTGTCGTAGTAGACGGCGTCGAGCTCGGTCACTCCTCTGGGGACGACCGCCGAGACCCCGGCCGCGCGGGTCAGATCGGGCAGCCGGGTTTCGGGAGTCGCTTCGTATTTCCGCTCGACCTCACGCTTCGAGTCCGCCATATGACGAATCTATCCGCGATGTGCGCGAACATGCAGGGCGGAGCGGAGTGCTCAGGCAGTTATCGGCCGCTGCACCCTGATCGACTGGAGCAGACCGATCGCCACCCAGACGGCGAACATCGAGGACCCGCCGTACGACACGAACGGCAGCGGGAGTCCGGCCACCGGCATGATCCCGAGGGTCATCCCGATGTTCTCGAAGGACTGGAAGGCGAACCAGGCGATGATGCCGGCGGCCACGATCGTCCCGTACAGCTCGGTCGTCTCGCGGGCGATCCGGCAGGCGCGCCAGAGGACGACGCCGAGCAGGACGATGATCAGCCCGGCTCCGAGGAATCCGAGCTCCTCCCCCGCCACGGTGAAGACGAAGTCGGTCTGCTGCTCGGGGACGAACTGGCCTGTCGTCTGGGAGCCCTTGAACAGCCCGGTGCCGGTGAGTCCGCCGGAGCCGATCGCGATGCGGGCCTGGTTGGTGTTGTAGCCGACGCCGGCCGGGTCGAGCGCCGGGTTGGCGAAGGCCGCGAAACGGGCGATCTGGTAGTCGTCGAGCACGCCGAGCTGCCAGACGGCCAGGGCGCCCGCCGTGCCCGCCCCGAGGAGTCCGAAGATCCAGCGGTTGGACGCCCCGGAGGCGAGGAGCACGCCGAGGACGATGACGGCCATGACCATGACGGAGCCGAGGTCGGGCATCAGCATGACGACACCCATGGGGATGATCGCCAGGCCGAGCGCCTTGGCCACGGTCCGGTGGTCGGGGTGCACCTGGTCGCCCGCGTCGACGCGGGCGGCGAGCAGCATCGCCATGCCCAGGATGATCGTGATCTTCGTGAACTCGGAGGGCTGGAGGGAGAAACCGCCGGGAAGGAGGATCCAGGCGTGCGCGCCGTTGACGGTGGCGCCGAGCGGGGTGAGGACTGCCAGGACGAGCAGGACCGACAGACCGTAGAGGACCGGCACCGCTCCCCTCAGGGTGCGGTGCCCGAGCCAGATGGTCCCGATCATCAGCGCCAGGCCGATGCCGGTGTTGAGCGCGTGCCGGAACAGGAAGTAGTACGGGTCGCCGTGGGTGAGCGACTCACGGCCACGGGTCGCCGACCAGACCAGGAGCGAGCCGACGAACGACAGCGCGAGCGCCGACCCGAGCAGCGGCCAGTCGAGCCGCCGCACGACGGAGTCGCGGGCGGTGAGCTTGACCCAGAGGGAACGCCGCTCGGGGCCGTAGCGCGGTACGGAGAAGCCTGCCATCAGTCCCGCCTCCCCAGCGTGACGGGAAGAGCCCCCGCCAGTGCCTGTGTGCCGTCCTCGGCGGGCGGCTCGGGGACGTACGGCTTGATCTTGGGCGACACGATCTGGCCGTCGGGCTTGATCGTGGGCAGGGCCTTCTGCGGCTTGGGCAGCAGTGCCTTCTTCAGGTCCTGCTTGCCTTCGGCGTCCAGCCCGTAGAGCGCGTTGTAGATGTTGCGCACGGCGGGCCCGGAGGCACCGGAACCGGTACCACCCTGGGAGATCGTCATGACGATCGAGTAGTCCTTGGTGTACGTGGCGAACCAGGAGGTCGTCTGCTTGCCGTAGACCTCGGCCGTGCCCGTCTTGGCGTGCATCGGGATCTTGTCCTGGGGCCAGCCGCCGAACCTCCAGGCGGCGCTGCCTCGGGTCGCGACTCCCGCGAGGGCATCGTCTATCTTGTCGCGCGTGTCTCCCTTGAAGGGGAGCTTGCCGTGGGCCTGCGGCGCGATCTCCTGGACGGTCTTGCCGTCGCCGCTGACGATCGCCTTGCCGACGGTGGGGTCGTACAGGGTGCCGCCGTTGGAGATCGCGGCGTAGATGGTCGCCATCTGGATCGGGGTGACGAGCGTGTCGCCCTGGCCGATGGAGTAGTTGACGGAGTCACCGGCGCGCATCTTGTTGCCTTCGAGGCAGCCTTCGTACGCGATCTTCTCGACGTACGTTCCGTCCTTCTTGCCCTGCTTGCACCAGGCGGCCTTGTTGGCGTCGTAGAAGTCCTGCTTCCACTTGCGGTCGGGTACGCGGCCGGCGACCTCGTTGGGGAGGTCGATGCCGGTCTCCTTGCCGAGCCCGAACTGGTGAGCGGTCTTGTAGAACCAGTCCGCCGGGTTCTTCTTCGGCTTGTTGCCGCCGTCCTTCGCCCACTCCTTGTGCGCCAGTCCGTAGTAGACGGTGTCGCAGGAGACCTCGAGGGCGCGGCCGAGGTTGATGCTGCCGTAGCCCTGGGACTCGAAGTTCTTGAAGACCTGCCCGCCGATCGAGTACGAGCTCGGGCACGGGTAGTTGCCGTCGAAGTCGTATCCGGCGTTGACCGCGGCGGTCGAGGAGATCACCTTGAAGATCGAGCCGGGGGCGGCGGTGCCCTGGATCGCGCGGTTCAGCAGCGGGAAGTTGGACTTCTTGCCGGTGAGCTTCGCGTAGTCCTTGGCGGAGATGCCGCCGATCCAGGCGTTGGGGTCGTAGGTCGGCAGGGACGCCATCGACACGATGCGGCCGGTCTTGGCCTCCATGACGACGACCGCACCGGAGTCGGCCTTGTACAGCTCGTTGGTGTTGCGGTCCATCTCCTTGCGGGCCGTCTCCATCGCCTTGTTGAGCTCGTACTCGGCGACGGCCTGGACCCTGGCGTCGATGGAGGTGACGACGCTGGCCCCGGGCTCGGCCTCGTCGTTCTGGGCCTGGCCGATGACGCGGCCCAGGTTGTCGACCTCGTAGCGCGTGACGCCCGCCTTGCCGCGCAGCTCCTTGTCGTACGTGCGCTCCAGGCCGGAGCGGCCGACCTGGTCGGAGCGGAGGTACGGGGAGTCGGTGTCCTGCGCCTTGGTGACCTCTTCGTCGGTGACGGGCGAGAGGTAGCCGAGGACCTGCGCGGTGTTGGCCTTGCCGGGTGCGGCGTAGCGGCGCACGGCGGTGGGTTCGGCGGTGATGCCGGGGAAGTCCTCGGCGCGCTCGCGGATCGTCAGGGCCTGCTGGGTGGTGGCCTCGTCGGTGACTGGGATCGGCTGGTACGGCGAGCCGTTCCAGCAGGGCTGCGGGGTCTTGGCGTCGCAGAGCCGGACCTTGTCCTGGACGTCCTTGGGCTTCATGTCCAGGACGTCGGCCAGACGGGTGAGGACGGCGACTCCGTCGTCCTTCATCTTCATCAGCTCGGTGCGGCTCGCCGAGACGACGAGGCGGGTCTCGTTGTCGGCGAGGGGCACGCCGCGCGCGTCGAGGATGGACCCCCTGACGGCGGGCTGCACGACCTGCTGGACGTGGTTGTTCTTCGCCTCGTCGGTGTACTCCTGGCCGTTGCGGATCTGGAGGTACCAGAGCCGGCCGCCGAGCGTCAGGAGGAGGGAAAGGACGAGGACCTGGATGACGACGAGGCGGATCTGGACCCGCTGGGTCCGTCCCGTCTCCGGAATGTTGCTCACGGGGCGCCCCCGGTGGTGGTGGGTCGGCCGTTGCCCGCGTCGGTGGTGGGTCGGCCGGGGGTACGGGGGTGGCGGCCGGTGCTCGTCCGGCGCCGGTACGGCCTCACAGTCGCTTGACCCCCTTGATCCTTCCCGCGCGTGCGGCGCGGCTGCGGGCCGCCCTCAGGCGCATCCCGCCTCGCTGGTTCCCGATGCGCAGCCCGGTCCCCGATGCCAGCCAGCCGGCGGCGACGTCCGTGCCGGCGGAACTGTCGGCGACCGGGTCGTTCTCGGTGCGTCTGGCGAGCGCCATGATCAGCGGAACGGTGAACGGCGCCAGGAGCAGGTCGTACACCACGGCGGTGAACAGCAGGCTGCCCAGGCCCACATGGCGCGCGGCCGTGTCGCCGACCAGGGAGCCGACACCGGCGTACAGCAGGGTCGATCCGAGCGCGGCGACGACGACGAAGGCCATCGGGGTGAAGGCCGACTTGAGCTGGCCGTTCTCGGGGCGCGCCATGCCGGCGAGGTAGCCGATGACGCAGAGGACCAGGGCGTAGCGCCCCGCGGCGTGGTCGGCGGGCGGTGCCAGGTCGGCGAGGAGGCCCGCGCCGAAGCCGATGACGGTGCCGCTGACGGGCCCGTACACGAACGCCAGTCCGAGGACGACGAGGAGCAGCAGGTCCGGGGTCGCCCCGGGAAGCTGGAGGCGGGCGAGGACGGAGACCTGGATGACGAGGGCGACCACGACCAGGGCGACGGAGAGCAGAGTCCTGTTCAAGCGCATGGGGATCAGCTCTATTCCTGCTCGTTCGCCGCGTCACCGGCGGCCGTGTCGGCGTTGCCCGCGGCGTCCGGGGAAGCGCCCGGGGAGGCGGATGAACCGGGCTTCTCGTTGATGTTCCCGACGACCTTCCCGCTGCCGTCGACGAGGTCGCCGTTCGGCTGGACGGTGACGGTGACGGTCGGGGTCGGCTTGGGCTTCTCCGGCTTCTTGGGCTGCGCCGGCAGGACCATGTCGCGGGGGTTCTCGCGAGGTGCCTGGACGACGATGCCCACGATGTCGAGCTTGGTGAAGCCGACGAACGGTTTGACGTAGACCGTCCGGGTGAGGTCGCCGCCCGACGGGTCGACACGGACGACCTCGCCGACGGGAACGCCCGGGACGAAGGGCTTGTCCTTGCTGGAGCCGAAGGTGACCAGCCGGTCGCCCTTCTTCACGTCGGCCTTGCCGTTGAGGAACTGGACCGAGAGCGGCCGGGACCCCTGTCCGGTGGCGAAGCCGAGTTCGTCGGTCTTCTCCAGCCGGGTGCCGACGGTGAAGTCGGGGTCGTTGGCCAGCAGGACGGTCGCGGTGTGGGGGCCGACGGTGGTGATCCGGCCGACGAGCCCCTCGCCGTTCAGTACGGTCATGTCGCGCTTGAGGCCGTCGTCGGCCCCCGCGTCGATGGTGATGGTCCAGGAGAAGCCCTGGGCCGCTCCTATGGCGATGACCTGCGCGGCCTTGATGCCGTACTGGCCCGCCCCGGCGCTCTTGAGCATGGTGTCGAGCTGGCGGACCTTGCTGGCGTTGCGGTCGTCGCTGCCGAGCCTGGTCTTCAGTTCTGCGTTCTCGTGCTCCAGGGCCGCGATCCGGTCGTGCCGGTCACCGGAGTCCCGTACGGCGCCGATGGCATTGCCCACCGGGTCCACCGCGGCCGCGACGCCGTTCTCGACCGGTCCGAAGACCGTGGCGGCGGCCTGCCGGGCCCCGTCCACCGGTGACTCCTCGCCACCGCGGATATCCACCGTGATCAAGGCGAATGCGATGGCGATCAGCAGCACCAGGAGCAGCCGGCTCTCTCGTGTGTCCCTCACGTGCGGCGGCCGTGCCTTCCTCGTCGGAATGTTCGTGCCTGTATACCAACGTTCCGCCGTACGGGGCGGCAGCGCCCGTACGGCGGAACGCCGTGTTCTAACGTCGGGGCTGGGCGTCCAGCACCTGCTGGAGCGCCTCGAACTCCTCGACGCACTTGCCGGATCCGAGCGCGACCGAGTCCAGCGGGTCCTCGGCGATGTGGATCGGCATGCCCGTCTCGTGGCGCAGCCGCTCGTCGAGGCCGCGCAGGAGAGCGCCGCCGCCGGTGAGGACGATGCCGCGGTCCATGACGTCGCCGGAGAGCTCGGGCGGGCACTTGTCGAGCGTCGTCTTCACGGCGTCGACGATCGCGTTGACCGGTTCCTCGATGGCCTTGCGGACCTCGGTCGCGGAGATGACGACGGTCTTGGGCAGGCCCGAGACCAGGTCGCGTCCGCGGATCTCCGTGTGCTCGTCCTTCTCCATCTCGTACGCCGAGCCGATCGTGATCTTGATCTGTTCGGCGGTGCGCTCACCGAGGAGGAGGGAGTACTCCTTCTTGATGTGCTGGATGATCGCGTTGTCCAGTTCGTCACCGGCGACCCGGATCGACTGGGCAGTGACGATTCCGCCGAGCGAGATCACGGCGACCTCGGTGGTGCCGCCACCGATGTCGACGACCATGTTGCCGGTGGCCTCGTGGACGGGCAGACCCGAGCCGATGGCCGCGGCCATGGGCTCCTCGATGATGTGCACCTGACGCGCACCCGCCTGCGTCGACGCCTCGATGACGGCGCGTCGCTCGACCCCTGTGATGCCGGAGGGCACACAGACGACGACTCGCGGGCGGGCCAGGTAGCGGCGCTTGTGGATCTTGAGGATGAAGTAGCGGAGCATGCGCTCCGTGATCTCGAAGTCGGCGATCACGCCGTCCTTCAGGGGCCGCACGGCAACGATGTTGCCCGGCGTGCGGCCGATCATCTTCTTGGCCTCGGAGCCGACCGCCAGGATTCCGCCGGTGTTGGTGTTGATGGCCACGACGGACGGCTCGTTCAGAACGATGCCGCGCCCCCTGACGTACACCAGCGTGTTGGCAGTCCCGAGGTCGATAGCCATGTCACGGCCGATGAACGACATTGAGTTCCCCTTGTTCCCCATGAGGATGCGTCGGGCCTTCCCAAGAAGCGAAGAATGGCTTGTT
>Ga0247818_10002850_pt1 | contig 11156 bp, 9 predicted proteins | sample 13C_Glucose_Day1_FD_192424 | JGI IMG/M metagenome (GOLD analysis project Ga0247818, IMG submission 192424) | Soil microbial communities from agricultural site in Penn Yan, New York, United States - 13C_Glucose_Day1 | ecosystem: Environmental > Terrestrial > Soil > Agricultural land | place: USA...
GCTCGGGGACGTCCTGGCCGGACCGCAGGCGGTCGCACTCGGCATACACGGCGGGGGTGGACAGCCCACCCTCGCTGAGGGCGAAGACCCAGTGGTAGGTCCCCCGGGCCAGCACCGGCGCGAGCACCTCGCCTCGGCCCGAGCCCATCGCGGTCCCCCCGGAGAGGAGGAAGGGGACGTCGCTGCCGAGCTCGGTGGCGATCTCCTCGAGCTCCTCGCGGGTCATGCCGAGCCCCCACAGGTGGTCGCAGGCCACCAGGGCGGCCGCCGCGTCTGCCGACCCCCCTGCCATGCCGCCGGAGACGGGAATGTCCTTGCGGATGCGGATGTGGACCGGCTCGTCGACGCCGCCGGCGCGGGCCAGCATCTGGGCTGCACGCGCAGCGAGGTTCGTGCCGTCGGTGGGGACGCCCTCGGCACGGGGGCCGCAGACGGTCAGGCCCCACTCGTCGGCGTAGGAGACGGTCACCTCGTCGAACAGGCTCACCGCGTGGTAGACGGTGGACAGGGTGTGGAAGCCGTCCTCGCGGAGCGGGCCGACGAGGAGCTCGAGGTTGACCTTGGCCGGGACGCGTACCGTCGCCGAGGAGGACGGCACGGTCGCAGACGTCATGCGCACACCCTAGGCCAGCCGGGCGGCCGCGATCGAAGCGAAGGCCTCGATGCCGAGCTGCTCGCCACGGGCGCGGGGGTCGACACCGGCCGCGCGCAGGATCTCCTCGGCTCTCGCGGCGGAACCGGCCCAGCTGGACAGGGCCGCCCGCAGCGTCTTTCGACGCTGGGCGAAGGCAGCGTCGATGCACGCGAAGACCTCGCCGCGGGGCGCGGTCGTCGCCGGCTGCTGGCGGCGGGTCATGGACACCAGACCCGAGTCGACGTTCGGCACGGGCCAGAAGACGCTGCGTGACACCGTTCCGGCCAGGCGCACGTCGGCATACCAGGCAGCCTTGAGGCTGGGTACGCCGTAGGCCTTGGACCCGGGCCCCGCGGCGAGTCGCTCGGCGACCTCGAGCTGCACCATGACGAGGACCCGCTCGAGTGTCGGGAAGGCCTCGAGGAAGTTCAGGACCACCGGCACCGAGACGTTGTAGGGCAGGTTGGCGACCAGGGCGGTGGGCTGCGGGTCAGGGAGCTCGTGCACCCTCAGGGCGTCGGCATGCACGAGGGTGAGCCGGTCCGCGTACGAGGGCGCCAGCCGCTGCACGGTGCCGGGAAGGGCCTCCGCGAGGGCCGGGTCGACCTCCACCGCCGTCACGTGGCCCGCCTCGGGCAGGAGGGCCAGGGTGAGCGAGCCGAGGCCCGGGCCGACCTCGACGACGCTGTCCTGGCTGTTCACGCCGGCGAGCCGCACGATGCGCTTGACGGTGTTGGCGTCGACGACGAAGTTCTGCCCCCACTGCTTCGTGGGCCGCAGGCCAAGGCCCGCCGCGAGCTCGCGGATCTGGGCGGCACCGAGGTATCCGCTGCTCTGCTGCTCGACCATGGACGCGAGCCTAGGGGACAGCAGGCAGCGCCCCGGACCGCGAGGGTCCGGGGCGCTGTCTGGTGTGCGCGTGGGGGTCAGGCTGCGTGGGCGCAGCCCCAGGGCTGCAGGCCGCGGTCCTCGTAGACCCGGTTGGCCACGGTGATCTGCTCGGCCCGCGACGCGAGGTCCGGGCGCGAGGCGAAGTTGCCGCCGCCGGAGCCGAGCCAGGTGCGCAGGTCGAACTGCAGGCCGCCGTAGTAGCCGTTGCCGGTGTTGATCGACCAGTTGCCGGTCGACTCGCACTGCGCGATGCGGTCCCACATGTCGGCGCGGGCCAGGTTGATGGCGCCGCCCGAGCCCGTGCTGGAGCCGCCGCCGCTGCTGATCTTGGCGACCGGGCGCGCCTTGGTGCCGATGGCCACCACGCGGGCGACCGGACGCTCGGTGACGACCGACTTGAGCGCCTTCTTGCTCTCGGTCTTGCCGTCCACCGTCACGAGACGGTAGGTCACCACCCTGGCGCCGGGCTTGCCGGCCTTGACGGTCTTGGACTGGCCCTTGTAGAGCGAGGAGTCGGTCTTCTTCACGGTGCCGAAGCCGACCGCCTGCGTGGACTTGACGGTCTTGGCCGTCACACGCTGGACGGCGACCTTGAGGCCGTCGCGGATGGGGGCGTTCAGACCGGGCTTGACGCGGTCGTCACGGTCGACCTTGATCTTGAGGTCCCGCAGCGCTTCCTTGACGGTGAGGCCCGTCGAGGTGGTCGCGAGGTTCTTGCCGTCCACGCGGACGGCGACCGCCTTCGGCGTGGAGACCGACAGGCTCAGGCCGTCGCGGCCCAGCGTCTGCGAACGCGAGGCGGAGAGCTTGGCGGAGTCGGCGCGGATGCCGAGCTCCTGAAGGGCCGAGGACACCGTGGTCGCGGTCGTCCAGTACTCGCGGGTCTTGCCGTCAACGGTGACGGTCAGCTTGCGGCCGTAGCGGACGACGATCTTCTGGCCGTCCTCGACCTTGCTGTTCACCGACGGCACGACGACGTCGTGCTCTCCGATGTTGATGTCCTGCTTCTCGAGGACATCTGCCACAGTGCCGCCGAACGCGTGCACCGAGGAGGCCTTGCCGTCCACGGAGAGGTTCACGGACTTGTCGAATTGGGAGACGCCGACCGCGCCAGCGACGAGGGTCGTCACAACGGCGGCCTGCGCGACGCGCCTAACCGAACGAGAGATCACGATGCTCCAGTGCTCGAACTTCCCGGGCATCGGAAGGGCGGAACGCCTCCTAGCAGCACGGAGCCTGCTCGAGAGCAGGACACCGCCCAACAGGCAAAAAGGAGTGCTGGCAAGCCATCTTTGGCATTTCCAGCACCCCTGGTGCGTGCCGCCGGGGGACAAACCGAACCCGGCCAACAGTCATCCACCATGACCGCGATTCAGGCGCAGGTCAAATTTTGGTAACGGGCTCGTCGTTCCCCGGCGTGAATCACACTGCTGCCATTAAAGGGAGCTCCGCACGTCCTCAGTGGGTCACCAGGGACCGTAGACGCGCTCCGAGTTCTCGCTCAGCGCCTCGCACAGCATGGGCACCGACACCCCCATGACGTCGGCCATCACACGGACCGTCAGGGGCACGAGGAAGGGCGCGTTGGTGGCCCCACGCCAGGGCACCGGGGCCAGGTAGGGGGCGTCGGTCTCGACGAGCACCTGGTCCAGCGGGGTCACCGACAGCGCGTCGCGCAGCTCCCTGGCGTTCTTGAACGTGACCGTCCCGGCGAACGACAGGAGGTAGCCGCGCTCGACACAGGCGCGGGCGACCGAGATGTCGCCGCTGAAGCAGTGCATCACCGTGCGGTCGGGCGCGCCCTCCTCGGCGAGGATGCGCAGCACGTCGTCATGGGCGTCACGGTCGTGGATCTGCAGCGCCTTGCCCAGCCGCTTGGCCAGGTCGATGTGCCAACGGAACGAATCCTGTTGCGCCCCAACGCCATCCGGACCCGTCCGGAAGTAGTCGAGCCCGGTCTCCCCGATCACGCGGATCCGGGGGTGGCCGGCGAGCGCCTCGATCTCCTCGTATGCCGTGGCAAGGCTCCCGCTCGCCGCAAGCCTTGGCGCCTCGTTGGGGTGCAGCGCGACGCCACCAAGGATGGCGGGGTGCTTGTCGACGAGCGTGGCGGTGAAGCGCGCACCCGGCAGGTCGCAGCCGATCTGGACCATCCGGTCCACACCAACGGCGGCTGCGGCCGCCACCACCTCCCCCACGTCGGCCGGCTCCTCGCCGTCGCGCGCGATGTCGAGGTGGGTGTGGTTGTCGACCACCGGGATCGGCAGTGGCGCGGGCGGCGTCGGCACCCGGCGACCGCCTGCCGGTCGGGCCTGCTCAGGCGCCGTCATCGGCCTCGTCATCGGCGTCGTCCTGCAGCCGCCTCAGCTCCTCCTCGACGACCGCGTCGTCCAGCTTCTGGAAGATCGGTGTGGGCTTGCTCACAGGAGCCCCCACGCGGACCGGGCGCGACTGCCACGACGGGGTCGCGGAGTACTCCCCGGTGATGACCGGGTAGGGACGGCCGTCGTCGAGGTCAGTCACCTCGTCCAGGCGCGGCATGGGCATGAACTCGCCCTCCCCGCCGAAGGTGGCGTGCACGGCGTTGGACGAGTGCGGCAGGAAGGGGCTGAGGATGGTGTTGAGGTCCACCACGGCCTGAGCCGTCACGTGCAGGATCGTGCCGAGCCGCTCGCGCTCGTCCTCCCCCTTCAGCTTGAAGGGCGCCTGGTCGGTGACGTACTTGTTGACGTCACCCACGACGCGCATCGCCTCGGCGATGGCCTGTCGCAGCTTGTGGCGGCCGATGAGGTCGCCGACCGTGTCGAACCCGTCGCGCACCTTGGCCAGCAGGGCCTCGTCGTCGGCGGTCAGCTCGCCCGCGGCCGGGATCTCGCCGTAGCTCTTGGCGACCATCGACGCGGTGCGGTTGACGAGGTTGCCCCAGCCGGCGACGAGCTCACCGTTGGTGCGGGTGACGAACTCCCGCCAGCTGAAGTCGCTGTCCTGGCTCTCCGGTGCGGCGGCGCACAGGAAGTACCGCAGCGCGTCGGGCTGGTAGCGCGAGAGCACGTCGCGCACGTAGATGACGTGCCCACGCGAGGAGGAGAACTGGCGGCTCTCCATCGTGAGGTACTCCGAGGAGACCACCTCGGTGGGCAGGTTCAGCACGCCGTAGTCCCCGGGCTCGCCCCCACGGGCGCCCTTGCCGGCATACGCGAGGAGCTCCGCCGGCCAGATCTGGGAGTGGAAGGTGATGTTGTCCTTGCCCATGAAGTAGTAGGTCAGCGCCTCGGGGTCGTTCCACCACTCGCGCCAGCGCTCGGGCTCACCCAGACGACGGGCCCACTCGACCGATGCCGAGAGATAGCCGATGACGGCGTCGAACCACACGTAGAGCCGCTTGGTCGGCTGCTCGCGCCACCCGTCGAGCGGCACCGGGATGCCCCAGTCGATGTCACGGGTCATCGCGCGAGGCTTGATGTCATCGAGGATGTTGAGGCTGAACTTGATCACGTTGGGCCGCCACGTGCCGGAGGCCTCGCGCTCCTCGAGCCACTCGCGCAGCGCGTCGGCGAGCGCGGGCAGGTCGAGGAAGAAGTGCTGGGTCTCGATGAACTCGGGAACCTCGCCGTTGATCTTCGACCTCGGGTCGATCAGCTCGGTGGGGTCGAGCTGGTTGCCGCAGTTGTCGCACTGGTCGCCGCGGGCCTCGCCGTAGCCGCAGATGGGGCACGTGCCCTCGATGTAACGGTCGGGCAGGGTGCGGCCCGTCGACGGTGAGATCGCACCCTTGGTGGTGCGCTCGATCATGTAGCCGTTCTTCCAGACCTGGGTGAACAGCTCCTGCGCCACGGCGTAGTGGTTCGCCGTCGTGGTGCGGGTGAACAGGTCATAGGAGCAGCCGAGGTCGGCGAGCTCCTGGGCGATGATCCGGTTGTTCTTGTCCGCGAGCTCGCGCGCGGTCGTCCCCTCCTTGTCGGCCTGCACGAGGATGGGCGTCCCGTGCTCGTCGGTGCCGCTGACCATGAGCACGTCGTGGCCTGCCATCCGCATGTAGCGGCTGAAGACGTCGGACGGCACGGCGAACCCGGCCACGTGGCCAAGGTGGCGCGGGCCGTTGGCATACGGCCAGGCGACAGCGGAGAGGACCTTCATGGGACGCAATCCTATGGGGCGCCACCTGCCGGCTCTCCGCGCGCTCACCGCGCGCCCAGCAGCGGTGCGCGAGGATGGGCAGCATGGAGCAGATCACTCCACGGCTCGTGAGCTGGGCCTCGGTCGTGGACGAGCAGGCTCTCGACCAGGCGAAGCGCACTGCCGAGCTCCCGTTCGTCTACCCCCACGTCGCACTGATGCCCGACGCGCACCCCGGCCTCGGCGCGACCGTCGGCTCCGTGATCCCCACCGACGGGGCGATCATCCCCGCCGCCGTGGGCGTCGACATCGGCTGCGGGATGATCGCCGTGCTGACCCGGTTCCGGGCCGACGACCTGGGCGGCCGCTCGCTGCGGCCCCTGCGGACCGCGATCGAGCGGGCGGTCCCCCTCTCCGCCGGCGCAGCCAACCGCCGCATCGTGGCGACCGCCGAGCCGCGGGTCGCGCTGCTCGAGAAGGAGGCCGCCGGAATCGGCCTCGACCCGTCACAACGGTCCCAACGGTGGCGCGAGCAGCTGGGCTCCCTCGGGTCGGGCAACCACTTCATCGAGATCAGCCTCGACGAGCAGGACCGGGTCTGGGCGTTCCTGCACTCCGGGTCGCGCGGTGTCGGGAACCGGATCGCCCAGCACCACATCGACGTCGCCCGGCGCCTCATGCGCCGTGACCGGGTCGAGCTGCCCGACCGCGACCTTGCCTACCTCGTCGAGGGCACCGCCGAGTTCGAGGCCTACATCAGCCACCTGGGGTGGGCCCAGCACTACGCGCTCCTCAACCGCGAGGAGATGATGGACCGCGTCACCCGCCAGCTCGGCGACTTCTTCAAGCAGCCGGTCGTCGAGGCGGAGCGGGTCAACTGCCACCACAACTTCACCCAGCGCGAGACGCACGCCGGCCGCTCGGTGTGGGTCTCGCGCAAGGGTGCCATCGAGGCGCGAGCCGGCCAGCTCGGCCTGATCCCCGGGTCGATGGGGACCCGCTCCTACGTCGTCGAGGGCCTCGGGAACGAGGAGGCGCTCTGTTCGGCACCACACGGCGCCGGTCGCCAGTTCTCGCGGACCGCGGCGCGCCGTCACTTCACCCGCGACCAGCTGCGCCAGGCCATGAGGGGCATCGAGTACCGCGACACCGACGCCTTCCTCGACGAGATCCCTGGCGCCTACAAGGACATCGACCAGGTGATGGCGGACTCGACCGACCTGGTCTCGGTCCGGCACACGCTGCGGCAGGTGGTCAACGTCAAGGGCGACTGAGCGGCGGACTGGAGGCGACAATGCGGTGTAGACATGTCCTGCAGGCGCAGGGACTGCGCATCGACCAACGGAGGTGGCCAGGTGATCGCAGCACTGACCGGCATGGGGCTGTCGGCCGCGGCCGGGCTCAACGCCTACATCCCGTTCCTCATCGTCGCCCTCATCGCGCGCTTCACCGACCTCATCACGCTGCCGGCGACCTACGCCTGGATCGAGAGCTGGTGGGCGATCGGCATCGGCTCGGTGCTGCTCCTCAGCGAGGTCGTGCTCGACAAGATCCCGGCCGTCGACTCCGTCAACGACGCGGTGCAGACCTTCATCCGGCCCGCCATGGGCGGCCTGATCTTCGCGGCCACTGCCGCCGCGGAGGACCTCGACAACTCGGCGTGGATGGCCTCGCACCCGTGGGTCGGCATCGTGCTGGGGGTCGTGGTCTCAGGGCTGGTGCACGCCGGCAAAACGGCCGCCCGGCCGGTGATCAACGTGGGCACCGCGGGCTTCGGCGCCCCGGTCGTGTCGACGGCCGAGGACGGCATCTCGGCGGGGCTCAGCCTCGCCGCGCTGTTCGCGCCGCTTCTCTGCCTCCTGGCTCTCATCGTCCTGGCGTGGGTGCTCATCGCGGGAACGCTGAGGGTCCGCCGCAAGCGGCGGCGGCGAGACAGCTCGCTCGCCCGGGTGGCACCCCGGGACCCGCGGGACCGGTGAAGCGGGCTCGGCCTCGCGGCCTACGCTGGCGCCCATGAGCTCCGGGGAGGTCACGGCCAGCGCTGCGGTGCACACCGAGTCGCTGAGCCGCCGCCAGCTGCTGAACGAGACCTGGCTCGTCCTCGGCGTCAGCCTGGGTGCCTCGGCCATCTGGTCGGTGCTCAGCCTGGTGCGGAAGCTGACCGCCGAGGCGGCCCTCAACCAGCAGACCACCGCGATGAACTCGTCGGTCACCCCCGACCGGCCCTGGCTCGACCTCGCCTACCAGGTGACCGGGATCGTCCTCGCCCTCGTGCCGGTCGCCCTGGCCCTGCACCTGCTGCGCCGGGGTCGCCCGGACGCCCACCACGAGATCGGCGCCGACCTGCGGCGCCCGGGCCAGGACCTGCTGCGCGGCGCGGTGCTCGCCGCCGCGGTCGGCATCCCGGGGCTGGCACTGTATGCCGGCGCCCGGGCACTGGGGCTGAACACGACGGTGGCCGCGGCCAACCTCGGCGACCAGTGGTGGACGCTGCCGGTCCTCGTCCTCGCGGCGGCCGAGAACGCCGTGGTGGAGGAGGTCGTCATGGTCGGCTACCTCTTCACCCGTTGGCGGCAGGTCGGGTGGTCGGTGCCCGTGGTCATCGGGCTGTCGGCCGTCATCCGCGGCACCTACCACCTCTACCAGGGCTTCGGCGGCTTCATCGGCAACGTCGCCATGGGGCTGCTGTTCGGCTGGGTCTACACCCGCACCCGTCGGGTCGGACCGCTTGTCGTGGCCCACACCCTGCTCGACGTCGTCGCGTTCGTCGGCTACGCGCTGCTGCGCGACCGCCTCTCCTGGCTCTAGGTCTCAGCGGGCGGCCAGCGCCGCGTCGTAGAGAGCCTTCTTCGACAGGCCGCTCTGGCCGGCGACGTCGGCACAGACGTCCTTGAGCCGTTCGCCGGCGGCAACCCGCTCCTGTATGCCGGGGAGCACGTCCTCGACGGACGCGGACCGGGCGGGGGCACCGCCGACCACGACGGTGATCTCGCCCTTCACGCCCTCCGCGGCCCAGTCGGCCAGCTCGGCCAGACCTCCGCGGCGGACCTCCTCGTAGGTCTTGGTGAGCTCACGGCACACGGCGGCGGGCCGGTCGGGGCCGAAGGCCTCGGCCATGGCCCGCAGCGTGGCCTCGATCCGGTGGGGCGCCTCGAAGAACACCATCGTGCGACGCTCGTCGGCGAGGGCGCCCAGAGTCCGTGCCCGTTCGCCGCCCTTGCGCGGCAGGAAGCCCTCGAAACAGAACCGGTCCACCGGCAGGCCCGACACGGCCAGCGCCATGAGCACCGCGCTCGGTCCCGGAACGCAGGTCACGGGCACTCCGGCATCGATCGCCGCGCTCACCAGGCGGTACCCCGGGTCTGACACCGACGGCATACCCGCGTCGGTCAGGACGACGACCCGCTGCCCCGCCCGGAGCCGCTCGACGAGATCGGGGGTGCGGCTGGCCTCGTTGTGCTCGTGGTAGCTGACGACCGACCCCGCCGGCACCACGCCGAGGTCGGCGCAGAGGCGCTTCAGGCGCCGGGTGTCCTCGGCCGCCACGACGTCGGCGCCGGCGATCTCCTGGCCCAGCCGTGGAGCCGCGTCGCGCGGGTCGCCGATCGGGGTGGCGGCGAGGACGAGGACACCGGTGCTGGAGGTCACCGGCCGATCCTCTCAGGTGGTGGACCGGCCTCTACGATGGCGCGCATGACCCGGACCGAGCAGCTGCGCTCCCGCCTGCTCGGATTCCGACCGACCGACGTCTTCTGGGGCTGGGCCGGGCCGCTGGCGCTGGCCTTCGTCGGGGGGCTGATGCGCTTCTGGTCGCTGGGGCGGCCGGACCAGCTGGTCTTCGACGAGACCTACTACGTCAAGCAGGGCGTCTCGATGCTGCAGTCCGGCGTCGAGATGCGGGTGCCCGACTCCCTGAAGAAGCCCGACGAGCTGTTCACCAACGGCACGCCTGACGTGTTCGGGACCGAGGGCGACCTGGTGGTCCACCCGCCGGTGGGCAAGTGGGTCATCGCGTTCGGCGAGTGGCTCTTCGGGTCGACCTCATCGTTCGGGTGGCGGTTCTCCGTCGCGCTGCTCGGCACCCTCTCGATCCTGATGATCGGACGCGCCGCGCGGCGGATGTTCGGGTCGACGCTGCTCGGCACCGTTGCGGCCTTCCTCCTCGCGTTCGAGGGGCACCACTTCGTGCACTCGCGCACGGGGCTCCTCGACATCATCGTCATGTTCTGGGCGCTGGCGGCCTTCTGCGCGCTGCTCGTCGACCGCGACCGGTCTCGCGCGATCCTGGCCGAGCGGGTGGCCATGCTCTCCCCCACCGGCGAGCGGTCACGACTGGGCTGGGGGCCGTGGCTGGGGTGGCGCCCGTGGCGCTGGGTCGCCGGCGTGTGCCTCGGGCTCGCGGCGGGGACCAAGTGGTCGGGCGTGTTCTTCCTCGTGGCCTTCGGGCTCATGACCGTGTGGTGGGACATGGGCGCCCGGCGCGCCGCGGGGGTCCGCCACTGGGCCCAGGCCACCATCGTCAAGGACGGCCTCTTCGCGGCCGTGGCCATGGTCGGCGCCACGGTGGTGACCTATCTCGTCTCGTGGGTCGGGTGGTTCCGCTCCACCACCGGCTATGACCGGCAGTGGGCCGCCCAGCACCCCGACTGGGGCTGGAGCTGGGTGCCCGACCCGCTGCTGTCGCTGTGGAAGTACCACCAGGAGATCTACACCTTCCACGTCGGCCTCACCTCCGACCACCCGTACAAGACCAACCCCTGGTCGTGGCTGGTCCAGGGCCGGCCCACGTCGTTCTTCTACGAGGGGCCCAAGCGCGGCCAGGACGGCTGCGCCGTCGAGCAGTGCTCCAAGGCGATCACGTCGATCGGCACCATCTCGATCTGGTGGCTGGGGGCCATCGCCGTCTTCGTGCTCGTCTACTACTGGCTGCTGCGGCGCGACTGGCGCGCCGGCGCCGTCCTCGCGGGTCTGGCCGGCGGCTACCTGCCGTGGTTCAACTACCAGCACCGCACGATCTACTCGTTCTACTCGATCGCCTTCGAGCCGTGGGTGGTGCTGGGCGTCGTCTTCGTGCTGGGGCTGGTGCTGGGTCCACGCGGTGCGCCCTGGCGCCGCCGGCGGTGGGGCCTTGTTGCCGTGGGCGCCTACCTGCTGCTGACCCTCGCCCTGTTCGCGTGGTTCTGGCCCGTCTACACCGCCCAGGTGATCCCGCAGGGCGACTGGTCCGACCGGATGTGGTTCCCCAGCTGGATCTGACCCCCGGCAGAGGTGGCTGTCAATGACACCTTGGGGCGGTGGTGCAGTGGGCCTTCTCGCCCGCACTCTCGAAGCGTCGCAGCCGAACCTGGCGTCGACCGCTCTTGCAAGAGAGCCGCTTCCCTCTGCACAAAGGAGAAACCCATGGGATCCGTGCGCGTCGCCATCGTCGGTGTCGGCAACTGTGCCAGCTCGCTGGTGCAGGGAGTCGAGTACTACAAGGACGCTGACCCCTCGGCCACCGTCCCCGGCCTGATGC
>Ga0247818_10002851_pt1 | contig 11156 bp, 9 predicted proteins | sample 13C_Glucose_Day1_FD_192424 | JGI IMG/M metagenome (GOLD analysis project Ga0247818, IMG submission 192424) | Soil microbial communities from agricultural site in Penn Yan, New York, United States - 13C_Glucose_Day1 | ecosystem: Environmental > Terrestrial > Soil > Agricultural land | place: USA...
GACCGGTGCGCTGCCGCCTGACAGCGGCCCGCGGCGCCTGCCCGGTGCGGCCTCCTTGGACCGTCGCCCCGAGAGGTCGACCACCGTGGGCGACGCGCGGCGGCCTGCACCCTCGTCCGCCTCCAGACCTTCCGGGTCGGCGCTCTCGCCGCGCTCGTGCCGGAAAGGCAGCAGCGTGCCCCCTCCTTCGGGGGTCAGGGACCGGACGTTCACGACGCCGAGTATCCACCGTCGACCAGCCCGACCGGGCGCATATCCCGCGTTTCGAGCGGCACCACCGGCTGGCGGCTCAGTCGCGCTCGGGGACCGCCATCTCGCCCAGGCGAGACCAGTCGGTGCCCTCCACCGTCGCGTTGACGATCCGGGGCGTCTCCGCGAGGTAGGCGGGAAGCTCGGTCGTCGCCTTCTGGAAGTGCGCCGACCTCACGTGGGCGCCGCCGGCGGCGTCATCCCGGAAAGCCTCGACGAGCACGTAGACGTGGGGGTCGTCGAGGCTGCGCGACCAGTCGAACCACAGACAGCCCTCCTCGGCGCGGGTGGCCTCGGTGAACTCGCGGCTCAGCTCGGGCCAAGCCTCGGCGTGCTCGGGCAGGACGGGAAACATCGCGGTGATGAAGATCAAGGGGGGCACTCCTGTCGGTCTGGACGTCCGGCCCCATGCTCGCATCACCGGGCGGGCGCGGGCAGCCCGGCTCGGCCGTCTGCCCGTCACCCTCCCCCAGCGCGTCAGCCCGGCTTGCCCGGCGTTGCGGGCTTGCCCGGTGCGGACGGCTTGTCCGTCGGCGTGGCCTGGTGGCCGCTGCCCGGGGTGGTGCTCGGCTTGCCGGTGGGCTGGCCGCTCGGCTTGCCCTTCGGCTGGTCGGTCGGCTTGCCCTGGGGGTGGTCCGCCGGCTTGCCCTTGGAGTGTGCCGAGGGGTGCTCGACCGAGGCGCAGTAGGCCTCGACCTTGTCCTCGCCGCCGGCAGCAGTGACCAGGTTGCGGAAGGCGACGGAGCGGTCAGCGGCCTTGCCGGCTCCCTTCCCATGGGCGAAGGCGTTGCACAGGCCGAAGGCCGCAGGGCCCTTCGCGTCCGGCCCGACCGCGGTGGTGGGGGCACCGGTCGGCTTCGCGCCCTGGCCCTCCGTGGCGTCCTCGGTGGGGCCGCTCACGGGCTGGGTCTGGTCGTCGGCTGGGGCGCCCGCGACGGGGCGGACAGGGTTCTGGGCCGGGCCGGGCAGCGACCCCGTCAGGGCGACAGCGCTCAGGCCGCCGAACCCGAGCACGACGGCGCCCGCCGCGGCGACGCCCAGCCGGGTGCCGAGTGTGGATGGAGTCATGCGCCCTCTCCTCTGTTCGCGGACCTCAACGGTCGACAGGGGAACCGCGGAGCGGAACTGCTCCAGGGCTGCGTCCAGTCCGGCCAGCTCAGCGCTGGTCGGCGGAGCGAGGGCGGCGGCTCGAAGCACCTGCCAGCCGTCCCGCAGCTCCGGGTCCTGCGCTGGGTCGGCCGTGGGACCAGACAGCCGCGCGTGGCCGCCCTGGGGGTGTGGGCGGCCACGCGTGCTGGACCACGGCAGGATTCCCATGTCGGTAGGAGAAGCGTCAGGATCGCTCACAGCGTTACACCAGCTCGCGACATTTCTTCGGCGAGCTTCTTCAGGCCGCGGTGGGCCGCCACCCGCACCGCCCCGGGCGTGCTGCCGGTCAGCTGCGCCACCGACTCGCTCGGCAGCCCCGCGACGAGCCGCAGCATGAGGACCTCGGCCTGCAGCGGCGGCAGCCGCCGGATCGCAGCGAGAGCCTGGTCGACGGCGTCCTGGGCCATGACGAGGTCGGCGGGATCGGCGGCAAGCCCGGTCGGCCCTGGCAGGTCGGCGAGCGACGCCACGTCGTCGACCGGCACGTCGCGCTCTCGGGACCGGCGGCGCCCGTCGTCGACGGCCCGGCGGCGGGCAGTGGCGAAAAGCCATGCGCGCCAGCCCGTCTCATCACCGTGGAACCGGGTCAGCCCGCGCACCACGGTCGCCCACGTCTCGGCGGCGACGTCCTCGACATCACCGCTGGACACGACCCTGAGATAGCGCAGCAGCGGCGGGTTGGTGTCCCGCCACAGTTGCGCAAAAGCCGCTTCGTTCCCCCGTTGTGCTGCTGCCAGCACTTCAGCGAAGTTCTCGCCGATCACGCGGCCGAGTATCCGCCCGTGGCCAAGCCGCCCACCTCCCCCGTTCGGCCAGAAGCCGCGCCGGCCCCGCGAGGCGACCACCCGGCATACACAGAAGCACCCACGGCCAGCGGAGCGGAATGGGTGGGCTGCCCGACGAGGTGACCCCGCTGTCCTCCCTAGCGTCGGAAGCCCAACGAGAACCCAGGAGGCAGCGATGAGCACCGAGCGCATCGAGACCGTCATCATCGGAGCCGGACAGGCCGGACTCGCCACCGGCCACCACCTGCAGCGCTGCGGCCGGCCCTTCGTCATCCTCGAGGGCAACGACCGCGTGGGCGACGGCTGGCGGCAGCAGTGGGACAGCCTGCGGCTGTTCAGCCCCGCCCGTTTCGACAGCCTGCCCGGCATGGCCTTCCCCGCGCCACCGTGGTCCTACCCCACCAAGGACGAGGTGGCCGACTACGTCGAGTCGTATGCCGAGCGGTTCAGCCTGCCGGTGCGGACGGGAACGCGGGTGGACCGGGTGGCCCCCCTCGGCGACGGCTACCTCGTCACCGCCGGGGGGCAGCAGTGGGAGGCGGACAACGTGGTCATCGCCACGGGTACCTACGGGCGCACCCCGTCCGTGCCCGGGTTCGCCGACCAGCTCGACCCGGGCATCCGGCAGCTGCACTCCGCCGAGTACCGACGGGTCGACCAGCTCCGCGAGGGGCCGGTGCTCGTGGTCGGCGCCTCGCACTCCGGGGCCGACATCGCCTACGAGGTCGCGCTGAGCCACCCCACGACCCTCGTCGGGCGCGATACCGGCGAGCTGCCGTTCACGCCGGGCAAGCCCATGGCACGCGTCGTGTTCCCCATCGTGGTCTTCCTCGGCCGGCACGTGATCACACGGCGGACCCCCATCGGGAAGCACGCCATGGACGAGATCCGCTTCCACGGTGGCCCGGCGCTCCGGGTCAAGCGCAAGGACCTCGCGGAGAGGGGCGTCGAGCGCGTCACCGAGCGGGTGGTCGGCGTCCGGGACGGGCTGCCCGTCCTGGAGGGCGGGCGGGTCGTCGAGGCTGCGAACGTCGTCTGGTGCACCGGGTTCCGACAGGCCTTCGACTGGGTCCACGTCCCGGTGCTCGACGACCACGGCTGGCCCCGGGAGTACCGCGGGGTCGTCGCCGACGCCCCCGGCCTGCTCTTCACCGGGTTGGCGTTCCAGTACTCGTTCTCCTCGATGCTGATCGCCGGTGCGTCGCGCGACGCGTCGTACATCGCCCGGCACATCGACCAGCGACAGCGGTCGCGGGGTCGTGCGGGGGCCGCTGAAGGAAAACGGCTCGCGGAGGCGTGAGCCGCTCGTTGGCCGGGGATCTTCCAGACCGGAGCGGCCGCACGCCGGCGCGTATCCTCCGAGAAGGAAGTGATGCGCGATGGGCGTGGTGGAGGAGCTGGTCCGGGGCCGGGAGGCCTTCGAGCGCCGCGAGTGGGCGGTGGCCTATGACCGCCTCGCCACCGTCGACCCGGCCGAGCTGACGGCCGAGGACCTGGCCTCCCTGGGCGCAGCGGCCTTCCTGGTCGGTGACAGGGAGGCTGCCGTCCGCGCGCTGCAACGCGCCTTCCAGCTGCACGTGGACCGGGGCGCCACGCTGGCAGCCTGCCGCGATGCCTTCTGGATCGCCTTGTTCTTCAGCGAGAGCGGGGAGCCGGCGGTGGGAGGCGGCTGGGTGGCCCGGGCGCGACGCCTCCTCGACGCAGGGCCGGGCGACCCGGTGGAGGACGGCTACCTGCTCATCCACCGGATGTTCCAGCACATCGCCTCGGAGCAGTTCTCCGAGGCGCTCCCCCTTGCGGTGCAGATTCGTGAGATCGGCCAGGCCCACGGCAACGCGGACCTGACCGCGATGGGTCTCTCCGCCCAGGGGCGGCTGATGCTCTACGAAGGCCGTGTCCCCGAGGGACTCTCATTGATCGACGAGGCGATGGTCAGGGTCGCGGCCGCGGAGGTCTCCCCGGTCCTCGCCGGCGGTCTCTACTGCGCCATGGTCGAGGGGTGCCAGCAGGTGTCCGACTTCCAGCGCATGGCGGCGTGGACGCGCGCGCTCACGCAGTGGTGCAAGAGCCAGCCGGACCTCGTCACCTTCACCGGCCAGTCTGCCGTCCACCGGGCGCAGATCATGCGGGCCGAGGGCGCGTTCCCCCAGGCCCTCGACGAGCTCGCCCTCGCGCTGGACCGCTATCACCTCGGCGGCTTCAGCTCCGCAGAGGGGCTGGCGCTCTACGAGCGCGGGGAGGTGCTCCGGCTCGTGGGTGACCATGCCGGTGCCGAGTCCGCCTACCAGCAGGCCAGCGCCCTGGGCCACGAGCCGCAGCCCGGCCTGGCCCTGTTGTGGCTGTCGAGAGGTCGCACGGCTGCCGCCGTCTCGACGGCCCAGCGGCTGCTGTGGGAGACCGTCGGCGACGTGCCGCGCAGCCGGGTGCTGCCGGCCGCCGTCGAGATCCTGCTGGCGGCTCAGGAGCGCGAGTCGGCACGGTCCGCGGCCGAGGAGCTGGCCGCCATCGCGTCGCGGTTCGGCTGCCAGGCGGTGAGCGCCATGGCGGCCTACGCCCTGGGGTGCGTGCTCCTGGAGGAAGGCGACGCCGAAGGCGCGCTCCCCCACCTGCGCCGGGCGTGGAAGAGCTGGATCGGCCTCGGCGCGCGCTATGAGGCGGCCCGGGCCCGGACCCAGATCGGCCTCGGGTTCCGCGTCCACGGGGACGAGGACTCCGCCCGCGCGGAGCTGGCCGTGGCCCTGCGCACCCTGCGCGACCTCGGCGCAGCGCCCGCTGCGGGACAGGTGGAGCGGCTGCTGCACCGCCCCTTCCCCGACGGGCTCACCGCCCGCGAGGTCGAGGTGCTGCGGCTGGTGGCCAGCGGGCGAAGCAACCCACAGATCGCCGGAGAGCTCTTCCTCAGCGAGAAGACGGTGGCGCGGCACCTCAGCAACATCTTCACGAAGATCGGCGTCGCCTCCCGCACCGCCGCGGCTGCCTACGCCTACGAGCACGACCTGCTCTGAGCACCACGGCGACGTGGGCATGCCGGCGACTGCACGGCATACCCACGCCTGTCCGGGTCAGGAGGCCCGCTCCGCCCCCAGCCTGCGCACCTCCGGCGCCCCCAGCCGGGCCGCGTCAGCCGTCTGGTCGTCGGGCTCCTTCTGCGACTGCAGCTCGGCCTCGACGCGGGCGAGGTAGTGCTCGACCTCGTCGTCGACCGTGGCCTTGTCCCAGCCGAGCACCGGCGCCACCAGCTCGGCGACGGGCCGGGCCGAGGACTGGCCCCGGTCGAACGTCTCGATCGAGATGCGGGTGCGCCGGGTCAGGATGTCGTCGAGGTGCAGCGCGCCCTCGGCGAGGGCTGCGTAGTAGGCCTCCACCCGAAGGTAGGTCGGTGCGCCCTCCATCGGCTCGCCGAGCTCGGGGTGCTCGCGCACGAGCTCGAGCAGCTCGTCGGTGAGCGTGCCGTAGCGGTTCAACAGGTGCTCGACCCAGGCGACGTGCACGCCGCTTCTCTCTGCCCGCGCCTGCCGCTGGTTCCACGCCGCGGCGTAGCCCTCGGCGCCGACCAGCGGCACGGTGTCGGTGCACGACTTCGGCACCTTCCACGGCAGCGCATGGACCACCGCGTCGACCGCGTCCTTGGCCATGACCCGGTAGGTCGTGTACTTGCCGCCGGCGACCATGACCAGCCCGGCGACCGGGCTGACGACCGCGTGCTCGCGCGAGAGCTGGCTCGTGGCCTCGGACTCCCCTGCCAGGAGCGGGCGCAGGCCCGCGTAGACACCGGTGATGTCGTCGTGGGTCAGCGGTGTCGCGAGCAGCCGGTTGGCGTGGTCGAGCAGGTAGTCGATGTCGCTGCGGCTGGCGGCCGGGTGGGCGAGGTCGAGAGCCCAGTCCGTGTCTGTCGTACCGATGATCCAGTGCGTGTCCCACGGGATGATGAACAGCACGCTCTTCTCGGTGCGGCTGATGATGCCCGTCGTGGCGTGGATCCGGTCGCGCGGGACGAGGATGTGCACGCCCTTGGACGAGCGGACGTTGAACTGTCCGCGGCCGCCGACCATCTCCTGGATCTCGTCGGTCCAGACGCCCGCGGCGTTGATGGTCTGCTTGGCCCTGATCTTGTGGGTCTGTCCAGACTCGAGGTCGCGCACCTCCGCCCCGACGACCCGGTCACCCTCGCGGAGGAAGCCCGTGACCCGAGCACTGCTCGCGCACAGGGCGCCGTACTCCGCCGCCGTCCGCGCGATCATCATCGTGTGCCGGGCGTCGTCGACCTGGCCGTCGTAGTACTGGATGGCCCCGACCAGGGCGTCCTTGCGCAGGGAGGGGAACTCCCTCAGGGCCTGCTTCTTCGTCAGGTGCCGGTGGCCGGGGACGCCGTGCCGTCCGCCCATGGTGTCGTAGAGCAGCACGCCGCTGCCGACGTAAGGGCGCTCCCAGACCCGGTGTTGCAGCGGGTAGAGGAACGGCACCGGCCGCGAGAGGTGCGGCGCGAGGCGGTTGAGGATGAGCGACCGCTCGCGCAGCGCCTCCCGGACGAGGCCGAAGTTCAGCTGCTCGAGGTACCTCAGGCCGCCGTGGATCAGCTTGCTGGTGCGGCTCGAGGTGCCGGCGGCGTAGTCGCGGGCCTCGACGAGTCCGACCCGCAGGCCGCGGGTGACCGCGTCCAGGGCGGCCCCGGCACCGACGACACCGCCGCCGATGACCAGGACGTCGAGCTCCTCGGCGGCCATCTCCTGCAACGCCTGCGCCCTGCTCTGCGGGTCCAGCCGTGTCACGTGGGCTGTCACTGTCACACCTCCACCCAGTCGAGCGTGCGCTGCACGGCCTTCTGCCAGCCGTGGTAGCCCTTCGCCCGCTGCTCGTCGTTCCACTCGGGATTCCAGCGCTTGCTCTCGTTCCAGTTCTCGCGCAGCTCCTCCGGGGTCTCCCAGAAGCCGGTCGCGAGACCAGCAGCGTAGGCGGCACCCAGAGCCGTGGTCTCAGCGACCACCGGCCGGCTGACCGGTACGCCCAGGACATCGGCCTGGATCTGCATGCACAGGTCGTTGGCCGTCACGCCGCCGTCGACCTTGAGCACCTCGAGCTCGACGCCCGAGTCCTTCTCCATGGCGTCGGCGACGTCGCGGCTCTGGTAGCAGATCGCCTCGAGGGTGGCCCGGGCGATGTGGGCGTTGGTGTTGAACCGCGACAGGCCGACGATGGCGCCGCGGGCGTCGGAGCGCCAGTAGGGGGCGAAGAGGCCCGAGAATGCGGGCACGAAGTAGCAGCCGCCGTTGTCGGGCACCTGGCGGGCGAGCGCCTCGATGTCCTCAGCGCCAGAGATGATGCCGAGCTGGTCGCGCAGCCACTGCACGGCCGAGCCGGTGACCGCGATGGATCCCTCGAGCGCGTAGACCGGCTTCTGGTCGCCGAACTGGTAACAGACGGTGGAGAGCAGACCGTTCTGGGAGCGGACCAGCTCCTCGCCGGTGTTGAGCAGCAGGAAGTTGCCGGTGCCGTAGGTGTTCTTGGCCTCGCCCGCCTCGAGGCAGACCTGTCCGACCATGGCGGCCTGCTGGTCGCCGAGGGCCGCGGCGAGCGGGACGGCGCCGCCGAGGGGACCGTTCTCGAGGGTCTCGCCGTAGAACGCCGGGTCCGACGAGGGGCGGATCTCGGGCAGCATCTGCCGCGGGATGTTGAAGATCTCGAGCAGGTCGTCGTCCCACTCGAGGGTCTCGAGGTTCATGAGCATCGTGCGGCTGGCGTTGGTGACGTCGGTGACGTGGACGCCGCCCCGGGTGCCGCCCGTGAGGTTCCACAGCAGCCAGCTGTCGGTGTTGCCGAAGATGGCCTCGCCCTTGTCGGCGGCCTCCCTCACGCCGTCGACGTTGTCGAGGATCCACTGGATCTTGCCGCCGGAGAAGTAGGTCGCGGGCGGCAGGCCGGCCCTGTTGCGGACCAGCTGGCCGCGCTCGTCCTTGTCGAGGGCGGAGGCGATCTTGTCGGTGCGGGTGTCCTGCCACACGATCGCGTTGTAGTAGGGCCGGCCGGTCCGCTTGTTCCACACCACGGTGGTCTCGCGCTGGTTGGTGATCCCGAGGGCCGCGAGGTCGGAGGGTCCGAGGCCCTTGCCGTTCATGACCGTCTGGAGGACTGAGCTCGTGCGGTCCCAGATCTCCACGGGGTTGTGCTCGACCCAGCCGGGCTGCGGCATGATCTGCTGGTGCTCGAGCTGGTGGCGGGCAACCTCGTTGCCGCCGTGGTCGAAGATCATGAACCGCGTGCTGGTGGTTCCCTGGTCGACGGCGCCGACGAATTCAGCCATGTGAGCTCTCCTTGCTAGCTGTTCAGATGCGCAACGTGCTGGGCAGTGGTGCGGTTCGTCAGCCGCGGACGTACGAGGTCGTCGAGTGCGGCTCCGGCTCCGCCTCGCTCCCGAGGAGCTCGGCGGCGACCTCGCTTGGATGAGTTCGCCTCCCGGGCGCCGCCATGTCGGTACTGCTTGGTGCGAGCTGGGGACCCCGGCGTGAGCCGGGACGCTCCAGCGAACGTACGGGCCATGTGGGCGGGCGGCAATGCCCGTCGTTCGACAATGTCGAACACTGCACCGTTTGACATTGTCGAACGCGGGCCTACGGTGGGCTGGTGCCAGGTCCTGTGCAGTCGGTCGAGCGCGCAGCCGCGATCGTCCGCCTGCTGGCCTCCGAGTCCGAGCCCCTCGCCCTGGGCCAGATCGCCTCGGCCCTCGGCCTCGCCAAACCGACCGCCCACGGCCTGCTGCGCACCCTGTGCGACGTCGACTTCGTCGACCAGGACCAGGAGTCCGGCCGCTACCGTGTGGGCCGCGACCTGCTCCAGCTCGGTTCCACACCGCTCGACATCAACGAGCTCCGCTCGCGGGCCATCAACTGGACCGACGCCCTCGCGGCCCGCACCGGTGAGTCGGCCCGGGTCGCGATGTTCCGCGGCGGCGAGGCCGTCATCGCGCACCACGTCTTCCGGGTCGGCTCGCCGCACCAGAGCCTGGAGACCGGCTCCACCGTGCCGCTGCACGCGACAGCTCTGGGCAAGGTGCTCATCTCCTTCGACCCGGGCGCGGCCCGCAGCGTGCTCGACCGCCCGATGGAGAGCCTGACCCACCGCACCGTCACCGACCGGGCAGCGCTGATCCGCCAGCTCGCCGACATCAGGGACGCCGGCTACGCCACTGCCGTCGAGGAGTCGGAGCTGGGCGAGGCGGGCATCGCGGCCCCGATCCGCGACCGCGGCGGCTATGTCGTCGCAGCCGTGGGCATCGGGGGTTCGGTGGACAAGGTCTGCGACTCGCGCGGACACCCGAAGCGGGCACTCGCCGACGAGGTCGTGCGGGCCGCCCGATCGATCTCCCGCGAGTTCGGCCACGGGCGCACCCCGTGAGCGAGCGCTACGTCGCGGCACTCGACCAGGGCACCACGTCGACGCGCTGCCTGCTTTTCGACCAGCAGGGGCGCCTCGTGTCGCTCGCGCAGCGCCAGCACCACCAGCACTTCCCGCAGCCCGGCTGGGTCGAGCACGACGCGGCGGAGATCTGGCACGTCGTGCGCCGCCTCATCCCCGAGGCGCTCGACAACGCCGGAGCCGGCCCCGAGCAGGTCGTCGCGCTCGGGGTCACCAACCAGCGCGAGACCACGGTCGTCTGGGACCGCCACACGGGTCAGCCCGTGGGCCCGGCGATCGTCTGGCAGGACACCCGCACCGCGCCGCTTCTCCAGAAGCTCTGCGACGACCTCGACGAGACCGTGATCTTCGAGCGCACCGGCTTGCCAGCGGCGGCCTACTTCTCCGGCCCCAAGCTGCGATGGCTGCTCGACAGCGACCCCCGGCTGCGGGAGCGGGCGGAGCGCGGCGACCTGCTCTTCGGCACCATGGACACCTGGCTGCTGTGGAACCTCACCGGCGGCGTCGACGGCGGCTTGCACGTCACGGACGCCACGAACGCCAGCCGCACGATGCTCATGGACCTGCGCACCCTCGCGTGGGACCCGCAGATGCTGGCCTGCCTGCAGGTCCCGGCGAGCATGCTGCCGCAGATCCGGCCGTCGATGGGCCAGCTGGGCAGGACCCGCGACCCGGTCCCCGGCATCCCCATCACCGCGGTCATCGGCGACCAGCAGGCCTCGCTCTTCGGCCAGACGGCCTTCGAGCCGGGTGAGGCCAAGTGCACCTTCGGCACGGGCAGCTTCCTGCTGCTCAACACCGGCACCGAGATCCCGCGCTCGCGCCACGGGCTCATCACCACCGTCGCGCACAAGGTCGACGGCGAGCCACCGGTCTACGCCCTCGAGGGGTCGGTGGCCGTGGCGGGCGCGCTCGTCGAGTGGTGCCGCGAGAGCCTGGGGCTGATCCGCTCCCCCGCGGAGATCGAGACGCTCGCGATGACCGTCGAGGACAACGGCGGCTGCTTCGTCGTCCCGGCCTTCTCCGGTCTCTACGCGCCGCGCTGGGAGAGCAAGGCTCAGGGCATCGTCGCCGGCCTGACGTCCTACATCACCAAGGGCCACATCGCCCGGGCGGTGCTCGAGGCCACGGCGCTGCAGATCTGCGAGGTGGCCCAGGCGATGAACCGCGACGCCGAGGTGCCGCTGAGCAGCCTCGCGGTAGACGGCGGCATGACGGCCAACAACCTGCTGATGCAAGCCGTCGCCGACTTCCTCGACGTGCCGGTCGTGCGCCCGATGATGGCCGAGACCGTCGCCCTCGGGGCGGCCTACGCCGCCGGGCTCACGGCGGGCTACTGGCCCGACCGCCAGGTGCTCAAACGCCAGTGGCACAAGGCCGGCGAGTGGCACCCGGCGATGGACCCCGGCGTGCGCCGCTTCACGCTCGAGCGTTGGGACCGGGCCGTCGAGCTCTCCATCGCGTGGGGACGTCCGCGCGACGCGGGCGGCTGAGGACGCGCAAGAGCGGTATGCCGGCGGGTCACCCGCGGTACTCGCAGCGCGCCGCCTCGCGTCAGACGCG
>Ga0247818_10002854_pt1 | contig 11151 bp, 10 predicted proteins | sample 13C_Glucose_Day1_FD_192424 | JGI IMG/M metagenome (GOLD analysis project Ga0247818, IMG submission 192424) | Soil microbial communities from agricultural site in Penn Yan, New York, United States - 13C_Glucose_Day1 | ecosystem: Environmental > Terrestrial > Soil > Agricultural land | place...
CGATGACAGCCTCGCCGCCTGTCCCGCAGCGACCGGGCCCCCGCGTGAGGAACGCTGGGCCCCTGCCTGAGGAACTCAGACGAGACGGGTGAGCCAGCCGTGAGTGTCCTCGGTGCGGCCGTACTGGATGTCGAGGAGACGCTCGCGGATCGTGCGTGTCACCTCGCCGTAGTCGACGCCGCGCCGGTGGTCGCACGACCCGCCGGCCCAGCGCAGCTCGCCGACCGGGGTGATGACGGCCGCGGTGCCGCATGCGAAGATCTCGACGATCTCGCCACTGTCGGCCCCGTCCTTCCACTCCTGGATCGGGATGCGGCGCTCCTCCGGTTCGAGGCCCATCTCCTTTGCGAGGGCCAGCACCGACGAGCGAGTCACGCCTTCGAGGATCGAGCCGGTGAGCTCGGGTGTGATGAGCCTGTTGTCCTTCGTCACGAAGAACAAGTTCATGCCACCGAGTTCCTCGACGTAGGTGTGCGTCGAGGCGTCGAGGAACACCGCCTGGTCACAGCCGTTCTCGATGCCCTCGAGCTGACCGGCCAGGCTGGAGGCGTAGTTGCCGCCGCACTTGGCGGCACCCGTCCCGCCGTCGCCGGCCCGCGCGTAGTCGGTCGACAGCCACAGCGTCACCGGCTTGATGCCACCGCTGAAGTAGGCACCGGCCGGCGAGGCGATGACCGAGTAGGTCACCTCCGCGGCCGGGCGCACCCCGAGGAAGGCCTCCGAGGCGTACATGAAGGGCCGAAGGTAGAGGCTCGACTCCCCGCTGGCCCCTGAGGGCACCCACGCCTGGTCGACCTCGACCAGCGCGCGCAGCGAGGCGAGGAAGTCCTCCTCGGGGAGCTCGGGGAGCGTCATCCGGCGGGCGCTGCGGATCATCCGCTGGGCGTTTGCCTCGGGGCGGAAGGTCCAGATCGACCCGTCCTCGTGGCGGTAGGCCTTCAGCCCCTCGAATATCTCCTGGGCATAGTGCAGCACTGCTGCCGACGGCATCAGGGTGATGGGTCCGTATGCCGCGACCTTGCCCTCGGTCCACCCCTCGCCCTTGCGCCAGGTCGCCGTGACCATGTGGTCGGTGAAGGTGGTGCCGAACCCCGGGTTCGCCAGTACCGCCTCACGCTCCGCGTCTGGCCGCAGGTCGGTGCGGCGGGTGACCTCGAAGGTCAGCGGGGCGGTGGTCTGGCTCATGGAGTCCTCCTGCGACGGTGCGGGTTCTCCTCCCGAGATTACCTGCCCGAGCCAGCGCGCCGGTCGGCCGCTCAGAGCAGTTCGCCCGCCGCCGGTCGAAGGCCCCACCGCCGTAGCCGTGCCACCCTCGACGCGCGTCCCGTGTGCTCAGGGTGGGGGTGGGGAGCCGGTTGCGTGCGCCAGGTCCGGGTTGCCGCCCGGACGGGCCAAGGGATCCAGGAGCATCATGCGCAGCTCAGCCGCGTAGTCGTCGTCGTGTGGGTCGCGCAGCCAGGTGTCGTGGGGCGCAGGCAGGGCCTCGGTGACCTTCATGGTCCTCGTGGCACGGCCGGTCTTCAGGGCGGCCCGGACCGACCGGCGCAGGGCGAGGACGGTGAGGGGCATGGTGAAGTCCACGAAGACCGGCTTGGTCTCCACGTTGATGCTGACGTAGACCACGGCCGGGAGCCCGTGGCGTCGGGCCCACTGCTCGAGCGCGACGAGGGCGTCGGCCTCGTCCTGCGTCGTAGTGAACGCGGGATCGTCCAGCATGAGCCGCCAGGTCTCGCGCTGCACGACCAGGTCACCGACCGTGAGCCGAGGCGCGTGCGGTCGGTGGTCGAGCTCCTTGAACGCGTCGACGACCAGGGTGCGCAGGAACGACGCGAAGAACTCCTCCATGGGCACGACCCGGCCGTCAGGGAGGACCAGCCGTGGTCCGTCCGTGCTCCCCGGGTCGATGAGGATGTCGGCGACGCTGACTGCGTCGGGCGGCAGCCCCTCCACGTCGATGAAGGCGAAGGTGGTGTCCCCCGGGAGCGACCGCGCCGGTGAGACGCGTCCGGTGGATCGCGGCCAGGACGACGGGTAGGCGGGAACGTACTGGGGCCCTGTGATGCGGTGGACCAAGTGGGTCAGGTCCTCGTCGGGGTAGGGCCACTCGAAGATGGAGCCCTGCAGCGTCGGCGCCGCGATGTGGAGCTCGCTGAGCACGTAGTGGGTTCGGTGGCCGGAGCCGGTGTGGCGGGTGCTCAGCTGCAGGTCCGGCGAGTGGAAGGCTGCCCCGGACCATCCGGGCGCCGGCGCGTCGAACAGTGCCCTGGCGCGGCGCAGGAAGTCGGCGCCCTCGTGGTGGGTGGGCTGGGCGTCGTCGGCAGCTGTGAGCAGGCACCACCGGCGACGAAGGTCCGCCAGGACGGTCTCGAGGGGTCGCCGCGAGCCGTAGAAGGCCCGCATCACCTGCGGCCAGACCCCACCGAGCGACTGTCCACCTCGTTCCCGCCACTCGTCCGTGAGGTGTCGCCTGTAGGCCTCGGCCGTCGCCCACGTGATCCAGCGCGCGATGGTGAGGAGCGCCTCGAGGGGCTCGGTGAGTGGGGCGAGCCCGAGTGACCCGATGGTCACCGTGCCGCTGCGCAGGGTGTCCTGGAACGCGACCTGCCGACCGGCGTACATCTGCCCGTGGCGTCGCACGGCGGCGCGCCCGGTGAGCTGGTGGAACGTCTCCCCGAGGCGGTCGAGGGCGGCCACGACGGCGTCGGCGTCACCACTGGCGTCGTGGAGGGCGAGCAGGTATGCGTTGAACCGATCGAGGGGTGCCGCGAGGGCGGCACGGACGGCGGGGTCCGGGACAGCCGCCACGGCGGCCCCCAGGTCACGGGCCGCGGCGACCCCGAGGGGCACGTTCCACGTGGCGATGAGGAGGCCGCGGCCGTGGAGCGTGTCGAAGGCGGACCACGCCTCGGCCGGAGTCCAGGCCGACCCCTCGATCGCGTTCCGGATCGCCTCCGCTGCCGTGACGGTGCCGTCGCAGGCCCGGAGCAGTTGCAGCTCCAGTGGGGTGTGCGGGCCCGGGTTCACGTGGACCGGCAGGTTCGCCCGCCGCCGGATGCGGAGCCACGGCGACGCCTGCGGGAGCGCGGCAATGGTCCGACCGAGCTCCTGCGCGGCCCAAGGCTCCATCACGGTCAGGCGTCGCGTCACCAGGGGCCAGGCCGGGTGCTGCACGACCTCGGTGGGGGTGTCCACGACGTGGACGTAGGCCAACGGCCCGAAGAACCCGATCGTCTCGGTCTTGGTGGTGTACCGCGTCAGGTACCGGACCAGGCGGATCTCCCTGTCCCGGAGCCTCGCGTTGCGGGCAGCCGTTTGGGTGGTGGCGGCGTAGGACCGCGCCGTCGCCACCGCGCCGGGATTCTGCCAGGCGAGGGCCTCCTCGAAACGGGTGTCCCGGACCGCGACCCGGAGCGCCGCACTGCACCGGGCGATGAGGCCCTGGGCATGGTCGGGGCCGGCGTCGGTCGTGGATGCGTGCCCGGTCGAGAGGGCGGAGAGCAGACGCATGGGTAGGCCCGCACACCGCAGGCCGACGGGGTTGACGAGGGACCAGGTGCCGCCAGGCAGGGCGCTCAGGGACAGGATGGGAAGACCCGGGGCCTCAGCGGTCTGGGACGTCATGACGCGCCCGCGGCCTGAGGCCTCGACGAGCGGGCCCGGGTGCCGCGCCGAACGGTATGCAGGGAGCGGCACGACGGGAAGGTGAGCTGTGTGTTGGGGGCCATACGCCGACTGTGCTGGGCGGTCGCCGAGGCCGACAACTCCCGTGATGCTCCGGGCAGATGACGTACGCAGCCACGCACGTCGCAGGACGCGGATCAGCCGGGAACGGGGCTCCGCTCCAGCGTCACGTACAGCCGGGTCAGACCGGCGCCCTTGGAGCGCCGCCGTACGCCCACCTCCCCCACGATCTCCCGCACGTCCCCTATGTGGGTGCCGCCGCAGGGGATGGCGATCTCACCGGACCGCCACACGCGCACGTCGTCGGCGAGCTCCTCGGTCGTCGCCTCGCCGGCGTCGGCAAGCAGCCCTCGCACACGCTCCTCGATGCCCTGGACGTCGTCAGGGGCCACGGTGCCGACGAAGTCGAAGCGGGCGCTGTCGCCCTCGATGTAGGCACCGCGCGTACGTCGTTCCTGCCCCGAGCGCTCGAAGTACTCCCCCGCCGCATGGAACAGGAAGTGGGCCAGGGTGTGCATCTGCATGTTGTGGTACCGCCGCTGCCAGTCGATCTCCATGGGGACCTCCTGACCAACCTCGAGGTCGGCGGGCTCGGCGAGTCGGTGCACGGTGACGGTCCCGATCCGAGCTGTCTCACCATTGGGCAGCTGGTATGGCGTGCCGCCCTGCTTGGCGACCGACACCACGGGATGGCCGCCCAGGGTGCCGGTGTCGCTGGCCTGTCCCCCGGACTCGGCGTAGAACACGCTCTGATCGAGCACCACCTGGTCCTCCTCGATGGCCAGCACGGTACCTACGCCGTGGATGCGGTACGGGTCGTCCTGGTAGAGCTTGCGGGTTGCGGGCAGCTGGGCGAAGTCGGTCACGTCACTCACTCCTGGGGGTCTAGCAGCGTCGGATACATTTCTCCCCGGTCCGGCAGGAACGTCAGGATGGTCGTGCGTTGACGAGGGGGCGGCAACTCGGCCGAGAGCCGGCGGACCGCGGCGAGGCACACGCCCGACGAGCCACCGGCCGAGATGCCCGCCACCAGCAGGTCTCGCACGGCGCCGATGGCCTCCTGGTCGCCCACGCGGTGGACACCGTGCACGAGGTCCATGGCGCGCCGGATGACACCAGGCACCCGGTTCTGGTTGCCCGAGCCGCGCAGGACGCTCGGTCCCGGCCGTCCACCGAAGGTCACCGACCCCTCCCGCTCTGCGACGTAGGTGGCGATGCCGTGCAGGCGCAGGTGCTCGGCAAAGGCGGTGAAATGGCCTCCACTGCCCACGCAGAACACCCCTGCGGCGACCGTGGACAGGTCCAGGCGCGGCGCGATCGCCGGGAGGAGCCAGCGCCGGTAGACCTCAGGGTTGAGATCGCTGTCGTTCTGCCTCGTCCAGTACCAGTCAGGATGTTCTCGCCGCAGCCGGTCGAGCTCTCGGTCGCGAGCCTCTTGGAAACCCAGGACCGCGTGGGGCGCGGTGACCAGGTGGGTGATCGCCCCGAGAGCACGCATCTTCGCCAGCGACGCCGCGGGGACGTTGGCGTCGGTGACGACGTGCACGGGGTGGTGCAACACCCGCCCCGCTGCGGCGAGACCGACACCGAGGGAACCCGAGCTGGACTCCACGACCGGCCGCCCGGGGAACAGGTCACCGCGCTCTCGCGCCAGCAGCAGCAGGCCCAGCCCGAGGATGGCCTTGAAACTGGCCTCGGAAGCGGGGGCGCCGTAAACGGCCCGGACGTGGTAGCCCTCCGGTGTCCGTCCGCAGTCCAGGACCGGCAGCTGGCACAGGCCGTCCATGCGACGCACGGCAGCGTCGACATCGACGGTCCCGGCCTCGGAGAGGCATTCCCGGGTCATGACGCCGGAGTCCGGTTCTCGAGGACCGTGAACCGCAATGGGGTCGTGTGCAGCTCACTGGCGATCCGTTCCGCGGCGCGCGCCATCCGCGCCTCCGCGTCCGCTTCGGAGGCCGTGAAGATGAGCCCGACGAGCGTGCCGGAGTGCGCGACGCACACGCCGTGTGCGGCGGTGTCACTCGCGATGTCGAGCATGTGCGGAAGCGAGCGCTTGGGCAGCACGTCCTGGTGGAGCAGCGCGCTCTCGCTCGCGATGGCTGCGGCACGAGGTGAGTCGCTGTCGGCCAGGGCGGCCCACAGCCGCCGGTAGATGTCGGAGTACTGGGCGAGCTTGCGCTGGTCGGGGACGCTCCGGCGGTGGAAGTCGGCGGTGTCGACGTGGCCGCCCTCGTCGATGCCCACGATCCGCCAGCGCAGGTCGGTGCGGAAGGCCTTCCCGATGTGGTGACTGCGCTGGTTGCAGAGCGTGATGCCACGGTGCAGCAGGTAGTCCCCGTACTCCAGCCGGCGGTTGACCTCGGCGATGAGCAGGTGCCGCTCCGTGTGATCCAGGTGCGGCGCGACCCGCTCGATGGTGTGGGCCACGACGGACACGATGTCCGCGGTCGAGCTGGCGAATCCCTTGCCCACGGGGATGTTGGACCGCAGTCGCGGCGGCAGCTCGGGCGGGTCCACCCCGAGGAGCTGGCACGCCGTCGTGAACGCGACGTGGGCCTTGGGTGGGAGCGGGGCGCCTGCCCGTGCAGCGACCTCCGCGGTCGACGAGAGCTCCTCGACCGGCAGGGTGACCAGGAAGTGATCCACCGCACCATCACGGCGACGGCGGTAGCCCTGTGCGAGCTCCCCGAAGGTCCCGTGGGTCGTCGGACCGGCCGGGCAGTCACAGACGGTGTCGGCCTCGGCTGGATCCAGCTGTCCGAGGGTGTCGACCGGCGATGCGGTCATCGTCGTGACCGGCGCAGCGTCGGAGTATGCCGTCCGGCTGGGCACGGCTACGCCCGACCTGACGGCAGGACGGCCGGGCGGGCGGCGGTCCGGGCGCCCTGGCGGACACCGCCCTCAGGGCCGGGGTCCGCCACCCCCTCGCGGACGACGTCGGTGGCAGCCTGCTGCGGCGTGCGGCTCATGTCTTCCCTATCCGTGAGATGGCTCGGTCGCGGGGACCAGGGCAGGTGTCGAGGTGAGGTCGTCGACCTGGACGAAGAGCTCGGCCTGGGCCCGGGCGCACCGCTCGTCCAGCTCGGGGAGTGTGTCGGCACCCACGATGACGTGCACGTAGTAGTCCGAAGGGTGGTGTAGGCGGGCACGGTCACCGACATTGCGGACCCGGTCCCAGCTCAGGACGCCGGGGAGGGCCTCGTAGTCCTCCCGCGAAGGGAAGGCCGTGACCCGGCCCGGCTCGTCCGGCCTGATGCTGATCGAGGCGAGGTACCGGTGGGTGCGGTGCGGGGGCGTGACGGGCACGTCGAGGTGGCACCGGGCGATGAGGTCCCACAGCGGGTGACCCAGGTACTCCTTCATGAGGGCCGGCGTCCAGGCACCCCCGCCACGGGCAGCGATCTCCGACAGCGTCAGGGTTCCGTCCGCATCCAGGAACGCCTCGATCTGCGACGTCCCTTCGGTGATGCCGAAGGCGCGGGCCGCTCGGGTCGCCATCGTCTCGATGGCCGCGTAGGCGTCCGGGTCCTCTTCGGGAAGGACGAGCCTCACTCCGTCGCGGTGGGACCGCTGCAGCGGCATCATCCGGATCCGTTGGCGGTGGTACTTGAACACCACGAGGTGGACCAGGACACCGGCACTCCAGAACATCTCGATCTGGAGCTCCTCGCCGGGGACGAACTCCTCCACGATCAGTTGCCGGGAGCGGATCTGGGGGTCGAGCCTGAGGGTGTCGGCGATGTCGAGCAGGTCCGTGGCGGTGGCGCACTCGTACGTGCTCATCGTCCCGTATCCGGCTGCCGGCTTGAGCACGTAGGGCGGACGCAACCGCCGCGTCGCGGCAGCCAGCGCGTCGGTGTCCTCCGGCGACGGAACGGAGGCGAACCGTGCCACCCGGATGCCGGCTGCGGCCAGCGTGGACTTCATGAGGCGCTTGTCGCGCAGCCGCAACCGGTACAGGGGATCGGCCGCAACCCCCAGCAGCGCTTCCAGGTAGCCGGCGCAGTGCTGGCTGACTTCCTTGGGGCTGACGACCTGGGTGATCCGGACACCGGTGGTGAGGAGCTCGGCCGCGATGGCGCCCACCTCCTCAAGCGAGTCGAAGGAGGAGATGAAGAAGACTCGGTCGCACAGTGACAGTCGCGAGTCCCCCCGAGCCGGCTCCCGGTTGGCACGGTCGACGAGGGCGACGACGCGGGCACCGAGGTCGACGAAGGAACGAACGAGCTCGCCCTGCCACCCGCAAACCAGGATCGTGGGGCCCAGACCGGGATCAGCTTCCATCGACTCAGTCCTGTCGCGCGGGGTGGCTTTGGTTGCAGGTCGAGGCTGTCAGCCGCTGCGGGAGGCTTCATCTCCCTGAGTGCGCACGAGAGCTGGCGACCCGTCATGCACGGTCAGGTACCGCGCCTTGACGTCGCGGCACGTCGCGACGTCGTCAGGGGTGCAGTCGGCGACCAGGCACAGCTCGGCGTCCCCGTCCAGGTAGGCCGCGTCGGGCTCAGGTGTGGCTTCGGGGTAGGCGAACCGCAGCAACGGCCCGGCCAACCCGGCCATGCTGACGACGCGTTCGGTCACGTCGCCCGCACGCCGGGCGGACAGCACGCGGTTGGGCACGGGCGTGAAACCGAGGCGCAGCTTGAATGGTGCGAGCCCCCATGGAATGGCCGCACCGAAGAAGTTCGGGTCGGCCCCGAGGGTGACGGTCGGCAGCCCGCAGTCCCGAGCGACGTCGGCGCTCGCCAGGTACATCGCGCGCGTCAGCTCTCGGTCCCGGTAGTCGTCGCGCACGGCACAGAAGCGACCCCGCAGGGCTCCCTGGGCGCTGTCCACGTTGACGATGCAGCCGCCGACCATCGTCGCGCCGCTGCGCCAGACGAGGAGCATGTCGTCCGTGCTCTCGAGGGCGACGGCTCGGGTGTAGAACCCGACCAGCCCGAGATCGAGGGCATGCCGTCTGTGCTGCGAGGCGTACAGGGCGGACCACTCGGCGAGCGTCGGCCCGCTCAGCGGGCAGATGTCGAAGCTGAGCGGGGCGGCTGCGCGCAGCGCGATGCGGGAGACTCGTCGCTGACGTTGGGACTGTCGCGCGAGCAGCCCGTCCGCGCCCTGGGCGGCGTCGGCCACCCACTGCACGAAGCGGGGCCGGACGACGGTGTCAGGGGCGTTCACCTCACCCGCCGCCCGACCGTCCAGCTGCGCCACGGCGACGCCGGGAAGGTCGTGGGCGGTGGCGGACCGGAGCGCCTCCAGGGTGTCGACGGTGAGATGACGCACCCCCAGGGTGTCCAGGTGACCGGTGTCCGGCGACGTCCGCGTGGTCGGCACGTCAGGACCGCGCGTGCGGGGGCTGCGGTCGCGGTGCTGCTCCACCCGTGCCCCTCCTCCCGTCGACACTCCCGGCCCTCGCGTCCGTCCCGGGATCCGCCGCCGACGAGAGCGCCCGGGCTGTGGGCCTCTCCCCAGACCGGTAGGAGACCTGCGTCGACGGCGGATCCGGGATCGCACCGTCCGGACGACGGGGCCGGGCCCACGGGCGACAGCGACCCAGGGGTGCCCTGGCTCCTGTCCTTGGGTCGCGGCTGTCGACGGTGTGTGCGACGTGGCTCGGACGACCTGCACCGCGGGAACGGCGCCGCCGCCTCACCGGGCGGCCTGACACGGACAGCCTGCCCCCGGGGACGCGCGACACCATCTTCTCCGTTGCGGCACCGTCCGGGGAGCGCTCCTGTGGCGGCCGGGGCGCGCTGCCCGGTTTCGCAGGCGCGCTGCCCCCCGCCCGGTCTAGAGGCGGGCGGCGATGGCGTCGCCGATCTCGGCGGTGCTGCGCACGGAGGCGCCACGCTCGGCGAGGTCGGCCGCGACGGCCCGCTCGACCCGGGCGGCCTCCTCGGTGCGGCCGAGGTGCTCGAGCAGCATCGAGACCGACAGGACCGTCGCCGTCGGGTCGGCCTTGCCCTGCCCGGCGATGTCCGGGGCGGAGCCGTGGACCGGCTCGAACATGCTCGGGGTGGTCCGCGCGGGGTTGATGTTGCCGCTGGCGGCCAGGCCGATGCCCCCGGCGATGGCCGCGGCGATGTCGGTGATGATGTCGCCGAAGAGGTTGTCGGTGACGATGACGTCGAACCGGCCCGGGTCCGTGGTCAGGAAGATCGTGGCCGCGTCCACGTGCAGGTAGTCGGTGCTGACCTGCGGGAACTGCGCCCCGACCTCCTCGACGGTGCGCCGCCACAGGTGCCCGGCGTGGGTGAGCACGTTGTGCTTGTGCACGAGGGTGAGGTGCTGGCGCTCTCGGCCTGCCGCCCTGGCGAAGGCGTCGCGCACGACCCGCTCGACGCCGAACCGGGTGTTGACGCTGACCTCGGTCGCGACCTCGTGGGGGGTCCCGACCCGCAGAGCCCCGCCGTTGCCGACGTAGGGGCCCTCGGTGCCCTCGCGGACGACGACGAAGTCGATGCCGCCGGGCGCCACGCGCGCCACGTCGAGAGGGCTGGTCGCGCCCGGGTAGAGCCGCGCCGGGCGGAGGTTGACGTAGTGGTCGAGGGCGAAGCGCAGCGGCAGCAGCACGCCGCGCTCGAGCACGCCGCTCGGCACGCCCGGGTCACCGATGGCGCCGAGCAGGATGGCGTCCTGGCCCCGCAGCTCCTCGAGCACCGAGTCGGGCAGGGTCTCGCCGGTCGCGTGCCAGCGCCGTGCCCCGAGGTCGTACTCGGTGGTGTGCACCTTGGGCCCGGTCTCCCCCGTCACCGCGGCGAGGACCTTGAGCCCCTCGGCAACGACCTCCGGGCCGATGCCGTCGCCCCCGATGACGGCGATGTTGAGGGTGTCCTGCTGGCGGGAGGTGGGCGCGGTGCTCGAGTCAGCCATGGTTTCCACCCTACGGAGTGTCTTGCACTCTGATACCGATGTCTCAGATAACGAACGGCCCCAGCGCCGAGGCGGTGGGGCCGTTCGTGGGTGTCGCACAGGGGCGACAGCGGGTGGCTCAGTCGTCGGTGTGGCCCTGCTCGCGCAGGTCCATCGACTCCTGCAGTGCCTGACGTGCCTTCTTGGCCTCTTCGCTCATCGTGATCATTCCTTCGCGCTTCCCCTGTGTCCCAACAGGAGAGCAAGTAGACGGGTGGTGTTCTGCGGGGGCAGCTCCCGGATTCCGAGGCGCCCTGTCAGCCGTGCACGCGGGATCTCCGCGGCGAGTGGGCTGACTACCGGAACTCGCCGCGGCGGATAAGAATTACGACCTGCCGCGCCATGCCTCGAGATTACGTGGACGTCCAACTAACCGACACCCCTTTCCCACGCTCTGAGACGCCTGGCCACTGCTCGGGCACCTTGCCCGATCCGCACCCGATCCACACAGCCGTATGCCGCGTGCGCAGGGCGCGCACGCGGCATACGTCTGTGTGGGTGGTGTGGGGCCGCTCAGCCGTCGAGGTCGACGACGTGCACCTCCGCGTCGATCTCGGAGGC
>Ga0247818_10002855_pt1 | contig 11150 bp, 9 predicted proteins | sample 13C_Glucose_Day1_FD_192424 | JGI IMG/M metagenome (GOLD analysis project Ga0247818, IMG submission 192424) | Soil microbial communities from agricultural site in Penn Yan, New York, United States - 13C_Glucose_Day1 | ecosystem: Environmental > Terrestrial > Soil > Agricultural land | place: USA...
GACCTCGCACCCGGCACGCACATGATCGCGCACGACGACGTCGACGACACCGCGACGCCGCGGATCGCACGGTGGCTGCCGACCTTCGCCGACGGACCCACGGATGATCTCGATGCAGCGCCTTCGGCATCCCTCGATCCGGCAGTCCCGGCATCCCTCGAATGGTTCTCTCCGTGGCTCGCTCTGCTGGAGCGGTCGGCCGCGCTCGACCCGACCGACGACGACGCGATCATCCGCGACAACAGGCCGCTCGGGTACCCGACGCTGTCGCTGCTCGTCTGCATCGCGTCGATCGGACCGGACGGCGTCGACCTCGCCTACGGCGCGTTCGACGAGCCTGGCCACTGGAACGCCCTGACACTCGCCTGAGTCACACGGAGCCGGCGCCCAGCGGTGGGCCGGTAGAATCGGGCAAACCCCGCGCCCGGACGCGCTCACGCGCGCCCGCCGATTCACTCGAGGATTCCGCATGACCCGCATCTCAGACTCCGGACTCTCCGTCGCCGTCGTCGGCGCCACCGGCCAGGTCGGCACCGTCATGCGCGAGATTCTCGCCGAGCGCTCTTTCCCGATCCGCGAGCTGCGTCTGTTCGCGACGGCGCGGTCGGCGGGCACGTCGGTCGAGTTCGCGGGCCAGACGATCGAGATCGAGGATGTCGCGACCGCCGATCCCGCGGGCATCGACATCGCCCTGTTCTCGGCCGGCGCCACGGGCAGCCGCGCGCACGCCCCGCGCTTCGCCGAGGCCGGCGCGGTCGTCATCGACAACTCGAGCGCGTGGCGCAACGACCCCGAGATCCCGCTCGTGGTGAGCGAGGTCAACCCGCACGCGATCGCGCAGGCGCACCGAGGCATCATCGCGAACCCCAACTGCACGACGATGGCCGCGATGCCGGTGCTCAAGCCCCTCCACGCCGAAGCGGGCCTCGAGCGCCTCATCGTGTCGACGTACCAGGCCGTCTCGGGCTCGGGTCTCGCCGGCGCGCAGGAGCTGCTCGGTCAGGTCGAAGCCGTCGTCGCCCAGCCCAACGCGATCGACCTCGTGCACAACGGCTCGGCAGTCGACTTCCCCGAGCCCGTCAAGTACGTCGCGCCGATCGCGTTCGACGTCATCCCGCTCGCCGGAAGCCTCGTCGAGGACGGTCTCAATGAGACCGACGAGGAGAAGAAGCTCCGCAACGAGAGCCGCAAGATCCTCGAGCTGCCCGACCTGCGGGTCGCGGGCACCTGCGTGCGCGTCCCCGTCTTCACGGGCCACTCGCTCTCGATCCACGCCGAGTTCGCCCGCGACATCACGCCCGAGCGTGCGCGCGAGATCCTCGCCGATGCACCGGGAGTTGCTCTCGAAGAGGTGCCCACGCCCCTCCAGGCCGCCGGCAGCGACCCGAGCTACGTCGGCCGCATCCGCGCCGATCAGTCGGCTCCCGAGGGCAAGGGCCTCGTGCTCTTCATCTCGAACGACAACCTGCGCAAGGGCGCGGCCCTCAATGCCGTTCAGATCGCCGAGCTCGTCGCCGCGAACCTGGGCGTCTCGGCCTGACGACAGCATCCCTCCTGCGGCGTCCCTCGTTCGCTGACGCGACTTTCCAGTCTGGAAAGAACCGCGTTCTTTGACGTGCGCGGGGACGCTCGGGGTCCGGAGGCACCCGCCGCGCCACCTAGAATTAGCAGGTGACCGAGACCGTCGATGTCGTTCTCATCGGTGGCGGCATCATGAGCGCCACCTTGGGTACCCTTCTTTCCGAACTTCAGCCCGACTGGAAGATCGTCGTTTACGAACGACTCTCCGAAGTCGCGCTCGAGAGCTCGAACGCGTGGAACAACGCGGGCACGGGCCATGCGGCGCTGTGCGAGCTGAACTACATGCCCGAGGGCGCGGACGGCACTGTCGACCCCGCGAAGGCGATCTCGATCAACGAGCAGTTCCAGCAGAGCCGGCAGTTCTGGTCGTCGCTCGTCGAGCGGGGCGTCCTCGATGCGCCGCAGACCTTCATCAACTCGGCTCCCCACATGACGTTCGTGCGCGGCGAGAAAGACGTCGAGTACCTCCGCAAGCGCTACGAGGCGCTCAAGGGCGAGCCGCTGTTCTCCGGCATCGAGTTCAGCGAAGACTCGCGCGTCATCAACAAGTGGGCGCCGCTCCTCATGCAGAAGCGCCGCGCGGGCGAGCCCTTCGCCGCGACGCGCGTGCCCGCGGGCACCGACGTCGACTTCGGCGCCCTGACCCGCCAGCTCTTCGATGCACTGCAGGAGCGCGGCGTCGACGTCGTGACGAACCGCGAAGTGCGCCGCCTCAAGAAGCAGAGCGACGGCACCTGGCTCCTCAAGTGGCGCAACTCGGTCGGGCGCACGCCCGGTGAGATCAAGGCGCGCTTCGTCTTCGTCGGCGCGGGCGGCTGGGCGCTCAAGCTCCTGCAGCGCTCCGGCATCCCCGAGATCTCGGGCTACGGCGTGTTCCCGATCGGCGGGCAGTTCCTCAAGACGACGAACCCCTCGCTCGTGGCTCAGCACAAGGCCAAGGTGTACTCGCAGGCCTCGGTGGGCGCGCCGCCCATGTCGGTGCCGCACCTCGACACACGCGTCGTCGACGGCGAGGCGTCCCTCCTCTTCGGCCCGTTCGCGACGTTCAGCCCGAAGTTCCTCAAGAACGGCTCGCCGCTCGACATCGTCTCTCAGGTGCGCCCGGGCAACCTCGGCCCGATGATCAAGGTCGCGTGGGACAACCCGAGCCTGATCACGTACCTCGTGGGCGAGCTGCTCAAGAACCACGGCAAGAAGGTCGACAGCCTTCGCACGTTCGTGCCGACCGCGAAGGACGAGGACTGGACGCTCATCCAGGCCGGCCAGCGCGCACAGGTCATGAAGAAGGACCCGAAGAAGGGCGGCGTGCTGCAGTTCGGCACCGAGGTCGTCACGGCGAAGGACGGCTCGATCGCAGGCCTGCTCGGCGCCTCGCCGGGTGCCTCCACGGCCGTCTCGATCATGCTCGGGCTGCTGAAGACCTGCTTCCCCGACGACATCGCGCGCTGGGAGCCCACCCTCAAAGAGCTCATCCCGAGCTACGGCGACACGCTCAACCCGCGGCCCGAGGTCGCGGAAGAGGCGCTGACCGAAACCGCCGAGACGCTCGCCCTCACGGCCTGACCCGGCGCACCTCCACCTCGCGTCGGGCCTCGCCGCTACGCTGGCCCGATGGGGCTCACGACAGCCGTGCGCGCGGGCGCGACGGCGTTCGCGATCGCGCTGGCAGTCGCGCCTTCGCTCGCCGCGGCGCCCGCCGCCGCCGCGACGTCGGCTGCGGCATCCGTCGACTCCGTCCGTGCCGGCGTCGACGACTTCACGTACGACTCGTTCGAGGCCGACTACTGGCTGGGGCGCGACCCGGGCGGTCAGAGCGAGCTCTTCACCACCGAGACGATCGTCGCGCGATTCCCCGATTTCGACCAGAACAAGGGCATCGTGCGGTCGATCCCGAAGGCCGACTCGGGGATCGCGCACGGTACCCAGGTCGTGAGCGTCACGGGTGCGGGCGGTGCGCCGGTCCTGTGGTGGGTCGAGGAGGACGAGGAGTTCGTCTACGTCCTGACGGGCAGCGATTCCTACGTGCAGGGTGCCCAGACCTATGTCATCTCGTACACGATGAGCGACGTCGTGCTGCGCTACGAAGACACCGACGCCGACGAGTTCTACTGGGATACCGTCGGCACCGACCACGCTCAGCCCTTCGGCTCGGTGCGGGCGAACGTCCACGTGCTCGGAAGCGCGGGGGTCGGCATCCTGCCCGATCGCGTCTACTGCTACACGGGCCCCGCCGAATCGACCGAGCAGTGCGACATCCAGCCGTCGTCGCGCACGGCACTGCCCGACCCCGTCGCGGCGTGGGCGCTCGGCAGCGGGATCACGGGTGCCGCCGACGCGCAGGTGTCGTTCACGGCGGCCGACAACGACCTCGGCGCCGATGAGAACGTCACAGTCGCGATCGGCTTCGAGCTGGGCACCTTCAACGCGCCCACGCCGCCTCCGCCGCCGCCCTACCCGTGGTGGGAGTGGATTCTGCCGGTCCTCGGCATCCTCTCCGGCATCGGCGGTCTCGTCTTCATCCTCGTCGTGAAGGCCTTCCTGCGGCGCAATCCCGATGACGACCCCGTCGTCGTGCAGTACACACCGCCCGTCGATGAGTCGCCGACGCTCTCGGCCGGCGTCCTCGGTTTGCCCGCCAGGGCGCTCGCGGCGCACGTCGTCGACCTCGCGGTGCGCGACAAGGTCGAGATCACGGCGAAGGGCGACCGCGACGACGCCGATGATTTCAGCGTCGTCCTGCGCGACGAGTCGGGTCTCGCGCACGACGACCGCCGGATCGTCACGACGCTGTTCGGGAAGGATGCCGCACCCGGCGACCGCGTCGACCTCGGCGAGTTCGCGACCAAGCCTCCCGTCCGCGCCGTCACGTACGTGCGTCGCATCGACGATGCCACGGTCGACCGCGGCTACCGCAGCAAGACGCCGGGCTGGATCGGGGGAGTGCGGGGTGCGCTCGGGTTCCTCGGCCTCGCGGTCGGCATCATGCTGACCTTCTTCCTCGATGCCGTGCCCTCCGTGCTCGCCGACCTCGGTGCGCTCGGGGGCTGGATCAACCTCGTCGCCATCGTCAGCGCGTTCGGCGCGTTCATCGTCCTCCCGTTCTTCAGCCTCCCCAAGACGACGCTCACGCTCGCGGGCGGCAGGCACAAGACGTACCTCGAGGGCATCCGCGAGTACCTTCGCCTCGCCGAGGAGGATCGCCTCCGCGCTGCGCAGACTCCGCAGACGGCGGACCTCGTCTCGGCCGGCGTCCGGCCGTTCGGCGACGCCCCGAACGCGCCCGGCGCTGACGTCGTCAACCTCTACGAACGCCTCCTGCCGTACGCCGTGCTGTTCGGCATGCAGCGCGAATGGGTCGAGGTGATCCGCGCCGCGCAGCCCGTCGAGGTCACGACATCACGGCTCGCGCTCCTGGACTCGGTCACGTCGAACTCGCTGTCTGATGCGTCGTCGTCGATCGGCCGCCTCGCCGCGACCCCCGTCTCAAGCGGCAGCTCGTCGAGCTCTTCGGGCTCGTCGTTCTCGAGCAGCTGGTCGTCCTCGGGCGGATCGAGCGGCGGCGGGTTCTCGGGCGGCGGCGGAGGCGGCGGCGGGTTCGGCGGCCGATGAGGCTCTGGTCGCTGCATCCGTCGATCCTCGATCGAGCCGCGCTCGTCGCGTGCTGGCGCGAGGGGCTGCTCGCGCAGAAGGTGCTCGCGGGCGGCACGCGCGGCTATACGCGGCACCCGCAGCTCGAGCGGTTCCGCGCGACGCCCGACTCTCTCTCGGCGATCGCGCACTTCCTCACGGCCCTGCAGCACGAGGCCACGGCGCGCGGCTACCGCTTCGATGCGACACGCATCGGGATGACGGATGCTGCGGCCCCCGGCATCCCGGTCACCCGCGGTCAGCTCGCCTATGAGCTCGAGCACCTGCGCGCGAAGGTCGGGATCCGCGACGCCGCGTGGCTCGTGCGGATTCCCGACGAACCGAGCGCGGCCCCGACGTTCGTCGTCGTCGAAGGCGGCATCGAGTCGTGGGAGAGGCCTGCCCCGAGCCGCAACTAAACTCGCTGGGTGGCCAAGCTCTACTTCCGCTACGGGGCGATGAACTCCGGAAAGTCGACTGCCCTGCTGCAGGCCGCGTACAACTACGAGGAGCGCGGGCAGCACGTCCTGCTCGCGAAGCCCGAGATCGACACGAAGGGCGCCGACGAGATCTCGAGTCGCCTCGGCGTCACGCGCACCGTCGACTTCCTGATCGGCCCGGGCGACGACCTCCGCGGGCTGTTCGCAGAGCATCGGGCGCTCGTGCGACGCGAGGCGTCGGCATCCCTCGTTCCGGAGGCAGACGAGCATCCCGTGGACGTCGCGTGCTTCATGGTCGACGAGGCGCAGTTCCTCACGCGCGATCAGGTGGACGACCTGCTGCGCATCGTCGTCCTCGACGGCGTGCCCGTGCTCGCCTACGGCATCCGCACGGACTTCCAGACGCGCGCCTTCCCGGGCTCGCGGCGCCTGCTCGAGCTCGCGCATTCGCTCGAGGAGCTCAAAACCATCTGCCGCTGCGGACGCAAGGCGATCTTCAACGCGCGGCTCGTCGGCGGCCGGTTCGTCTTCGAGGGGGACCAGGTCGCGATCGACGAGCTGTCGACCGCTCGGGTCACCTACGAGTCGATGTGCGCGGAGTGCTACCTCCGTGAGTCGGGCGGCCGGCTCGGCTGAGGCTGAGCCGCCGGCCCGATGCCGCTGAGCCCCGCTCAAAGAAGAAGCGGGAGTGGCGGCTGGACGAGGCCCGTCGTGCCGGAGGGGACGCGACCGTGCGACGACGGGCAGGGCGCAACTCAGGCCAGGTTGTGGAAACCTCTGCGTTGCGGGGTCAGGATCACGGCGTGTATTGTGGTCGGACCACAATGATGAGGAGTTGCCGTGGCAGACGACGTCGCCCAGGCCCCGGCTCGCGCTTGGCGGGTCGTTCTCGAGAAGATCGAATCGGATCTGCTCGAGGGCAAACTCGGTCCAGGTGATCGCCTCGCTCCCGAGCGCGAACTCGCCTCTACACTCGGCGTCGGCCGCTCGAGCGTCCGAGAGGCGCTGCGCGTGCTCGAGGTGATGGGGCTCATCCGCACGGGCACGGGCTCAGGGCCGACATCGGGCGCCATCATCATCGCGACGCCCCGCGGCGGACTCGCGGCTCTCCTTCGCCTCCAGGTCGCCGCGCAGGCATTCCCCCTCTCCGATGTCGTCGCGACTCGTCTCCTGCTGGAGGAGTGGGTCGTCGGGCGGCTCGCCACCGGCTCCGGACACGATATGACCGACGTCCGAGCGACCCTCGACGCGATGGACGGCGAATCACTGACCCCTGTCGAGTTCATCGCCCTCGACGCGCAGTTCCACCTCGCGCTCGCCGACGCCTCGGGCAACCTCGTCGTCGCCGCGTCGATGGGCGGGCTGCGCAGCGCGATCGAGTCCTACGTCCAGGCGGGTGCGCTGCGCGTTCCGGATTGGGATGCCGCGACCACGCGCCTGCGCGCCGAGCACCACCAACTGATCAATGCGATCGACGCGGGCGAGGCCGACCTCGCCCGCACGCTCGTCCACGACCACATCGTGGGCTACTACGCCGCCGCGGGCATGCCCCGCGACTGAAGAGAGGACCCCCTTCCATGGTGACCCGGCAGCTGCCCGTCCCCGCAGAGCTCCTCGAGCTCATGAAGTTCAAGAAGCCGGAGCTCGACGGCAAGAAGCGCCGCCTGCAGAGTGCTCTGACGATCTACGACCTGCGCGCCATCGCGAAGCGCCGCACGCCCAAGGCCGCGTTCGACTACACCGACGGCGCCGCCGAGGGCGAGCTCTCGCTCACTCGCGCACGTCAGGCGTTCGAGGACGTCGAGTTCCACCCGTCGATCCTCCGGCCCGCAGAGCGCGTCGACATGTCGACCACGATCCTCGGCGGCCCTTCCGCGCTGCCTTTCGGCATCGCCCCGACCGGGTTCACGCGGCTCATGCAGACCGAGGGCGAGACGGCGGGAGCATCCGCGGCGGGGGCCGCCGGCATCCCGTTCACGCTCTCGACGCTCGGCACGACCTCGATCGAAGACGTCAAGGCCGCCAACCCGAACGGCCGCAACTGGTTCCAGCTCTACGTCATGCGCGACCGCGAGATCTCGTACGGTCTCGCCAAGCGGGCGGCGGCTGCCGGCTTCGACACGCTCCAGTTCACGGTCGACACCCCGGTCGCCGGCGCTCGCCTGCGTGACAAGCGCAACGGCTTCTCGATCCCGCCGCAGCTCACGGTCGGAACGATCATCAACGCGATCCCGCGCCCGTGGTGGTGGTTCGACTTCCTCACGACGCCCAAGCTCGAATTCGCATCGCTCGCGACGACGGGTGGCACGGTCGGCGAGCTCCTCAACTCCGCGATGGACCCCACGATCAGCTACGAGGACCTCTCGATCATCCGCGAGATCTGGCCGGGCAAGATCGTCATCAAGGGCGTGCAGAACGTCGAGGACTCGAAGCGCCTCATCGACCTCGGCGTCGACGGCATCATCCTGTCCAACCACGGCGGGCGTCAGCTCGACCGCGCTCCCATCCCATTCCACCTGCTCCCGCACGTCGTCCGAGAGGTCGGCAAGGACGCGACGATCATGGTCGACACGGGCATCATGAACGGCGCCGACATCGTCGCCTCGATCGCGCTGGGAGCGAAGTTCACGCTCATCGGCCGCGCGTACCTCTACGGCCTCATGGCCGGCGGACGCGAGGGCGTCGACCGCACGATCGCGATCCTCCGGTCCGAGATCGAGCGCACGATGCAGCTGCTTGGCGTCTCATCGCTCGAAGAGCTCGAGCCCAAGCACGTGACGCAGCTCACGCGCCTCGTGCCCGTCGCGGGGCCTGCCCCCGCGAAGTCTGCGGCCCGCCCGCGCGCCGTCCGAGCCTGAGACCCAAACGCGAAGGCGGCCCCGCAGATCGCGGGGCCGCCTTCAGCGTCTGCGGCCCGATGCCGCGCTCGTCTGTCAGGACGCGCTGGGCTGCAACGTCGGGATGAGCCCCTCGAGGAACTCCGCCGTGTCCTCCCAGCCGTCGACGGCCTGGCACGCGACACCCATCGCGAGCACGGGGTAGTCGTTGCCGTCCGGGTCGAGGCGATCGCCGACGAAGAGCATGTCGTCGAGCGCGATGCCGGTCTGCTCCGAGAGCTGGCGCATGCCGTAGGCCTTGTCGATGCCGCGCTCGGTGATGTCGACCGACGTCGAGCCGCCGGAGCGGACCTCGAGGTCGGGGACGAGCCCGGCGACGGCGGCGCGAAGGGTGTTCTTCTTCTCGCCCGTGGGATCCCATGCCATCTTCGCCTCGACCGGCGCACGCTGCCCGAGCGCCGAGAAGGTGATCTGCGATCCGCGATCCTCGAGGATGTCGCCCCATGTCTCGCTCTCCCACAGCTGGAGCCGGCGGGCCTCGCCCTCGACCGCCGCGAGGGCGCGCGACTTCTGGTCGTCGGTGAGTGCTCGCGCGTAGACCGTCACGACGCCGTCGGGTGTGAGGCGGTAGTACTGCGTGCCGCACGTGGGCAGCAGGTGGAGGCGCGCGAGAGCCTCGGCCGAGGCATCCGGGAGCCGGTCGACGACCTGGGAAGTGAACTGCGCGAGCTGGCCTCCCGAGATGATCGCCACGTCGACCCGCTCCGCGAGCGCGACGAGCAGGTCGCCGATGCGGGGGTCGATGGCGCTCTTGGAGGGGGCGAGCGTGTCGTCGAGGTCGAACGCGACGAGGCGGGGCTGCGGCATCCGGTGCTCTCTCTGGTCGATTCCTAAGTGAAAAGAGGCCCCGCCATTCCTGGCGGGGCCTCCTATGTTGTCGGGGTGACAGGATTTGAACCTGCGGCCTCTTCGTCCCGAACGAAGCGCGCTACCAAGCTGCGCCACACCCCGTGGCAACCCTCCTAGCTTACCCGATGTCGGGCCGTGGTCCGAATCGAGGGCTGTTCCCGATCACGCCGGCAGGAGGGTGATGAGGGACGCCTCGGGCCGGCACGCGAAGCGCACCGGCGCGTAGATCGAGTGCCCGATTCCTGCGCTCACATTTAGCGGGATCGTGCGGCCCCCGCGCGACCATTCGCTGAGGCCGCGCGCCTGTCGGAGCGGGATGTCGCAGTTCGCGACGAGCGCGCCGAAGCCCGGGAGTCGCACCTGCCCGCCGTGCGTGTGACCCCCGAAGATCATGTCGGCGCCGAGCGTGGTGAACCGGTCGAGGACGCGGCGGTACGGGGCGTGTGTGACGCCGATCGTGAGATCCGCCTCGCCGTCCGCGGCGTCGCGCACCTCTTCGAGCTGGTCGGGGAGTGGCTCCAGGCGATCCCAGCCGCGGTGCGCGTCGCTCACGCCGAACGCGTCGACGCGGAGTCCGGCAACCTCGAGCGTCGCCGCCGCGTTGTTGAGCGGCATCCAGCCGAGATCGTCCGTCAGGTAGGCGTCGAGCGACTGGGTGTCGAGCGGCTCGGCTGCGACACGCACTTTCGATGGCCCCGTGAAGTACCTGAACGGGTTGCGCGGAGAAGGTGCTGTGTGGTCGTTCGAGCCGTGGACGAAGACACCCGGAATGCCGCGCAGCGGCGCGAACGCGCGCCGGAGGCCGCGGAGGCCCTGTTCGTGGCCGAGGTTGTCGCCGGTGTTCACGACGAAGTCGGGCTCGAGCGCCGCGAGGCCCGCGATCCACTCCTGCTTGCGGTGCTGCCAGGGGGCCATGTGCGCGTCGGAGAGGTGCAGGACCCGGATCGGGTCGGAGCCCTCGGGGAGGAGGCGCAGCTCGTGTCGGCGCACCGTGAAGAGATAGCGCTCGACGCCGATGCCCCAGACCGCCGACAGCGCGGCGACCGCCCCCACCGTGCCGAGCGCGGTGAGGGCGGTGCGAGTGTGCGCGAGGGGCACTAGTTGCAGTGCTCGCTCTTGTAGTCGACCAGGATCGTGGCGTTCCGGTTGACGACCGTGCCGCCGGGCGGATTGGTACCCGTGGCCTGGCCGGCGCCCTTGACGCCCTTCTCCTCGAGGCAGGAGCCGGGTTGGACGTTGCCGAAGCCGGCCGAGCGGAGATAGCTGATCGCCTCGCTCACAGACCTGCCCGCGACATCGCCGGGGACGGTGATGCCGTTGCCGCTGCTCGGGTTGATCGTGATGGTCGTGCCGCCCGCGACCTTGCCTGCACCCGGGTTCTGGGCCGCGATGATGCCGGCCGCTTCGGACGAATCCACGGGGTCGCCCACGGCGACTTCGAAGCCGGCATCCGTGAGCGTCTTGGTCGCCTGGTCGACCGACATGCCGATCACGTTCGGCAGATCGGCGAGCACCTGACGCGTGAGATCCTTGTCGGGCGCGGGGAACCGGTCGCCGCCGTAGACGGCATTCGCGGATCGCTGGACGACCGGCGCGATCTTGTGGCGGATCTGGTTGAGAGCTGTTCCGTTGGCGCGGTTGCCCTTGAGCGAGCCGAAGCCCACGGTGTTTCCGACCCAGACGGCCGTCGCGACCTTGGTCGAGGACTCGACCATCCACGTCTGGTCGTCCTCGTTCGTACCGGTCTTGCCAATGA
>Ga0247818_10002857_pt1 | contig 11145 bp, 9 predicted proteins | sample 13C_Glucose_Day1_FD_192424 | JGI IMG/M metagenome (GOLD analysis project Ga0247818, IMG submission 192424) | Soil microbial communities from agricultural site in Penn Yan, New York, United States - 13C_Glucose_Day1 | ecosystem: Environmental > Terrestrial > Soil > Agricultural land | place: USA...
ATGAGCACCGAGCTGGCGGGCTTCGTGTCCGCGTGCGACGGCGACCTCACCGCCGGTCAGATCGCCGGTGCCCTGGAGGCCCTCCTGGGTGGGGCCCTGGACGCCGGCGGGGACGGGGAGGAAGGGTTCGACGCCGGATCCTTCCAGGGTGCGCTGCTCGCCGACGTGGCCAACCTGGTCCGCGACGGCTTCCTCATTCCGGCAGGGAGCCCAGCCTGACGGGAGGCCCCCTAAGACGCTCGGCGGAACCCCGTCTTTTCCACATGAATGCGCACGATTCCCCAAAATATGGTGAACTAGGCGAACATGGGCTCATCTGCCCCAGCAACCTTTTTCTGTAGGAGCACAGTGCCAAGCAAGGCCAAAACCGGCAAGAAACTCGTGATTGTGGAGTCTCCGGCCAAGAGCAAGACCATCGCCAAGTACCTCGGCGAGGGCTTCATCGTTGAGGCCTCCATTGGTCACATCCGCGACCTGCCGCAGCCGTCCGAACTCCCTGCCGAGCTGAAGAAGACCTCGGTGGGCAAGTTCGCCGTGGACATTGAGCACGACTTCAAGCCGTACTACGTGGTGTCCCCGGACAAGAAGAAAAAGGTGACCGAGCTCAAGGCTGCGCTCAAGGACGCCGACGAACTCTATCTCGCAACCGATGGGGACCGCGAAGGCGAAGCCATCGCGTGGCACCTGCTGGAAGTGCTGAAGCCCAAGGTCCCGGTGTACCGGATGACGTTCGGCGAAATCACCAAGGAAGCCATCCAGCGCGCCATGGGCAACCTGCGCGACGTGGACCAGGACCTGGTGGATGCCCAGGAAACCCGCCGCGTGCTTGACCGGCTCTACGGCTACGAAATCTCCCCCGTGCTGTGGCGCAAGGTGGCGCGGGGACTGTCCGCCGGGCGCGTGCAGTCCGTGGTCACCCGCATGGTGGTGGACCGTGAACGCGAACGCATGGCCTTCAAGGCAGCCTCCTACTGGGACCTGACCGGCCAGTTCGGTGCCGACTCCGGCTCCTTTAAGGCCAAGCTTGCCGCCGTTGACGGCGCCAAGGTGGCCACGGGCCGCGATTTCAACGACAACGGCGAACTCACTTCCCGGAACGTGGCCCACCTCAACGAGGAACTGGCAACGTCCCTGGCGGCAGGGCTGCAGGATGCGGAGTTCCGGGTCCGCTCCGTTGACACCAAGCCGTACACCCGGCGTCCCGCGGCGCCGTTCACCACCTCCACGCTGCAGCAGGAGGCGGGCCGGAAGCTGCGCTTCTCCTCCAAGAGCACCATGCAGATCGCCCAGCGGCTGTATGAAAACGGCTACATCACCTATATGCGTACGGACTCCTCCGCGCTGAGTGACGAAGCCATCACCGCTGCCCGCCGGCAGGCTTCGGAGCTGTACGGCCCCGAGTACATCCCGCAGTCACCGCGCGTGTACACCGGCAAGGCAGCGAACGCGCAGGAGGCACACGAGGCCATCCGCCCCGCCGGCGACTCGTTCCGCACCCCGGCCCAGGTGGCCAAGCAGCTGTCGGGCGACGAATTCCGTTTGTACGAACTGATCTGGAAGCGCACCGTCGCCTCCCAGATGGGCGACGCCAAGGGTTCGACGGCGACCATCCGCCTGGGTGCCGTGGCCACCGACGGGCGGGACGCGGAATTCTCCGCCTCCGGCACCGTGATTACCTTCCCCGGCTTCCTCGCCGCCTACGAGGAAGGCAAGGACGAGACGCGCGGCGACGACGACTCCGACGAAGCGCGCCGCCTGCCCAACGTGGCCAAGGGCGACTCCCTCACCGCTGCGGACATCCAGGCCGTGGGCCATGAGACCTCCCCGCCTCCGCGCTACACCGAAGCATCCCTGACCGCGGAACTGGAGAAGAAGGGCATCGGCCGCCCGTCCACCTACGCCTCCACCATCTCCACCATCCAGGACCGCGGCTACGTCCGGAAGCAGGGCTCCGCGCTGGTGCCCAGCTGGATCGCCTTCTCGGTCATCCGGCTCCTGGAGCAGCACTTCTCCGACTACGTGGACTACGAGTTCACCGCCGACATGGAAGGCGATTTGGACAAGATCGCCAACGGCCAGGAAGCCGGCGCGTCATGGCTGCGGCACTTCTACTTCGGCGAGGACTCCGACCCCGGCCTGCTGAGCATCGTGAACAACCTGGGCGAGATCGATGCCCGGGAAATCAACTCGATCCCCATCACCGACGACATCACCCTCCGGGTGGGCAAGTTTGGCCCCTACCTGGAAAGCTCGGCGGCAGTGGTGGACCCGAAGACCGGCGAAATCGTCGAATCGGCGCGCGCCAATGTGCCCGAGGACCTGGCCCCCGACGAGCTCACCGCCGCCAAGGCCATCGAACTGATGGAGACGGCGGCGCCGGAGGAACGCGTGCTGGGCACCGACCCGCACACGGGCCACACCGTTGTTGCCAAGAACGGACGCTACGGAGCCTACGTCACCGAAATCATCCCGGAGATGACCGAGGAACAAATTGCGGCGCAGCCGGTGGAGTACTACAAGAACGGCAAGCCCAAGCCGCCCAAGAAGCCGGTCAAGGCCAAGCCGCGCACCGGTTCGCTGTTCAAATCCATGACCGTCGAATCGGTCACGCTGGACGAGGCACTGCAGCTCATGAGCCTGCCCCGCGTCCTGGGCGAGGACGCCGAGGGCAACCTCATCACGGTGCAGAACGGCCGGTTCGGCCCGTACCTGAAGAAGGGAACCGACTCCCGGTCCATCGGCTCGGAAGAGGAAATCTTCACCATCACGCTGGAGCAGGCGCTGGAGATCTACTCCCAGCCCAAGCAGCGGGGCGCCCGCGCCGCGGTTCCGCCGCTGGCAGAGTTCGGCCCGGACCCGGTGTCCGAGAAGAACATCGTGGTGAAGGAAGGCCGGTTCGGCCCCTACATCACCGACGGGATCACCAACATCACGGTTCCGCGGGCCACGCCCCTCGAAGAACTGACGCGCGAACAGGCCGTGGAACTCCTGGCCGAGAAACGCGCCAAGGGTCCGGTCAAGCGGACCGCCACCCGCAAGGCTCCGGCCAAGAAGAAGGCAACGGCGAAGAAGTAGCCCGTGGCCGGCGCGTTTGCGCCGGCCACCGGATCGTGATCGGCTAGTCGTATGACTGAACAGCCAGCGCACACGGACCTCCAGCCGCTCAACGACCTCGAAGAGAAGCTCGCCACCGGCGGACAACCCGACGCGAACCCTGTGGACGTCATCCTGTCGTTCCTGAACAGCGAGGTCTACATCATCAGCTCGGACACGGTTGAGGGCATCGACTCCCAGGTGGAGCCCCTGGTCCTTGCCAACGCCGACGGCGACCCCGTCCTTGCCGTGTTCTCGCACCCGAGCCGGGTGGACCAGCAGTACCTGGAAGCTGCACCCAACGTGCTGGGCACCCAGGGCGCCGCCATCATCGCCAACCTTGGCGATGAACTCGGCATGGTGATCAACCCCGGTGCTGCCTATGGTTTCGAGATCAACCCCGAAGGCGTGGCCAACATCAGGCGCGACTTCAAGCGCGCTGACGAGCAATAATGTCCCCATGCGTCTAGGCGTCCTCGATATCGGTTCCAATACTGTCCATCTGCTCCTGGTGGATGCCCACCCCGGTGCGCAGCCGGTCCCGTTCGCGTCCCACAAGCGGCCGCTGTCCCTGGTCCAGTACCTGGAGCCGGACGGCAGCATCAGCGACGAGGGCCAGCACGAGCTGACCGAGTTCGTGCTGGAAGCGTGGGAATTTGCTGCCCGGCACAAGGCCGAGGACCTGCTGGCCTTCTGTACGTCAGCCATCCGCGAGGCCACCAACGGCCCGGCAGTGCTGGCCCGGGTCAAGCACGAAACCACGGTGACCCTCCAGGAACTCACCGGAAGCGAGGAAGCGTCCATGACGTTCTTCGCGGTGCGGCGCTGGCACGGGTGGGGCGCCGGACCCATCCTGAACCTGGACATCGGCGGCGGTTCCTTTGAAATGGCTTTCGGCCAGGACGAGCTCCCCGAAGTGGCCACGTCCGTGCCGCTCGGCGCAAGCCGCCTCACCCGGGACTGGCTCGCCGAGGATCCGCCGTCGGCCAAAAGCGTCAAGGAACTCCGGCGCTATATCAGGGCGACGCTCAAGCCCGCCGTCCGCGGGTTCGACGGCCTGGGCCGGGCCAATGTGGTGGCCGGCACCTCCAAGACCTTCCGCTCCCTGGCCCGGATCGCCGGGGCTGCCCCCAGCGCTGAGGGCCCGTACGTCAAACGGGAACTGCACGCCTCGGACCTGGGGATCTGGACCCAGCGGATCTCGGCCATGAGCTCGGAGGACAGGCTGCACCTTCCCGGCGTCTCCGAGGCGCGGGCCCATCAGCTCCTGGCCGGCGCGCTGGTGGCCGAAGCCGCGCTTGAGATGTTCAAGTTCAAGAAGCTCCGCATCTGCCCCTGGGCACTGCGTGAAGGCCTCATCCTCCGGCGCCTGGACCAGCTGGTATTTTCCGGTCCGCTGGAGCCGGCACCGCATGTGGCCGCTTCCCGGCCGGTGGAAGCACCGGTCTAGGGGCCCAACGCCCCCGCTGCCGCGGCCGTTAAAAGCGGAAGCACCGGGGCGGGCAACAGGAAAATGGGGGAAAACCTGTCGCCGCGCCGCCGGTGCCCTGGCAGGCATCCCCATGCCTGCCGCATCACTCGCACCCTCAATGAGGTAATAACTACGTTAGGACCGCAAGTTGTGTGCTGCCTGCGGTGAAGATGGGAGTTGCCTGTGAATGCCTGCCTCCTGCAATGATGGAGGCATGAGCAACCGAATCGCATTCCTTGGCTGTGGATCCATGAACGAGGCCATTCTTGGCGGCCTGCTGGAGGCAGGGACGGATCCCGGGGATGTGGTGGCCACGGTCCGCCGCGCGGAGCGTGCATCCGAGCTGGCCGAGCGCTACCCGGGGATCACTGCCATTGCCGGCGAGGAGGAACCTGACAACAACAGGCAAGCCACCAAGGGGTCCGCCGTCGTCATCCTTGGCGTCAAGCCGGTGGGCATCGCGGACCTTGCCCGGGAGATCAGCCCGGCACTTTCGCCGGACACCGTGGTGGTCAGCGTCGCCGCCGCGGTCTCGATCGCCCAACTCGAGGCAGCCCTCCCGGAAGGGCAGCCGGTCATCCGGACCATGCCCAACACGCCGGCAAAACTGGGGCGCGGCGTCGTGTCCGTCTCGCCAGGAACCCACTGCAGCCCTGGGCAGCTCCAGAAGGTCAAGGACATCCTCCAGGGAGCAGGCACCGTGGTGGAGGTCCCGGAGGAGCAGGTGGACGCGCTCTCCGCCATCAGCGGGTCCGGCCCGGCCTACGCTTTCTACCTCGCAGAGGCCATGGCGTCCGCCGGGGAGGAACTGGGCCTGGACCGGGAGTTGTCCCTGTTGCTGGCGCGCGAAACGGTTGCCGGTGCGGGCCTCATGCTCGCCCAGCCCGGAGCGGACCCGGCAGCGCTGCGCAAAGCCGTGACCAGCCCCAACGGCACCACCGAACGCGCCATCGCCACCTTCGACGAACAGGGCATCCCGGCCATCATTGCGGCCGGTGCCCGCGCGGCAGCCGACCGGGCAGCGGAGATTACCAGGCAGCTCGGCTAGGGCCGCGCGGCGAACCGTTCGAGCAGGTCCACGTGGCCGGAGACGATGAGCATGTCGCGGGAGGACACCTTGGTCTCGGGCCGGGCATAGGTGAAGTCCTCGCCGGGGGACTTCACGCCCACAATGGTCACGCCGTACTTGGAACGGACCTTTGACTCGTCCAGGGTGAAACCCACGGTTTCGCGCGGCGGGTACATTTTCACGATGGCAAAGTCGTCGTCGAACTCGATGAAGTCCAGCATGCGCCCGGAGACCAGGTGCGCGGCGCGGACACCGGCGTCGGCTTCCGGGTAGATCACGTGGTTGGCGCCGATGCGGGTCAGGATCTTGCCGTGGGAGGGCGTAATGGCCTTCACCCACAGGTGCTCGATGCCGAGGTCCACCAGGTTGACGGTAATCAGCACGGAGGATTCGATGGAGGTGCCCACACCCACGACGGCGGAGCTGAACTCCTGGGCGCCGAGCTGGCGGAGCGCATCGATGTTGGTGGCGTCCGCCTCCACCACGTGGGTCAGGAGGGGCGCCCATTTCTGCACCAGGTTCCGGTCCCGTTCGATCGCGAGGACTTCCCGGCCCTGCTTCACCAGCTGTTCAGCCGTGGATGATCCGAAGCGGCCCAGCCCGATCACCAGTACAGGGGCATTGTGGGCGGGGCGCCGGGGGGCGTCTGTGGAACTAGCCAATGATCGGCCTCTCTTCGGGATAGTGGTACAACTGGCTGCGCTGGCGCAGGGCCAGGGCAGCGGCGAGGGTAACGGTACCCACGCGGCCCGCGAACATCAGCGCCGTGAGGACGTAGACGCCGGCGGGCGGCACCTCCGCGCTGAGGTTGGTGCTGAGTCCCACCGTGGCGAACGCGGAGATGGTTTCGAACAACACACGGTCAAGTGACTGGCCGCTGATGTGCAGCAGCAGGAAAGCCGACACGGAAACCAGGGTGGCGCCGGCGACGATCACGGAGATGGCCACCCGCATGCTGCCCTGCGGGATGGTCCGGCCGTAGACCTTGACGTCGGCGTCGCCACGGGCCTCGGCGACGATGGCCAGGAACATGACGGCGATGGTGGTCACCTTGATGCCGCCGGCCGTGGAGGCGGAGCCGCCGCCGGCAAACATCAGGGCATCGGTCAGCAGCATGGTGGTGGAGTCCATTTGGTTCTGGTCCACCAGGTTGAATCCGCCCGAACGCGTCATCACGGACGCGAAGAGCGCGTGGGTGATCTTGTCGCCCACGCTCATGGTGCCGATGGTCCGGGCGTTGTCCCACTCCATCAGCGCCCACAGGAACGCCCCTGCCGCCAGGAGGATCAGGGAAACCTGGATGGTGAGCTTGGTGTGGAGATTCCACTTCTTCCAGTTCAGGCCGTTCTGCTGCAGGACCATCACCACGGGGAATCCCAGGCTGCCCATGAAGACCCCCACCATGAGGGGGATCAGGATCCAGAGGTCCGTCTCGTAGGGCACGATCCCGTCCGAGTGCGGCGTGAAGCCGGCGTTGTTGAACGACGAGATGGCATAGAAAATACCGTGCCACACCGACTGCCAGAAGGGCTCACCCAGGGTGAGGAACCGGGGGACCAGCGCGAGCGCCAGGACACCCTCGATGACCACGGACGTGGTGATGACGATCCGCAGCAGGGTGCCCACCTCGCCCAGGCGCCCGGCGTTGTTCATGGACTCCGCCGCGATGATCTTGCCCCGGACACCCAGCCGCTTGCTCACCATCAGTGCCAGCAACGACGCCAGCGTCAAGGTGCCCAAGCCGCCGATGAAGATGCCCACCAGGATCACCAGCTGGCCGAAGAAGGACCAGTGGACCGCCGTCGACACCACCGTGAGCCCCGTGACGCACACCGCAGAGACCGCGGTGAACAGCGCCTGGTGGATAGGCGTGGGGGTTCCGTCAGCTGAGGAGACCGGCAGGGACAGCAGGAACGTGAATACCGTGCAGACGGCGGCGAACGCCGTCAGCGCCAGCCGTGCGGGTGTGGTGTTGGCAATGTCGTCAATGAAGTCGCGCAGCCGCGTGAGGACCCGGAGGCCCTCCCGCTCCTGCGCCGGGGGGTGCCAGGTGGCCGGCGTCCGGGGCCTCGACTGGCTCTGGGTCATGTGTGGCTTTTCCTCGGTTGTAACGGCTTCCCCCAGTAGTAAACCACTAAAGCCCGCGTCATGGCCGGGTGGGCGGCCGTGCGGGCTCGGGTAGCCTGTGATTGATGACATACCTGCCCGGCCTCAGCCAGCCCGCGCCGCCAACGATGGTGGCGTGGAGTCCTGACATGACAGCCTACAACTTTGGTCCGGGCCACCCCATGGCGCCGGAGCGGATGGACCTGACGGCCCGCCTTGCCCGCAGCCTGGGTCTGTTCGACCTGGACCATGTTGACGTCGCGGCGCCGGAGGTGGCCTCGGACGCCGACCTGCAGTCCGTTCACTCGCCGGAATACGTGGCGGCGGTCCGCCGTGTCAGCACGGACCCCTCCCGGCCGGACGAGTCCCGGGGGCTGGGAACTGAGGACGATCCCGCGTTCGCCGGCATGCATGAGGCCGCGGCACGCCTGGCCGGCGGCTCCCTGCTGGCGGCATCGCGCGTGCTGGAGGGGTCGGCCGTCCACGCCGTCAACTTCGGCGGCGGCATGCACCACGCGTCCCGGGACCGTGCCAGCGGATTCTGCATCTACAACGACGCAGCGGTTGCGGTGCAGAAGCTGCTCGACGGCGGCGTACGCAAAGTGGCCTACATCGACGTCGACGCCCACCACGGGGACGGCACCCAGAACATCTTCTGGGATGATCCCCGGGTCCTCACCCTCTCGCTGCATGAGACAGGGCTGACCCTCTTTCCCGGGACCGGGTTCGCCAACGAGATCGGCGGCCCGGCGGCAGAAGGAACCGCAGTGAATGTAGCCCTGCCTGCGGGCACCGGTGACGCCGGGTGGCTCCGCGCCTTCTACGCCGTGGTGCCGCAACTGGTGGGCGCCTTCGAACCCGAGGTGATCGTGAGCCAGCACGGCTGCGATTCACACCGCAGCGATCCCCTGACGCACCTCAACCTCAGCGTGGACGGACAGCGGGAGGCAGCGAACGCCGTCGGGCATCTGGCCGAGCGCTACTGCGGTGGCCGGTGGATCGCCACCGGCGGCGGCGGCTACAACGTGCTGGACGTGGTGCCGCGGGCCTGGAGCCACCTGGTGGCCATCGCCGCCGGACGGCCCGTGCCGCTGCGGACGCCCGTGCCCGGGGACTGGCGGCAGTATGTGACGGAGAAGTTCGGCAGGGAGGCGCCGGCCCTCATGGGGGATGACGTGGAGCTGTGGTGGCGGTCCTGGGAAGTGGGCTTCGACCCCAACGACGCCGTGGACCGCACTGTCATGGCCACCCGCAAGGCAGTGTTCCCGCTGCACGGGCTGGACCCCTGGTTCGACTAGGTTCCCTGGCGGCCGAAATAGTTGATGCCTTTCGGGGCATATGTCGCTAGGGTGGGAGGCATGGTGACAGACGACGTATTTGCCGTCATAGCGGAATCCACCCGGCGGGATATCCTGGTGGCCCTCCGGGCAGGAGACAAAGCCGTGGGGGAGCTGGTGGAGGAACTGGCGGCGAGCCAGCCCACCATTTCCAAGCACCTGAAAGTCCTTCGTGAAGCACAGCTGGTCAGCATGCGGGCCCAAGGCCAGAAGCGGTACTACGCGTTGAACCGCGGGCCGCTGGAGGGCATCGCCAGCTGGCTGGAGACGTTCGACGTCGGCCCTGGAGCCAAAGCCGCCACGGCACCGCGTGGCCATCATCAGGAAATCCCGGATCAGGCAGTCCCGGCCCAGGCGGGCAGTGCCACAGCGGGCGCTGCCCACCTGACCGAAGGCGTCGCCGCCGCGGCCCCCTCCCTGTCCCGGGCCGCCGGCGCTGCCGGGCCAGGCACGTCGCAGACCCGGGAGGAAGTCCCGGCGCCCGTCCTGGTGCGCGAAGGCGCCGAGCTGAGCCCCGCCGTCGTGATTCCCGGCGGGACGGCCGCCCCGTTGAGCGATGACAGCGTGCCCCAGCAGATCGGCAGGACTGTCGGCCGCGCTGCCACCAAGGCCGCCGACCTGCTGGCGAACCTGCCCAACCTCCCTAAGTTCGGCCGCAAGAAGTAATCCCCGCGGAGCGGTAAGCGCAGCGCAGCCTACTTGGCCAGCAGGCGCACGTGGTCCGGGGTGAGTTCGGACACCTTGCTGACGCCCAGCAGCGCCATGGTCCGCGCCATGTCCTTCTCGAGGATCTGCAGGGTGCGGTCCACTCCCGCCCGTCCGCCGGCCATCAGGCCGTAGAGGTAGGCGCGGCCGATCAGGGTGAAGTCCGCGCCCAGGGCCAGGGCGGCCACGATGTCCGCGCCGCTCATGATCCCGGTGTCCAGGATGATGGCGGCATCGGTGTTGTCCGCCGTGAAGGCCTCCTTGACCCCGGGCAGCAGGTGGAACGGGATGGGGGCCCGGTCCAGCTGGCGGCCGCCGTGGTTGGACAGGACCACGCCGTCGGCGCCGTGGTCCACTACCTTGCGGGCGTCCTCAACGGTCTGGATGCCCTTGACCACCAGCTTGCCCTTCCAGGTTTCGCGCAGCCAGTCCAGGTCCTCGAACGTGAGGGTGGGATCGAACATGGAGTTGATGAGATCGGCCACGGTGCCGGTGTAGCGGGAGAGCGAGGCGAACGTGAGCGGCTCGTGGGTGAGGAAGTTGAACCACCAGGCCGGCCGGTAGGAGGCATCCAGGACGGTCTTCACCGTGAGCGCCGGCGGGATGGTCATGCCGTTGCGGACGTCGCGCAGGCGGGCGCCGGCCACGGCAGTGTCCACGGTCACCATGAGGGTGTCGTTGCCCGCCCTGGCTGCGCGCTCGATCAGTTCCAGCGACCGGTCCCGGTCCGTCCACAGGTACAGCTGGAACCAGTTGCGCCCGTTGGGTGCGGCAGCGGCGACGTCCTCGATCGAGGCGGTGCCCATGGTGGACAGGGTGTAGGGGATGCCTGCGGCCTCCGCTGCCTGCGACCCTGCGTATTCGCCCTCGGACTGCATCATCCGGGTGAACCCTGTCGGTGCGATGCCAACGGGAAGCCGCGAGGGCTTTCCCAGGATCTCCGTACTGAGGTCGATGGCGGAGACGTTCCGCAGGATGCCCGGCCGGAACTCGATGTCCAGGAAGGCCTGGCGGGCGCGGCGGAGCGTGATCTCCTCTTCAGCCGCGCCGTCGGTGTAGTCGAAAGGCGCCTTGGGGGTGCGGCGCTTGGCGATGTCGCGGAGTTCCCAGATGGTGCTGGCCCGCTTCAGCCGCGCCTCCTTGCTGAACTCCGGCTTCTTGAACTGCATCAGCGGCGCCAGGTCCGAGTACTTGGGAATGCGGCGCTTCAGGGCTGCGGGCAGCGCGGACGACGACGGTGCAGGGGCGGGTGCCGGCGCTGCGGGGATGTCGGTGGTGTCCGGCGCCGGGGTCGCCTCAGGATTGTTGGGCTGGATGGTGTGCGTCATGGGTCCTCCTATGGTCCAACCACACTCTAGGTGATG
>Ga0247818_10002860_pt1 | contig 11140 bp, 6 predicted proteins | sample 13C_Glucose_Day1_FD_192424 | JGI IMG/M metagenome (GOLD analysis project Ga0247818, IMG submission 192424) | Soil microbial communities from agricultural site in Penn Yan, New York, United States - 13C_Glucose_Day1 | ecosystem: Environmental > Terrestrial > Soil > Agricultural land | place: USA...
CACTGCCGAACCTCAAGACCGGGGTCTGTATCGGTGTGCGCTGGGTCTCGCCGGTGGGGCCGATCCGCCTCGACCTGGCCCACGCGCTGGACGACGACGGCGGCATCCGCCTGCACTTTTCCATGGGGCCTGAGCTGTGAAGCGTGGTTTGAAAATAGCGGCACTGGCGTTGTTGGCGCTGGTGCTGCTGGTGGTATTGAGCATCGCAGCCGTACTCGGCACGCAGGCCGGCAGCCGTTGGGCGCTGGGCCTGGTACCGGGTTTGAGTGTGGAGAATTTCCAGGGCCGTCTCGGCGGTCAATGGAGCGCCGATCATCTGCTGTGGCAGCAGGACAGCAGCCGGGTCGAGCTGAACCGGCCGATCTTCGCCTGGTCGCCGCTGTGCCTGACGCGCATGACGCTGTGCATCGAGCAGCTCAAGGCTGATCAGGTGATCCTGCAATTTCCGCCGAGTGAGGAAACCACCGACAGCGGCCCGATCAAACTGCCGGATCTGCAACTGCCGGTGGCCATCGAACTCGGTGACGTGCAGGTCGGCAGCTTGCTGTTCAACGGCAGCGAGCAACTCAAGGGCTTGCAGCTGGCGGCGCACTGGACTGCCCAAGGGCTGCAAATTGACAGCGTGAAATTGCAGCGCGACGACCTCAGCCTGAACCTCTCCGGCCTGCTGCAACCGACTGGCAACTGGCCGCTGAATATCGCCGGTGACCTGAGCCTGCCGTCCCCAGGCGCAGGCCCCTGGACACTGGCGTTGAAAGTCGACGGCGATCTGCTGAAAACCCTCAACCTGCATGCCGACAGCCACGGTTACCTCGACGGCCAGTTGAGCGGCGAGCTGCAACCGCTGGCGGAAAATCTGCCGGCCAAGGTGCGCATCACCTCCGAGGCGTTCAAACCCAGCGCCGATCTGCCGGACACCCTGCAACTCAATCAACTGGTCTTGACCGGCGAAGGTGACCTGAAAAACGGTTACCAGTTAAACGGCAATGCCACGCTGCCTGCCGATAAAGGCCCGGTGGCGTTGCTGCTCAAAGGCAAGGTCGATGCCAGCGGCGCGCAGATCGCCGGCCTCGACCTGAGTGCCAATGACAAGCAAAGCCTGAAACTCACCGGCAGCGTTGACTGGAGCAAGGGCCTCACGGCTCAGGCCAACATCAACTGGCAGGACTTTCCGTGGCATCGGCTCTATAACGAAATCGACGAGCCGCAAGTCGCGTTGCGCACCTTCACTGGCGAAGTCTCCTACACCGACGGTCAGTACCTCGGTAACTTCGCCGCCGACCTCGATGGCCCGGCGGGGGCGTTCAGCCTGAGCAGTCCGTTCAGCGGCAGCCTGAAGCAGATCGCCTTGCCGCAACTGAAGATGCAAGCCGGGCAGGGCAAGGCTGAAGGGCATGTCAATGTGCAGTTCGCCGATGGCATCGCCTGGGACACCGCGCTGGATCTCTCTGCGCTCAACCCGGCGTACTGGGTTGCGGAGTTGCCGGGCACCCTGGCCGGGCTGTTGCGCAGCAAAGGCGAAATGAAGAACGAACGCCTGAGCCTGACGGCTGACCTCGACCTCAAAGGCAAGCTGCGCGGCCAACCGGCGATTCTCCAGGCCAAGGCTGATGGTGCCGGCGAGCAATGGAACCTCAACGCCCTGCAAATCCGCCTCGGTGACAACAGCATCAGCGGCAAGGGCAGCCTGCAACAGAAACTCACCGGCCAGATCGACATCAAACTGACGCGTCTGGCCCAACTCTGGCCGCAGCTGCGCGGGCAGGTCACGGGGCAGTTCAACGTGGCCGGCACGCTGAAAGCGCCGCAAGGCAAACTCGGCCTGCAAGGTTCGCAACTGGCCTTCCAGGATAATCGTCTGCAAAGCATCAACCTCGATGCCACGCTCGACAGTGCGCAACGAGCGAAGATCGACCTCAAGGGCAGCGGCATTCAGGCCGGCGACACCAACCTCGGCGTATTGACCGCCAGCGCGCAGGGCGACATCAAGAGCCAGAAACTCAACCTCGACCTGCTCGGGCCGAAGCTGAAACTGGCCCTCGGCCTGGACGGCAATCTGGACAAGGGCAACTGGCGCGGCCGTCTGGCCAGCGGCGATATTCAGGCCGGCGGCCAGGACTGGAAACTGCAGAACCCGGCCAAACTCGAACGCCTCGCTGACGGCAAGATCAACTTCGGCGCGCACTGCTGGATGTCCGGCAATGCCAGCCTGTGCGGTGAAGATCAGCGGCTGCTGCCCGAGCCGAAACTGCGCTACCACCTCAAGCAGTTCCCGATCGAAAGCCTCGCACAATGGCTACCGAAAGACTTCGCCTGGCAGGGCAAACTCAACGCCGACCTGCAACTGGATCTGCCGGCCAGTGGCCCGAACGGCGTAGTCAGCATCGACGCCAGCGGCGGCACTTTGCGCATGAAGGAAAAGGATCAGTGGCTGGACTTCCCGTACCAGACCCTGAAGCTCACCAGCAAACTCACACCCAAGCGCATCGACACAGACCTCAACTTCGTCGGCGGCAAACTCGGCGAACTGATGGTGCAGGCACAGCTCAATCCGCTGCCGAAAAACAAACCGCTGAGCGGCTCGTTCCGTCTCTCCGGACTGGATCTGTCGGTGGCGCGGCCATTTGTGCCGATGGTCGAGAAACTCACCGGGCGCCTCAACGGCAGCGGCACGATTTCCGGCGCACTGCTGGCGCCGCTGGTCAACGGCACGGTGAAGCTCAGTGACGGCGAAGTCTCCGGCGCCGAGCTGCCGATGGAACTCAAAGACCTGCAACTGCAGGCGGTGATTGCCGGTGAATCGGTGCGTCTGGACGGCGGCTGGAACAGCGGCAAGACCGGCCAGGGCAGCCTCAATGGCAACGTCGCGTGGGGGCAGGCGCTGATAGTCGATCTGGCGCTCAAGGGCACGCAATTGCCGGTTACCGTCGAGCCGTACGCCAAGCTCGAAGTGGCGCCGGACCTGAAAATTTCCATGGCCGGCGATGAGCTGAAAATTGCCGGCAAGGTGCTGGTGCCGCGAGGCGAAATCACCGTGCGTGAACTGCCGCCATCGACGGTAAAGGTTTCCGACGACACGATCATCGTTGGCGCGCAGACCGAAGAGGGCAAACCACCGATGGCCATGAAAATGGACATCGACGTGGCGGTCGGCGAAGACAAACTGAGCTTCGCCGGTTTCGGCCTGACCGCCAACCTGCAAGGTCACGTGCACATCGGCGACAACATGGACACCCGTGGCGAGCTCTGGCTCAACGACGGCCGTTACCGCGCCTACGGCCAGCGCCTGAACGTGCGTCGTGCGCGTCTGCTGTTTGCCGGCCCGATCGATCAGCCGTATCTGGACATCGAAGCGATTCGCCAGACCGACGACGTGATCGCCGGTATCCGCCTGAGCGGCAGCGCCGAGCAACCGACCACGCAAATCTTCTCCGAACCGGCCATGAGTCAGGAGCAGGCGTTGTCGTATCTGGTGCTCGGGCGTCCGCTGAGCACCAACGGCGAAGACAACAACATGCTCGCGCAAGCAGCCTTGGGTCTGGGCTTGATGGGCAGTTCCGGGGTTACCAGCGGCCTGGCCAAAGACCTGGGGATTCAGGACTTCCAGCTCGACACCCAGGGCAGCGGCAACACCACCAGCGTGGTCGCCAGCGGCAATATCTCCGAGAAACTCAGCCTGCGTTATGGCGTCGGCGTGTTCGAACCAGCCAACACCATCGCGCTGCGTTACAAGCTGAGCAAGAAGGTTTATGTCGAGGCGGCCAGCGGTGTCGCCAGTTCGCTGGATATCTTCTATAAGCGCGATTTCTGAAGACGTGGCCAATAACCGGGTCGTGACGCTGCGATCCGGTTTTTCCAGGATGTATTAGACTCATCGAACCCTCAAAACCTTGCCGGTTGCGCCTATGGTCCGCTTGAGTATGGTCCTGCTCGGTAATGACTTTGTCCGCAAGCGTTGGACCGCGCTGGCGCTGACCGGCATTGTCTGGGGCGCGGCCGGGGGCGCGATCTTCATCGATGCGCTGGACGGCGTGCTGTATTTTCCGCTGCATGTGTTCGGCTATCTGTTGTTGCTCGAGGCGCTGATCATTCTGCTGGTGCCGGCACCGCAGACCGGAACCGCCGCCGCTTTGCGCAAGGCGCGCGGTCTGGCGTTCCTGCTGCTCGGACTGTTGATCGTCGACCGGCAGCATGCGGCCAGCCTGATTCTGGCGCTGCTGTTTGGTGTGGCGTTTCTGCTTGATGGCGGCTTCCGGCTGGCAGCCGCGGTGGTGGTGCGCTTTGTCGGTTGGCAACTGTCGCTGCTGACCGGATTGTTCGAAATCGGCTTTGGCCTGTTCATCCTTGAACCGTATCCGACGCTGTACAAGGGCACGGTGCCGTTCTGCATCGGCATGAGCATTTTTCTCTCGGGTTGTGCGTTGTTGCGCCAAGCCGTGCGCTTCAGGCACCTGCCGCCGCTGACAAGCCCTGTTGCGCTCGGTGCGCCGGCCAGCAGCGACGCATTGGTCATTCATGTCTGGACCCCCAGCGGCACCGTCGATGACACTCTGGTGCGCAACCGTCTGCTCAACCGCTATATCGCCGCGGTCGACATCAACGGCGTGATCTCGGCCGGCCACGCGGCGCTGGAATGCGGCCCTGACATATACATCAGCCATTACCCGCTGGACGACATCGATCGTTCGGCGGGGGATTTCGTGCGCTTGCTGCGGGCGACGCCGAACAACGATGTCGCCGGGCGGTTTCTGCCTGACTATACGGGGGAGGTGGCGGACTGGTGCCCGTCTTCGGTTCAGGTCAGTTTTGCCCACTACGACGCCCGGCGACTGCAGGCGTTCTGGGCTGAGTATCGACAGAACAGCACGTACAACCTCACCAGCCGCAACTGCTCGAGTGCTGTCGCCCATAGCCTCGAAGCAGCCCTTGAAGGGGCGATGAATCGGGGGCATTCGAGCATGCTTGACTTCGCCCGAGTGATCCTCAGCCCCGAGTTCTGGGTGGCGGCTCAGGTGCGTAAACGCGCCGAAGTGATGGCCTGGACGCCCGGTCTGGTGCTCGACTATGCACGGGCGTTGCATGCCGCCATCGAGCCGGCGCCGCCGGGCTGGCACAGCATGTATGCGGTGGCCCGACGCGCCTGCGGTTATGCGCTGATGGCCTTGCGCGGGCGCGAAGTGCATCCCCTCCAGCCGCCGGCGGCTGCCCGTCCTTCCGATGAAGTCTGATCGGCTCTAAACCGAGTTGCTGCCATCGCGAGCAGGCTCACTCCTACATCGGATTGCTGATCGACGCGAAGTCTGTGGTCGCAGGAGATCCCTTGTAGGAGTGAGCCTGCTCGCGATGGTGTTTTTCCATGCAACACAAAAACCCAGTCCACTGGTCAACTAATTACAAAGCAACCTAACTATTACGTTGACATTCGCTGCCTAGGCAGTAACATCTCGACATACATTCGCTGCCTAGGCAGTAACATCTCGACATACATTCACTGCCTAGGCAGTTATTAGGTGAGCACATGAAGCATTTCACCCCGGACGAATTCAAACACTGCCATCTCGGCCTGTTGCTCGGCCGTGCCGCGCTGCTCAAGGACCGGATCATCGACACCCATATGGAACCCCACGGCATCACCGCCGCGCAGTTCAAGGTGTTGATCATCATGGCCCAGTTCGGCGTCGACACCCCGGCCGAGTTGTGCCGGCATCTGTCGCTGGACAGCGGTTCGATGACACGCATGCTCGATCGTCTGGAGCAGAAAGGTTTCCTGGCTCGCCAACGCAGCGAAGGTGATCGCCGTCAGGTGCAGCTCAAGCTCACAGAGCAGGGCCAGCAATTGGCCGATCGCCTGCCATACATCGGTGCCGATGCGATGAATGAACTGGCCGGCGCGATCTCACGCGAAGAGCTGAAGACCCTGGAATACATCCTCAAGAAAATCCTGCTGGCAGCCGGTGACCCGATCACTATCCAGCGGTTAGGTGAACACAATGAGCGGTAAAACCTTGCGCAGCAGCCTCACCCTGGTGCTGTCGGCGATGATCCTCGCCGGCTGCGCCAACTACAGTGGCCTCGACACTCAGGGCAAAAATCTCGACGCGAAAAGCCTGAAAGTCGGCCAGTCGCTCAACGGCGTGAATCTGTCGCCGGCCGCGTGGCCAAAAAGCGACTGGTGGACCAGCCTTGGCGATCCGCAACTCGACGGTCTGATCCGCGAAGCGTTGCACGACAGCCCGGACATGCAGATCGCTGAAGCCCGCGCGCATCAAGCCAGCGCCGCCGCGTATGCCGCCGATGCCGAGCGCTATCCGACCCTCGACGCCAGCGCCGGCATCAGCCGTTCGCGGCTGGCCAAGGATCAGGACCCGCGAGGGCAGGGCGATGCTTACGCCACGGTGCGAAACGTCAGCGCCGGTTTCAATTACAACTTCGACTTGTGGGGCGGCCAGCGTGATGCGTGGGAGGCTGCACTCGGTCAGGCTCGCGCTGCCGAAGTCGATCGTCAGGCAGCGCAATTGACTCTGGCTGCCGATGTGGCCCGCGCCTACAGCGATCTGGGGCAGGCGCACATCGTTTATGACCTGGCCAACGAAGACCTCAAGCGCACCAGGCAGATGCTCGAGCTGAGTCAGCGCCGCCTGGGTGCCGGGATCGACAGCCAGTACCAGTTCCAGCAAACCCAGAGTCTGGAAGCCAGTTCCGAAGCCAGCCTGATCGACGCGGAAAAACGCTTGAACAGCGCCAAGATCGCCTTGGCTGTGCTGCTCGGCAAAGGCCCGGATCGCGGCAACGAAATTGCTCGGCCGAAAGTCTTGCAAGCCAGCGCCGTGGCGGTGCCGTCGGTATTGCCGGCGGAACTGCTCGGTCGGCGTCCGGATCTGGTCGCTGCGCGCTGGCGTGTAGAGGCGGCGAGCAAAGACATCGACTCGGCGAAAACCCGGTTCTATCCGAACTTGAACCTCACGGCTTCGGCCGGTGCGGAATCCTTGTTGGGTGACGCGATGTTCGGTTCGGCCAGTCGTTTCTTCAACATCGCCCCGACCATTTCGGTACCGATCTTCGACGGCGGGCGTCTGCGCGCCAACCTCGATGCGCGCGACGCCGATTACGATCTGGCGGTGGCGCAGTACAACAAAAGCCTGGTGAAAGCACTGGGCGATGTCAGCGACACGATCAACCAGTTGCGTGACATCGGCCGGCAGATCGGCGCGCAGCAACACGCCACCGAGATTGCTCAGGATTCTTACAACACCGTCGTCCAGCGTTACGGTTCCGGCATCGGCAACTACCTGGACGTGCTCAGCATCGAGCAACAATTGCTCCAGGCCCAGCGTCAGCTGGCCACCCTCAATGCCGAGCAGATCGACCTGTCGATTCAACTGATGCAAGCGCTGGGCGGCGGCTTTCAGGGTGAAACCCTGACCGCAGCCAACGCCACCCCAGCCACGTCGCACAACTAATTCAGGTATTTGTCATGGCCACTGCCGAAAACACTCAAGCTCAAGCCAACACCCCCGACACCGGCAATCCGCGCAAGCGCAAAGTCATGCTGCTGGTATTGGCCGTTATCGTGCTCCTCGCCTGTGCTGGCGTGTGGGCGTATCACGAATTCATCGGGCGCTTCAACGAAAGCACCGACGACGCCTACGTCAACGGCAACGTCGTAGAAATCACGCCGCTGGTGACCGGCACCGTGGTCAGCATCGGCGCCGACGACGGTGATCTGGTTCACGAAGGTCAGGTGCTGATCAACTTCGACCCCAACGACGCTGAAGTCGGCCTGCAAAGTGCTCAGGCAAAACTCGCGCGCACCGTGCGTCAGGTGCGCGGCCTCTACAGCAACGTCGATGGAATGAAAGCCCAGGTCAACGCGCAACAGGCCGAAGTGCAGAAGGCTCAGGACAACTATAACCGCCGGAAAAACCTCGCTGCTGGCGGGGCGATTTCCCAGGAAGAACTGTCCCACGCTCGTGACGACCTGACCTCGGCGCAAAACGCCTTGGCCAACGCCAAGCAGCAACTGAAAACCACCAGCGCACTGGTCGATGACACCGTGGTTTCGTCGCACCCGGACGTGATGTCCGCCGCTGCCGATCTGCGTCAGGCCTACCTGACCAACGCCCGTAGCACCCTGATTGCGCCAGTCACCGGTTACGTCGCCAAACGCACCGTGCAACTCGGTCAGCGCGTGCAGCCGGGCACTGCGCTGATGGCGGTGATTCCGCTGGATCAATTGTGGATCGACGCCAACTTCAAGGAAACCCAGCTGCGTGACATGCGCATCGGCCAGCCGGTGGACATCGAGTCCGACATCTACGGCAGCGACGTGAAATACAGCGGCACCGTCGACAGCCTCGGCGCCGGCACTGGCAGCGCGTTCGCCCTGTTGCCGGCGCAGAACGCCACCGGTAACTGGATCAAGATCGTGCAGCGTGTGCCGGTGCGGATTCACATCAACGCCGAAGAGCTGACCAAGCACCCGCTGCGGGTCGGTCTGTCGACCAACGTTGAAGTGAACCTGCACGACCAGAGCGGCCCGGTGCTGGCTCAGCAACCACCGCAAAAGGCTTCGTTCAGCACCAACGTCTACGACCGCCAACTGGCTGAAGCCGACGCGATGATTGCGCAGCTGATCCACGACAACAGCGCTGCGGTGAGCAAGACCGCGCAACGCTGACCTGCACGGACCTTGTAGGAGTGAGCCTGCTCGCGATAGCGGTGGATCAGTCAAGAAATTTCGGTCTGACACACCGCTATCGCGAGCAGGCTCACTCCTACAGGACTGCGGTGTCCATTAGATTCCAAAGGATTCACAATGAGCAATAACGCCTCTTTCACGCCGCCCAGCCTGTTGCTCAGCACCATCGGCCTGTCGCTGGCGACGTTCATGCAAGTGCTCGACACCACCATCGCCAACGTGGCGCTGCCGACCATTTCCGGCAACCTCGGCGTGAGTTCGGAGCAGGGCACCTGGGTGATCACCTCGTTTGCCGTGAGCAACGCCATCGCGCTGCCGCTGACCGGTTGGCTCAGTCGGCGTTTCGGCGAGGTTAAGCTGTTTTTGTGGGCGACCATCCTGTTCGTGCTGGCCTCGTTCCTCTGCGGTATCTCCACGTCGATGCCGGAACTGATCGGCTTTCGCGTGCTGCAAGGCCTGGTGGCCGGGCCGCTGTACCCGATGACGCAGACGCTGTTGATTGCCGTGTATCCCCCCGCGAGACGTGGCATGGCCTTGGCGTTGCTGGCGATGGTCACGGTGGTCGCGCCGATTGCAGGTCCCATTCTCGGTGGCTGGATTACCGACAGCTACAGCTGGCCGTGGATCTTCTTCATCAACGTGCCGATCGGCATCTTTGCGGTGATGGTGGTGCGCTCACAACTGGCCAAGCGCCCGGTGGAGACCAGCCGGCAGCCGATGGACTACGTCGGTCTGATCACGTTGATCATCGGCGTCGGCGCGTTGCAGGTGATCCTCGACAAGGGCAATGACCTGGACTGGTTCGAATCGAACTTCATCATCATCGGCGCGGCGATTTCGGTGATCGCGCTGGCGGTGTTCGTCATCTGGGAAATGACTGATCAGCATCCGGTGGTCAATCTGCGTCTGTTCGCCTACCGCAACTTCCGCATCGGTACGCTGGTGCTGGTGCTGGGTTACGCCGGGTTCTTCGGCATCAACCTGATCCTGCCGCAGTGGCTGCAGACGCAGATGGGTTACACCGCGACCTGGGCCGGTCTGGCGGTGGCGCCAATCGGCATCCTGCCGGTGCTGCTGTCGCCGTTTGTCGGCAAGTACGCGAACAAGTTCGACCTGCGCCTGCTGGCCGGTCTGGCGTTCCTCGCGATTGGCCTGAGCTGCTTCATGCGCGCCGAGTTCACCAACGAGGTGGACTTCCAGCACATCGCCCTGGTGCAGTTGTTCATGGGGATCGGCGTGGCGCTGTTCTTCATGCCGACCCTGAGCATCCTGATGTCCGACCTGCCACCAAGCCAGATCGCCGATGGCGCAGGCCTGGCGACTTTCCTGCGCACCTTGGGCGGCAGCTTTGCAGCATCGTTGACCACATGGATCTGGATCCGCCGCGCCGATCAGCATCATGCGTATATGAGCGAAAGCATCAGTACCTTCGAACCGGCGACTCGCGAGACCTTGAACCATTTAGGCGGCGCGAGCCAATCGGCGTACGCGCAGATGGATCAGATCCTCACCAGCCAGGCGTACATGCTCTCCACCGTGGATTACTTCACGCTGCTGGGCTGGGGCTTCATGGGGCTGATTCTGATTGTGTGGCTGGCGAAGCCGCCGTTTGCCGCAAAAGCAGGCCCGGCAGCGTCCGGTCATTGATTGTGCGGTGATCGCTAAAAGATCGCAGCCTGCGGCAGCTCCTACAGGGAAACGAATTCCAGTGTAGGAGCTGCCGCAGCTGCGATCTTTTGATCCTGGCTTTTAGATCGCGGGAGCGGGCAGGGCTGGCGGTGGGGCGAAGTCGAACGGCGCCAAGGCAAACCCGTTCTCATCCACCTGCAATGCCCAACCCTGACGATCCCAGTCCCCCAGCACAATCCGCTTCGCTGCCTGATCGCCGAGCTGCAGCTTGTGAATCGCCGGACGATGGGTGTGGCCGTGAATCAGGGTTTTCACCGCGTATTGCTGCATGATCCGCGGAATCTCTTCCGGCGTGACATCGACGATGTCATTGGCCTTCATCCGCGTCTGCGCGCGGCTTTCGCTGCGCAGCTTGCGCGCCAGTTTGTGGCGGGTGCTCAGCGGCAGGTGGCGCAGGACGAACAGGGTGATCGGGTTGCGCAGGTAGCGCCGCAGTTTCATGTAGCCCACGTCGCGGGTGCACAGGCTGTCGCCGTGCATCAGCAATACCGGCTCGCCGTAAAACTGCACGACACTCGGATCCTTCAGCAGCGTGCAGCCGGCTTCTTTGCAGAAAGCCTTGCCGAGCAGGAAGTCGCGATTGCCGTGCATCAGAAAGATCGCCGTGCCGCTGTCGCTCAATTGGCGCAGGGCCTGGCAGATGGAACGCTGGAAGGGCGTCATGGCGTCGTCGCCAATCCACGCCTCGAAAAAGTCGCCCAAGATGTACAACGCACTCGCCAAGCGGGCGCGTCCGGCGAGCAAATCCAGAAA
>Ga0247818_10002861_pt1 | contig 11139 bp, 8 predicted proteins | sample 13C_Glucose_Day1_FD_192424 | JGI IMG/M metagenome (GOLD analysis project Ga0247818, IMG submission 192424) | Soil microbial communities from agricultural site in Penn Yan, New York, United States - 13C_Glucose_Day1 | ecosystem: Environmental > Terrestrial > Soil > Agricultural land | place: USA...
CAGCGCCGTGGCCAACAGCGAAGCCCTGATCTCGAAGGTCATCAAGACCGAAGACCTTCAGACCGACGGCGCCAAGGTGGCCAACGCCCTGCTGGCCGGAGCCCGGCAGCTCCGCGACGACGCCGAGCGGGACGACGAGCAGTCCGAGGACGAGTACGCCTTCCAGATTGTCGACTTCCAGCCGTACCCGCTGGACTGCCTGCCGTACACGCTGCGCGGCTTCCCCCAGCGCTGCTGCGTGGCGTCGTACGCCGGGAACTGCGGCTGCTCCGGCTCGAAGGACCGTGGCGCCGGGTTCGGCAGCGGACACGTGTGAGGAGAAGACCATGGCACCCCTGCTGAACCGGAGGGCCCTCGACCCACGGTGGGCGTGGCACCAGCGCTCCGTGCCCATCGGCCACATGTTCATCGTGTGCGAGATCTTCCGGCGCGTGGGTGACGTGGCGAACTACAGCTACGACCCGGCCACCGGCGGCCTCGACGCGCCGCCCATGGTGCTGCTCTACCGGGGCCAGGCGCGCGCCGCGACCAACAAGGACTGGCGTGCCCGCGTGAAGACCATCCGAGGCGACTCGGGTATCGCACACGCCGTCCGCTTCCAGATCCCGGAGAGGGAGGCGCCCCCGATCCACGCACACGATGTGCTGCGGGTCATCGACTCTCCGGCCGACCAGGAACTGACCCACTTCGTCTTCCATGTGCGCAACATGATGATGTCGTCGGCACCGTGGCTCAGGAATCTTCTGTGCGATGTTGATGTTGCTCACCCCAACACCCTTCCGGCTCCGTATTCGATGCAGCCGGTCGAAGAATTCAACACACCGCCGCCGATTACCACCGGCTGCAACTGCGGATAAGGAGGAAGCTGCCTTGGCAGGCATCGAGTTCAAGTACAACTACCGCTTCGGCGGCGGCCACCGGTACTACCCGGGAGGCACTCCGCACGGCAAGCAGGACACCGGGCTCGACGACTTCGTCATCGACCACCTGAACAAGTCCCGCAGGCAGCTCATCCTCGACATGTCCAACGCCCGGCGCCGGGGTGAAGGCATTGTGCGGGCGAAGGCCCGTGTCGACACGGGAGCGATGAAGCGCCAGGTCATGGGCACGGGCGACTTCGGAACGGACATCCTGAAGATCAGCTTCGGGTGGGAGTCCCTGGCCCCGTACTACGCGCCGTTCCAGGAATTCGGAACCCGGCACGGCATCACGCCGATGTACGCCGTGTTCGACGCCTACAACCAGGTGCTGTCGGAACTGCGGTCCCGGCTCGGCGGTCGCTGATGACCAAGTCCATCATCAACTGGCAGACGGCGATCTTCGATCACATCGAGCAGGCGGTGCCGAACAACCGCGTCTTCCTGGAGGGCGTTCCCGAATCCACCGAGATTCCGCTCGATCCGACCGGCCTGGTGAAGCCGTTCGTCATTCTGTGGTTCGGTCAGCTCACCGACATTCTGACCGGCACGCAGAGTGGTGACCTGTGCGGCTTCGGCGGTGGCATGTCGGCCCGTACGGCCACCTTCGCCCTGGAGGTCGTCGCACCCAACGGGCTGTCGCTGCTCCAGTTCGAGGACCGGATCCGTTCGGCGCTCACCGGCTTCCAGCCAGCCGGTCAGGGAGAGCTGGCCGAGGGTGGCGTGACGGCCGTGCGTGACCCGCTGCCGACCGGCCTCGGTGTGGGCCTCAGGTTCTACAAGGCCATCTTCTTCTCCGGCGTCGTCGGCAACACCACCTGATGCACTTGCAAACAGGCCCCCGCTACGGCGGGGGCTTCTTCGTGCTACAGGAGAAAATCAGGCCAGACGATCTAGACTCCTCAGGGAAGGGCCACCACGCGGAGAGCGTCGTGAGGGGCCAAGATGTAACGACATAGGCCGAGAGGTTGAGAAGATGGCCAATGAAGTGAAGATGCTCCCGCCGAATGTCACCGTGTGGTGGGTGCCCATTCCGGACGGCATCGCGAACGTGAACTGCCCGACGGCGGCGGAGATCAACGCGGGAGTCAACATCTCCTGCGCCCTGACCACCGACCTGACCCTCGGCTGGACCGAGCGAGACACCGACGACACCGGTGGTCTGTGCGACGACGCCAACGTGGCCAACCCGACCAAGAAGAACTACGAGGGCACCCTCAACTTCTTCCTGGACCGCGACCTCGGCGACGCGAAGCCCGAGTCGGTCTACAACGAGGCGCTGGAGCTGTTCAAGACGCCGCTCCAGCCGGGCTACCTGGTGCAGCGCATCGGCAAGCACCCGCGCAACGTTCCGGACGCGGCCGACGGCGACTACATCACCGTCTTCAAGTTCCTCTCGGGTGACCCCAACATCGTCAACGACGCCACGGCGCCGGTGCAGATGGAGGTCGTCTTCTACGCCCAGGGTGAGTCCTCGGACGGCATCGTCCAGGTCGGCATCTGCGGCTCGTGACGACGCCCGAGGAAGAGCAGGGGCTCGACGTTCTCGGGGAGATCCCGGAGAACTGGACCCCTGACACCGCCGGGGATGGCGGCGAGGAAACCACAGGAAGCTGACGCTTCCGCACGTAACGAACACCAAGGGGAATGGCATGAGCGACGAGAAGAAGTCCGGGTTCGACAAGGCGCCGGGCCCGGACACCTTCAGCTTCGACGCGTACATCAAGGGGAAGTCGACCTTCCCCGAGTTCTCGCACACGGTCTACCTGGACCAGGCTGCGGGCGTCGAGCTGGGCGAGCTGATCGAGCAGTACGAGGACGCCGTGAAGACCATCGGCGGGCTGAAGCTGAAGCAGGAGCGGGCCATGGAGTCCGGCTCCCTGTCGATGGCCGACGACACCCTCTCGGACCTGGCCGAGCTGATCGACGCCGAGGAGCGCCGCATCGAGTCGATCGACCTCCAGATGACGGAGCTGACCGACAAGATCAAGGCCACCTCCATCACGCTGAACTTCCAGGCGGGCACCCCGCAGAAGTACGGCAAGGTCATCCGGCAGGCCGAGAAGGAGTACCTCAAGCTCCACGGCAAGGTCCGTGACGACGACATGGAGCACGCCACGGCGCGCACCCGTCATGTCCTCGTGGCCCAGCTCGCGGCCTACTGCACGAGCTGGGAGACGCCGGACGGCCAGAAGTACGAGGCCCCGACCAAGGAGAGCATGGGCTCCATGGTCGACTCGCTCATCACCTCGGAGATGCTGCGCCTCATGTCGGCTCTGCACAAGGGACTCGACGCCAGCGCCGAGTGGGCCAGCAGGATCGACGCCGGATTTCCTGGCGGAGGCTCTGACGTGGGAAGCGAACCGGTGGGCGATTCCGGTGCTGAAGACAGCGAGATCCTGGGGGATTCCGCCGCTTGAGCTGTTGTCGGGAAAGAGGGTCAAGTGGTCCGACGAGCGGAATCGAATGCTCGCCGTGGCCCTGACTCTCCTGGAGGACGAGACGTGTGGAAGCTGCGGGACTCCGGCATGGATCGGCCACTCCACCGACAACACCATCGCGTTCAGCATCAAGTCGTCCGTGTGCTACGGATGCGCGGAGCTGGAGCGCGAGAGGGACAGCAGTGTGTCTCCCGACGGGAGGCAGAAGAGGAAGCCCCGTCCGGGTGAGACGAGGTACGTGACGGCGCACAACATCTGGGAGGGCCAGCCCCTTCCGTCGAGGTACAAGAGTTACACCGGCAAGGAGGACTAGGTGGCCAGCAGCCAGTTCGACGCTGTAGCCAGGATCAGCCTGGATCTGCGGGCGTTCACGGCTGGGGCCAGCCAGGTCACCCGTGCCGGTGGCCAGATGGAACAGATCTTCAAGCAGCTCAACTCGGTGCTGGGCAAAGTCGGCGACGTCAACAAGAAGCAGGCAGCCGACATTGCCCGCACCGCTCGGGCGTACAACCAGGTCACCTCCGTGGTCCGGGGCTACGTCGCCATGATCCAGGCGCTGAGCAAGGCCGAGGGGAACTCGGTCAACGCAACGAAGCAGATGGAGAAGGCCTTCAAGGGTCTTCAGTCCGTCATGAGCACTGTGCGCGGGCTCGGCGAGAAGGAGTTCCAGCGTGTGCAGCGCACGCTGACTCTGTATACCCAGATGGCCACGGTGCTTCAGCGCCTGGCTGCCGCCCAGAACCAGATGGCTGCCACCACGCAGCGCAGTACGGCCACGATGGCGGCCGAGGCGAAGGAGCGGGACCGGGCCAAGAAGGCGGCCACCGACCAGGCCATCGCCGAGCAGCGCCTGGCACAGGCGACCGTGAAGACGGCGCAGGTACGGCTTCAGGCGACGCAGGCGGCAACGCTGGCACAGGAGCGTCAGGCCCAGGCGGCCAACAGGACAGTCGTCTCACAGAACGCGGCGGCGGCTTCGGCCGTCCGTCTCTCCACGGCGAATCAGCGTCTGGCTCAGGCCACGGCGGCTGCGGCCCAGGCTCAGACGCGGGCTACCGCCGCTGCGGTGGCTGCGAATGCCGCACAGGCCCGGGGTGCTTCTCAGGCCGCAGCGGCCCAGGCGAGGGCCACTCAGGCCGCTGCCGCTGCGGCTGCGGCCCAGCTCCGTCTTGCCGAGGCCCAGCGCCGTGCGGCGGCTGCCCAGCGTCAGGTGAACGAGCAGCTCCGTGGAGGGTCCGGATCGGGCAATCTGCTGCGCCAGGATCTCTCCGAGCTGGAGACGGCCTACCGACGGATGGCGCAGACGGCGGTCAGTGCGGTCACCGAGGTCATCAGCGCCGGAATCAGCCACGAGTCGGCATTCGCTCAGCTCGCCCGTGTCACCAAGGTCACGGGCGCCGAGGCCGACAACCTGAAGAAGGCGTTCGAGGGACTGGCCACCACGGAGCCGATCAGCTTCGAAGACGTGGCGCGCGTCGGTCAGCTCGCGGCCCAGACCGGTGTCGCCACTGAGCAGCTTGAGCAGTTCTCGCGTACCGTCATCCGCTTCTCGGTGACCACGGGTATCGCATCCGACCAGGTCACGGTGCTCTTCGGCCGTATCCAGAACATGCAGAACCTGCCGACGCAGCAGGTCAGCAACTTCGCCTCGATGGTTCTCGCGGTCGGTACCGCGTCGGCCGCCACCGAAGACGAGATCCTCAAGGTCACGCAGGCCATCTCGACCTCGTCGACCATGTTCGGTCTGACAACCACGGACATCGGCGGTCTCGCCGGTGCGCTCGCTTCGCTGCGTGTGCCGCCCGAGTGGTCGCGTGGTACGACGACGCGTATCTTCCGCGAGCTGGACGACGCGGTGAAGGCGGCAGGTGCCGAGCTGGGCATCCTGTCGAACGTCATGAATATGACGGGCGAAGAGGTCCAGGCCCTTCGCGCCTCGGACCCGGGCGAGTTCTTCCGGCAGTTCATCAAGGGCATGCAGCAGTACACCGACACGTCGAAGTCGGCGGAGGAGGCCACCGCGTCGGTGGCCAATGTGCTGAAGTCCCTGGGTGTCGGCGCTGTGCGTGACATCGAGTTCATCTCGCGTCTGGCGTCGAACTTCGACACGCTGTCCGACCTGACCGATAAGTCGACCATCGCGTTCTCGCGGAACTCGGAGCTGACCGAGCAGGCGAACATCCTGTACGACACCGCACGCGTCAAGATCGACAACCTGGTCGACGCGTTCGAGGCCTTCCTCGCGGGCGTCGGCAAGGACATCGTCGTCACGCTCGGGCAGATCGCCTCGTTCGCCACCGACATGATCGAGGCCTTCTCCGGCGCCCCCTCGATCGTGAAGGGGATGCTGACGGCCATCGTCGCCGTGACCGCCTTCGCCGCCGCGCTGGCCGCCCTGCGCATGATCGCCTTCCAGAGCCTGCGCAGCCTGGTCGCCATGCGCGAGACCCAGGCCCGGCTCGGTGTGCAGACACTCAGCCTCCGCAACATCTACCAGGCCTACGGCCGGACCGTGAACGATGCCGCCACGGCCAACAGCAACGCCACGCGTGGCTACCTGGCCAACATCCGGGCGGCGACCCAGGAGGCCTCGGCGCGGCGGGCTTCCATTTTGTCCCTGAACGAGCAGGCCCGCGCCGCGCAGACGTCCGCACAGGCCAGCCAGCGTCTCGCCCTCGCCACGGTCAACAGCGCCCGTACGGAGATCCAGGCCATCCAGGGGCGCCGGGCCGCAGGTCTTACGCTGATCACCGATCAGCAGCGCATGATCACCCAGCAGGCCCGCATGGCTGCCGGTACCCAGAGGTACATCGAGGCCACCAACCAGGCCGCTGCCGCCAGCAACCGTCTCGCGACGGCGGGCGTCACGTCCACCTCGCGGGTGTCTGCCGGAATGGCGACCATGGCCGTGGCCAGCCGGGCCGCAGCGGCCGGTGTCTCGCTGCTCGGCGCCGCCCTGACCTCCATCGGCATCGGCCTCCTCATCGCGGGCATCACGGCCCTCTACACCACGCTCAACAAGACGAGCACGGCGGCCCGGGACGCGGCGGCAGCAGCCTACGAGGCGGCCGGTGGCACCACGGCCCTCGGTGACGCCATCGAGGCCGACACGAAGGCGGCCAACAACGGCGAGGGCGCCCTTGTGCGCCTGACGGTCGCCGAGGGCAAGCTGACCGAAGCGGAGCGCGCGGGAGCCGAGCAGAAGCGGGCGACCGCCAAGATCGAGCAGCAGCGGATCGAGGCCCTCTTCGGTTCGATCGACGCCCTGCGGCGCCAGGCCAAGGGGACCGACGACGCGGCCAAGCGTGCCCGTGGGTACGTTGCCGAGTGGGACGCCGCCGAGAAGACCATTCAGCAGGTCACCACAGCTCTGGGCGAGAACTCGTTCGCCTTCAGCAAGCAGGCCCAGGCGGTTCTGGAGAGCACGGTCCGCCAGACGGTCATGAACAACGAGGTGTTCAAGACCCAGGGCGCCATGAAGGCGCTCACGGAGAACGCGCTCAGTGTCCAGCAGGCGATGAAGATCGCTTTCGAGGATCCGGCCGGTGCCGCGAAGCTGCTTCAGGATGAGATCGACAGGATCACTGTCGCCATGAAGGCGGCGCAGGAACTCGAATTCACGGGCATCGTTCCGGCCGAGAGTTCCAGGAGCCTGGCCGAGCAGGCTGCCGGTCTTCAGGCCATCAAGGATTCCCTGGGTCTCGTCACCGGTGACATGGAGCGCGCCGGTTCGCTGAACGCGCTCTTCGGTGACACCGCCAAGGAGGCTGCGGGAGACGCCGAGGAGCTGGCCGCCGGAATGGACGAGGCCGACGCGGCGGCTCAGTCCCTGGCGACGGACATCCAGGCCATGTCGGCGGCGATCGGGGCATCCCTCGACCCGATGCGCGCACTGGATGCGGCCTTCAAGGCGGCCAACTTCGACAGCGCCAAGGAGTTCGCCGAGGCCTTCCGTGCCGGAAAGGTGGAGCTGGATCTTCTCAACAAGTCCTTCGACGCCTTCACCGAGTCGATCACCAATCAGCTCACCGTGACCCGCGACTGGTCGAAGAACCTGGTCCGCGCCATCAACGAGCTGTCCCCGGCGGTGGCCACCGCCTTCCGCGACATGGGCATCGAGGCGGCCCCTCTGCTGGCGCAGGCGCTGGAGCTTCCGCCGGAGGAGAAGGCCAAGTTCATCGCCGAGATGGAGGCCTTCGGCAAGTCGGGTCAGGAGGCGTTCGCCGCCGCCATCACCACCGGACAGAACGCCATCGCCGGTAAGGGCGCCGAACTCGGCCGTCTCTTCGCCGACGCCACGGGCAACGCCATCAACCAGGCCATGAAGCCGGGTGGAAGCGTCGCGAAGTCGGCTGCCGCCCTGGAGGGTCTGGCCGACCTGATCGAGCGCGGTGTCATCACCAAGGAGGTCGCGCTCGACCTCACCAAGTTCCAGGGCGATGCCGCCAAGCTCGAAGCGCTCGCGCTCAGCCTGGTCCAGTCCGGGCGCCTCGACCTCACGGCGGCGGCGAAGCTCGTCACCTCGCTGTACACCGGCGAGGCCACTGCCCTGTCGGACTGGGTGAAGGGACAGAACGCGGTCGGTGCTTACGACCTGAACGGTGACGCGAAGCTGGATGAATCGGAGTGGACGGCGGCGGTGGCCCGCCTGGAAGCCCAGGCGAACCTGATCAATGCCAGCGACGCGATCGACGTGGGCGGCGAGGGCAAGCTGACCACCGAGCAGTACCAGGCCGAGCTGGACAAGCTGGAGGCCCTGGTCACCCTGACCGTGGGCTCCGGTGTTCTCGACCCCAACGGCAAGGCCAACCTCAGCCCGGACAACTTCATCGCCACCATGGACGCGCTGGAGACCCTGGCCAAGGCCAGGGGGGTGGCAGGGGACTTCGACGCGAACGGCGACGGCAAGCTCGACACTTCCGAGTACCAGCGTGTGCTGGAGTTCCTGAAGGGTCTGGCCAAGTCGCCCGCCACGACGAGCAACCTCTCTCCCCAGGGCAAGGCGTCCATCACCAAGGGCCAGTACCAGAAGGATCTGACGGACCTGACGGGCCGGTCGCAGACCTGGGAGCTTCAGGCGGAGAAGTACCTGAACCCACGGGCCTCCGTCTCCACGCGAACCTGGGACAGCAACCTGGCCTACCTGCGCACTTCTAGCTGGACCACCGGAAGCACGATCCAGGCGAACCTGACCCGCAGCGCCACCGTGACGGTCGGCTACACCTACCGCCAGAACAACAGCCCGCCGCGTACGCAGCAGATCGCCACGGGTGGCTGGGTCCACGGTGAGGGAACGGCCACGTCCGACTCGATCCCGGCGATGCTGTCCAACGGCGAGTTCGTCATCAACGCCAAGCAGGCCTCACGCTTCGGCGCGCTGCTGGAGTCGATTAACAACGGCCAGTACGGCCGTGGAGTCCGGGGCACTCCTCCCGGCTACGCCACGGGCGGGCGGGTCAATGTGCGGCAGGTCCGTCTGCGGCAGATGCAGGGCGGCAGTGGCCTGATCCAGCGGATGCCCGCGAACAGTATGGTGCCGCGACTCAGCGCCATCCGGAGCGGCGGGGGCCCCTCGATCACGGTCAACAACCAGTACCCCCAGGCCGAGCCGACCAGCACTACCATCAACCGCTCGCTCGCGTACGCTGCGACCCTGAACGGGGTGTAGGGAAAGGAGGGTCCGTGTCGACGCAGTACGGCCTGAACGGGTACGTGATTCCGGGGCGCACACAGACGCAGGGAATTTGGCTTCTCAAGGAGACGGAATACGCTCCGTCTCTGGCGCCCCGTCGCGCCACTGTCGAGATTCCCTCTGTGCACTATCAGATTGCCAAGTGGGACGACCCCATGTCGGCGATCAACCTGGGTCTCAGGGTCCGTGTGCAGGGGACCGACCCGGACGACTTGCGCGATCAGTGGAATGTGCTGACCGGCCTGCTGGGAATGGGCACCAATCAGCCGATCGCGGTGACCCGGCACAGGGGTGACCACATCGAGTACGCGGATGCCCAGCTCATCTCGACGACCTCGCCGGACTTCTTCTGTGACAGCAACCGGGCCGACGTCCAGATCATTCTGAACATCCCGGGCGGCGCCTGGCGTGGGGACTACGTCGAGCAGAACTTCACTATCAACACCACGTCCAGCAGCACGGTCGGCCTGGAGTCGACGATGCCCATCACGGATGCCCTGATCCGTGTGCCGGGACCGGTTGGCGCGCTGGATGTCGAGGACACGGTTTCCGGTACGGCGATCAACTGGACCAAGGGATCCACCACGGTTCCGGTCGGCAACTATCTGCTGGTCGATCCGTCCCTGATGGTGGCGCACATCATCACGTCTCCGGTGTGGACTTTCACGGGGACGAACGTGTCTGGACGGCTTACGTTTTCCGGACTCGGACCGCTTACGATCACTTCACGTAGGACGGGCCCTTCGGCGACCGTGACGTCATCTCTCGCGGTGACGACGACGGAGACCGCAGGCCCCGTGAGGATCCGGGCGAGAGCGGCGGTGGTCTGACACATGGCACAGAACAGACTGGTGGGACGGCTCCGGGTCTACGAGCCCAACGGCCCCCTGATCGGATCGCTTCCCCATCCGATCTCATGGGAGATGTCGATCCCGCTCAACGACATGCCGTCGCTGACGATCGTGTACCCGAAGGACTCCCCGAGCATCGAGCTTCTCAGCGATCCGTGCGAGGTCGCCGTGGAGATCCGCAATCCGGTGACGGGCGTGTACTCGGAGGAGCCCGGCTGCCGGTTCCTGAACATCAGGCGCCAGCACGACATGATCCAGCGACCCGGTGTCGTCACGTACGTGATGCCGTCGTACGGGTGGATGCTGAAGAAGGCTCGCTTCACCAACCGGTCGCTGACCAACAAGGACAACAGGCGCGTCTTCGCGGACGCCACTCCGGGCACCGGCCTGAGCGCTCTCATCGAGGAGGCCAAGAGCCGGGGGAACCTCACCGGGCTGGACTACAACTTCAGCCCCACCGCCGACTCGTCCAACGCTGCGTGGGATTTCACCTTCGATGCCGAGTACGAGTACGGGCAGGACGCCTGGTCAATCCTCGATTCGCTGACCACGCAGGGGCTTGCCGACTGGCGCATGGACGGGCGCACCCTTGAGGTGTACAACGCCGATGAGACGCTCCGCCGCAACCTGGCACTGGACAGCGGCGGCGTCATCCTCCACCCGACCGCCTCGCATCTGGAGGAGCCTGCCGACAGGACCCTGGAGGACTGGGCCCAGACGATGATCGTCCAGGGCGACAAGGGCATGAGCGTGGTGGTCGAGAGTTTCCTGGAGCCCATCCCGTGGGGCAACTGGGAAGACATCATGCAGGCCGGTGGTGTTTTCTCGCCCGGATCGCTGATGAGTCTCGGCAGCCGTGTGCTCAACAGCAAGCTCTCACCGCGCCTCATGCTGACGAAGCAGGTCGACTGGCGTGACGGCTCCCCCACGCCGTTGATCGACTACCGCCCCGGTGACGTCATCCGGGGGCGGACCGAGAACGGCAACCAGCTTGAGCCGCTTCGCGTCTACCAGATCAGCATGGCGACGACCGAGCCGTACGGCATCGTCACGCACCTGGTTCTGAATGACCGTTTCCTCGAACGGCAGATGAAGAACGAGCGATGGGTCAACCGCGTCAGCGGTCAGGGAGGCCCCGGCACCGGCGGCGGCACCGGCACGAACCCGATCCCCGTGCCCCAGCCCGACCCGGAGAACAACGAGCCCGCCGTGCCGACCGGGCTGGTGGTCACCTCCAC